>Ga0137409_10005000_pt1 | contig 13857 bp, 12 predicted proteins | sample CZODoug1_16funga_FD_122059 | JGI IMG/M metagenome (GOLD analysis project Ga0137409, IMG submission 122059) | Vadose zone soil fungal communities from Angelo Coast Range Reserve, California, USA - CZODoug1_16fungal (Hybrid Assembly) | ecosystem: Environmental > Terrestrial > Soil > Vadose zone... | reverse complement strand
TCTCGGACGAGGCGTTGAGCTCGGAGACCGGCAAAGGCACGGATTTCGTGGTCCTCCTGAGCGGCGAGCCGCAAGGAGGCATCAAGACGCGACGACGCGCCCCCGCGACTGAATTCCCTTACGCGCGCTCGCGCGATCGGTTGCCTTATTGGCGCTCGCCTTTCGCCGGTCCGTATTCCACCTGGTGAGCCTGTTCTTCTCCGCGGCAACTCCGATCTGGCCGGCGGCCCTTTCTCCACCAGCGCGAGCATGACGCCCGCCCGTTGTTGGAGCAGGCCTTGCCGGAAAGGGTATAGCCGATATCACGTCTATCACCCGAAGTGCTGCAATCCGAATCGACGACTCGGCTTTTGACTTGTCCCGGCGGACATTGCTTCTCGAGGTCGGAGCGGCCCGTCGAGTTGTGCAGAGCGATTGCGACGAGGGAGGCGACCATGAAATTTTGGCAAATGTCCGACGGAATCCGGCTGCATCATCATGAGCCCGATCTCCATGATGGATATCATGGCCATATCGAACGAGGCGCGGCAGGACTGGATCCTTCGCTGAACTCCGCGATCGACACCGGTGACAATAGCGCAGGCGACGGCGGCTACGGCTTCTTCTCCGGGGCGGCGGTGCACGCTCCTGTCGCGATTTTCAATCCGGTTGACGCTGCACGCGCGGGTCTTGGGACCAAGGCCGATGCCTATCAGTCCAATGTGGTGCATCTCGATCAACACGCCGTCCAGATTGCGGGCGTGGGCGGCAATGGTGGAAACGACAACACGGCGGCTGGCGGAAACGTATCCGACCTCTACTCCGGTTCCGGCCTGGGCAACGACCGGCTTGATTCCAGCATGATCCAGAGCGGGGCCAACCAGGCCGGCAACGGCGGCGATGGATATTTTTATGGAGGCATCATCCACGCCTCCCTGCTCGTATATGAGCCAATCAATATCGCGGTGTCGGTTGGATATGGTTCCAGCGCCCACGCTGAACAAACGAACAATGTGAATATCAATCAATCAGCCGTTCAGATCGCCGGCGTTGGAGGAAACGGCGGCAATGGCAACACCGCATCGGGGGGAAACGTCGGCAGCTCTTCCTCCGGTGCCGACATGATAACGACCGGCGGCGAAAGCGCCGGCAATGGTGGCGGCGGACACTTCTTCGGGAGCTTGGTGGACGCTCCTGTTGTAATCTACCATCCGATAAATATTGCCATCGCAAGCGCGGGTGGCACGGCCGAGGCTACTCAGTCCAATACGGTTGAGATCGATCAATCGGCCATCCAGATTGCCGGTGTCGGCGGCAATGGCGGAAACGGCAATGCGGCAAGCGGCGGCAACGTGTCCACGCTCGGGTCTACTTCCGGATCCACCAACGGCGGGATAGAGCCGGCGCTGATACACAGCGGCGGCAGCCAGGCCGGCAATGGCGGAGACGGTTACTCTTATGGAGGCCTCATCCACGCATCTTTCGCGGTGTATAGCCCAGTCAACATCGCGGTGGCGGGATATGGTTCCAGCGCTCATGCCTACCAGGCAAACAACGTGCATCTGGATCAATCGTCCTTTCAGATGGCCGGCGTCGGGGGAAACGGCGGTGACGGCAACGCCGCAACGGGCGGAGACGTATTCTCCGTCTTGAGAGGTAGCTCCGACGCGATCGCAACGGGGTCCAACGGTGCCGGCAATGGAGGCAGCGGCCATTTCTCGGGTAACATGATTGATGTCAGCGTCGCGATTTATGCGCCGATCAATATTGCGATCGCTGGCCCCAATTCGACGGCCGAAGCGGATCAGATTAACAACGTGCTGTTCGACCAGAGCGCGGTCCAGCTCGCGGGAATCGGCGGGCACGGCGGCCATAGCAATCTTGCGATGGGTGGCGATGTTGCCATGCACCTCCTGTCCGATCTTCATTTGCTGGGATAGAGCAATTCGTACCGGTTGCGCGGCCCGGTCGTGAGCTGGAAGACGGCTCGCACTCCGGTGCCCCGCTGATCGAACAGGAGCGCTTGCAGCCTGGCCGGGCTGCGCGGCCATTGATAGGCCTTAAGGCATGTAAGTCTTTCGTGCGTATTCCACCGAACCGGATGGCATTCGATTTGCCATCTATCCCGCTCAAGCAAGCGGGGATCAGACTCGCTGAGCACATCCGCCATCCTGATCACCACGGATGATGCGCGAAAGCAAACAAAACACAGGACGGAGGCTCACATGACCAAGGCAAAAGGATTGATCAACGTTTCCGACTCGATCGAATTCAAGTCGATCAACACCGGCGGTCAGAGCGTTGGAAATGGCGGCGACGGCTCTTTCAAGGGAAGCATCAGCAATCAGCCGACGATCAAGTTCGATCCATCCAATAAGGCGATCGGCTCGAGCGTAGACGTCACAAACGGCGATCACGTCAGTCAAAAAGCGTCTTGGGACGCCAACGGTGGCGACGCGACGGCCTCGAAGTTCTCGAAAGCTTACGGAGGAGACGCCAAGTCGAACGGAGATCAGAGTTCGAAGAGCGGCCACGATACCTCCAAGGTGTACGCCGATACGACGGCGCATCAGACAAACTATCTCTCGGCGGACCAGCACCAGGAAGTCGTGGCTGGCATTGGCGGCGACGGCGGAAGCGGCAATCTCGCGTTGGGTGGAGACGTCCACTTCGATTTGGATACCCTCTGATCGACGGCGGATCCGACTGGCAAAGACCGGCGGCAGGTGCCGCCGGTCTTCGACCTGCCGCCCGTCAATCTGGCGCCAAGTCGGATTGCACGTCGGATTGACGGTCGAGCAAGAAGGTCGAAGCTCAAATCTCTGGCGGTGACGATCATGCTGATGCCGCCCCTCCGATTAAGCATCGCAGCGCAGCCACAGACAAGGTTGCAGGCGGCCCTGTGGGCCTGCGCAAGCTCGCTTGGCCTCGTGTTCGCATACAGTTGCAGCTACAATCTGCTGCTCTTCGCTCCTTCCATCTACCTGCTTCAGATCTATGATCGGGTCTTGTCGAGCCGCAGCGGCGACACTCTTCTCATGCTCACCCTGATCGTGGCGCTCACCGTTGTGGTCGGGGGAGTACTTGACGCATTGCGCCGCGCCGTATTGGGCCGGCTCGGCGCATGGCTCGAAGACCGGCTCCGTCCTTCCGTGCTCTCGGCCTGCCTCGACCACGCCAACCGCGGCGATTCGGCACGGGCATCGGAAGCGTATCGGGATCTTACTGTTGTGCGTCAGTTCGTCGAATCCAGCGCATGCCCGACGCTGTTCGACGCGCTCTGGGCACCTTTGTTTCTCAGTGTCCTCTTTCTCGTGCATCCCTTGCTTGGAGTAATAGGAGCCTGCAGCGTACTTTTCCTGTTCGGCCTCGCCCTTGCCGGCGACGTCCTCACCGAAGATGCGCTGGCCAGGTCCGGCGCTGCGTTGTCCAGAAGTCATGGCCGGTTCGCGACGGCTGTCGACAATGTCCACTTGATCCGGACCATGGGGATGCTCGACCGCGCGGCACGCCTGATCTGCCAGGCATCGCAAGACGCGCGAAGCGAGCGCGAGGTGGCCCAAAGGCGATACGAGATCATCATGCTCGTCGCCAAGCCGGCGCGCGCACTGGCGCAGGTCCTGATCATGGGCGCGGCCGCGTGGCTTGTACTCGACTACAACAGAAGTCCCGCCATTATCTTTGCCACGACACTGCTGTTCAGCCGCGCGCTCGCACCAGTCGAGGGTGCGATTGCCAGCTGGAAAGCTTTCGCGGCGGCCTTGAGCGCCTACCGGCGGCTCACCGGCGCCCTTGCCTTCATGCCCGCCGTCCCGGAAATTGCCGGCATTCCATCGAACCCGCCGCAGGGCCGTCTCACCGTCGACAATGTCGGCGTAGCGCTACCGGGCTCCGGCCAGTTCCTGCTGAAAGGGGTCTCGTTCAGCCTCGTGCCCGGTGAATGCCTTGGCATCATTGGTCCGTCCGGCTCCGGCAAGTCAACGCTTGGACAGATCATTGCCGGAATCTCTGCGCCAACGCAGGGTCGCGTCCTGATCGACAACGTCGACGTTTCGGTCTTGCGAGAGGGAGGAGGCGGTCGCCACCTCGGATATCTTCCCCAGGACATCAACCTGTTTGGGGAGACGATAAAGGACGTTATCGCGCGGCTGGATGATACCGATCCGCGGAAGATCGTCGCAGCCGCGAAGCTCGCCGGAATCCACGACACCATCGTGCGGCTGCCAATGGCATATGACACCGTCATCCCCAGCGGAGGCTGTGCTTTTTCACGCGGATATCGCCAGCGTCTCGGCCTTGCACGAGCGTTTTTTGGTGACCCGCGTCTTGTCGTTCTCGACGAGCCGAACGCCAGCCTCGACTATGTGGGCGAGCGCGTACTGTTCGATGCCATCGAGCAAATGAAGTCCGCCGACATCACGGTGATCATCATCACCCACCGAATGGGTATCCTCGCGGCCACCAACAAGATTGCCATCATGGAGGGCGGCGCCGTCACAGCGCTCGGCGACAGCGAGGAAATCTTCGAGAGGTATCTGAGCCGACCGCAAGTCGCATCGCAAGTCACGTTGCCCGAGAGTGCGCCCGCGGCGGCCAACGTGTCACCGCAGCGAGTTGTCCCGTGACCCAGGCTCCGCAAAGCACACAGCCTACCTCGTCCGCTCTCGTCCCGGAGCGGCGAAGCAGGCTCGTGATTACCGCCATCGACGAACTCGAGCCTCTCGAGTTTTCATGGTGCACGGCGCCGACGCCGCCCTCACCTCGCGCCAGGCTTCGCGACGTCACCTGGACGGGCAATCTGCTGGTCATCTGCTTCGTGCTGGGTCTCGGAATCTGGTCTGCCTTTGCGCCACTCGAGAGCGCCGCGATCGCTTCCGGCGTTGTGGAATCGGAGACCAGCCGGAAGACGATTCAACACCTTGAGGGCGGCATCGTCAGGGAAATTCTGGTCGCCGACGGCGACACTGTGCACACCGGACAGATACTGATCGCATTGGACGACACCAAGATCCGCGCCGAGGTGCAGAGCCTTCAGGCCCAGTTGTGGGACGCGACGGCACGTGAAGCAAGGCTCCAGGCCGAGCAGCTAGGACAGGAACAAGTGTTGCTTTCGGCGAAGCTGGAGACGGCACGGAAGGAGAGTGCATCAGCCGCTGCCGTCCTCAACGCGCAGCAAAGCATCTTTGAAGCGCGCCGGCAGGTGTTCCAATCTCAGATCGCCGTCGTCAGGGAAAAGCGGCTCCAGGTCGACAAGGAAATCATAGGCCTCAGGGCCCAGGAAACGGCCACCGCGCAGCGGGCCGAGATCGCCCGCGAGGAACTGGACATGGTAACCACCCTCGTCAACAAGGGCCTCGAGCGGCGGCCGCGCCTTCTGAACCTTGAACGAGAGGTCGCTGATATACAGGGACGCCGGGGCGAGATCGCCGCGCATATTTCGCGCGCCGAGCAGGTCATCAATGAATCGCAGGCGACGGTCCTCAAGCTCGAAAGCGACCGGCAACACGAGATCGCCCAGTCGCTGCGCGAGGCCCAAAACCAGGTATTTCAGCTACGCGAGCGATCCCGGGCGGCCGAGGATCAACTGTCCCGAACCGAGGTCAAGGCGCCCGAGGACGGCGTGGTAACCGAGCTGCGGGTTCATACGCCCGGCGGCGTAATCGGGGCCGGTGCCCCGCTCATGGATCTGGTGCCGCGGCAGGATCGCCTCATCGTGACCGCGCGCGTCAGGCCCGAGGACATCGACGTAGTCCATCCAGGACTGAATGCCGACGTCCACCTCCTGCCCTACAATCAGCGCCGCGCGCCGCGTCTCACCGGGACAGTGACGCACGTATCCGCCGACCGTCTCGTCGACAAGCGTACCGAGCAGCCCTACTACGCGACGAAAATTCGCGTGCCGGATGCGAGGATGGCTGCGAACGGCATCCGGATCATTCCTGGAATGCCGGCCCAGGTGTTCATCACAACAGGGCGCGGCACGGTGGCACTCTATGCCCTGAGGCCTCTGCTCGACAGCTTCCACAGCGCGTTCAGCGAGGATTGAGCTGCCAGGGCCGCGTCAAGACGACGAAGCTGAGCTTATATCGCGGTTGGGCCCGACAGTCGACCGCTGGAGCGGAGAACCACCTCAGTGCGATTGCGAGCGGCACACTTCCGCATGATATGCTGAATATGCATCTTGACGGTGTTTTCCGAAAGATTCAGTTTGGCGGCAATCAGCTTGTTGGGAAGACCGAGTTCCAATTCCGCGAGCACGTGTTGCTCGCGAGGCGTGAAATCGATCAGGTTTTTCTCCGGCACGTCTTTCCCGGCGTCAGCAGCCAAATATCTCGACGGCGGCCCGCCGGGAAAGAACTGATCGGGCCCTGGCGTGCCATTTTGTCCGATGATCGGAAGCGGCCTGTAGACCCCGCCGGCGAGAACAAGACGCAGGCCGGCAACCGCGACCTCGACCGGAATCGAGGTCGGGAAGAAGCCACGGATTCCCCTGTGCATCGCCGCCAGCGCGGTGGCCTCGTCATCACGATTTGACAACAGCGCGAGGGAGGCATTGGGGCAGTAGTCCACGAGGATTGCGAGATCGCTCTCGACAGAGGGATCAACGATGGGCTTGTCCCCAATACTCAGCGCCGCCAGGCGAACATCTCGTCCTGACACGCAACCCAGCCCGTCCGTCGTCGCCATTTCGATGATTTCGAGCCCGGCCAGTTCGCGCCGGAGAATGCTTAGAATGCAGGTACGAGTCAGGGTGAGAGGCTCGATGATCAACAGAACCGGCTGCTGCAACGATCCATTGAACCGTTCTGTAGCGCTGACTAAGTCGTCCATAATATCCCCGAATCCAAAGAGCTGCCGAGCCACCCCACTAATTCCAAATTTCCACTGTCATAACCCGCGTCGCGCCATACCCATGAGAAAGCCCGATGCACGCAATCAGTGCCCGGTCTCAGGAATATCCCTGACGCTTCAATTGCAGGCGGAAATTCTTTCCGCGCAAATTCACTCCAGGGCACGAAGCGATCTTATCGGACCGCGCGCACTCCGGCGTTTGATGGAGCATGAATTTTTGAAAACCGGTATCCGCTTTCCCGGCTCATGCCCTAGTTGCAGATGTTACGATACGCGATCGCCGCCACTGAATTTGCCTTGCCGTCGACGACGTATGCATCATCCTCCTTCACGAGATATAGAAACGGCCTCTCTACGGTATCTGAGCCGGAGGTGTTCTTCCCTCTGACGTAACCACAGATGGTGTCCACCGGCTTTCCCAATGTATTCTTTCTGATGGCCCGCTTCATTTCGCCGAACTCCACGGACTCAGAATCTTCCATCTTTGCCGCGACTGAAACCTTTGCCTTGGTCAGGACGGGGTCCGAGCTGTCAGCAGGCCGATAAGATGCCGCGGCGTCGGTCTTCGTCGGCACGTGCGCGGTTTTGACGGGATCGGCCTGTCCGCCCGACCTGGCGGATGATGGCTCCTTGGACTTGGCCGCCGTAGCTCGCTTCGCTCCTGTTGCAGCGGCTAACGCCGTTGACTTCTGCTCCATCGGCTGGCCGGCCACGGTTCTGTCGAGGCAACCTTGCGACCAGCACTCCTGGAGGTTTGCCTGCGACGGGGCAAACCCATACCCGATCAAGAATCCGGCCACTACGCCAATGAGAAGCAATCCCATGCAATTCCCTCCTCGGGAGCGAACCTCCGCTTGCACTTCTTGCTGCGACGTCTTGATTTTACTGCTGATGCTTTATCTGTTGCGCAAAAGCGTTAAGCGCTCATTAAGCGTGCGTCCTGTGCAAAACCACGTTGCCGCATGGTTAACGCTGGCGCGTGCGGCATTTGTTGGTGGGACCATCAAGACGTTCCGCACGCCGCGGCCATGACTGGACTGGACCAGCCGTTCGCATTTTTCGGGATGCATCGTCTCGATCAGCATGGCGACGCGGCGCCAGCAGATCCCAGGCCGTCTCGACACCGGCAGCGCGTTCCGGTCGCAAATTCCATGGCCCTCTTCTTATGGCGAGGGAACTGGCGTCCGCGGTCGACGGTGGCGAAGGTTACTTCGACGTCTTCCTCGCCTGCCTCTCGACTCTCACATCCCTCTCCATTTCGAGGCACGTCAGGAATTCGACATAGCTGGGTGTGCCGTCCATGCTGGTTTCCTGAATGCACTGGATTTTGGCGCTGGGGGTAAATTGTACCCATTCCGTTTGAACTTGGGCGCGGGCTTGTGTCTCATCCTCAGCGCACCTTTTCCGCGTCTCCTGGGTGCCGCCTTCGTTTTGGCATTCCCGCACGATGTCGAATTTTGGTACGGCGTCCGCGATAGCGGTGGGTTGCAGGGTGGTCAGGATAATGATCGGCAGGTGGATCAGCATGGCGTTCTCCGGACTGCATGAGGTAGTCAAGTCGCCACGCCAGCTCGGCGGGCATCTTGAGCGGCATCAAAAGAAGTGGTGGGCGGTAAGCCTCCCGCAACCTTGTTGCCAGGATCGAGCGCAAGGCGCGATGGCGGGCCGAAGTGCTGGTTTTTAAAAGGCATTAGGGAAATTATCGTTTCCCACGGTGAACGAAGCGGGTTCACTTCAACGTTACATTTGATCGCGTGGCGTCACAGGCCCCATCCTAAACCAAGGTATTGGGCGTCCCAAACCAACACGACATCCGAACCAACCTCCGTAGGATCGAACCGTTCGCCTCGATCGGATTACGCTCACGCCTACAGCTTGTATTCAGGAATGCGCTGAGGGGAGCACGAGCCTTACGAGCCAAACGCATCAACGAAGGTCAACAATGCTTGTTACTCTTGTCGCCGTTCTCTGCAACAGCCAGCTATGCCTGGAGAAAGTTGTCACCACCAGTGAGCAGTCGGGCATCACGATGACTGCCTGCCAGGTCAACGCGCAAATTGGTATTGCCGAGTGGCTCGCCCATGGTCCTTATCATGAGTGGAGGCTGAAGAGTTACAAGTGCGTCATGGGCCAATACATTCCCAAAGGCGACGCATGAAGTGCATGCCGGCCAAATCGCCGCTCATGCGGGCCACGTCATTCTCCCCGATCGCGGCCATTGATAGAACCTGCCGCCGAACAGCACCTCGATCGTCCCCAGCGCCAGTACGACGAAGACGACAAACAGCAATACCACGCCGTGCGGCCGGACCTGCCGCTGCGCTTTGCGTTCGATGATGGGTGGCCGCTCCACCTGAGCAATATCAACCCAGCGCGCCGCAAGCGGGGGTGCCTCGATATCGGTCCACCGATCTATCCATGGCGTAGCGGCGACGGCACTGTCATTCCCGTAACGCCGAGCGTCTGCGGAGGTCCCGATCGATTGCACAGGGTTGCTATCAGCCAACATCTCCGACATCGAGTCACGCCACTTCGGCCGATCAATCTTTCGCTCGACTTCGCGGGTAGGAGTTTTCCGCTGAATCTTATTGGCCCCGTGTCGTCGTGTCGGCGTCGCGTCCCAGCAACGATCGGGGCCATGCCAGTAAATGTGAACAGAGCCGAAATGCTGGCGCGCTTCAGCCTTGGTCATGCAGGACTTGGAAGCTTCCGATGGCGTGGTCGACACCAACACCACCGCAACGATCATCGCGACACGCATGGGTCGCTCCGTCCTTCAGGGGATACTTGACGTTGCTCTTGACCTTGCTCCACGAGGTATTTTGCTGGTCAATTGTAAATCCTGACAATTGGCAAATTATGGCAGAAAGGATAAAATTCCCGACCATTGGACGTTGGTCGGCTCGTAAAGTGGCCCACCTGATCTGCGAATACCGGCACAAAAACCGAGCGTTGAAGGATGTCCGTTAGGCGTGCACTGTCGGATAGCCGACATGCCCGAAAAGGCGCCTTGCATCGCAGCTGGCACTCGTGACCGTGATCTTTGATTATTACGGCGGCGCGACCAGTTCGCTACCTGTTGCAACTATCCAGCGGTTGCCCCAACGCACGATATAGCAAATTCGCCCGATCCCCGGCGCTGTGTCGCCGCGTTCTTGCCATCCGAACCGAGGTGGCTTGAGACCTGGCGGAGACGCTCGCTCGGCAGCGAAGACCGTGCTCACGCTTGGTGGTGTCTGCAAACCTGGCGAGGATGCTGTCTTTCGAGCGCCTTCGGTGGCATCACGCCGCCTGGGCGCGCGCGAGTCTGCGAATTCGTCGACCAAGATCAGGTAGCACACGCGACGCCACAATCAGAAATGTTCGGAAATAGCCGGTCATTTTTTCGTCGCTCTGAATAGCCAAATCGTAAGTCGGGATTCGACATGCTGCGGATAGGGTCCGGAGCGAACCTTGTGACGGAGCATTCAATGGATACGAAAGCCGGTTGCTTGCGGTTGTTCTCCGCAGATGGATACTCGCGAACATGATGACGACGCAGATATGCTCACGCGTCATCTGTTCTCTGGATGCGCCGGCGGACAAGATATTTCGACCGACCCGGCGCGCGCGGCCGTCGTTGTCGCGCCGGGCCGCCCGGCCCGTCCTTTCGCCCGCCCGCTGGCTATGCGCTGGTTTGCTCGGTTCAGTCCTTGCCTGCCCCGCCTGCGCGCAAGAGAACTGGAACCCATTTAGTCGAGCTCCGCGCGATCCGATCGAGCAAGGCAGGATCGACAGCGCCAACGACCCGGCGGAAGCGATCAACCGCGATATCTTCCAAGCAAACAAATTCTTCGACGACGTCATCTGGAAGCCGGTCGCGCGGGCCTATGTCGAGCGTGTGTCCCCGGAGCTGCGTCAGGGCATTCACAATTTCACCAACAATGTTGGAGAGCCCATCGTTTTCGCCAACGATGTCCTGCAAGGCAATGTCGAACGGGCCTGGAATACGACGCAGCGCTTCGCCGTCAACACCACGATCGGCGTCGTCGGTTTCGTCGATGTCGCTGACAAGTGGGGCCGGCCGCATCACTACGCGGATCTCGGGCAGACTCTCGGCGTATGGGGAATAGCGCCTGGACCTGCCGTACAAATTCCAATTCTTGGTCCATCCGACCTTCGCGATGCGTTCGGGCTGGCGACGACGAGCATCGCCGGTGCCTTCGCTCTTCAGGGCACGATCGGGAACGTCGTCTCCTACACCGAGCTCGGCGCGACCGGCGTGGATGACATCGACTACCGTTCGAAATTGCTGCCGAACACGGACGCGCTGGAAAAGACTTCGAAAGACCTTTATGCGTCGATCCGTCTGATCAAGGCGCAGTTGCGCGCGCAGCTCGTCGAGGAAGGCAAGGCCGGGCGTGTTTCGCGCGACGGCGGGAACAGTGCCGAAGCTGGGCACCAATGAGAATGACTGCGCCAGCGCCTTTCCCGGGATGGGCAATGAACGCAACGCTTGCACGAACAACGCTAACGCATGGACGAGGCTTTGTGATCCTTTGAAACGCGAGATCGAGGAAATCGGGATGTCATGGATATTTCCGCAATGTAGTGTCTTTCGGGTGCAGCGAATTGCGCTGGCGATCGGCCTGTTTCTCTTGCCGGTCCCTACCTCCGCACAACAGCGCGAAGGCGGCGCTTTTTCCCGATTTGCCGGCGATTGGTCCGGCGCAGGAACCGTCAAGACATCGGCGGGGACTGAGCGGCTTCGCTGCAAGGCGCATTACGACGTGACATCGGACGGCACCTCGCTCGAGCAGACCTTGCTTTGCGCGAGCGACAGCTACAAGCTCGAAGTCAGAAGCAAGGTCGCCGCGACGGGAACCCGGTTCGCCGGCAAATGGAATGAGGTCACGCGCGATACGATCGGCAACCTCTCCGGGACGATCACCAGCACGGGAATTCGCGGCAAGATCGACGGCATCGGATTCACAGCGGATCTGGCCATATCGACCCAGGCCAACCGTCAATCGGTCACGATCGAACCCAGCGGAGCAACCGAGATTTCGCAGGTCGCGATCACGTTGTCGCGAATCTAGCTGGTGCCTCAACTTACGCTTCACTAAGCGACTTGATCTCGTCGGCGGTTCGCCAGACTTTGCGCGGTAGCATCAACGCTCGCGATTGCTGCTGCTGAATTCATCGATCACGTGCGTCGGCGCCGAGAACGGCCCCAACACGGCGTAGACAACCTCGCCGGCGGCGAGCGTCAAAACCAGCAGGGTCAGCAACAGATAAAATCGTCGATCTGTCATTCGATTCCTCAATCGAGCTCCGCGTCCCGCACCAACGTCCGTGAGGATGGCCAACACCCCTCTCTCGGGATGGGACGGCGAGATTCTAGAACTGATTTGGCTCAGCAGCGAAGCAGAATATTTTTCGGGATGGGGCTGGACACCTGGATCAAAAGAATACCCGTCGGAAAAATCATTGGAGTGACCAGATCGTCTTGCCTTGCAGCTCCGTGGCGTCACTTTGAGTCGCCAAGAGACCGGCTTTGTCGAACAGCGACCTTGGCGGTTACCGACGGAAATGCGCCCGAAGCATCCGGCTTCGGCATTGCGACCTCTTCGTCATCAAACTCGGCGGCCGAAGCGACAGCTCTCGCGGATGGAAACTGGAGAACGGCCTCGACCAAGCGACCGGGCCTGCTGCCGGCACCCTGGTTTACGAGACGCTTTGTCCGCTTTCCGAATAGGAGCGGACGTTGACCTCCCGCTATACACCGATTGCCATTTGACAATGGTCTGAAGCGGCGCATTGATATCGGCATTCCCCAGCAGCGGGTGGTCGCCCGTTAGAATTTGGGGGCATCCCAGGGAGGCATCGATGAAACTTCATTTGAAAGCAACGGTGGCTATCTTGACGCTGGCCGCTTGGCCGGCTGCCGCGCAGCCGGTACCGCAGGCGCCCAACGTACTCGAAACATTGGGTGCAATGCGCCCCACGGGCAGCACCGCCGATTGGCCGGAAGTACCGCAGACTGGTCCTAAAGCCGAGCAGGTCAAACAGAATCTCAACAAGATCAAGCTGCCGCCGGGCTTCCACATTTCGCTCTACGCCCTGGTGCCGGACGCTCGCCATATCGCGGTAGGGCCGCAGGGCGTCGCGACGTTTGTAGGCACGCGCAAAACGAAGGTCTGGGTCGTGACCGACCGTTCGCGCGGCGGCGTGGGCGACGAGGTGAAGGAGTTCGCTCCGACCTTGCCGAAGAAGATACCCAATGGCGGGTGCTTCTCCAAGGACGGCTTTCTTTATATCCCGGAGCAAAATCGCGTGCTGGAGTATCCGGCGGCCGAATTCTTCTACGAGAGCCCGGATGTTGTTGCGGGCGTCGTCGTCGCCGAAGGCGAACTGATCCCCAAGTCCGAGGAAAGCTATAACCACACGGCGCGCACCTGCCGGATCGGCCCGGACAACAAGCTTTATATTCAGTTGGGTCAACCCTACAACGTGCCGGCAAAAGAGAAGTTCGATATGTACCGCAAGGCCGGCATCGGCGGGATCATCCGCATGGACCGTGACGGCAAGAACCGCGAAGTCTATGCGGTCGGACTGCGCAACCCGGTCGGCATGGACTTCCACCCCAAGGACAAGTCGCTCTGGACCAACGACAATCAGGTCGACGGCATGGGCGACGAGCAACCCCCGGGCGAAATGAACCGCATCTCCAATGCCGGTCAGGATTTCGGCTTTCCCTGGTATGGCGGCGGTCGTACGCGCACCGTTGAATACAAGAACGATACCCCGCCCGCCAATGTGGTTTTCCCTGAGGTTGAGCAGGCCGCTCATGCGGCAGACCTCGGTCTGATGTTCTACACCGGCAGCATGTTTCCGAAAAAATATCAGGGCGCGATCTTCTCGACCCAGCACGGTTCATGGAATCGAACCGTGCCGGTCGGCGCGCGTGTGATGGTGACGTTCCTCAAGGACGACGGCCACGCCGCAGGAAAGTCCGAGCCGTTTGCAGAAGGCTGGAACGACAAC
>Ga0137409_10004998_pt1 | contig 13858 bp, 18 predicted proteins | sample CZODoug1_16funga_FD_122059 | JGI IMG/M metagenome (GOLD analysis project Ga0137409, IMG submission 122059) | Vadose zone soil fungal communities from Angelo Coast Range Reserve, California, USA - CZODoug1_16fungal (Hybrid Assembly) | ecosystem: Environmental > Terrestrial > Soil > Vadose zone... | reverse complement strand
CGGACCGAGCGGCCCATCTACGACGACAGCGAGCCGGTCCTTCAGAAGGGTCCGCTGGTCGACCAGGCGCTGGGCCTCGATCGCCGGACCCTCGACGCCATCCTCGCGGAAACGATGTAGCCGGGCTCATGGATCTGAGAAAGGCCGAGGACTTCGACCCCGAGTTGTTGATCCTGTTCGATGCCTACGTCCACGGTGCCCTCGATCGTCGCGGCTTCATCGAGCGCGCCTCCAAGTTCGCCGTGGGTGGCGTCACCGCGGTCATGCTGCTCGACGCCCTGAACCCCCGGTTCGCAGAGGCCCAACAGGTCCCGAAGGACGACCCGCGGCTCTCGACCCAGTACGTCGAGTACCCCTCGCCAACGGGGTCGGGCACCATGCGGGGCTACCTCGTCCGGGCCGCCAAGACGCCGGGGAAGCTGCCGGGAGTGCTCGTGATCCACGAGAACCGCGGGCTCAATCCGCACATCGAGGACGTCGCGCGTCGAGTGGCCCTCGACGGCTTCATGGCCTTCGCACCCGATGCCCTCTTCCCTCTCGGAGGCTATCCCGGCGACGAGGACAAGGCGCGGGAGCTCTTCGCCAAGCTGGATCAGGACAAGACCCGCCAGGACTTCGTGGCCGCGGTCGCTTTCCTGATGAAGCGTCCCGAATGCACCGGCAAGGTCGGCGTGGTGGGCTTCTGCTACGGCGGCGGGATCGCCAACCTATTGGCCACGCGCATCCCCGAACTGAGCGCGGCGGTGCCTTTCTACGGCAACCAACCGCCGGCAGAGGACGTGGCGCGGATCAAGGCGCCGCTCCTCATCCAGTATGCCGAGAAGGACGACCGCATCAACGCCGGTATCCCGGCGTTCGAGGCCGCGCTCAAGGCCAACCACGTGAACTACGAAATCTTCACCTACCCCGGCACGCAGCACGGCTTCAACAACGACACCACTCCGCGCTACGACAAAGCCGCCGCGGCCCTCGCCTGGCAGCGGACCATGGACTTTTTCAAGAAGAATCTACGCGGCTGAGGGCGGCTCCCGCTTCAATTCTGTGTCGTGGGATGCTGCGCCAGCGTCGCCGCCGCCTGCCCCGCCACCTGCTCGACTACCCGCTGCATCGCGAGCGCGAGCCCCTGCACGAGCTGCTCGATCTTTCCTCCCCGCACCTCCACCTCCTGCATGAAGCGCTGCTCCAGCAGCACGGTCCGCTCGTCGTGCAGCAGCACCGCCAGCGTCACGCGCGCCCTGCGCGGGCCGCCGCTCTGCGGGCGAACCTCTTCGAACGCGAGCACGCGCACGTCCAGCACCGGCGTGGGGCCAGCCAGCACGTGGCGCAGGCGGCCGCTGCCGAAGAGCGCGCGGTCCAGCGCGCGGGCGACGTAGGCCTCGGGGCGCTCGGTCCAGCGGCTATTGTCGTAGAAGCCCACCTCCATGGGGGAGTCGCGCCATGCGATCTCCTCGCCCAGTTCGGGGCCGCCCACGACGCGGCCCAGGCGCAGCGAGACCGTGGCGGCGCCCGCGGGCGCCGGCGAAAGCTGGGCTCCCGCCGGCTCGACCTCCGGCGTGAAGTACCGAATCTCCAGGGGCGTCGACTTCGACAGCGCCGCGCACCCCAGCGTCGACAGCGTCCCCACGAGCGCCATCAGCAGCGCCCCGCGCGAGATCCGCCAACGCGGCCGATTCATTTGTATGCCCTCCCCGCCCGGCGACCTTTGATCAACATATCCGGGTCCCTCTCCAGGGCATCCGCCAGCCTGCGAAACGACTCCGTCGCCTCCGACACTCGCTGGATCAAGGTCCTCACCTCCGCCTCCAGCGAGGTCCCACCCTGCGCCACGTCGCCGAACAGCTCGGTCGTCCGCTCGGCGTGGGCGAGCAGCCCCTTCTCGCCCTGGAGCCGCGCAAACAGCCGGTCGAGATCCGCCAGGGTCTTCATCATGCCGTCCAGCGTCGCCTGCGCCTTGTTGGACACGCGCCCCACGTCGGCGTTCGCCAGCATGCCCCGCACCGCGCGCAGCGTGCGGTCCAGCTCACTGAGCGACGCACCGACGCGCGCCGGCATCTTCTGCCCCTCGACATCACCCATCAAGCGGTCGAGCCGCTCGAGCACTCCGGCCACCTGGGCGCCCACCTCCGGCAACTGATGGAGCGCGACCACCACGGCCTGTTCGACGTTCCTCAGCGTCGATACTGCGGCGGGGATGTAATGGTGGCCGGGCGGAAAGAGCAACTCGGGCGGCGGATTGCGCTGGGGATCGAAGTAATCGATTAGAACGAACTTCACGCCGACGATTCCCTGCGACCCGATCTGCGCGCGCAGATCGCGGGGCGGCGGCGCGTCGGGCTCGCTCTCGCGATAGCCCACCCTGCGCAGCTCATTGCGCTCGAGCTGCATCTGCACCTCGACGTGCCGGTGGTCGGGGGCGACGTGGATTCCGGAGACGATGCCCAGCGGCACGCCGCGGAAGGTGGTCGGCGCGCCGAGGACGAGCCCCTGCACCGATTCGTCGAAATAGGTGACGAATTGAATGGTATCGTGGTGCAATGAGCGCGCGCCCAGGACCACCAGAGCGATGGCGACGAGCCCGACGCCGGTCAGTACGAACAAGCCCAGCTTCCAGTAGTTGGCGGGAGAGGCCGTAGAGCTATCCTGCCTTTCGGGCATCGGGGCCCCCGGGGGGCGGCACCTGCCGGTTGAAGAATGCGCGCACGCGTGGATTGTCGCTCCGGTCGCGCAGCGTGCGCGGGTCGCCGCGGGCGATGATCCCCTGCGATACCTGGTCGAGCATGATGCAGTGCTTCGCGATCTTGAAGATGCTTTCCAGCTCGTGTGTCACGATCACCACCGTGAGGCCCAGCCCGCGGTTCAAGGTCAGGATCAGCTCGTCCAGCTCCACCGCGGTCACCGGGTCGAGCCCCGCCGACGGCTCGTCGAGCAACAGCAGCTCGGGCTCCAGCGCCATCGCCCGCGCGATGCCGGCGCGCTTCTTCATGCCGCCCGACAACTCCGATGGCAGCTTGCTCTCGGCGCCGGTGAGGTTCACGAGCCGCAGCTTGGCCTCAACGATGGCGTGGATGGCCTCGCCGCTCAAACGCGTCCACTCGGCGAGCGGCAGCGCGATGTTCTCGGCCACCGTCATCGAGCCGAGCAGCCCTCCCGACTGGAACATCACGCCGAGCCGCGGCCGTTCGACCGAGAGCCGCGGGCTGCCGAGCCCGTCGATCTCCACTGTGCCGCTCATCGGCCGCTCGAGCCCGATCAGATAGCGCAGCAGCGTCGACTTGCCGGAGCCGCTGCCGCCGAGGATGGCGAAGATGTCGCCGCGCGGCACCTCGAACGACGCGTCCTTGAGCAGCACCGTCTGGTCCCAGCCCACGGTGAGACCGGCGACGCGGATGAACGGCCGCGCGCTCATAGGCCGAACACCCGGAAGAGGACGGCGAAGCCCGCATCGAGGAGGATGATGGCAAAGAGGCTGTAGACGACCGCCGAGGTCGTGCGGCGGCCCACCCCCTCGGCGCCGCCCGAGGTGGCGAAGCCCTGCTGGCAAGCGATGACCGCGATGGCGACCCCGAAGACCGTGCCCTTGAGCAGCCCGGAGAAAACGTCCCAGAGGCCCATCCACTGGCGCATCTCGCTGAACCAAAGGCCGGGGCCAACGCCCAGCGTAACGCTCGCCACCCAGATGCCGCCGGCGATGGACATCGCGTCGGCGACGATCGTCAAGATGGGCATCACCAGCGTCAGCGCGAGCAGCCGCGGCAGGACGAGGAAGCGCCAGGGCGAGAAGCCCAGCGTGCGCAGCGAGTCCATCTCCTCGGACACCGTCATGGTGCCGAGCTCGGCAGCGAAGGCCGCACCCGAGCGGCCCGCCAGGATGATCGCGGTCATCAGCGGCCCCAGCTCGCGCGTGGTGGCGAGGCTGACCAGGTCGGCGACGTAGACGCCGGCACCGAACTGCTGAAGCGGCACCGCGCTCTGGAAGGCCATCACGAGGCCCATCAGGAAGTTGATGAGGAGCACGATGGGCAGCGCGTTCACGCCGACCTTCTCGACCAGCGGGAGCAGGTCCTTCCAGCGGCCGGTGCGCGGCGCGCTCACCAGGCTGCGCACCTCCAGCGTGCTCCGCCCGACGAAGTCGAACACCTTGCGCACCTCGGCGACGGTGGCAAGGGTTTCGCGACCCAGCTGCGAGAGCATCCCTTGCGGCTGCTCGTGCTCCGGCAGGCTTGGCGCCATGTCGCCGCGGTACAGCTCGAGGATCTGCCGCACCTCCGGGTTCGCGCCGGCCAGCTCGAGCTGCACGCCGCGGGCGGACGCCTCCGCGCGCAGGAAGACGAGCAGCGCCATCGAACCACCGTCGGCCCGGGGGACGCGCGAGAGATCGAGCGTCGCCTGCGCGCCAGGCTGAAGTTGCGCCAGCGCCGGCCGCAGTGCGTCCCACAAGGCTCCGCCGTCGCCGAAGGCAACCGGCCCCTCGAGGACGAGCTGCGGGGAGCCGATGCCGTGGAGCTGGAACGATCCTCTTCTCTTTGTCTTCATCCTCTTCATCACGCAGTCGCGTTCATCACGCAGTCGCGAAGAACGTTCCGAAAGAAGGGTTCCCCGCGGCTCTCCTCTCAGTCGCTCGACAGCCGTCGCCGATGACCCTAAACACCAGCAACTTCCATGCCTCCACGGGCGTTGCCTTGTCGGCCGGACGCTCTCCCGTTCGATCGTGTCGTTCGAATTGCTGTTCGCGAGCAATCGACGATGGATCGCGATTGTGTCGCGCTGTTCGTGAGTCCCCGCACGACGTTCCTCGAGCTCGCGTGTGGTTGCTCGGCAGCCGCCGCCCGGTCACCCGCGGTTTCGCTCCGCGGCCTGCTCCGTGGGCGGCCAACCCATCGACATCTCCCTTACGGGGCTGTCTGGATCGACATATCGGTGCTGGTGCCGCGAACTGCTCGCCCAGCGCGCTTATCCTCGGTGCCAGTCGTCGCCGAGCGACCCGCCGCGGGATCGGTCGCGCTCGGCGGCTCGCATCCGAAGAAGGTCGGCTTCGGCTTCAACTCGTATGACCCACGCATCGATCCACGACACCCCAGGCCGGGCACGAACGATCCGCCCTTCGATGATGGCCGCCCCGTGCTCGCGACCGGCGGATCCAGCTCCGACCCGGGCATCGCGGTGGGCGCGAACCTCGCCACGATCGGCATCGGCACGGAGACTTCGGGATCGATCCTCAGCCCATCCGGTCAGAACAGCCTGGTCGGCATCAAGCCGACGCTCGCGCCGGCTTCGACGCGAAGGACCCGGCCACCGCCGCCTGCCCGTCGAGTTGAGTATGGTGTCCCCCGCCTTGCTGTAACGGACGCCTCTACTTGTTCTTGATGGCTTTGTAGAAGAAATAGCCGGCTGTGTAAGGCACCAATGCCATCTTGCCGACGTCTGTTGGTAGGGTACAGCCGGTCGCGGGCGCGACCCCTCCAGAGGTATTCAGCCGCTGGATGAAAGTAGTCTCCGACAGCTTGTGGCCGCCGGTTGGTCCGTCTTGGGCACCAACCACCTTCAACAAGAACCAGGGAATCGCACCCGGCTGGACGAAGGCGGGGTCGGAGGATTGGGCAATCACCACGGCCCAGACGGTGCTCGTATCCTCCGAGTCCTGCCACGTGACGCGGGGCGTGCCACGCTCGAACGGGTTGGGACTGAGGAAGTGGGTGATGATTTGCTTGTCATGGTCGTTGAATAAGGTGGCCTGCGGCCCGAAGAACGTCCATGCGAAGCTGGAGCCTGAGGGCAGGCAGATGTAGTCCTGGGTGCCGATGGCGTCACCTTCGAGGAACGCCTTGTTCCCGGCCGGCACCTGAATGTTGGGGGGAACGGGTGGCGGTGTGGCATCGTCGGCGTGGGCCGGCCGCGGCTGTGACACCGTGAATGCCACGGTGAGCGCAGCGAGGCACATCATGAGTCGGGGGCGACGCGCAAGCGGAGAGATCTCAGCATCGTTGTGCTTCATGTCAGGCTCCTTCATGTCCGATCTGCGGCCTTCTGCTCCCCTCGAGAACCGAAAACGTATGAGGGGTACGGGTAGATAGTGGGGAGTGCCGAGGCTCATGTAGTGGAAATGCCGAGGCTCATGTCAATCGGCAGGGGACCAATCGGCTTGGAATGTCGTAAAACGTCGAGCTTGATTTGCGACGCCGAGACGAGCAACACAAAGCCCGCCCTGACGTGGCGGGCCAAATACTGCGACGTCAGTTGCGAGGCGTCAGGATGTAATCGCGCCACTCGTTGTGCAGCAGCCTTTGGGGGATCCGGGGACACCATACGCAACTCCCCGTGCCAACCCTGTGGAAGGCTGTCCGTTGTGCTGCGCTGATACACGGGCGTTTGGGGGAGACTGTGGGTCCACGGACGGTCCCCTTCCGTGCCGGTGGCTCGTTGCCGAGCTCAACTCGTCCCGGGACGAGTTGGCATGAGTTGCGTATGGTGTCCCCGAATCCCTGTCTGGTCGAACGGCGCCGTTTCGCGTATGTGACCTGTCGTGCGCTTCCTGCTCGCCATGGTGCTGGCCTTCCTCGCCGGGGCAGCGGGAGCCGATGAGCCCGCTTACGGACCGGAGCTGGAAGGATTCGACTATGCCTTTCCCGTCCAGCGCTTCGAGCTCGACTCACAGCGCCAGAAGCTCCACATGAGCTATCTGGATGTCCGTCCGCGCGAGTCCAACGGCCACACGGCCGTGCTGCTGCACGGCAAGAACTTTTGCGCCGGCACCTGGGAAAGCACGATTCGCGAGCTGACGCAGGCCGGGTACCGCGTCGTGGCGCCCGACCAGATCGGCTTCTGCAAGTCCAGCAAGCCCGAGCGCTACCAGTACAGCTTCCAGCAACTCGCCGCGAATACCCGTGCCTTGCTCGACCATCTCGGCGTCCAGCGCGTCACGGTGCTCGGACACTCCACCGGCGGAATGCTGGCCGTGCGGTACACTCTGCTCCATCCCCAGCAAGTCGAGCAGCTGGTGCTCGTCAATCCCATCGGCCTGGAGGACTGGAAGGCGCTCGGAGTGCCGTGGCGCAGCGTCGACGATTGGCATGCGCGCGAGCTGAAGACCACTGCCGCGAGCATCCGCCAGTACGAGCAGGCGACCTACTATGCCGGGCAGTGGCGACCCGAATACGAGCGCTGGGTCCAGATGCTCGCCGGGATGTACCGCGGGCCTGGCAAGGACGTCGTCGCCTGGAGCTCGGCGCTGCTCTACGACATGATCTTCACGCAGCCGGTGCTGTACGAGTTCGACCGCATCCAGGCTCCGACGCTTCTGATGATCGGGCAGAAGGACAACACGGCCATCGGCAAGGACGCTGCGCCGCCCGAGCTGAAACAGAAGCTCGGCGATTACCCGCGGCTCGGGAAGGAAGCGGCCCGGCGAATCCCGCGCGCCAAGCTGGTGGAATTTCCCGAGCTCGGCCACGCACCCCAAATCCAGGATCCAGTGCAGTTCCACCAGGCCCTGCTCAAAGGGCTCCTGCGGTGATTCACTGCACTGATTCGGGGAGCGGGTCCTGCGCAGCCGCGCACCGCTTCTGCATCTCAGTCAGCCGGTCCTTCATCTGCTTCGCATCGTCGATCACGAAGTGCGCGCTCTGATATTCGCGCCATGTCTCTCCGCCCGCGAGAGAGCAACGCTCCTCGCCCGCGACGCTGACGCTGGCACCCAGGGCGAGGAGGGCGACGAGAGCGCCTCCCCGGCCGGACCAAGCCAACCGACCTCTAGCTCTTGCCGTCGTACGCGGCCTGCAGCTTCGCGATGTCCAGCCTGACCATCTTCAACATCGCGTCGGTGACACGCTTCGAGCGCACGGGGTCCTTGTCGCTCATCATCTCGTCCATGACAACCGGGACGATCTGCCAGCTCACGCCGTACTTGTCTTTCAGCCACCCGCATGCCTCGGCCTTGCCGCCTCTGAGCAGCGCGTCCCAGTAGCGATCGAGCTCGGCCTGGTCGTTACAAACGACGACCAACGAGATCGCGTGATTGAACGGGTCGAGCGGCCCGGCGCTGATTGCCTGGAAGCGCTGGCCAAAGAGCGTGAAGTCCACGACCTTCACGGAACCCGCCGGACCGCTGGGCGAATCACTGAGCAATGGGGTTACCCGGTCGACGCGCGAGTCGGGGAAGATCGACGCGTAGAACGCCGCCGCCTCCTCCGCCTCCTTCGCGTACCAGAGGTTAGGAAAGATCTTCGAGCTTCGCTTCACACCCATATGCGTGCCTCCTTCAGTTTGTCTCTTGGACCGACCTGGCGGCGAAAAATCATCGGTCCCGCAGGTGCCGTATACTTCGTCCATGTGGCCGTTCGGCTGGCTCTCTAACCTCCGCGAGGTCGTCCCCGCGCTCCACCGAGCACGCGCAGTGAGTCGTGCTGACGACGAGGTGCCCATCGACGAGCCGCGCGCCCCCGATGGAGAGATTGCCAAGTGCGCTTCGCTGCTGCGAGAGGCGCTGATCAGAGTCTCTGCCAGGCATCACCGCGCGCTGAACCGCGAACTGGCCGGCCTGCTGCGCCGTCTCGGACCGGTGGACCGGGTGGAGGCGGACGGGATCTACCGCCGACTCAGGACCGAGGCCCCCTCGGATCGAGCCACGCACTGGAACCACTCTCTGCTCCTCAAGCAGTCGGGACGCTTCCGGGAAGCGCTCGCGGCGCTTGAGGCTTACCGCAGCGCGGGCGGGGACGCCGATCAACCGTTCCACTGGAACACCGGCATCTGTGCCACCGGCGCGGGCCTCGGCCAGAAGGCTCTCGATGCTTGGCTCGCGGAGGACTTCAAGATCACCCTCGGTGACGACGGCATGCCCCAGGGCGGCTTCCCCGATGTCCAGGTGCGCATCTCCGGCCGCGGTCCGCTCGGCGGGCCGCCGTGCGAACCTGCTGCCGATGCTCCGGGCTACGAGTACGGCTGGGTCAGGCCGCGCAGCCCGTGCCACGGCGTCCTTCTCACGCCACTGGTGATGGACGAGCCCACCGACGTGGGCGACGTGCTTCTCTGGGACGGCGCGCCGGTGCGCTTCAAGGAGTTCGACGGCCAGCGGGTCCCAACGTTCCCGCTCCTGAAGGTCCTCGGCCGTGGCGGCTATCGGCGCTACCGCTTCCGTGCCGAGCAGGAGGATGCAGGGCTTGTCGCCGCACTTCAAGAGGCGCTGCCCCGAGGCGCGCAACTCTACGTGCACGACGAGGCGGTCGCGTGGCTCTGCCAGAAGTGCGCCAGTTCCGGCGCATCCGACCCTCACGAGCACGATGGTCCCGCCGCACGCCGGTTCGTGTCGGGCAAGCTCGCCGTGCCCCCAGGCGTGAGCCTGGGTGACGTGCGCGAGCGGCTATCGGAGTCGCTCCACGTTCGACCGGCGGTCAGGCTCGCAGTTCCGGCTCTGCACCGCGACGACGGCGACCTTGCGGCCGCCGCCCGCGACGAAGCGCTCTGGGTGCAGTTACGAAGCGAGGTCACCGTTTAGGACAGGTCCTCGCAAGCTCTCGCGGATGGTGAAGAAAATTGGTGGAGGCGGCGGGAATCGAACAGACGCAGACTTGCCACATCGCGCGGAAGCCGGTGCCGGGTCTCCCGTTCTACAGGGAAAGGCGCGCGACTGGATCAGGTTGGCATGAGTTGCGTATGCTGTCCCCGAATCCCCGGCGCGCGGCAGCGACGGGCTGCCGCGCGCCGACAACTTCCGTGACGACCCGATCTAGTGATCGTCGTTCGAGCGGATCTGGCCGCGGATCTCGCCGCCGGGGAACCTCGCGGTGTGGACGTTCGCGTAAGCTACGCCGGAGCGGATCGCGTCGAGAATCTTCGCAAATTCACCAGGCGCAATCCCCTGAGCGGCGGGCCCGATCACATCGGTGGCCTTGGCGGTTCCACTCACGGTCCCTGCGGTCGCCGGGCATGGTTGCGTTCCGGGCGGACCGTTGCCCAGATTGCTGCACAAGAAGATGGAGATGCCGCCCGTGAGCGCCCGGGCACCGAAATGGATGTGCGCCTGCTGAACGGCCGTCAGGCCCGAAAACGTCAGCACCCAGTCGAAGGACTGATCGTTCTCGGCGATCGTCGCCCGGAAGATTCCGGCGCCGGCGCTGGAGAGGGTCGACGGAGTCTCCTGGAAGCCGACCAGGTGCGCCGAGACGCGCTCGGCGCCCTCGTCTGCGGATGCGGCCATCGGCAGCGCGAGCAGCAGCGGCGCAGCCGCGGCGACCGCGCACAGCATCGAGTGTTTCCTCATGGTCATGTTGGTCTCCTCCCCGAATCCGTTTCGCTCTCCGTCTCCGTGATACGCCACGCGTCGTCGCGAAGAAGGTTTCGCTCCCGGATTCTCGGTGGCTTCGCGCACGAATGGCGGCGCATGTCAATGCACGTCGGGTCAAACATCGAAATTTACGTTGCACATGATCGCGCTCACCAATCGTACTCCCGGTCAGGTGTCGCAGCTGATGTCGACACGCCCGCGGATATACTCGCGCCATGATCAGGGACGCTCTCTCCCGCCTCGTCCGCGCATGGCTGGTCACGGCGATCGTCGACGCGCTGTTCTCGAGCGCGCTCGCCGTCTTTGCCTATCGTTCCACGGTGACCCGGCTCTGGCAGGGGGTCGCGTCGATCCTGCTCGGCCCTGCCGCCTTCGAGGGGGGAGCGAGGACGACCCTCGTCGGACTGCTGCTGCATTGTGGCGTCGCGTTCGGCTGGTCCGCCGCGTTCCTCGCGCTCTACCTGTCATGGCCGCAGCTCCGTCGCGCGCTGGCCTCGTTCGGGGGCGTGATCGCCGTGGCGGCCCTCTACGGGCCAGCGATCTGGCTCGTGATGTCGCTCGTGGTGATCCCGCTGCTCAGCAGACGGCCGCCTGCGTTCAATTTCCGCTGGTGGGTGCAGCTCGTCGGGCACATCCCGTTCGTGGCGGTGCCGATCGTCGCGGTGATCAGTCGCCCCGCTGGTAAGCCGTCAAGGGACGGCGGCACGCGTGCCCCCGCGAGCGAGCACCCCGTGATGCTGCGGGGCGAGTAGCCCGGCCGCCGACAAAGGCCAGGAGCTCCTCTCATTCAGAGGCGCACGGTCTTCATGTGCTCGACGAGTTGCTCGAGCGCTCTGCCCCATCCCTCCTGGAAGCCCATGGCCTCGTGCTTCTTACGGCTCTCTTCGTCTCCATGCATGACGGTCGCCTTGTACTTCGTTCCTCTCCCCTGCGGCTCGAGCAGGAGGGCGGCCGTGAAACGGAACCCGAGATGCGCGTCCCGCCGCGACGGCCGGAAGCCCGCCTCGAGCGCGTCGGTCCAGACGAGTTTCCGGTTGGCGACGATGTCGAGGTAGCAGCCCGTGTTCGGGTGGTCTTTCCCCTCGGGCGAACGCATGACCGTGCGGAACACGCCGCCGGGGCGGAGGTCAATCTCGCAGTCCACAGTGGTCCAGGGCGCGGGCGTGAACCACTTCTTGAGGTGCTCCGGTTGGGTCCAGGCCGTCCAGACAAGCTCGGGGGACACCTCGACGAATCTCTCAAAAACGAGGTCCAGCTTGGGGTCGATCTTCATCTCATCTCCTTGTTCTCTTGGGGTTCAAGGTGGGCTTGAGGTGCTCGAGGTACCGGTCGAGCTGATTGAGCCGGCGCTCCCAGAGGGCGCGCTGCTCGCTCATCCAGGCCTCCGCCGCCTTCAGTGGCTCGGGCGAAATCCGGTAGGTCCTGATCCGGCCGGACTTCCGCGAGCGGACCAGGCCGCAGCCCTCCAGTACCTTGAGGTGCTGAAGGAAGGACGGCAGCGCCATGTCGAACGGTTCGGCGAGCTCGCTCACGGGGGCTGCCGCGCCGCTCAGGCGCCGAAGGACCGCCCTCCGCGTTGGATCGGCCAGGGCGTGGAACACACGGTCGAGCTCGACGGCTTGGTTAGGCACGAGCCTAACTATGCAGCAGCGGAATACATAGATCAATGCCTAAGTATCGTCACCCCGACGATGGGACGCACCACGTCGGTGTCTTGAGTTTTCCCCGAGTTCCTCGATGCGGCGGGCGCTACCATGTCGCCATGTCCTGGACTCGCCGGAGATTCCTCGGAGGGATGCGAACCGGGGTGTTCGTGCTCCCATGAGGTGGACGGGATGAAGATCCGCCAGGCCACGGCATCGGACGCAGACGAGATCGCCCGCATCATCAATGCGGCGTTCGAGATCGAGCGGGAGTTCAGGCGAGGCGAGCGAACCTCACCGTCAGAGGTCGTCACCTCGATCTCGATGAAGCACGAGATCTTCCTCGTCGCCCAGGACCGGGGCCGGCTGGTCGGTGCCGTCGAGGTACGCGTCGACGGCGACGCCGGCTACTTCGGGATGCTGGCCGTCGATGCGTCAGTCCGTCGCGGAGGAATCGGACGCGCGCTGGTCGATGCAGCCGAAGCGCACTGCCGCAGCGCAGGCTGCTCCATCATGACCATGAGCACCGGTGAGAACCGCACCGAGCTCATCCCGTACTACGAGAAGATGGGTTATCGGGTGACCGCCGTCGAACCCTCGAGGAACCCGGCTTTCAAGTACCCCATCCGCGTCGTCAAGATGGAGAAGCTATTGTAGGCACTGTTGCGCCGGCGCCGCCCGGCTCCGAGATCCGGTCCCGAGGCAAGCTGGCAAACCCAACCGCTTGGGTTATACTGCACAGATGAATGCCGCAGAGATGGGACGGCGAGGCGGACGAAGCAGAAGCGCGGCCAAGCGCGCGGCGGCGCGGCGTAATGGGGAGCGCGGCGGACGGCCGCGGGACGCGGACGTGCTCGCGAGGGGTGTCCGAGACATGTGCGCGCGCCTGGGACCCGAGCTTCCGGGCGTGGATCCGGGTGACCTGCGCCTGATCGTGCGCTCCTTGATCCTGCCGCCCGCGCGTCGGGCTGTGTTCATCGCGCGCCGGAACGATGGCCGCTATGTCTTCTGACATCTCGGAGAAGACGCTGGTCGCGCTCGCAAAGGGGCTTCGCGTCGCGAAGCTCGAAGCCATCGTGATCGGCAATTCCGCGAGCATGCTGAACGGTGCGCCGGTGACGACGCAGGACATCGATCTGCTCATCCGGGATACGAGTACGAATCGGCGCAAGCTCGCCCGGTTCGCCGAAGCGATCGGCGGGTCAGCCCCCGTGCCCGTCTCGGAGTTGAGCAGGGTCGAATGGATCGAGGGCCGGCTCGCAGTGCCAGTCGAGATCCACTACGACCGCATCTCCGGCGGCCTGACGTTCTCATCCGTCCGTTCGAGGGCACAACTCGTCACGGTCGGCGAGGAGAAGCTCCGCGTGGCCGCCCTGACCGACGTGATCCGCTCGAAACAAGCAGCCGGCCGCCCCAAGGACCGCGCGGTCCTGCCGATCCTTCGCGACACGCTCGCGGTGAGGAAGAAGATGGCGGCTCGATGAAATTGGTGCAGGCGGCGGGAATCGAACCCGTCGCACAGCCCGTGAAGCGATGCCAGTCATTCGGTGTCATGTACGGTTGACGGCCCTGGTGCGATGTAGCCGTACGAATCAATGCCTCGGGTACGGCTTGCAACGTGGATCGAAGCATCACCCGAGCGGGTCTTCGACCTGGCTCGCTCGATCGACCTACACGCGCAGGGCCAGGCGCTACACGGCGAGCGGGCTATTGCTGGAGTGACACAACCGTCACACGAGCTAGCACTCCCGCGCGTAGCGACGCGGAGGCTGACCCACGTGCCGGCGGGATCCGGGGACAGCATACGCAACTCTCGGTGCCAAGCCTTGGAGAGGCGTCGGTGGTGGTGTCGCTCATGCCCGGCATTTTCGGGAGGCTGTGGATCCACTGAGGTGGCCCACTTCCGTTCTGGTGGCTCCTTGCCCGGCTCAACTCG
>Ga0137409_10004997_pt1 | contig 13858 bp, 18 predicted proteins | sample CZODoug1_16funga_FD_122059 | JGI IMG/M metagenome (GOLD analysis project Ga0137409, IMG submission 122059) | Vadose zone soil fungal communities from Angelo Coast Range Reserve, California, USA - CZODoug1_16fungal (Hybrid Assembly) | ecosystem: Environmental > Terrestrial > Soil > Vadose zone... | reverse complement strand
CCTGTCCTTAGTACGAGAGGACCGGGATGGACGAACCTCTTGTGTTCGAGCTGTCATGCCAATGGCACCGCTCGGTAGCGAAGTTCGGTTGTGATAACCGCTGAATGCATATAAGCGGGAAGCACTCCTCAAGATGAGATCTCCCAACCCGTAAGGGTCAAGAAGGGCCCAGGTAGACTACCTGGTTGATAGGCAGGATGTTGAAGCGCAGTAATGCGTGTAGCTTACCTGTACTAATCGCCCGTTCGGCTTGACCATAAAATTTACTCGGTGCAGTAAAACAGCCGTCAGCACTCGGCCGTCAGCTTTCAGTTCGAACTTGTTCGAAAGCTGATGGCGTCCTCAAGCTTCGTCAGAAACTGGACGAGCCTGAGAGCAAAGTTCTGACGACTGTGCGCCGACGAAAATTTTGCCAAAGTAACGAGACGCGGTTTACCGCGTTTCACCCAATCTATTCAGTTGTGAGGTTTCGTCCTCACGCTCTTTGAAAGATTGCCCGCGCCTCGGTCGCGCAGTTCGCCGCAGCATGAATTTGCTGACGGCTGATGGCTGAGTGCTGACGGCTACAAGTTGTCGGTGATCTTACCGCGGGGGTTCCACCCGTTCCCATCCCGAACACGGAAGTTAAGCCCTGCTGGGCCGATGGTACTGCACGCGAAAGTGTGTGGGAGAGTAGGTAGTTGCCGGCATAAATAAAGGCCACGTTGAGAAATCAGCGTGGCCTTTTCCTTTCTGGAAAGCTTTTACGTTCACGACACAAGTCTAAGGACGACGGATGCTGAGTCCCTTTTGAGCGTGGTGGAGAATCGTTGTAGCAAACGAATGGAAGGTGTCGTCCAAACTGACGCCGTCCGCAGTGGCTGGTATTTGCGATTTATCGGGCAACGTTTCTCCGTAAATGATCATGAGTTCGGAGCGTCGATCCGCGGTTGGGAGATGAAACATGCGAACACGGACTGTTCGCCTAGGGAGCGTGAGATCGTGTTGGGCCAGGAGCCTGCGGATGGCTGCGCCGTCGGAAGCGGGGTCATCGGTTTCAAGCGCCGCATAGTCGGAAAAGCTCTTCACGTCGTAGATGAACAGCAAAGGGCCGATGCTGACGGTCCGGTCGCGGTGATAGTCGTAGGTGCTGGTATTGGTGGGGAGGAAGTGCTCAAATTGTACCCAGTAAAAACCCGTTACGGGACCACTGCCGTCGCGCCTCACAAATAGATGCTGCTCGGCGTCCGCGTTTCCGTAAAGATTCACGATCTGGCCGCCCATGTAGCGGAAATCCGTACCGAAGGTTAGATCGGCAACCGGCAGTTCCTTTGACTCGATGGTTTGGCCACGGACTTGACGGCTCAACGGCCGAGGTTGCAACGGGGACTTGTCCTGGGCAAGCAAGACGGAACACAAGAGCACACAGGAAAAGACTGAAATCAAACCACTCATGACGATCCACCCCACACCGGGAATTTGACGCTGTCTGGACCAGATTTTGACGGGCGAATCTGAGGACTGTGAGCAGCGTAGAATGGGATCTTAGAGTTGCGCGCCACACAGACATTTGGGGATTGTCATCACCAACTGACACGTTTGTTTCTCGCCACCAAATCGAAATGGCGATCGCGGCTCAATAGGGGAAGAGAATGCTGCCGACAGAGGGCTGCAATCCAAATATCATTGGTTGGAATCGGCTTGCCCTTTCGCTTCAATTCCAGAGTGATCGCGGCGTAACAATGGGTGGTCGGCTCGTTAACGTCTAACACCATGCAGTCACGGAGTAACCCCGTGAGCCAGTTTTCGTAGATAGCCCGGTTGCGCGACTCTGCGATTCCATGGCGGTATTCACCCAGGACAATCACGGGAATTGCCATTTGTTCAACGCCAGCGAGAATGGCAGCCACCGCAGGATCATTGTCTGCCGCAGCGGACAAGGCATTCGTATCCAGAATCATCGCCAGAGTTCCCGATCAATCTGTTCGAAAGCTTCTTCCACCCGCTTTTCGACTTGTCCTCTCTCTTTATGCAGGTGTTTGAGCTTTCCGAGATGTTTCATCCAAGGCTTTTCCTGGGACGTTGTTCTCAATTTCTCTTGAACAGCCTCGGTGACCAGTTGGCGTAGAGGAATGCCCCGTTCGGCAGCTAGCGATTTTGCGCGGCGAAACAAGAAATCGGGGATTTCAAGAGTAGTCTTCACAATGCCATATTACCATATTTATGGGAAGAACCAGAGGCCACACAAGCTTCCGTTTGCTTTTGCTTTTCTTAAGTTGCACCGGAGCAAACCGTGGCCACGTTGAGTACTGATACTCCAGTAACTTGAGAGGAAATGCAGTGCTTAATATCTTTATCCCTGAAGTCTAAAGGCGGAATCGGGCGACTTTCGCCCGATTCCACCAACTAAGATTCATGGAGACCAGATGCGCACGCTGAGAATTCTAGGGTTGTTGATCTTCTGCTTCACCGGGCTAGCCGCGATCGCCCAAGAGACTACTGCGGATTCACAGAAAACAGCCGACGCCAAGCCATCCAAAGCCACAGTTTACGTCTATCGCTATAAGCAGTTTGTGGGTGGCGCTCTGTCGCCTTCCGTCTACTGTGATGAAACGGAACTGGCCCGCATGGAGAACGGCCGGTACTTCACGGTAAGCCTCGATCCGGGTAAACATAACTTCCGTTCCAACGACAAGCAGTCCGGAACAGAATTGGATATGAAAGCAGGAGGCGAATACTTTCTGCGAGTAGAGATCGCAACCGGTTTTGCGAAAGGACACGGCCGCCTGGTCCTCATGTCCCCGGAACAGGGAGGCTATGAGCTGAAGTCTTCGAAACTGAAGCCTCTGGATTCAAACAAAGTTGTAAACGCTACGCTCGTCTCGGTAAGCGAGGTGCATCTGGAAACGCCGGCGGCTACTCCGAAGCCGGCAGTCCTGGTCGAAACTCACTAACAGACGCCCGCTGGTGGGCGGTAAAAATCGGCTGCTCGGTGGGGTGGTTCGAGTGTTGTCGACATAAATAAAGGCCACGTTGAGAAATCAGCGTGGCCTTGTGCCTAATGGCGGGCAAAAGATTTCCTAGTGTCGGAACTGCTGCGGCACGTACTGCGAGCCGCCGAGGTCGGCGTCGGTGAATCCGAACACGTAGAAATTGTTTGGGTTCGTGTTCGGACCGTCTAAGTCCTGGAGGAAGTCGTTGTCATTGGCGAGCCAGAGAGTGTGCGTGGTGACTCCTCCGTTCGTCACATCCGCCCCGAAGGCAAGGCCTTCCAGCTTGGCGGGAACCTGATCCGGGGTGATGCCGTTCGCGCCGAGAACCTGGACGACATCCAGAAACAGCGATTTGCTGACGGCATTGGCGGCCGCTGTGAGGCCGTCCAAGTTCATCACGTCAACCGCGTTGGCCAGGTCAATCTTGACCTTGGCGATGCTGTGATCGCCGCGGCCTTTGCCGTCGCGTTCGTCTACGAGTAACTCGTGATTGTTCAAGGCGACGATTTCGCTGACGCCGGAGCCGCTGCTTAGCAGATAAGCATACTCGTGGAGGGTTTTTCCGGAGCGTATATCGATCGTCTCGATGCGCAGTAGGCTCTTGGCAGCTCCACCTTGGGCGGCGTCCTGGATCAGTGCGGCCTGCATGATGCCGACCAATGTCTTGCCGTCTGGCGTGATGGCCAGACCTTCCATCCCCTTATTTGCGGTGCGGCCGCTGGTGTTGCCGGCGATTTCATCCGCGCCTACCGGCTTCAGATTGGAGACGAACAGGTGCGCCGGAAGCTGGAAAGACCGGAGTCGAATGCCGGTGAGGCGGTCGAACTCGTAGACGTAAGGGCCGTACTCGTCGGAGACGTAGACGCGGAAGCCATCGTTGGACACGCGGATGCCTTCGGAGTCCAGGCGGGCATCGCGGGCGTTGCCAGAGGTTCGGCCGGGATCGAAATTATCCGAGCGGCCGGAGAAGAAATGGAGGAAGAAATTGTTCACCGGCGGCACGCCCGAGCCCACACCGAGTCCGTCCCCGCTCCCGTAGGCGAGAGGGAACAAGCTGAAGAGCAGAGTTGTGCGGCGCAGAGTTGGTGTAAGGGTAAACGGTAAACCGCTGCCGCCGGTCGGTTGCAGGTCCATGGTGACCGTGTGAAAGCGCGGGATGTAGCTCACCGTATCGTCAATCAGGGAGTCGAAGGGCACCGCGTTCGGCCCGCGGTCCGGGAGGGCGAGGAACGTGTTGCCGGAAGCCCATGCGAGGCCTGAACCGAGTCCGCCGAGCAGGTTGGCAGGTACACCGTTCTCCAGAGTGTAGTTGAGGCCCGAAAGGTCAGTGTAAGAACCGGTCTTGGATTCGGTCAGGGAACCTACGGCAAGCAGGCCGACTTGGGCGGCGACCGGCGTCGCAACCGACAGACAGAGGATCAGTGCGATCAAGGCAGGGTGAACAAAAGCTTTTCTCACGACGAGTCTCCTGGTTGGGGTTTTTGGAAGGACTCCGATCCTCTCTGGGCCAAGTTAAGATTTCGTGACTCACCCATGAATTTATGTTGAATTGTTCTGTGCTTGCTTCGGAGTATGTGAGGAACAATTTCCAGACGCTGCTAGAGATCATCCCCTCAGCCAAACGACCGGAAACCCATGGCCGAGCTTGCGAAAGTCGGAATCGCTGGTGACCAGCGTGGCCTTATATTCGATCGCCAGGGCGGCCGCGAAACTGTCGACATAATAGAGTTTGTATTTGGCTTTCACGTCGGCTGCGTGAACGGCTCTCTGGGGCGTCGCATCTACCAGGCGGATTGGCAAGGGCTGGACGGCGCTCATGGTCGCGGTGGCGCGGTCGGGACCGTGTTCGCGTAGAATCGCACCGTAAACCTCCCCATAGTTCACGGCTGACATCAGGATCTCAACGCGTTCTCGGACTGCCTCTTTCAGTAACTGGTTGACTTTGTTGGCGGCGGGCTTGTTTTGCAGGAATACGTACAGTGCACTGGCATCGAGCACATAGGTCTTCACGATTCGCGTTCACCTTCCTCGCGATGCTCGATTTCCCACTTCGCCAGCAGGTCCGCCCCATCGGCGAGGCAGCCCATGACGCGATCGACATAGTCCTCCGTGATGGGCTGCAAAACAATCCGGCCAAACTGATCTTCCAGAAACTTCACCTTGGTGCCCGCTTCAATCCGGTGTTTACGGCGGAGTTCCGCTGGGACCACGAGTTGGCCCTTAGAGGTGAATGTAGCACTCAGATCTTTCATGTCTTACATTATACACAATGTAAGACAGCTAGACTTCACGAACCCAGGGGGGGATTTCTTGCGTCCTTCGATTGGCAAACTGCCCACGAGACTTGGCTGTCCTATTCGGCACTCATTCGCGCGGCCCAGCGTTCCCGAACTCCAGCCAGAAATTTCTCCTTGTCTTCCCGCATCAACCGGACGAGCGCCTGATTCTCCGTCTTTTTGTGTCCGGCGGCCCAGAGCACCATTTCCGTCAGCACGGGTGCTAGGTCGATTCCTTTCGCGGTCAGCAAGTAAATCTGCCTTCGTCCGTCTGACGGGTCTGGTTCGCCGGTAATGATTCCATAGGCGATCAGCTTTCGCAGACGGTCAGCCAAAATGTTGGTGGCGATTTTTTCGTAGGAGTCCAGGAATTCCTTGAAGGTGCGGGATCCTCGCAGCATCATGTCGCGGATGATGAGCAACGACCAGCGGTCCCCCAGCATCTCGATGGAAGCATTCAGGGGACACCCGGATCGCCGCCGGGCCGTGCGCGCCTTCCGCATGTCTTTCACGATAGCATATTTTAACTTGCATTATGCAAGTAATCAATATATTCTCGTTGTTATCATTCGGTCGGCGAAGCCTTACAAGTATCGGAATTCAGCTCAAATCACCGAGGAACACCCCCATGAAGAAGGTTGCACTGCTTTCATTTGCGCTGCTGTTGTTGGCTACGGCGGCGTTCGGCCAGGCGTTGACACAGGCAGACCGTGACAAGGGGCTGCAGTACCTCCAGCAAACCCGCGACGGTGTCGTGGCCGCCACCAAGGGACTCTCGGAAGTGCAGATGAGGTTCAAAGCTGGCCCAGACCGCTGGTCGGTGGCAGAAACCCTCGAACACATTGCCCTGGCTGAGGATTTTCTCTTTCAGAACGTCACGGACAAGATTATGAAAGCGCCTGCTGGCCCAGTTGATCGCGACACGGCGAAACTCGACGCGATGATTCTTGCCATGGTTCCTGATCGAAGTCAAAAAAGGCAGGCGCCAGGGCCTCTGGTGCCCACCGGCCGTTGGACTCCAGCCGAGACGCTCGATCATTTTCAAAAGAGCCGGGCAAAGACAATCGAGTTTATAAAATCGACGCCGGACCTGCGTGAGCATGCTTCTGCTGACAATCCGTTCCAACAGCCTATGGATGCGTATGAATGGCTGTTGTTCGTCGCTGCGCACAGCGATCGGCACACAAAACAAATTCTTGAAGTGAAGGCCGATCCGAACTTCCCGAAGAACTGAAAGTGGATTCCAGCGAATCGAGGGAATGCCGTCGGTAAATTTATTTGCGCAACCTGTCGATTTCCACAGGGGTGAATCGTCGTCATAACAGAGGCGGCAAAAACGCCGGCCTAGCCGCAGAGTGGCGAAACAATACTTCAAACACACACTCATCAAACGGAGAAGAAAGGATATGCACATCATGGATTCAAAACCGACACACGAACAAGCTCAACTCCACTTGCAGGTGTATGAACAACGACGGGAAGCCCGTTTGCGACAGGCCCGGGACTGGTTCTTCAAGAACTATTTCCCGGAAAGCATGGACGAATCTATGCGAATTGCCGCACCGGGAACTGAAGGCGGCACTAACGTTAACATGGTCGCCGCCTACTGGGAGCAAGCGTGCGCGTTGCTGAACTATGGCCTACTGCACGAAGACCTGTTCTTCGAAACCAGCGGCGAGTTTTTCGTCGTGTGGGAGCGGATCAAGCCGACGATCGCAGAAGGCCGCGAGCGCTTCAAGTACAAAGGATTCCTCGCTCACGTGGAAAAGGCCGCCCAGCGTTACGAGACCTGGGTCGAAGGCCGATCGCCGGGCCACACCGCGGCCATGCGCGAGTTCATGAAGCAGATGCGTCCGAAGCCGGCAAAAGCGGCGTAAGGGCTGGATTCGAGGTTGCAGTCAACCCCACCCTGCGTGATCAAAGGGGGGGGTGGGGTTCTTCGCTCCATTCGTAGGAGGGTGAGCTGGCAATTCGCCCTTGATGGACGCTCGCCCGAAACGGCACAAAGGATTACAAATAACAACCTTGGAGGGACGTCATGCAATTGAATTCTCATCTTCATTTCAGCGGACAATGCGAGGAAGCATTCAAGTACTACGAAAAGTGCCTTGGAGGCAAAATAGAAGGCTTGTTTCGTTACGAAGGGGCGCCGGTTGCGGAAGGGCAAAAAATACCCGAGGGGTGGCGGAACAAAGTCATGCACGCTACCATGGCAATCGGCGATCAGCTATTGATGGGCATGGACGCGCCCCCGGAGCGTTTTCAGAAACCGCAAGGTTTCCATGTGAACATTGGCGTGAAAGACGTGGCCGAGGGCCAGAGAATCTTCGAAGAGTTGTCGGAAAAAGGGAACGTCGTCATGCCCTTTGCGCCCACATTTTGGTCGCCAGGCTTCGCGATGTTCGTGGATCGTTTTGGCATACCCTGGATGGTCAACGTCCAGCAGGCGGCATAAACAGCAGAAGAACACAACTAATTCGGAAAGTGAGGACTGGAGCAACATGAGCAAAGTCCGTGTTCTAGTCGGTACCCGTAAAGGCGCGTTCATCCTGACCTCAGATGGCAAGCGCGAAAAATGGGACGTCAACGGCCCGCACTTTGCGGGCTGGGAGATGTTTCATCTCAAGGGATCGCCTGCTGATCCGAATCGAATCTACGCCTCGCAGACCAGCGGATGGTTTGGGCAGATCATCCAGCGTTCAGACGATGGTGGAAAGACCTGGCATCAGCCTGGAACGCCCCCGGGAGAAACAACCACTCCAGACGGCATGCCGAAGGCGGACAGCAACAAGTTCGTTTACGACGCGTCTGCCGACACGGGCAAGCCGCTCACCACGCACCAGTGGTATGACGGCACGCAGCATCCTTGGGAGTTCAAGCGGGTATGGCATCTGGAACCGTCGCTGACCGAACCGGACACCGTCTACGCCGGCGTGGAAGACGCTGCCATCTTCCGCTCCACCGACGGCGGACAAAGCTGGCAGGAGCTTCCCGGATTGCGCGGACATGGCACGGGCCCCAAGTGGCAGCCCGGCGCCGGCGGGATGTGCCTGCACACGATCATCCTCGATCCGAGCAACCCGAGCCGTATCTATATCGCCATTTCGTCGGCGGGCGCGTTCCGCACCGACGACGGGGGGAAGACCTGGAAGCCGATCAATCATGGATTGAGATCTCAGTACATCCCGGACCCGGATGCCGAAGTCGGACACTGCGTCCACCACATCGCGATGAACCCGAAGCGTCCGGGCGTGCTGTTCATGCAGAAGCACTGGGACGTCATGCGCAGCGATGACGCCGGCGACAACTGGAAAGAAGTCAGCGGAAACCTGCCAACCGATTTCGGGTTCGCGATCGACGTCCACGCCCACGAGCCCGAGACGATATATGTCGTCCCCATCAAGAGCGACTCTGAACACTATGTGCACGAGGGCAAACTGCGCGTCTACCGCAGCCGCACCGGCGGAAACGAGTGGGAGGCGCTTACGAAGGGCCTACCGCAGAGTAATTGCTACGTTAACGTATTACGTGACGCGATGGCCGTCGATTCGCTTGACCAATGCGGCGTGTACTTCGGCACAAGCGGAGGTCAGGTGTATGTTTCCGCCGACGCGGGAGACAGCTGGAATCCGATCGTTCGGGATTTGCCAGCGGTGCTGTCGGTGGAGGTGCAGACGTTGGCGTGATCAAACTGTCCCGATCCCGTAATAGACCGAACGTGGCTTGGTCGGGATTGTTGCGAATTGCATCGGCCACCAAAGTGCTATAGGGGTTCCCACGTTCGGGATGAGTTATTGTGCGCGGGTCAGCGGTCTACCCGCATCACAACAAGCGGAGGCATTCCAATGAAAAGCAAACCCTGCTTATTACTGTTGGCGATCTCCACGATGTTGGGGTGTAAGCATACGGCCCGGCTTTATCCCGTCCAGGGTCCTTTGACTGGGCAAGTGCCGGTACCCGTACTTATGGCTAAGATCACGGGCGCATTCACTCCCGGAACCATAAGTTTCGTTCTAAGCGATGGTGAGGTGTGCAAGGGACGCTGGATTATTGTGAACCCTGTTCAGGCCCCTAAAGGCGTCCCTGTGGCGGCAGCCCCGGCCAACGGCATGGCGTCGGTATGGGACAGCATATATGGACCGGGATATTACGTGTCTCGCGTCCTCGGTGCAAGGTACTACGCCCAAGCTGTGGTTGCCGGAAACCGAGGGTCGGTTCTGAACGTGGAAATGTACCGGCCTGTGGACAGTACGGCTGGCGACATCGGCTCCATAAAAGGCGTCGCCAAAGACAATAAAGACAACATCTACAAACTAGTCCTATAGCTGTTGGACTTCGCTCAAGAGTTACAAACGCGTGGAGAGTTTTTGTTTATTGAGAAACTAGCATGATCCGAGTGATACTCCCCCAACATTTGCGAACATTGGCCCATGTCGGCAGCGAGGTCACGGTCGAAGTCGAGGGCCGACCCACGCTGCGCTCTGTTCTCGACGCGATCGAGGCCCGCTATCCCATGCTGCGCGGCACGATCCGCGACCACGACACGCAACAGCGTCGCCCCTTCCTGCGCTTCTTCGCCTGCGAGGAGGATCTGTCCCACGAACCGCCCGAGACTCCGCTTCCCGACGCGGTCGCGTCGGGAAAAGAGCCGTTTATTGTCATCGGAGCGATCGCGGGAGGATAGATAACCATGCATGAGACCGGGCAGGTCACCCACGCGTGACTTGTGCAGCAGCTAATTCACTTCGCAGAAAGGAAGCGGAGGATTTCACGCATCACGCGCTCTCCCTGGTTCGTTTGGAATAGAAACTGAGCGTGCGCAGAGCCATCAAAAATGATTAGCTCCTTTGGCTCGGGGGCCTTCTCGTACTGCTTCTGAATCCCAGGGAGGCGGGGTCCATCTTCGCTGGCATCGTCACGCGCCACGATGAACAGCGAAGCCGACTTGAGTTTGTCTGCCGGACCGTTTGGCAACGCACCAAGGAACACGATGCGATTGATTTCGCCCGGCTGCGAAGCGATCGATGCATCACCCGCAGCTCCTCCTCCCATGCTGCCTCCTACCACCGACATGCTCTTCGTTCCAGATTTATGCAGATAGCGGACAGCGGCTAGTATATCCAAGTGGAGCGGCGCATCCATCGGGGCCGAATCACCCGGGCCGCGCGACTTGCCGTAGCCGCGGAAGTCGAGCGCCAACACTCGGAACCCTGCCGCAGCGAGCATTTGAGCCTGCTTCTCCCAACTTTCCTTATTAAAACGGCCTCCGTGGGCCAGCACGACGCCTTTGTTGCCTTTTCCGTAAACATCAGCGTAGACCAGGCCTCCATCCTCGGTGGGAAAGGAAACAGTCTTCTGGGCGGCGTCTACTCCCGCAAGCAAGAACACTACGATGATGGTAATGAGCGCGCGCACGCTGCAAATGTACACTAAGTGGCTGGGCAATGGAGGCGGATCCACGCTTATGACACGACCAACGACACAGGCGATTTCACCATTCTTCATCGTCAGCAACGTCGATCAAACCATCGCATTTTACCGCGACAAGCTTGGTTTTGAGACGAGATTCCAGCAGCCGGATCGGAACCCTTTTTTCGCCATCGTCGGCCGCGACGGAGCGCAGCTCTTCGTCAAGTCCGATAAAGACACGTCACCGCTGCCGAACCCCATGCGTAATCCCTCCATGAGGTGGGATGCCTACGTCTATGCACCAGACCCCGATGCGCTGGCCGTCGAATTTGCCGATCATGGCGCAGCATTCAGCGTGCCGCTCAAGGACACCCACGACGGTCTCCGGGGCTTCGAGATTTGCGACCCTGACGGCTACGTCTTGTTCTTTGGTCGACCAAGGTACACGGCGACATAGTGATCCGTCGTGCCTTCCTGTGTTTCTTCGCCTGTTAAAAAGACCAAGTATTGCCTCTTGCCAGAGCGTTAGGAATGATCGGTGTCACGCTCCCATTCCATCTAGTAACCCTGGCGCACGTTGGCAGCGAGGTGGCGCTCAAAGTCGACGGGCCACAGCCATGCAGCGCTCGGTGCTGGACACACTCGAACCATGGGCATGACTGGCCGAGATCGCGCGTCAGTGTTCATCCACGGAGGCAGCCGTACCGTCCGACCACTTGGCGACTGGAATCAGAAACACGGTCAGTCGCTCCAGAGTGTCAGTAAATGCCACAACTACCGGGGAACCCGGCAAGCCTGCGCCCCAACTTGCAGGCTCCGTTAGTGGAACGAAAAACATCAGGTGGGGATGCCAGTGCCCGTCACGGTCGCTCAAGTACCCTTGCTTGGACATCATGTAGCCCATCGCGCCGGATTCCATCGTCGGCAATTTCTTCTTGTCTAAAGCGGCTTGGATATCCTCGAAGATCTGAGCTTTGGATCGTGCAGCCAATACCAACTCGGTTCTCTTGATCAAGAGCGGAAGGCAGGATCGCGCGCCTGGCGGGTTGAAGCAGATCGGAGCCCGCAGCTTGGGATTCCAAAACTCGGGATCGTCGATTCCCGCGGCCCATGATCGTTGTACAACGCACACGAAACCGTTCTTGCCTTTGACCGCGGTTTCATAACCATGCCGTCCGAGGACCATGACCTCGGCATCCTGTGAGATGGATTCCGGGGCAGCGCTACGTGCAAGCGCTATCTCGGCATTTCGCTCCATCAGGTATTGGTCCAGGGGGGCCATGCTCGGATACGGTACTTTGGCGTCCTGTGCTTCCGCCTGCCGCGCCGCGGCCAGCACGACAAGTAGCGAAAAGCTTCTTAAAGCAATTGTCCGGAGAGACTTCCGCTTCATTGATTTCTCCTGAGATAGGGGGATTCTTCTTGTGATACAAACCGGATGGCCCGGCGCGCTTTGCTCCTTGGGCCGCTTTGCAATGTACGTTGATATCAACGTAGTCTATCTATGTCAATGGTTGCAAACCCTCGTTTTGAGACTACGCTCCTGGTCCGCGACTCCTGCCTCTGTCTTCATGTACAGCGAGCGGCAAGGGTGCTGGCGCGGCGCTTCGATGACGCGTTCCGCCCACTCGGCCTGACAAACGGTCAATTCTCGCTGATGATGTCCCTGAACCGCCCGGAACCACCTGGTATGGCGGCAGTGGCGTCGCTACTCGCAATGGATCGGACCACCTTGACGGCGGCTCTCAAGCCCTTGCAGCGCCGCGCTCTGCTCAACATCATGGCGGACCCGGCCGACCGCCGCGCTCGTCTGATGGTGCTGACGCCAAAGGGGCGAAGATTGCTTGCGCGCGCCGTTCCCATCTGGAAGAGTACCCACCTCGCGGTAGAGGGTCTCCTTAGCGATCGCGACCCCAGCCGCTTCCGGAACAATCTACGCACACTCTCCTGATCGTCCCCAGGTGTCGCTAATAATTCCGTTGTGTTCCTGTGTGTGATTTTCGGAGTGGTCGGCAGCCAGATGATGCTCGAAGCCGTTGTTCTGAAAACCAGGCCCGGTCACCCAGCGCACGATGCTGGACGCGCCGCCTTTCCTGCGCTTCTTTGCCTGCGAAGAAGACCTTTCCCACAACCAGCCCGATGCTCCCTTCCTACGTTGTCGCGTCGGGCAAGGAGCAATTTATTATCATCGGAGCCATCGCCGGCGGATAGCATGTGTTGGATGGATGCCGTCGTTTGCCTATGGACGTCAAATGGCTCCTAAGCTCACTGCCGACATGAAGCGGGTTGTCATGGAGCAGCGGTTGGCGTTCGTTGCCACTGTTTGCCCCGATGGAACACCCAATCTGTCGCCCAAGGGCACAATTGCCGTTTGGGACGACGATCATCTCGTTTTTGCTGATATCCGCTCTCCCGAAACGATCGCGAACATTAAGAAAAATCCTGCGGTCGAGCTGAATGTTGTGGATCCGTTTGTGCGCAAAGGCTACCGGTTCAAGGGAGTGGCTGAAGTAATCGTGGACGGTGAGCGCTTTCAAGAAATCATGCGCTTGTACCGCGGCCGATGGGTGGACACGGCAAGGAGCAAGTCGGAATCCCGAATACGAGCATTCGTGCTCGTAAAAATCGAAACAGCGTTACCGCTCATCTCACCTGCCTATGACGACGCCTCATCTGATGAGCAATCAATCAGGAACAATTGGATTTCATATTTTGCAGCGCTAAATGAACATTGACCTTCCTGCTTCTTCGTTCGAATGCGATCTGCCGACGCGGCAGAAAGCAGGAAAAACGCGTTGGAACAGTCTCCGCCTCTCCCAAGAATCCCTTTAGCCATAGCTTGCTCTTGTGTTACGCTCCGCTGCGTACGGCGGCAACGTTCCCGATCCTCGAGTTCTCAACAGACTAGGTGGTCCATGATTTCAAATGCGTTGCGACCATCGCTCCTGCTCGCCGTTGCGATTCTTGCCTCAGGTTTCGTCTGCGCGGCTGATCGTCCGCACACGATCGCTGCTAACGATAATCGATCTCCCGCGGGCGAACTCCGCGATGGTGTCTTGACCATATCCCTCGAGCTTGGCGAAGGGCAGTGGCACCCCGAGAGCGAGGAAGGCCAGGTGCTAACTGTATACGCCATCGGCGAAACGGGCCGGTCATTGCAGAATCCCGGTCCACTCATTCGGGTGCCGCAAGGCACGGAGA
>Ga0137409_10004995_pt1 | contig 13861 bp, 16 predicted proteins | sample CZODoug1_16funga_FD_122059 | JGI IMG/M metagenome (GOLD analysis project Ga0137409, IMG submission 122059) | Vadose zone soil fungal communities from Angelo Coast Range Reserve, California, USA - CZODoug1_16fungal (Hybrid Assembly) | ecosystem: Environmental > Terrestrial > Soil > Vadose zone... | reverse complement strand
TTCGAGTACATCTTGGCGGCGGCCAGATCCGGGGCATCGCCGACGTTGGCGACCTCGATGAGCTGGTGCGAGACCACATCGGGGTCGGTCGGATTGTAGAAGAGCTGCGGCACGGGCGGGATGATCTGGCCCACGCCCATGGCGCTGTCGCGGACCGTTCCGCCGAAGGTGGCGGTGGCCTGGGCCTGCCAGGCGCTGGCCGTCCACGCGCTGCTGAACCCCGGCTGGAGGGCGTGGTCGAAATTGAGCGTCTGGTAGTTCCCCCCGGCGTCCTTGATGCGCGGGTTATTGCCCCACGGGATGGAGGAATCGCGCTTGATGCGACGGAGGATCCCGCCCGCCGTGGTGATGGTCGAGTCGAAGTCGAGGGTAGAGCCGGCGCCCACGTAGATGTTGCTGTTCGAGTGCACGCGGCCGTTGAAGGTCATGTTCGGCCCCGGGGCGATCTCGAGGTCCACGCCCGCGCCGTAGAAGACGCCGAACTGGAAGAGCGGCACCTGGACCTGACGAAGAATCTGGGTCAGGCGAGAGCGCGTCCCATTGTCGCCGCGGACTTCTGACGTGATGAGGTAGTCGGTGACCTGTCCGCTGAAGCCTCCGTAGGGCCCGCTCGTGAAGGTCGCCGGGTAAGAGTTTGGTGGGGTGGGCACGACCCAGGCCACCGAGTAGCTGAGAAATGAGAGCTTCGGATCGCTGAGAGCAGGCGCGGTGATGCCAGCGAGCTGGGCTGAGGTCGGCGTGGGCGTGCTGGCGAGGATGGTCCGCAGCGCGACGACGCCAGACTCGATGCCTGCCTCGGCCGCGTAGAAGGCCGCGCTGTACTGCTTCCAGCTTCCCGAGATCTGCACCTCAGTCATGCCCATGGCGACCAGGGTGAACCCAAGGATGGAGCAGAGAAGCATGACGATCATGGCCAGGGGGAGCGCGGAGCCGCGCTCGGCGGCACCAAAGCCTCTGCGATGAACCATGGACGGGTCCTCCTCGTCCTCAGAGGTTCCGCGGGCGGACTGACGACGTCAGCGTGAAGGAGCGGGCCTCGTCGGTCCCTGCAGACTGCGCCGTCAAGGTGACCACGACGCGGCGGATGAGATTGAGGCTCACGCCGAGGCTGGCCACGGGAATCGCCACATCGTTGGTGTCGAAGTAGGTGAGCTGGAACCCGGTGACGCGCGTGGCCAGCGGCTGGAAGCCGAGCCCCGTGCCCGCGTCCTTGAACACCGTGTTGATCCCGTCCCAGAGATAGCGGATCTGCTTGGGCCGCCCCACCTGGACCCCCTGCGGAAGGGCCACCGGAACTCCCGGGTTGGGGACGACGATGGTGGTGGCCGAGGCGGAGGAGACGGAGACCGTCCAGAACTGGTCGCTGTTCATCAGATAGATGACATCGCCGGCCGCGAACCCCGTGCCGCTGGCGACGTTCAAGATTGTGTCGCCCGCGTTGGCGTTGGTGGTGATCCGGGTGGAGGCGTTGATCAGGTCCGCCCAGTACGTGATGCCGGTCGGCGAGGCGGCCAGGATCTTCTGCTGGGCGGCGGGGAAGCCGTAGCCCGCGAGGCGCAGCTCCTCCTCGATGATCATGGCCGCGCGCGCCGTCTGCTGCGCTTGGGCGCGATTGTCGCCTTCCACGCTGACCTGGCGGCCCGTGGCGAGCACGCCCGCCACACCGGCCATCACGAGGCCGAGGACGCCGCACGAGACCAGGAGCTCGGGCAGGCTGAAGCCGCGCCCGTTCCTTACCGCTCGCGCGGCCCGTCTCCAGCTCAAGGAATCGTCACCTGGCCTGACGGCTGCACGGTCACGGTCAGGGTCTGGGCGCCGTGGCTCACGCTGACCACGCTGGGGACGCTCGCGGTGCCGAAGGGCGTGAACACGGGGGCGACCCCGCTCGCCACCACGTTGTTGGAGACCGGGGCGACGCCCGAGGCATTCGTGCTGGACCCCACCCAGGGGACGCCGCCGCAGCCGCCCTGGAGATATCGGTACCCGCCCGCCACGGGCTGAGCGCAGATCGCCTGACGCGTGGTGATCGCCACCATCCGCGCCTGCATCAGCACCGCCTGGATCTCGCGCGCCCCGCTACGGGCCTGGGCCGCGGGGAGGTAGGTGAGGCCCATGGGCAGGGCGACGGTGGCAAGGACGCCGAGGAGACCGGCGCTGGCCACGAGCTCGGGCATGGAGAATCCCGCGGTCCAACGATGATTTCGGCTCGGGCTCGGCGTGCTCATGGAGCCCGCCTAGGGAGCAACTTCCCTGCCACCCGAAGTCCTTCCGGGTAAGCGGACAAGCGTCGATTAAGCCAGCCGAACTCGCGATGCCGGCCCCGAGTGACTTCCCGGCGACGTCAGGGCCGCCGTCAGACCGGCTGACACTGTGTCAGGTGCCGGACAGATGGTGCCGGCCACGCGCGAGGGTCGATCGCCGCTCCGGCTGCCTGCGCCGGCTGGGTTCACGCCACTTTCGGCAAGACCTCGCGCGCGAACAGCTCCAGGGCGGAAATGTCTTCCTGGTCGAGCATCTGGAGGAGCACGCGCTGAATACCCACCTTCTCCCACGCCTTGAGGTCGGCGATGACGCGCTCCGGCGAGCCGGCGAGGAACGACGCAGCGTGCCAGGCCGCCTCGTCCGCCGGGAGGGCGGGGAAGAAGGCGCGGGCGGCGACGATGCGCCTGGCGACGTCGGCCGCGTCGCGCCCGATGGCGAGCGGGATCATGAGGGAGCGCGCCATGACGTCCGGATCGCGGCCGAAGGCGCGGCAATGCTCGGCGAGGATCTGGCGCTTCTGCGTGAAGGTCGCGTGGTCCACGCGCGTGACGTTCCACTCGTCGGCGAACTCGGCCACGATCTTGAGCGTGCGCTTCTCGCCGCGCCCTCCGATGACGATGCGGTAACGGCCGGAGGGCGGGCGCGGATAGCTCTCGGCGCTCTTGAGGGGGAAGAGCGGCTGGGCGAGCGTCACCGGCTGGCCCTTCTCGAGCGCGCGGATCACGCGCGCGCCCGCCTCCAGCCGGTCGAGCCGCTCCTTGACGCTCCCGAACGGCACGCCGTACATCGCGTGCTCGTGCTCGTTCCAGCCCGCGCCCAGCCCGAGGTCGAGCCGGCCTCCGGACAGGTTGTCCACGGCCGCCGCCATCTTGGCGAGGAGCGCGGGATGATAGAAGGTGAGCGGCGAGACCATGGGGCCGAAGCGGATGCGCTTGGTCCGCGCGGCAAGCGCCGTGAGCGATGTCCAGGTCTCCAGGGAGGGCCGCTTCGAGTCTCCGCCGAGTCCCGTCAAGTGGTCGGAGCGGCACAGCGAGTGGTAGCCAAGATCTTCGGCGGCCTGCGCCAGTCTGAACCAGCGCTCCCAGGTCAGGCCTTCCTGTGCCTCGATCATGATGCCCGCGTGCATAGTGGTCTCCCGTCGCTTGACACCTTACCGCATCCCGGGCCAAATGAGGCGGCCATGTACCGCGACGAGTGGATGAGCATCAACGGCGTGCGCCTCCACTGGCAGGACTGGGGCGCGCGCGACGCGCCGGCCATCCTGATGCTGCACGGGCTGACTCAGCAGAGCCACACGTTCGACCATGTCGCCGAGCGCCTGTGTGACCGCTACCGGTGCATTGCGCTCGACCTGCGCGGTCGCGGCGAGAGCGAGTGGGCGGCTCCCAACACTTACACGATTCCTCACTACGTCGACGACGCCGTCAAGCTGCTCGACGAGCTCGCGCTGCCCGCCGTGCATATTCTCGGAACCTCCCTCGGAGGACTCTGCGGACTCTCCCTCGGCGCCTTCCACCCCCAGCGCGTCGTCAGCCTGGCCCTCAATGACATCGGCCCCGAGATCGATCCGGCAGGCGCCAGACGAATCGCCATGTACACGGCCACGGTGCCCGGGAGATTTCCGACCTTCGAGGCCGCGGTGGACTGGGCGCGGGAACGCTATCTCTGGCTACGCAGGCTGCCTCGCCCCGAGGTCGAGGCGGGGCTTCGCTGGGCTGTGCGTGAGGGAGACGGAGGCTGGTGCTTCAAGTTCGACCCCGCCATCGGCAAGGCGCCCCCGCCGAGCGCCGAGGTGATGAAGTCGGCCGGCGAGATCTGGTGGAACACGCTCGCGTCACTCCGCTGCCCTATCCTGCTCGTGCGGGGCGCGGACAGCGATGTCCTGAGCCGCGCGACGGCCGACGAGATGGAGCGCCGCCAGCCCGCCCTCGTGCGGGTCGAGGTGCCGGACATGGGGCACGCGCCGATGCTCTCGGAGCTGGCCGCCCTCGCCGCGCTCGACCGCTTCTACAAGAGCTGACCGTGGCCAGGCCGCGCCTGCTCCTGCTCGTGCCGACCACCACCTACCGCACGGAGGATTTCGTGGAGGCGGCGGGCCGGCTCGAGGTCGACCTCGTGGTCGCCGCCGAGAAGCCCAATGCCCTGGCCGAGGCGGTGCCGGAGCGGCTGCTCACGCTTCCCTTTGCCGACCCCGCGGCCAGCGTGCGACAGGTGAGCGAGTACGCGCGGCGATATCCCATCGCGGCCGTGGTGCCGGTGGACGACGCCACCACCGTGGTCGGTGCGGCCATCGGGCAGGCCCTCGGGCTGCGCGCGAATCCCATGGCGGCCGTGCGCGCCGCCCGGAACAAGCTCGCGATGCGCGAGGCGCTCGGGCGCGCGGGCGTGCCCCAGCCCGGCTTCGCGGCCTTCGGGGTCGAGGAGGACCCGGCGGCCGCGGCCAAGGCCGTGCACTATCCGTGCGTGCTCAAGCCCCTCCTCCTGTCCGCGAGCCGCGGGGTGATTCGGGCCGACTCCCCGGCGGAGTTCTCCGCCGCGTGGACGCGGCTCGTCGCCCTCCTGGCCTTGCCGGAGGTCCGCGCCCTCGGCGAGGGCGCCTCACAGATCCTGGTGGAGAGCTTCGTCCCCGGCGTCGAGGTCGCCCTCGAGGGAATGCTCACGGCGGGCCGGCTCCAGACGCTGGCCCTCTTCGACAAGCCCGATCCGCTCGACGGGCCCTATTTCGAGGAGACGATCTACGTGACGCCCTCGCGGCTGCCCGAGGCGAGCCAGCGCGCCGTGGGCGAGTGCGCGGCGCGGGCCGCCCGGGCCCTCGGCCTCACCGACGGCCCCGTGCACGCAGAGCTGCGCATCGACGACGCGGGCCCCTGGCTCATCGAGCTGGCCGCGCGCTCCATCGGCGGGCTGTGCGCGCGGACCTTGCGCTTCGGCACGGGCATGACGCTCGAGGAGATCATCCTGCGCCATGCTCTCGGCTGGCCCATCGCGTCCCTGGAGCGCGAGCGCCCTGCCGCCGGCGTCATGATGATTCCCATCCCGCGCGGCGGCATCCTGCAGAGCGTCGAAGGCCTCGATCAGGCGCGCGCGGTGTCCGGCATCGAGGACATCACCATCTCGATGCACACGGGTCAGCGGATCGTGCCGCTGCCCGAGGGCTCCGAGTATCTCGGCTTCATCTTCTCGCGCGGCGCCGCGCCCCACGAGGCCGAGGCCTCGCTCCGGCGCGCCCACGCGCTGTTGCGATTCCAGATCAGTAGCTGATCTCGATCAGGCGTGAGCGTAGGCGAGGCCCCCGGGGGCCTCGAGGCAGAAGACCGGCCCCAGGCCCTGCTCCGCGATCTCCGCCTCGGTCAGCCAGACCCCGTCCAGGCAAAAGGCTCCATTGCGGAAGAGCGCGTTCAGCGCGCTGCGGGCTTCCGGCGCGCCGACGTGCAGCGGCCCCTGGAGGAAGGCGACGAGGTGCTGCCAGCCCTTGAACCTGCGCTGGGGCCGCCCGAAGTGATCCACCCCGATCGGCGCATAGGTGACCACGTAGCTGGCGTTGTTGTCCCGCTCGATGTTGACCGTCCCGTTGAGCCTCATGTCCGTCCTCCCTTGGGGGCCTCGAAGCGCCCCTCCTGACTGGCCAGACGGTGGGCCGTCGCCTGTCGTTTACCGCTTTCGGGCTGTAAACGTCGGCAGGGGGCGGGCAGTCTTACCGGCAGGAGCAAACAGAAGGGAGGGGAGCGCGATGGTCCGGACGCACCTGGAGATGTTGCTGAACCTCGCGGTTGTAATTTACCTGGTGACCCACGGCGTGTCGGTTCCGGCCGAGGGCCAGGCCGATCTGGCGACCGGCTTCTATCACGCGACGCGCGCCTGGCTCGACGCTCAGCTCGCCCCGATCCGCTCTCTCCGCGGCTCCGTCAACCTCGCCCGCGCCTAGAGTCTCGGAGCCACCTCGTGGGCCAAGACCTCGACGTGCTCCATGTGGTCGAAGATGGGGTTGAGCAGGAGCGACTGGGCGCCGGCCGCGATGATGGCGCGTAGACCCTCGGCGCATTCCTCCGCGCTGCCCCAGACCGAGACCTGCTCGGCCATCTCGCCCCGCCGGTAATAGGCGGCGAACCACTCCGTGAGCCGCCGGGCCGCCCGCGCCTTGTCCTTATCCACCGCGATGTAGACGCGCTTGCTGACGGGGAAGGAGGCGGGATCGCGCCGGGCGGCCTCCAGGAGCTTCCGGACCACCGAGACCTCATCCTTAAATACAGCCGTGGGAGAGGATCCCGCGCCGATGAAGCCCTGGCCGAGGTCGACGGCGCGCTTGAGGGCGTCGGGATGGTGAGCACCGAACCAGAGGGGCGGGTGCGGCCTCTGGACCGGCTTGGGCTCCATCGCGGCATTGTCGAGCTTGTAGAACTCGCCGTCGAAGGTCACCCGCGGCTCGGTCCAGAGCCGGATCATGAGTTTGAGCCCCTCCGTGAAGCGCGCGGCGCGGCGCACCGCCGTCATGCCGAAGGCGGGGTAGAGCTTCTGCGCGGCCCCGAGCCCGACGCCGACGATCAGCCGGCCCTGCGAGAGGTGATCGAGCGTGGCCAGGCTCTTGGCGGTGTGCACGGGGCTGCGGAGCGCGGTCAGCAGCACGGCGGAGCCCAGTCGCAGGCGTGTCGTGCAGGCCGCGGCAAAGGTCAGGAGCTCGATGGGCTCGTAGGTCTTGGCCGAGCCCAGGATCTGCTCCTGGACCCACCCGCTCTCATAGCCGAGGGATTCCGCGCGGAGGAGGAAGTCCCGGATGCCGCCGGGGCCGACCGGCTCGTCCTGGAAGATCTGGGGGATCGCGATCCCCAGCGGCACCCGCGACCTCATCTGGCCCCCTGTATGTGCCACGAATTCGCAGGCGGCTCAAAAAGATCCAGATGCGAGGCGGAGCCCGCCGGCCCACGCGAGGCGTACTTGCTGTACGTTGAGCGTGTGGCCGGCGGGCTCCAACGAAGCAGATGGGGCCTTTTTCAGCCGCCTGCCCTAGCGCCGGTGATACTCGGGGATCACCTGCTCGGCCGCCATGCCAAGCTGATCGAGCATGCGGTCTGACGGGCAGAGGGGGCGGAGAATGAACTTGGAGCAGCCGCCCTTGACGTACTCCTCGATGCGGGCGGCCAGGACCTCGATGGGGCCGAAGGCTGTGCAGGCGCGCATGGTCGCCTCGTCCACGCGATTGCGCTGGATGTACGGCTGGGCGATGGCGAGGGCGTCGGCTTCGCTCGGCGCCACCGCGAAGTTGATGAGGGTGCCGAAGTGGTCCTCGGGCACCTCCCGCTTCTCTGCGGCCGCGAACTCCTGGACCTTTTGGACGCCCACGCGGAACTCCTCGGGCGTGATGAAGGAGGGGATCCAGCCGTCGCCCAGGCGCCCCGTGCGCTTCTGGGCTGCCTCGCTCTTGCCGCCGATCCAGATGGGCGGCGGATTCTGCCACGGCTTGGGGAATATCGTCACGCGGTCGAGCTTGAAGAACTCACCCTGGTAGGACACCTCGTCCTGTGTCCAGAGCAGGCGGAGGATCTTGATGGTCTCGTCCGTGCGCCGGCCACGCTCCTTGAAGGGCACGCCGGAGGCGTCGAACTCGCGCGGGAGCTCGACGCCCACCCCGACGGCGGGAAAGAGCCGCCCGCGTGAGAGCCAGTCGATGGTGGCCATCTCCTTGGCCGCGACCACCGGCGTCCGGTAGGGCAAGACGAGCACGCTCGGCCCGAACTTCAGCTTCTGGGTGCGCGCGGCGATGGCGGCCAACGAGGTCATGACCTCGGGCACGGGCGTGGGCGAGGAGAGGCGGTCCGACAGCCAGATCGAGTCGATGTCGGACTTCTCGCAGAAATCGCCGAGGGTGAACAGGAACTCGCCGCCGTCCTTGCCCGCCGGCCAGGGTCCCGGCATGATCCCGATGCGGTACTTGATGGTCATTGGCTCGCATCCTACGCGTGGCCCTCCAGACGGTCAAGAAGTGCCCGCGCGGGATCTTGACAGATCGGGTGAAGACGGTCAGGGTACTGGAGATGAGTCCCTCGACGAAGTCCGGGTCTCAGGGCGAGCGCGCGGCGCCGCCCACCACTCGCGAGCGTCGGCGAAATCCGCGCGTGGTCGTGCCGTGGCCCGCCATCGTCCAGTCGTCGGACGGCCGGCTCGTCACGGGCGAGGTCATCGACGTCAGCCTCTCCGGGATGAAGCTTCGCGTGAATGCCGACGTCACCGTCGGTGACGAGGTGAAGCTCCGGGTGACGCTGCCCCGCGAGGCGGGTGAGCTCGAGGTCACGGCGGAAGTGGTCCGCCGCGATCCAGGCGGGATCGGCGTCGACTTCGGCGCGCTGCCGCCGGACGCGGCCCTGAAGGTCAAGGCCTTCGTGCCCACCTGGGATCTCCGCCGCCGCGCCGAGCGGGTGGGTATCCACCTGCCCATTCAGGTCCAGGGGCACGAAGCCACCACCAAGGGCCGCACCGTGGACCTGTCTGCCGTCGGCGCGCGCGTGACCACGGAGACCAGCCTCACGCCCGGCGACATGGTCGCCGCGACGTTCACGCCCAAGGATGGGCAGGGGGCCATGCAGGTCCGCGCCGTCGTCTGGGAAGTGGACGCAGGTGGGGCCGTCCTCGTCTTCGCCAGCCTTTCGCCTCACGACTTCGTTCGCCTTCGCTCTTTCGTCGATTCGCTCCTCGCGCGCGCATAAATCAGAAACTGGATTGACTGTCCGGCGGACCGCGCATAGAATGAACGACGGTTCAGTCAGCCGCCATGCGTGATCCAGACAAGTCCCAGAACATCATCGAGGCCGCCGTGCGGGTCTTCGCACGGAAGGGCTACTACAACTCCCGCGTCTCCGACATCGCGCGCGAGGCGGGGATCGCCGCCGGGACCATCTATCTCTATTTCAAGACCAAGGACGACATCCTCGTCACCCTCTTCCGGGACAAGATGACCGAGTTCGTGGGCAGCCTGCGCAAGGCCGTCGCCGACGAGCCCGATGCCAGCGCCAAGGTGCGACGGCTGGTGGCCCTGCACTTCCGCATGCTCGAGGACAACCCCGAGCTCGCGGAAGTGGTGCAGATCGAGCTGCGGCAAGGGCAGAAGTTCTTTCGCGGCGCCTCCAGCCAGGAGATCGGCGCCTATTTCGCGCTGATCGGTTCCGTGCTCGAGGAGGGCGTCGCGCAGGGACGATTCCGCCAGGACCTGCCCGTCAAGATCGCCACCAAGATGCTCTTCGGCGCCATGGACCAGATGGCGACCTCCTGGGTGCTCGGCAAGCGCGGCTACTCGCTCACCGATACCGCTCCCGCGGTCGCCGAGATCTTTCTCCAGGGCGTCGCCGTGTCGCCCGAAGCGTGAATCAGAGAGGAGATCGCTGATGCCGTACGAAACCATGAAGCTCGAGCGCGAAGAGTCCTTCGCGGTCGTGACCCTGAAGCGCCCCCCCGCCAACGCGATCAGCGAGGCGCTGATGAAGGAGCTGAACGCCGTGCTGTCCGAGATCGAGTCGGACGGCGCCGTCCAGTGCCTCATCATCACAGGGGCGGGGGACAAGATCTTCTGCGCGGGCGCGGATCTGGGCTCGGCCTTCTCCGGGCCCGACGTGACCTCCTTCATCCGCTTCGGCAACTCCGTGCTCCGCCGCATCGAGCGCTTTCCCAAGCCCGTCATCGCCGCCATCAATGGCCATGCGCTGGGCGGCGGATGCGAGATCTCCATGGCCTGCCACATCCGCATCCTCAAGCAGTCGGCGCGGATGGGCCAGACCGAGTCCAACCTGGGGATCATTCCCGGCTACGGCGGCACCCAGCGCTTTCCGCGACTGGTGGGACGGGGACGCGCGCTCGAGCACCTCATCCTCGGCACCCAGATCTCCGCGGAGGAGTGCTATCGCATCGGGCTCGTGAATCGCCTGGCCAAGGACGGCGAGACGCTCGCCGACGCCAAGGCCCTCGCCCGCGAGCTCGTCAAGCGCCCGCCCATCGCCACGCGGCTCATCATCGAGGCGGTCGACGACGGCATCCAGGCGCCCATCGATCAGGCCCTGGAGATCGAAATGCGCGCCTTCGAGAAGGTCTTGAAGACGGAGGACGCGGGCGAGGGCATCCAGGCGTTCTTCCAGAAGCGGCCGGCCCAGTTCAAGGGCAAGTAGGCCATGGATCTCGGGATCAAGGGACGGGTCGCCCTCGTCACGGGCGGCGCCCGGAGCCTGGGGAAGGCTGATTGCCTCGCCTTGGCCTCCGAAGGCTGCAAGCTCGTCGTCCTCGACCTCAATGCCGAGGGCGCCGCGGAGACGGCCAAGGAGATCGTCGACCAGGGCGGAACGGCGCGCGGGTACGAAGCCGACATCACCAATCGCTTGCAGCTCGCCGCGGCCATCGCCAAGGCCCAGTCCGAGGTCGGCCCTGTGGACATCTGCGTGAACAATGCCGGCTTCATCTACACCATGGGTCAGCTCAAGGACATGTCGGACGCCGACTGGGACATGAATCTGCAGATCAATCTCACCGGCACCTACAACGTGACCAAGGCCGTGTTTCCCGGGATGCGCGAGCGCAAGTGGGGGCGCATCATCTGCATGGCCTCCATCGCGGGCCTCATGGGCGGCTTCGGACAGGCCGCCTACTCCACGGGCAAGATGGGCCTCGTGGGCTTCGCGAGGTCCGTGGCCCTCGAGGGCGCGCGCTACAATGTGACGGCCAATGTCATCGCGCCGGGGATCATTGGCCCCAACGCCAACCTCTCGCCGCTCTACGAGCGGATGGTGAAGCGAGTGGCGATGCAGATCGAAGGCCAGCCCGAGGACGTCGCCCATGCCATCGCGTTCCTCTGCTCGGAGCGCGCCCGCTACATCACGGGGGCCGTGCTGACCGTGACGGGCGGGATGGACCTTTTTACGTTCTAGTCCAGATCCTCAAGGAGGCGTACATGCCGACAGTCAAAGAGACCTTCGACCTGATGCCGACCAAGTTCAAGCCCGCCAATGCCGCGGGGATCAACAAGACCATCCAGTACGAGATCGGCGGCGAGGGTGGCGGCACCTGGCATGCCGTGATCAAGGACGGCACCTGCACCGTGAACGCGGGGCCGGCGCCCGCGGCAGACCTGACCATCACCATGGCCGCCCAGGACTGGCTGGACATGATCGGGGGCAAGCTCAACGGGCAGATGGCCTTCATGTCGGGCAAGCTCAAGCTCAAGGGCGACATGGGCTTCGCCATGAAGATGGGGAGCCTCTTCCAGGTCTAGATAGCTCGAAGCGGAACGTTCGTTGCCCAGGAGAGCATAGAATCCATGCTGACCCGCATCGATCACGTCATGATCTGCGTTGCCAGCCTCGAGCAGGGCATCGAGGCCTTCACTCGACTGGGATTCAACATCTATCCCGGCGGCGTCCACACGGGCCGGGGGACGCACAACGCCATCGCCTATCACGAGGAGGACTATCTCGAGGTGATGGGCGTGCGCGATCGCCAGGAATACCTGTCGTCCGCGGGCCCCGGCGGCGGCCTCCTCGAGTTTCTCTCCCATGGCGACGGGCTCCGCTTCGTGATCGTGCAGAGCGACGACCTCGGGGCCGACGTGGCCGCCATGCGACGGCGGGGCGTCGAGGTCAGCGAGCCGAGCGAGGGTGGTCGCCGGACTCCCGCCGGACACGAGCTCAAGTGGAAGATGGCCGTGCTCGGCCCGGATCATCCGCTGCCCATTCTCTTCATCCAGCATCTGACGCCGCTCGCGGAGCGACGGGCCCAGTTGCCCCAGGCGGGCAATCATCCCAACGGCGTGCGACGCACCGACCGGGTCTACGTCGCGGTTCCGGATGTCGCGGCCGCCGCCAAGGCATACAGCCAGGTTCTCGGGATGCCCGTGCCCCCGATCCAGCGGGGGGCGGTCATCAAGGCGGACATGGCGGTCTTCGATCTGGGCCCCACCGGTCTCACGGTGGCCCAGCCCGCCGAGCCCGGGCCCGCCGCGGAGGCGCTCAGCCGACGCGGTCCGGGGCCGTTTCAGGTCTTGTATCGCACGAGCAGCATGGACGGCGCCGCCCGCTGGATGGCGGACCACGGCGTGCCCCCGCCGGCCCGCGCCGTACGCAATACCGGCGAGCAGGCCATGCTGGTTCCCCCCGAGCACGCGTGCGGGACGTATATCGGCTTCGTGGGACCGGCGTAGTCGCGGTGGCGAGCGAGCTCACCCGCCTCGACGGCTGCGATCTCTGCCGCGCCGTCCGCATGACCCACTGGTATCACGAGGACGAGGTGTGCTGGATCGCCGAGTGCGACGTGTGCGACGTGCCCATGGTGGTCTGGCGCTGGCACGGCCAGACCCCGCCCCCCGAGCACCTCGAGCACATGCGGGCGCGCCTGCACGACGTCGCGCTCGCCCAGATCGGCGAGTACTACGTGGACGATCACATGCGGAACATCCCCGACCACTGGCACGCGCACGCCCGTCCCAAGGGCGGCTTCTTCGGTGCCCGCCGGGGGCGTGCCTAAGCCTGCGCGTTGACTTGGATCGCCTCCACCGCCTACTATCGACGTCTACGGAGGCCCACATGCCCGGCGAGGTCGCGCGTCAGTACGGCGAGATGCTGCTCACCCAGAACCTGACCACCATGCCCGAGGAGCGTACGTGGCGGCTGACCGCTCCGCCGCGCGAGGGCGAGCACCACGACATCGTCCTCTACCTCGGCTGCAACGTCCTCCGCACATCGCACATGATCCGCACGGTCACCGCCATCTTCGACCGGCTCGGCCTCGACTACATCGCCGTGGGCGGCCCCACCTACTGCTGCGGCATCGTTCAGCACAGGAGCGGCGACGCGCAGGCGTCCGAGGACATCAACCTGCGCACGATCGAGTACTTCGAGCGCTACTCGCCGCGCGAGATCGTGATGTGGTGCCCCTCGTGCATCTACTTCTACGACGAGGTGAAGCAGCGGAAGATGCCCGTGCCGAGCCGGCACGCCGCCGAGTTCTTGGCATCGAAGCTGCCCGAGATCATCTTCACGCATCGAGTGGAAGCGCGCGTCGCGCTCCATGCCCATGCGCAGAACGAGGCGCGGCGGCGTGAAGCCGCGGCGGGCCGCGCGCTGCTCGAGGCGGTGCCCGGGCTCAGCTCCTTCGAAATCGAGCCCGAGCCACGTTTCGGCCGGCTCTGCACGCCGCAGGTGCAGGCGGAGCTGGGAGCGGAGACGTGGAAGGCGCTGGTTCTGGACGAGATCGACCGGGCGCGGGGCGGCGGTGCCGAGATCCTCGCCACCATCTACCACGGCTGCCAGCGACTGCTCTGCAGCTTCGAGACAGAGCGCCCGATCGGCATCGAGCACTACCTGTCCGTGTTCGCGCGCGCGCTCGGCATCGAGTTCGAGGACCGCTTCAAGACCTACCGCCTGTGGGAAGACCCGGAGCGCGTGCTCGCCGAGTCCGCCGCCTGCCAGCAGGCCAACGGGATCGACCCGGCCCGTGCCCGTCTTGGCATCAATGGTGGTGATGCCGCTGATGAAGCGCTCGTTCTGGGTGTTCCTGAACAGGAAGTAGGCGAGCGCGCCGTTGGCGATTGGCGCCAGATACGACCACGTCGTGGCGACGCCTCTCATCGCCT
>Ga0137409_10004994_pt1 | contig 13861 bp, 16 predicted proteins | sample CZODoug1_16funga_FD_122059 | JGI IMG/M metagenome (GOLD analysis project Ga0137409, IMG submission 122059) | Vadose zone soil fungal communities from Angelo Coast Range Reserve, California, USA - CZODoug1_16fungal (Hybrid Assembly) | ecosystem: Environmental > Terrestrial > Soil > Vadose zone... | reverse complement strand
TCCAGCGTCAGGGCGGCCTCGAACACCAGGCCCGGGACGAAAGCCAGGAGGATGACGTTCCCGCCGAGGCGCGGGAACTGGCCCCCGGGCAGCAGCCCCACGGCGATGCCGGCGGCGGCGAGCACGACGGGGTAGGGCAGCAGGCGTGCCCGTCGCGACACCAGGCCCAGCACCGTGGCGAGGGCGCCGACGAGGATGAGCAGGAGGAGAAAACGCTGCTCGGCTGTCACTTAGGGGTCCCCGCGAACTCACGGCGCAGCCTCTGAGTTCGTGGGGTTCTCATCTCAGAGCTCGATGCTCATTCCGTCGCGCGCTGCTTTGACCTCAGTCCCGATGCGCTGTGTGAGGTCGGCCGCGAGCTCCCAAGGATGTGCGCGCCAGACCGTCATGCCGTAATGCGTGAGGATCGCAAGGCGGGGCTTGGCCTCGCGGATGATCCGTTCCGCATCCTCCAGGCAGAGGTGCGGCAGCTCGGCGCGGCACTGCATGAGGACGACGTGGATCACCATCACGTCCGCCTTGTGCTGCTCCGCGATTCCGTCGTAGAAGGCGGAGTCGGTCACCCAGCCGAGTCGGTCGCCGAAACGAAAGCCGTAGGTCTCAACCTGGTGCACGTGACGCGGGCTTGTCGTGAAGGTGATGCCCTTCACCGTGTACGAGGTTTCAGGCTCGAGCCTGATCACCTCCTGCGGAAAGCGACGCAGGTAGTTCAGGACCACCGGGTCCTCGTCGAGGGCATCCGAGGGGCAGAACAGCCGGCCACGGTGCTGGAAGCCGCCCTCGGTCATGGCCTCGACCATGACGTTGACATCGCCCGCATGGTCGAGATGCCGGTGGCTGACGACGATCGCATCGAGCTTGGTCAGGTCGACCCTACGCTTGGCGTACTGCACGATCGCGCCGGGGCCAGGGTCAAGGCTGATGCGCGTGTCGCCCTCTTCCAAGTAGAGGCCGCCTGAGGCCGCGAGCTGCTTCGCGACCATGAAGCGGGCGCCGGCCGTGCCCATGAAAGTCAACTTCACCTCCCCACCGCGTGGGGAGGTCGGCCTTTCACCTCCCCACCGCGTGGGGAGGTCGGCCCGGCCCGCCGCGCGCGGGCCCGGCCGGGTGGGGGGGATTCGACCTCAGCCACCTCGCTCAGAGCGGGCACTGTCTTCTCGCCGAAGTAGCGCTCGTACAGCTCCGTGACGCGCTCGACTGTGTCGATCTCGTCCACAGGCTTGTCGTCGCGGATCCGCACGATGCGTGGAAAACGCAGCGCGTACCCACTCTTGTGGCGAGAAGAATGCTGGATCGAGTCGAACGCGACCTCGAGGACGACCTCAGGTTTCACCAACCGCACGTGCCCGTGGTCCGCGATCGTGATGTCGAGAAAGCGCCTGGTCATTTCGGCGATCTCTGCGTCAGTCAGCCCTGTGTAGGCCTTGCCGACGTTGACGAGCCTCCCGGAGCTCGTGTCCTTGACCGCGAACGTGTAATCAGACAGCACTCCCTTGCGCTTGCCGTGGCCCCACTCGACCGCCGTGACCACTACGTCGAGCGTCGCGAGCGGCCGCTTCAGCTTCAGCCACGCGAGCCCGCGGCGACCCGGGGTGTACGGGCTGAGCGGATCTTTCACCATCAGGCCCTCGTTGCCCCGCTCGCGCGTCTCCGCAAAGATCCGGTCGAGGTGGTCGGGCCCGGTGGCCTCTTCCACACGTGCCAGAAGAAACGGGGGATGTAGACCCAGGCCCTCCATCAGCCGGCGTCGAGTCTCGAGCGGCTCGTCCAGCAATGCCCGGCCGTCGAGCCACAGGAGGTCGAAGACCACCAGCACGACAGGCACCTCGTCGCGCAGCTCGGCAGAAACCTTCTTGCGTCCGAGCCGCCGCTGCAGCTCGAAAAACCTGAGCACCCGACCTTCGCGATGAGCAAGCACCTCACCGTCGAACAGCACGTCATGGCCGATCGACGCGGCATTTTCGGAAAGCTCGGGGAACGCGTCGGTCGTCTCCTTCAGGTCGCGCGAGAAGAGCTCCACACGCTCACCCTGCCGGTGAAGCTGGCACCGCACCCCGTCGTATTTCTCCTCGGTCCACACGCTCTCTGCGCCCATTCGCTCGAATGCCTCAACCGGAGTTTCCACTGGGCTTGCGAGCATGAAACGGACCGGCTGGAACAGCTCAATCGTCGTTGTGTCGAACTGCTTGTGCTTGCAGCGGACGGCGGTCTCACCGATGTCGCCGGTGATCAGGTGGACTCGCTTGACCTGGGTGATCGGGACGTCGAATGCCTCGGCGATCGCCGCCTCGACCAGGCCTTCGCTCAGGCCGATGCGGAGCTCACCCGAGATGATCTTGATGAAAAAGCGCGCCGCTTCCGAGTCGAGGCGTCGTAGGAGTTTCTCCAGGGGTGCCGCCTTCGCCGCCCCCCGCGCGGTGCGAATCGCATCCAGCGTTTCCTCGATCTCCTGAAGGGTGACGGGCTCGGCGTGCGTGCCGCCCGCCAACGCTTCGCCCGCCCAGTCGCCGAGGTCAGAGTGCTTGCGGAAGATGTGGCCGAGCTCGTCCTCGTCGAGCCCCGAGATCGAAGACACGGCTTTGCTCACCGCCGCCCAACCGAGTCCAAGCGTCCGTCTCTTCGAAGGGCTGAACGCCCGCCCGCTCATGAAAACGGCAGCCCGGCGCAGGTCGTCATCGTTAAGCGTGCGGAGATACGCGGCAAGGATGCGTGTTTTCTCGAGCGTCGCAGACGTGGATCCGATCGATGAGCCGGCACGGGCGAAATCCTCCATGGGTGGCCTATCGTAGATCGCGATGCGGCGCTGCCCCTACCTCGAGGACTACCTGAAAGAACGCAAGTCGGTGCTGCGCATCTATCGATTCGACTGTCACGTCGACCGCCTGTCGAAGCGGAAATACGCGTTGAGCGACAGCCCACCGATCTGCGTCCGCAACTATGAAGACTGCCCGCTCTACCAGGCCGAGAAAAGGCGCGAGGACCAAACCATCACTCGCTACACGGATTGAACTGCGCCGTCTGCTCGGCGCCTGCGCTGCCACTCGAGGGCGCCTGCGTCTTCTGCCACGCGCCGCTGAGCGGCGATGAGGACACGTCCGAGCTGCTCGACTACCTGGTCGAGCGAATCCCGTTGGCAAAGGTGAAGCGCGGACACCTCAACCGTGGCCCGATCACAGAGCTGGTCCTCGACGTCGCCGGCCGCAGCTTTCGCGCGCGCGTGCGAAATGACGAGCTGGACCTGGTGCCCCCGGTGCACCTGACCGCATGGGTTGACCTGCTGCTCACCAAGCTCAGCGACGTCGCGGCAGTGGATCCAGATCTACGCCGTGCGGTGCTCCGTTCCGGCTGGGCCCTGCGCTGAGTCGGGTTTACTCCTGGGTGCGATTTTCGCGCGGATAGTGCCAGTGGCGCCCTTCCAGCAGCCGCATTCCGCGCGGAAACTGAGCTACAGCGCCAGCGCCAGCTGCTCGGTCGCTTCGAGGGCCGACGCCCGGATGCCTTTCTTGCGCAGGTGGCGCGCGAAGTCCGCTGTGTAGCCATGCACCGTGTACACCTGATCCGCGCCTGACATCTCGACCACTTCCATGAGCTCGTCGAAGTCGCAGTGGTCGGAGAGGTCGAACGTGGCGTCGGCGCCGAACATGCGCGCGAACTCGGCGTCCTTGGCCCAACCGGAGATGAGCGCGGTCCTGTAGCGGCCGAGGCGCCGCACCTCGTCTTTGCCGGCCGGTGGCGCGATCACCACGCGTCCCGACTCGACCTCGCCATCGAGCTCGACCCAGTCTGGCAGCGGGCGGCCTGCGGTCGCGTACTCACGCGCGCATGGAGCGCATCGCTTCTCGAGGGCAAAGCTGAATCCGTACGGAGCCAGCGCCAGCATCACCTCTTCAGTCTTGCCGAGGGCGTGGCAGAGGAGCACGGGTGTGACGCGACTGTCGAGCGCGCGGCGGCACCACATCGCGATCGACTCGATGGTCGAGTCGGGGTCGCCGAACCGGAAGTGAGGCCGGCCGTAAGTGCTCTCGACGATCAGGACGTCGGCTTTCGGGATGAAAGTTGGCGGCTCACCGCCGGCCTGTCGCAGCTTCAGATCTCCCGTGTAGAGGAGGGATGTGCCCTCGTGCTCGAAATGAAGCTGGGCTGAGCCCAGCATGTGTCCTGCCGGATGCAGCGTCACCGTCGCCTGTCCGCGTCGCATCGGCTCGCGGTAGCCGAGCATTCGCCAGCCCCTCGGACGGCGGGACTCTGGAATGAGAGCCAGCGTTTGTGGCGTGAGCAGCGCCTCCTTGTGCCGGCGCGCGTGATCGGTGTGCGCGTGCGAGATAAAGGCGAACGTCCTCACCACCAGCGGATCGAGCCAGAGCCTGTGGCCAGGAAGTGACACGCCGTGATCCCAAACGACCTCACGGGTCACAGCCGGACGAGCTCTCCCTTGGCAAAGAGATCTGGTGGGACGGCGATCCCAACAGCTCTGTAGACCTCGAACGGCACGCCGATATCGGCGACGAGAACAGTGCCTGAAAGTCGCAGACCATCACCCTGCAGCAGTCCTGGCTTGGGGAGTCCAAGGGTGATGGTCGTGGAGGCGTTCACAGTTGGAGCGTAGGCGACTCCCGTGTCGGCGTCGAGGCCGGACGGAACATCGATTGCGATCGCAGGCTTGCCAGATTCGTTGATTGCCTCTATCCAGGCGGCAAAGCGTCCTTCCGGGGCGCGCGACAGGCCGGTCCCGAAGATGGCGTCGACCACGACCTCGGCGTCCTTTAGATCTGGCTCGCTCCTTACGTTGACCCCGATCCGGCGCAGCGCCCTCACCTCCTGTTCGGCCGCGCCTCGGAGCCGCATCGAATCCACGCAGTAGACGCCCGCCAGCCTCCCCCAGCGATGAAGGTGCCTGGCCGCGGCAAGACCGTCGCCGGCGTTGTTGCCCACGCCACAGACGACAGCGGCGCGTTGACCGACGAAGCGAGCCACCTGCCAGCCGGCGGCTTCCATGAGCCAGTCCACCGAGATGCCGAAGCGCTCCTGCGCGAGCGCGTCGACCTGCTTGACCTGGTGGCTAGTGAGTGTGGGTAGGACGCTTGACGACAAAGGAGCAATAAGGGTCGTGGCGGTGGATGGAGTCGGCCTGCGAGATATTGGTGTCGAGCAGCCTAGACATGAGCTGCGGCGTGATGGTGCAGACCTGGGGGAACTTCAGCGCCGTGTTGCGGAACGGGCAGTTGTGGATGGTGACCTTCACCCCCTCCTCGGTCTCGGTCTGCTCCGCCAGGGTGCCCGCCCGGCCGATCCAGGCCACCACCCGGCGCAGCTTCTCGTCGAACTCGAGGCCGTCCAGGGCTGGCTGCAGAGCGTCAGCGTGCCGCGCGGCGACCCTCGAGAAGACCTCGTCCAACGCCTCCGGGCCCCCCATCTCCTGGACCTCCTGGAGCACCATCGTGGCGAGCTGCCCGTACCGCTTGGGGAACACGGAGTCGGCCCGCTCGGTGAGGGAGAAGAGCAGGGAAGGCCGGCCGCGGCCGCTTCGCTCGGGGTGGCTGACGACGAACCCGTCGCGCTCCAGGTTGGTCAGGTGCTGGCGGACCGCGTTGGGGGTCACGCCGAGATCGCTGGAGATCGTTTCCGCGCTGCAGCGGCCCTTGCGCCGTAGCAGCTCCAGGACTTCCATGCGGGTCGAACGGCCGGTGATCATGAAGGGCACATCCGGTCGATGGCCGACCATCCTAGCATGGCCAGGCTATTTATTACAGATCATCCTTGACAAATTGGAGGGCCGCCCTAAAATATTTGCCGGGAGACATAGAAATGACGATGATCAAGCAGGCGAGCCGAGCCATCGAGCATATGACCGCCCGCGAGCGGCGGATCCAGCGCGCCAAGTACGCGCGCCGGAACAAGATGCATCACATCGACCGGCTCCTGAACGAGCTGGAGATGCTGAACCTGGCCGACCAGCGGCAGATGCCGCCGGTGCTCTCGGTCGCGATCAACAAGGTGATCGAGGAGTCGCCCGAGGTGACGGTCCTGGCACAGGCGAAGCCGGCTTCCGTGATGGAGGCGATGGACGCCCTGTACGAGATCCAGGACAGCTTGATGTACAACCAGATCGAGGACGAGTAAAGCCCGCTTCACTAGAAACAAACAAGGCCGGGTCCTTCTCAGGGCCCGGCCTCTCTTTTAGCTACTTGTCGCTCTCGGCCTGGCGTACCCGCTGGCTGAGGACCTGGAGGAGGCGGTAGGTCACCTCCGGATGCTCCTTCAGGAAGGGCTTGAAGCCCCACTCGGGGATGGTCGCCAGGGACACGTCGGTGTCCGCCTTGATGTTGGCGCTGCGGCCCTCGTGGTCGAGGAGCGACATCTCGCCGAATGAGTCGCCCGGCCCGAGCTTCCGCGACTTGCCCTGGACTGTCGACACCGTCACCGTTCCATCGAGGATGACCATGAATCCGACCCCGTTCTCGCCCTTGACGACGATCTCGTGGCCGGCCGGGTGATTCACCGTCTTCATCTGCCTTTCGATGGAGCGGAGCTCTGACTCTGGCAGCCCCTGGAAGAGCTTCGCCTGTTTGACGTCGGTCACTCCCAGATACTAACGCCCTGCCTTTTTGCCGTCCAGAAACTCCTGGTAGAGGCGGTAGGCCTCCTGCTTGCGGCTGTCGACGATCTTCGTATAGCCCTGGAGCGTGTTCAGGTTCGCGTGGCCGAGCACCTCCTGGACCAATCTCACGTCGCCGCCGGTCACCTCGAGCAGGGTCGTGGCGGCGGTGTGCCGTGCGACATGCGGTGACTTGAAAGACCAGGCGCCCAGCTGACGTCGAATCTTGCGGACGATGAAGCGCGCACCCGCCGGCGTCAGGCGCCGGCTGCGATCGTCCGCCGCGGCGCGGTCGAAGTTGACGAAGAGCGCCATGCAGGCATCCTCGCGCGCGCCGAGGTAGTCCTCGAGCGCTGCTCGGGCGTCGGCGGTGAGGTACACGGAGCGCTGCTTGGAGCCCTTGCCCGTGACCACGAGCCGGTTGCCGCTGCGTGGAAAGTCGGTGCGGTCGAGCGCCAGCGCTTCGGAGATGCGGCACCCGGTGCTGATCAGGAACTGCACCATCGCACGGTCGCGCTTCTCCGCTGTGGTCTCGTGCGGTAGGGCAGCGAGCAGGCGGGTGAGCTCGTCAGGGTCGATCGGCTTGGGCAGCCGCTGTTCGAGCTTGGGCAGGGTGATGCCGTTGGAGAGGTCCTTTTCGATCAGGCCTTCTTTGGCCAGCCAGCGCAACCACGAGCGAATGGCGACGAGCGCACGCGCACGTGAGGCGGGACTCTTCAACCGGCCTGCGAGGTGACGCTGATATGCGCGGAGGTCGTCGTGACGCAGCTGATCGAGCGCAAGCGTGTGCGCGCTGGCGGTGAGGAAATCGATCAGCTTGCGGAGCTCGGACTCATATGCGCGGACCGTGTTCGGGCTCCGGTTCGCTTCGAGCTGAAGCCAGCCAAGGTATTCGGTCGCGGCGGCCTGCAGATCGAGTGGCATGTCGAGGCCGACTGCATGTTGCCATAATCGATGCTGAGTGGGGGCTCTTCGCGCGCTGAGCTCCAGCGATCGCCTGGAGCAGCAACACGGGGATTTCGGCTTCGATCCGGATTTCACCGATCGGGTTCAGAGCATTGCGCTCTGGTTCTATCGAAACTACTGGCGTGTCGAAGTCGAAGGAATTCGCAACGTTCCCGCTCGTGGTCGCGCGCTGCTCGTGGCCAACCATGCGGGTCTTGTCCCGTACGACGGCGCGATGATTCGCACCGCGATCATCGCCGAGCACCCGAAGCCGCGGCATGCACGAATGCTGGTGGTCGACTGGGCGTTCGCCATGCCGTTCACCAACATGCTGCTGGTCAAGACCGGCAACGTGCTCGCACATCCCGACAACGCCGCCGCGCTCCTTGAGCGCGATGAGCTGGTTGGAGTTTTTCCCGAAGGCGTGAAGGGCGCGTCGAAACGGTTTCGAGATCGCTACAAGGTCCAGCGCATGGGCCGTGGTGGTTTCGTCCAGGTGGCGCTGCGAACGGGATCGCCGATCATCCCGGTCGCGGTCGTCGGGTCGGAGGAGCTGCATCCCGTGATATTCGATCTCCGGCCCGTAGCGAGGTTGCTCGGTCTTCCCATCGTGCCGATCACACCGACGTTCCCATGGCTGGGGCTGGCCGGGCTGCTTCCGCTGCCGTCGAAGTGGTTCATCGCGTTCGGAAAACCAATCGATGTTTCCCATTTCGGCCCCGAGGCCGCCGACGACCCTCGCCTCGTGCTCGAGCTGACCGAAGAAGTTCGCAGCTGGATCCAACAGGCCTTGGGCCGCCTGCTTCCTCGACGCCGGACGATCTTCTTCTAAGGGAATCGGTTCCTGGCCGGCGCTGTCACACTGTGCCCCGTGTTTCAAAGATCGTTCGCGGGACTCGCTGTCGTTCTCATAGCCGTCGCGTGTGGCGGCAGCGGATCGATCTTGCCGAGCGGCCCGACCGCAGCCAGTGTTTCAGTGCAGCCGGCGGACCTCCCGAGCGACATGCACAAGTGCGACCTCTCGGGCGACATCGACAGCTTCCTCAACAAGTCCAAGACAAAAGACCCGAACACTTACACCTCGACCAAGACCGAGTGGGACTCGGCCAAGCAGAAGGGAGCGACCGCGGCCTACACGGCCTTCTACACGGACAGCACGGCGCATTGCGCGAGCATCGAATCCAACACTTCTGATATCAGCTCGGCGACGTACAAGCTGGTGGTCAACTTCGTCATCCAGTTCAAAGACGAGGCGAGCGCAACCAAGGGCTACACGAGCGAGTCGATCTTCGGCTTCAGCGCGTCATCGCTGAAGAGCGGAGGCGCACCAGTCGTCGAAGGCACCGCGACGGGGCTGACCAAGAACTCGATCGTGTTGAGCATCTCGGTCGCGAACCAGTCGTTTTACGTGGCCGTCTGGCAGAACAAGGCCTTCATGGTCATCCTCGCGATCCTCAACATCGATACGGCAACCTGCAAGAAGGTCGCGCAGGCGGGGAACGCCAGGATCAAGTAGCGGTCCGCTAAACTGGCCGGGCCGATCGCAAACGCTCGCCACGTCCCACACCGCACTCGGCGCCGGCGGGGCTCGCTGCCCCTGCTTCGCATAGCGCTCGTACTCGCGCTTGTGACCGCGCTCGTCTTCGGCGCGAGCAGGCTCATTGCCCTGGTCGGCACCCCGATCGCTGTGGCGGCGAATCTCAAGCAGGCGGTAGAGGCACAGACCCCGAGTCACCTTTCGCTGCCCGGCCTGGAGGCGGGCGCGTGCATGAGCTTTCCGCCGAGCCGTGCCGGGTCGGGGCAGACGGTGTTCATCGATGCCGGCCACGGAGGTCTTGACCCCGGGGTGGTGGGTCGCTCCGGCTCGCGCCAGGTGCTGGAAAAGGAGGCCACGCTCGGGGTGGCGACTCAGCTGAGCACTCTGCTTCGAGCGGATGGTTACCGGGTGGTGATGTCGCGCACGCAGGACTCGACGATGCTCAAGCTCTCAGCCACGGATTCGGTGCTCGGCGCGCTCACCGGCAGTGCTGTGCACCGCGACCTGGCGGCGCGCGCCGCCTGCGCGAACGCCGCCGGCGCCGCAGCGCTGCTTTCGATTCACTTCAATGCCTTCGGCGACCCGGCTGTCGGCGGCACGGAATCGTTCTACGACTCCGCGCGGACTTTCTCTTCGGAGAATCGCCGGCTCGCCACCGACCTGCAGGCGGCCTTGGTCGCGGCGCTCGGTACAGCCGATCGAGGCGTGTGGACCGACGACCAGCTGGCCGCCCCGGCGCTCACAAGCTCGGGCAACACTTATGGCCACCTGATCGAGCTTGGGCCGATGGCCGCCGGTTGGGTCGACAACCCGAGCCAGATGCCGGGCGCACTGGTCGAGCCGCTCTTCTTGAGCAATCCCACGGAGGCCCGTCTGGCGGCCGACCCTGCGGGGCAGCGCCAGATCGCGCTGGCGCTCGAGGCTGGTTTGGTGAAGTTCCTGACCGGCGCCTAAGCGATCGCGTCGGGGGGCAGCAAACGCATCAGCTCGGCGGCGACTGTCTCCAGCGGGCCACTGTTCGCCCTCTGCCCGCCAGGACTGCGCTGACCGGAAAGTAAGGCGAGCCGGCCCTAATCGCGGATCTGGGCGAGGGCACGTCGCAGAACGATCGGGAACCGCTGATCAAAATCGCGGCGTGCCTTCCCCGTGAGTGCGTCCCGCTGTCGGACCCACGCGAAGGTGTGCGCGAACGTGCCAACTCGAATCGCGAGCGCGAACGTGCCGGCGAGACCGAGACCCCAGGGCTCGAGATAGGCATCGCGCAGTCGCGTGAACCATGGATCGGACGGAGGCAGCTTGTTGATCTCGCCGAGAAATCGGAAGGTGACAACGAGCGACGCGAAGGGATGCGAAATCGACGAGTCGCCCCAGTCAAGCACGCGCAGCCGCTCGCTCTGGGCGTAAAGGTTCGCCATGTGGAGGTCATCGTGCTGAATCGTCTCCGGCATGTCGTGTGTGGCGAGTTCCTCGCAAAGCTCCGTGAAGCGCGCCGCAAACCCCCGCAGTCGACTGATCTCGTCGGTTTCTAGCGGCAGGTCGCGCCGAAGGAGGTCCTCGTAGCGAGCGGGCATCGTCGAGACTCGCAAGTCCGGAACGCCGTTTTGAAGGTGCTCGCGCGCATGTGCTGTCTCGCCCCGCTGGAGCTCTGCGTACATCGGTAACGCAGCCAGCCACGACTCTGGTGGATTGCCCAGTGCGCCGATCGGGATTCCGGCGTCGGCGAGCAGAAGCCACGCCCTCTCCTCGTCGTGACCAAGTACTTCGGCGACCCGGTCCGGCCATCGTGCATAGAGCTCCGCGGTGAGGCGCGGCTCGAATTTCTGAATTGGAGCACACGCCTTAAACCAGGCCACCCCAGAAGCGAGGGGCACGCGAAGCACAGTCGCCCACGGCCGCTCGTGAGCCACCTCAAACGGCCCGACCGGTTCGACGTGCGCTCGGATCCACTCTTCGACAGCGGCGCGGTCCACGCTCGAACTATGCAATTCGGGCATGGTGGTGCGCCTGGCAAGAATCGAACTCGCTGCCTCTTGCGCCGCAGGCAAGCGCTGTTGATTTGAGATCAAAACCGGCCCACGAGGGTCGGTGCACACGAGTTGAGGGAACGGCACGAGACCACGATCAACCTCGATGCCACCCGTGTACGAACGGCCCTTGGGCTTGTCGGCCTCGAGCGGCCGGCGCAGCTCAACGAGTGGTCTCAGCGCCCCCGGCTTGAAACGCGCCGCGAGCTCACGAAAGCAGCCTCAGCCGCCTGGTTCGAAAGACTTCGCCAGCTGTGCCCTAAAGGACGCCAATTCGCCCCGGGCCTCGTTTTCAGCACAGCTTGGTTGAGCAGCGGCGGGGACGCACCCCGTTCGTCTAGTGGACAGGATGCTGGCCAATCCCAATTTCCGCCCGCATTTTTCACTTGCGCTTAAGGCTGACTGGGGACACACTAGGTGGCAACCGCGGGGAGATCCCCGGAGAGAGAAGGCTTCGAGCGCTCTGGGATGGGCGAAGGAGGCGAAAATGAAGTCCAGGCGAGTGTCGATCGCTGCTGCCGTCGCGCTGGTCGTTGTGCTCTGCGGTCTCCCCGCGCCGGCAAGCGCAGAGCCCGCCGGCAATGCCGTAGCCGACTGGAATCTGATCGCGGTTAACACACTCATCGCGTTCCCTGGACCGGCGGGCGGAGCACCGCCTGCATCCCAGATCCACATGGCGATGACGCAAGGCGCTGTCTATGACGCACTCAACGCGATCACGCCGAAGCATCACCGACCTTATCTCCTCAAGAGGCGCTTCTCGGCGATGGCCTCGAAGGATGCGGCTGCCGCCACAGCGGCGTACCGAGTTCTCTCCAGCATCGTCTCGGGCGTACCGTCCACGATCGGGTTCCCGAACCGGGCCAGCTTGCAGCAGTCGCTTGACACGCAATACGCGGCCTCGCTCGCGTCGATGCCCGACTCCCCCTTCAAGGCGCAGGGGATCGCAGCGGGGAGCGCCGCTGCCGATGCGATGATCGCCGCCCGGCAAAACGACGGACGCTTCGGGCCGTCGCAATGGGTGCCCAACTCGGCTCCGGGGCATTGGCAGCCCTTGTTGAGGCCGGACGGAACGCAGATCCTCGATCCGACACCATGGGTCGGCGGTGTAAAGCCATTTCTGATGCAGAGCGCATCGCAGTTCCGCACCGCGGGACCGAACGCCCTCACCAGTGCTGCCTACGCGGCGGACGTCAACGAGGTTAAGGCGATCGGCTCGTTCAGCAGCACAAACCGTACGCTCGACCAGACGCACATCGCGATCTTCTGGCAGAGCAATCCCGTCGCCACCTGGAACTCAGTCGCCCGGCACCTTCTCGACCTTTACGCGGTCGACCTCACCGACAGCGCCCGCCTGCTGGCGATGGAGAACCTGAGCGCGGCGGACGCCGCGATCAACACCTGGAACGACAAGTACTACTGGGACTTCTGGCGGCCCTGGACTGCGATCATCCGGGCGGCGGAGGACGGCAACCCGGCGACCGTGGCCGACCCGAGCTGGACGGCGCTGATCACGGCGCCGTACCCCGAGCATCCGTCCGGGCATCTCGGCCTCGACAGTTCGCACCTCCGGGTGCTGGGGATGTTCTTCGGCATCGACGTGGTCCCAGGTGGTTTCGGCGTCACAAGCGCGCAATTCCCCGGTGAGACCCGCCATTACGGGAGCTTCTCGCAGGCTATTGCAGAGATCGTCGAGGCCCGCATCTGGGCCGGCCTTCACTTCCGGACCGCCGATTTGCAAGCGGTGATTCTCGGCACAAATGTCGCCGACTACATGGCCGACAACTACTTCCAGCCAGTGGGCAGGGCGGCTGCTTAGCGCAATGTGACGAGGGCGGCGCGTTCACGCCGCCCTCGTGTCATTTACTAACCCGCTACGTTCTGGATCTTCCCGTACATGCCGTGGGCCTCGTCGTCGATGCCCGCGGCGAAGTACAGCGCGTCAACCGTACCGCCGTTCCCGCCGATGAACTCGCGACGAGCAGCGTGGTGCGCCTGGCAAGAATCGAACTTGCTGCCTCTTGCTCCGCAGGCAAGCGCTCTATCCGGTGAGCTACAGGCGCAAGTGGTTCAGTTTAGGCGAGCATCGATCGCGGCCGTCGCGGCTTTGAACGCGGCCGCGTCGAGGTTGCTGACCACCACCAGGGCGACAAAAACCGATTTGTGCCAGGACGCCAACCGGACGTTGGAACGGTCGTAGGTCCAGGAGCTGAGGCCAAGACCGGTATCGGTTCCACGGACGGCGCCCGGAAGAATTTCACCTGGGGCGGGTGGTACGAAACCGAACACGCCGGATCCCCACGCGCGATCCGCCTGAGCAGAGTCGCCGAATATCGCGACAAAGCTGGTGACCGATTTGACGTTTGAGGTGGCGCCGAGCTCAGCGTTGCAAGCAGCCGGGCTTGCTGTGAAGAGCGAGATGGCTCCGGCGGTCGCACCACTCATCACCAGCTGCTGCCACTGTGTGCCGACCCGTGCGGCGAGCGCAGGGTCTGCCTGGGCGAGGCTCACGATGTACACATCGATAGGACCTGAGCCAAGGCACACCTTCAATCCGGACGGGATGTCCTCCGATTGCAGGATGGCCGTGGTCGGGGAATTAGATGGCGTCGGGCTGGGCGGTGTTGGGCTGAACACAGGATGCGTGCCGGACTGGCATGCAGCAAGCGCGCTCAGAGCGAGGATCGCGATGAGCCGGTGCACGAAGCGCGCAGTTTAGACTGCAGAGGTCTTCGCGCGCCTGTAGCTCACCGGACAGAG
>Ga0137409_10004992_pt1 | contig 13866 bp, 9 predicted proteins | sample CZODoug1_16funga_FD_122059 | JGI IMG/M metagenome (GOLD analysis project Ga0137409, IMG submission 122059) | Vadose zone soil fungal communities from Angelo Coast Range Reserve, California, USA - CZODoug1_16fungal (Hybrid Assembly) | ecosystem: Environmental > Terrestrial > Soil > Vadose zone... | reverse complement strand
CACGGCGGGCAGGACGGTACCTGTCTCGCCTGTCGCCGCGGGGATTTTGTGAACTGCGCGAACGAGAAGATTTGCGGCATCAGCTTCGACGGCGGCTATCAGGAATACATGGTCGCTCCGGTGGAAGCGCTGGCGCAGATGCCGGAGTCGCTCGACGCGGCCGAGGCCGCGCCGCTGATGTGTGCCGGGGTCACCACGTTTAACTCCCTGCGCCATAGCGGCGCGCTGCCGACGGACCTCGTCGCCATCCAGGGAATCGGCGGGCTCGGGCACCTAGGAATTCAGTTCGCAAAGAAGTTTGGCTATCGAGTCGCGGCGGTTGGGCGTGGGCCGGACAATGCCGCGCTCGCCAAAAAGCTCGGAGCGGATGTTTATATCGACAGCGCCGCGACTGATCCAGCGGCGGAGCTGCAGAAACTTGGCGGCGCGCGTGTGATTCTTGCAACCGCGCCGAGCGGGAAAGCGATGTCGGCGCTTGTCGGGGGCCTCGGTGTGAACGGCACAATGGTGGTCGTGGGAGCGTCGATGGATCCAATCGAAGTGTCGCCCAATCAGTTGCTTTTCGGCAAAAAGGGCATCCAGGGCTGGGCGGGCGGCATCCCCACCGACTCCCAGGACACGCTGCGCTTCGCGGAGATGATGGGCGTGCGCCCCATGATCGAAAAGTACCCGCTCGCAAAAGCTGCCGAAGGCTACGCCCGCATGATGAGCGGGAAAGCCGAATTCCGCGTCGTCCTCACCATGTGACCTCCCGCGCTCGTAGTCCTTGATGTGGCGTGCTTCACGGCTCATTCAGGACTGCGAGTTATCGGCCAGCCTGTGAAGTGGATTGCGGCAGACATTCGTCGTATATATAGAGGACGGGATTTTGGTCCAGCGCCGAGACGTCCTTCAAGCCGAGGCTGCGCGTGACTCGTCAAAGCGCGAAAGGAGAAGTGTGGTTCCCTTGAGACTCAGTCACGGACCTGGACGCATGTTCCTGCTAGTCGGAATCCTGTTTTACGGAGCGGTGACATCCCTTGCGCAAACCGCGACAACATTTCCTTCGAGCTCGACGGGCCAAGCCATACCCGGAACACCCGGAGGAAGCCCGTTCTCGGGTAGCGTGCCGTCAAAGTCCATTCCGGGCGTAATTCCAATTTCGTTGCTGGACGCGATCGATCGCGGATTGAAGCAGAATCTCGGACTGCTTCTTTCCAATGCGGACACTCAATCGGCGCGCGGACTGCGTTGGGAACAATTGAGCGCGCTCCTGCCACACGTGACGGCGGGACCTTACGTCGACGTCTCGGAAATAAATCTCACCGAGTTCGGTTTTCTATTCAGTTTTCCGGGAGTCAATATCCCGTCATCCGTTGGTCCCTATTCCTATTTTGACGCGCGCGTGAATGTGACGCAGTCCCTGTTTGATTGGAAGTCGATTAGCAATGCGCGCGCAGCGAGCCAGAGCTTAAAGTCTTCTGAATATTCGTACAAGGACGCGCGCGATCTTGTGGTGCTCGTCGTGGGTCTCACATACCTACAGGCGATTGCCGACGAGGCCCGTGTCGAAACGGCGGAAGCGCAAGTCAAAACCGCGCTGGCTCTCAACGACCAGGCATCGGACCAGTTGAAGGCGGGCACTTCGCCGGCGATCGATACGCTTCGCACAAAGGTTGAGCTACAGACGCGGCAGCAGCAGCTGATTCAAGCGAAGAACGACCTGGCAATCCAGAAGCTGAAAGTGGCGCGCGCGATCGGGCTGGCCCCGGGGCAAGAATTCGAGCTGACAGACAAGTCGCCATACCAACCTTTGGAAGAGATGACGGTGGAGGAGGCGCTGAAACGTGCCTATACCTCGCGGTCCGATTACCAGGCGGCAATGGCGGAGCAGCGTGCCGCGGAATTCTCACGGAGGGCCGCGGCGGCCGGCTATTTCCCGTCGCTCGCTTTTAACGCGGACTACGGCAGAGGGGCGTTGCACCCCTCCACTTCGACACAAGTCTTTGACGTTCGCGGGACGCTAAACATCCCGATCTTTCAGGGCGGCAGCGTTCACGGCGAGATTTTGCAGGCGGACGCGAGACTCACGCAGAGCCGCGAGCGCCTGGAAAATCTGCGCGCGCAGATCGACTCGGACGTGCGCACCGCCCTGCTGAACTTGCAATCTTCCTCCGAGTTGGTCGAGGTGGCGCGCAGCAACATCGACTTGGCTGAGCAGACGCTGACCCAGTCGCGCGATCGCTTCAGCGCAGGCGTCACCGATTCAGTTGAAGTCGTGCAATCAGAGCAGGCTTTGGCGAGCGCGCACGAACGGTACATCGCCAGTTTGTACAATCACGATAGCGCGAAACTTTCCCTGGTGCGCGCCCTGGGCGTGGCGGAACAGGGCGTCAAGGAATACTTCAAAGGAAGATAAACCATGGCCGAAGAGAATCCAGCCAATTCCGGACTCAAGGCAAATAAGGAATCCACGGGAGATTCACCGCCCTTGTCTGGCGCAAGGTCTGAATCCGGTACGCCGCGGCGCTACACACGTTCAAAGCGCCGCGGAAACATTGTGATTATCCTTGTCGTCCTGGTGATGATTGTGGGCGGCGTTTTCTTGTGGCGCTACCTGAGCAGCTACGAATCCACCGACGACGCCCAAGTTGACGTTCATCTTTACCCGGTCAGCGCGCGCATTTCAGGATACGTCGTCAAAGTAAATGTGGACGACAACCAGTTCGTGCAGAAAGGGGCGGTGCTGGTTGAGATCGATCCGAAAGATTACGAAGTCGCTGTTGCGCAGGCGCAAGCCAACCTTGCAAACGCAGAAGCAACGGCCAGTTCGTTGAATATCAATGTTCCGATCACCACCGTAACCACGGCGAGCCAATTGAGATTCACTGCTTCGGACGTCGCAACCTCCAACGCCGGAATCATCGCCGCCGAGAAACAGGTCGCCGCAGCTCATGCTCAATTGGAACAGGCCCAGGCGAACGACGTGAAGGTGCAAGACGACGTGCGCCGCTATAAGTTGCTGGTGGACAAGCAGGAAGTAGCCGAGCAGGTTTACGATCAGGCGGTGGCCGCGGCCAAGGCCAGCACCGCTGCCATTGCAGCATCCAGCGCAAATGAGGCCGCTGCGCAACAGGCCGTGGAACAGGCCCGAAGCCGTCTGGCAGGAGCGGAAGCAAATGCGCAATCCGCGGAAACCGCGCCGCAGCAAGTTTCCTCAACGCAGGATCGCGCCCGTGCCGCTCTCGCCGAGGTGCAACAAAAGCGGGCGGCACTCGACCAGGCCCAATTGGACCTGCAGTACACCAAGATCGTGGCGCCGGTCAGCGGAGAAGTGAACAAGTCCGTTGTTGTCGGCCTGAACGTTCAACCGGGACAGCAGTTGCTCACCATCGTGCCTCTTGATGAAGTCTGGATCACCGCCAATTTCAAAGAGACTCAGCTCAGGCGCATGCATGCCGGGCAGAAGGCCGAAATCCATGTGGATTCCAGCGGACGGACTTTCAAAGGTCACGTAGACAGCATTGCTGGAGCCACGGGGCCGCTCTTCAGCTTGCTTCCACCGGAAAACGCCACGGGAAACTACGTCAAAATCGTACAGAGGGTCCCCGTAAAAATTGTTCTCGATTCCGGGGAAAACGGTGAACACCAGCTTCGACCAGGCATGAACGTGGTGCCCGACGTATACCTCCAATGAGTTCCGCCGCTTGCCTCACGGCCGGCCAGGACATCTGGCGGCCCAAGTACAATCCCTGGCTGATCGCTGTAGTTGTGGCACTCGCGGCATTCATGGAGGTCCTCGACACCAGCATCGCCAACGTGGCCCTGCCGTACATGGGTGGAAATCTGGGGGCGAGCAACGATCAAAGTACTTGGGTCCTGACTTCTTATCTTGTATCGAATGCCATCGTTCTGCCAATCAGTGGATGGCTCGCCGGCGCGCTCGGACGGAAACGTTTTTTCATGACCTGCTTGTTTCTGTTCACTGTGAGTTCTTTGCTTTGTGGAATAGCGCCAAGTCTCGGTCTTCTTCTTTTCTTCCGAGTGCTGCAAGGCGCGGGCGGTGGCGGGCTGCAGCCGATGGCCCAGGCCATTTTGGCGGACACTTTTCCTCCGGAAGAACGAGGCCTGGCATTCGCACTCTATGGGATAACCGCCGTCACTGCACCCACGATAGGTCCAACCCTGGGCGGTTGGATTACCTTCAACTTTTCCTGGCGCTGGATTTTCTTCATCAACCTGCCTGTCGGCGTGGCCACGCTGTTTCTGGTCTACCGCTTCGTCGAAGATCCTCCCTATTTGAAACGTCTCCGCGACGCCGGGGTCAAGTTGGATTACATCGGCATCGCTTTGCTAACCCTGGGTGTCGGGGCGTTGCAGGTTCTGCTCGACAAGGGCCAGGAGGATGATTGGTTCGGATCGCGCTTTATTACGACTTTGGTTGTCTTGTCCGCGGCGTCCCTAATCGCATTGATTATTTGGGAGTGGAATCACGATGCACCCATTGTGGATGTTCGCTTATTCAAGAGTTTTAATTTCGCCAGCTCGAACTTGATGATGTTCACTTTAGGGATCATGCTATTCAGCAGCCTGGTCATGATGCCGCAGTTCCTTCAGACGCTCATGGGGTACACCTCCCAGGTTGCGGGGCTGGCGATTTCTGGTGGAGGCCTGGCGCTGCTGATTGAAATGCCCATCATGGGTCAGCTTACAACGAAAGTTCAGGCGCGATACTTAATCGCCTTCGGGTGGCTGTGTCTGGCTCTTGCCATGTTCTATTCCACCAAGCGGATCGACTTGATGATCAGCTTTAGCGCTGCCGCGTGGCTGCGCGTCGCCCAAGTCATTGGCATGGGCTTCCTGTTCGTGCCGATTTCCCTGGTGGCCTACATCGGAATTCCGCCGGACAAAAACAATGCTGTTGCGGGGATCGTTAATTTCATGCGTAACATCGGAAGCAGCGTGGGAACCTCGCTCGTGACGACTCTGATTGCACGGCGTTCGCAATACCATCAGGAGATTTTGGCTGGGAATGCGAGGGCCGGAAGTCCCAATTTCCAAAACGCCGTAAACGGTCTCGCCCTGAGTCTGAACCGTTCTGGATTGAGCGCGCCACAAGCGAAGATGACTGCATACGCCAGGATTTACCAAGGCATTCAAGCGCAAGCGGGCAGTCTGGCCTACATCGATACTTTCATGGTCCTTTCGGTGGGAGCGGCGATTATGTTCTTTCTGGCATTTATTTTGAGGAAGAATAATCCAGGCGGCAGAGGCGTGATCCTCGCCGAATGAGTGAAGTAGAGTAGTATGTGTTGGTAAGAAAACGCAGGCTGCTGGCAGCGGTTCTTGAGAAACCCAATGATCAGCATCGTCACAATAGAACGTGAGTACGGATGCGGCGGCGGTGAAATCGCCCAACGGCTTGCGGAACATCTTGGCTGGAAGCTTTGGGATCAATTGCTGACCGAGGAGATCGCCCGGCTTGCAGATTGTCCCAAAGCGGTCGTTGAAAAGCGTGAGGAGCGAAACGACCCGCTCTACTACCGGCTCTTTAAATCGTTTTTGCGCGGGAGTTACGAGGGAAGCATCAATGCGCACAAGCTGAAGCTCGTCGACAGTGAATGTATATTGGAATTCACGGTGAAAGTCGTCCAGCACGCGGCGAGCGCCGGGAATTGCGTCATCGTCGGAAGAGGTTCGCAGCTTATTCTCAGGGACCACCCGGACGCATTGCGTGTATTTCTCTACGCTCCGAGAGAAGAAAAGATGCGGCGGCTGTTGTCACGCGGCAAGACCGAGCAGCAAGCCCATGAGCTGGTGGACACCGTCGATCTCGAACGGGCTGATTTCATCGAAAAGTATTTCAAAGTCGAGTGGCCGAACCGCTCGATTTATCACACCATGATCAATACCGCGGTAGGCGACGAGACCGTCACTCAAACAATTGTTGACTTCATGAAAGCCCTCGATTCAAAAATGACCGCCCGGGTGTGAGGGTCGGCGCAAGCAACTTGTCGGAAGGTGGTCGAGTGACGATAACGGTCCTGTTGTTCGCCAAAATTCCAACCGCACCGCAAACCGCTGCCGTTCATTGGAAGCGTTGTTGCGACTTGCATGGCGGGAGCTCCCGCGCAGTTGTCGCAGAGTCTATTGCAGCGCTGTGCAGCGACTAAATACGCCGGCGTATAGAATTAATTCAAGAATATTTCCGCCTTGACACGCATAAATTTGTATGTAATACGCTACCTCACTCGTTCCATTTCTCATCTGGTGAATCTCAAAGGGGTGATTCCCATGACATGGCGAGCATCGATGATCGCGCCCTCAACGCGGAGCTTGGCGGAACGCTGCAGAGCGCAGTGATCGATAACTTGCCCTTGAATGGCCGCAACTTCACGAACCTGTTGCAACTCCGTCCTGGCGTGATGATTTATCCCGGCGGCGGCGCATTCACGCAGAGCACCAACGGCATGCGTTACCACGACAACGTCTGCCTGGTTGACGGCGTCAACAGCGACGACCCGTGGGCGGCGCAGAGCATGATGAATGCGGGGGGGGTTGGGGGTGATGCGGAAACTATTCTGCCCATCGATGCCATTGATGAATTCAAGACCGAGGAAAATCCGCGGGCGGAATACGGCTGGAAGCCCGGTGCGGTTGTCAACGTGGGCATCAAGTCAGGCACCAACAACCTTCACGGCACCGCCTACGCCTATGGGCGCAGTGATGCTTTCGATGCACGCGACTACTTCAGCCCGGGGTCCGGTCCGTCGGCGGGACCGAAGCCGCCCCTGGCTCTGGAGCAGTTCGGCGCTACCTTTGGCGGGCCACTCAAAAAAGACAAGCTGTTCTACTTCCTTAGCTTCGAGGATCAACGCTACACGGTTGGGGGGTTGCGCCAACGATGCGGCGTCTTTCATGGCTGAATCCTGCAACCAAAGGTGCGCTGAATAGGGCTACACTCGATTTATGGACACACCGTTCGCATGGCCCATATGAGAACAGACCGTTGGCCCGATGTGACAAACGAGAGATTAAATCGGTTGGAGGAGAATTATGAACGCATTTACTCGCCGCAGTCTCGGTGCTGCTCTGATGGTGTTCGTCGCGGCTCTCGCGCCGGCAATGACGCGCGCGGAGGTTACGCGGGTTGAAATTTCCAGCCGTCAGGACGTGCTTGGCGGAAAGGCTTTCGGCACGATTGGCGCGTACGAAAAACTCTCCGGCAAAGTCTATTTCGCTGTCGACCCGAACAACCAGCGCAACAAGATCATCGCCGACATCGACAAGGCACCCCGGAACAGCCAAGGGAAAGTGGAATTCTCCGCCGACCTGTTCATTCTCAGGCCAAAGGATCCTTCTCGCGGCAACGGTGTTCTCCTCTTCGACGTTCCGAACCGTGGACGCAACGGGGGGCTAAGCGCGCTCAATCGCGCCAAAGCATCGGCAGATCCCGCGACCGAGGAGGAATTCGGCGACGGTCTGCTCATGCGCGAAGGCTACACAGTGGTGTCCGTTGGCTGGGAATTTGACATCCCCAAGAAAAAGGGACTGGTCCTGCTGGACGCTCCGGTCGCTACCGATAACGGGAAGCCCATCACTGGCTGGATCGACCCTGGGCCGTGGTTCATCCCCGACAAGTTAGCCGATTCGTACAACTATGCTTCCGGAGATTTCACGCCATCTTATCCACCGCTGGACCTTAAGAATCCTACCTATCGGCTGACCGAGCGCGATGCTTTGGTTTCCTTTCCGCATCTGGTTCCGCGGGAAGATTGGCAATTTGGCCGGGTCGAGAATGGCCAGGTGGTGACAGACGCCAACTGGGTGACGATGAAGGGCGGCTTCAAGCCTGGGATGGTTTACCAATTGGCGTATGAGTCCAGCAATCCACCGGTGGCGGGCGTGGGCTTCGCTGCCGTGCGTGATCTGGCGTCGGCTGTAAAATACAACCCGGACGCAATTGTCCGCGGCAAGTATGTCTACACCTTTGGCTCGTCTCAAGTCGGCCGGTGGCAGCGCCAGATGGTTTACGAGGGCTTCACGGTTGATGAACAGGGCCGCAAAGCGATCGACGCGCTCTTTATCCAGACCGGCGGTACCGGCCTCGGCAGCTTCAACGAGCGCTGGGCTCAGCCGGATGAGCTGGGGTCGTACACCCAAACAAAGTTCCCGATTCGCTACGAAACGATCACCGATCCTGTGACCGGCAAGCGCGATGGCCTTGGCGCGCGCATTCCCGCCGGGCTCGAGCCCAAGATCCTGGAAGTGGACACCGAGTCTGAATATTACGACAGGGGCCGAGTCACGTCGTTGCGGCACATATCGATGGATGGCGGCACGGATCTGCCTGACCCGCCTAACGTGCGGATTTTTCTTCTAGCCGGAGCAAAACACGCCTCTGGCTCGTGGCCGCCGGCCGAAGCCGCCGCTCAGCAGCTCCGCATTGACCCGCTGGAATATCGTTGGGCGCAGCGGGCCCTCTTGGCGGCACTCGACAGATGGGTCAGGGAAGGCGTCACGCCTCCACCCAGCCTGCATCCGATGCTGGCTGATCGCACCGCAGTGCCGCAGAACGAGATCAAATTTCCCAATGTGCCTGGAGTGCAATGGCCGTATCACGTGCCGGGCGGATTTCGCAACGATATGATGGCTGGACCCACTGCAGTGCTGCCGTTCTTGGTTCCGCGGGCAGATAAGGACGGCAACGTGATAAGCGGCCTTCGCCTGCCCGAGCAAAGCGTGCCGCTGGGAACCTACGGTGGATGGGCGTTCCGAAGCGAGAACTACGGCCAGTCTGACACGCTCGTATCCATGGCGGGATCGTACATACCGTTTGCGAAGACGAAAGCCGAACGGGAGAAGACCGGCGATCCGCGGTTGTCAGTCGAGGAACGGTACAGCAGTCGCGCTGACTACGTGCATCGCGTCGAGGAGGCAGGGAAGAAGTTGGTGCAGGAGCGCTACCTGCTTCAAGAAGACGTAGCGCCGATCGTCGAGGCGGCCGGTCAGCACTGGGACTGGACAATGAACTCGACAACCACCCAGAGCCGCAAGTAAGCGCGGCACAGGAAATTTCAAGCATACATGCGGCTTGCCATCGGCCTTTGGCTTATTCTCGGTTTTCAGAAGTGATGAGGACCACTCCTAATGTTGTCGCCGCGTGACGGAGACCACGTTTAATTGTCACGTCAATCTTCGAAATTTGAAAATGACCACCCCATGAAAGATCCGGCCAGGTCCGACGCTCCGACGCCGGACCCGGTGTCTGAGAATGAATCAGTTAGCGGTCTCCAGAAGAAGTTGAAGGAGATTTGGACGGGTTGGACGTAGTTATGGGGGCAAACGTGATCACCTGCGATTGTCCGGCGAACCGGATTTCGGTGATGGCTGCGTTGGCATAGACAATTGAGTCAGCGGAATACTTTTCGCCACTTTCCTTCACAGCGCAGGAAACTTTTGCGACGACCTTGCGTCCCTGTTCAAACGTGGCTTCGCCTCCGTCAACAATGATCGTGTAGTCTCCAGGAGCGAGAGTCGTGTCGCCTACCTGAAACCGGTGCTGAATGTGAACGGATTTCTTCGTTGGGGCAGCCCAGGCTGAAAATGAATACGCCAGAGCGGCCAGTAAAATGAGCCCACGGAATAGAACCCGATTTGTCATAGAACCCCCTTTTCCACCTTTCTAATTTGACGCAGGCGCCCTTTCCGGATGCATGCGACCTGCCCCGCTTGTAAGGGCCGGATCACAAACGCATGCCGAACAGGAATCTCGAGCCATACGCTATGGACGCGCGAGGATCAAAATGGATTCTCGGATTGAAAAGAAAATTTCCTCCAAAGAGCCATTATGGCCCGGCTTCGCCATGACATGGTGCGGCCTCAACGCAACAGGGTCGGCTTAAAATAGTGGATACCTTCCCTAGGCACTATCCGGATCTTGCGATCAAAGTGAAATCGCCATTGACAGATCGCGCCACGATTAATGATACGAAGCCTCATCTGGTAATGTTCCCCGCATTTTCTTGCGATGCTCAATCGACGTGTCTTCGGAACAGACCCAGACCTCGGCTCCAACGAAATTCCTAGGGGGGGCTACAGTGCTGCGGCAGGTACGGCCTGCATCGGTACCTTTACTCCCACGCCTGCGTCCAGGGACGGGCAAGCTTCGCTTGGTGGACTCAACTTCGGCCTTGGCGGCCACCCGGAAGTTCAGGCTCGAAACCCACATCGGAGTTCGCGAGAGGTATCTCTATATTCGCCTCGGCCAAACTTACCCACTACCCCAAAGATAGGAAATTTGAAATAGTTTTTCCGATGCTGCTATAGTGTTCGCCGTGGGCGGCGGTTGGGCGGAATATAAATACTTGGAATTTTCGATGCATCCATATTTTAAATGCACCCTAAAGGTAAGGTAGGATCATCGTAAGAGTGTGAAGTTTGACTGCCGAATTGCACGCCCCTTCGCTGGTCGAGCGCGCAGTTGCCCGCAGACTGGGACCACATTTGCGGTTCACGGAAAGGCGCTAAGACCGTCTAGGCTGTCCACCCTCGGTGAGGGTTCCGAGTGACGCGGGTATGGCTCAGATATTTCAGCGCAGCACGAACACAATTGCGCGCGTGAGCATCTATGGCGCGGTAATCTTCATCGCGCTATTGGGATACGCCGTGGACGTTGTCAATAACACGTCCTACGTCACCGAAGTGAACACTGCGCGCCCCCAAGTTGTACCATTCAGCCACAAACACCACGTGGGGGAACTTGGTCTGGATTGCCGGTATTGCCATTCGTCCGTGGAAGTGTCTTCCTCGGCCGGCATGCCCGCCACGGAGACCTGCATGACCTGTCATTCGCAGATTTGGACGAATTCCTCCATGCTCGAACCCGTGCGCGCGAGCTATAGTAGCTCCAAACCAATTTCCTGGACGCGCGTGAACGCCGTGCCGGACTTCGTTTACTTCAATCACAGCATTCACGTAGCGAAGGGTGTTGGCTGCACGACTTGCCACGGCCCTGTTGCCGAAATGAACATCACTTGGCGCGGCCAGACCCTTTATATGCGCTGGTGTCTCGAATGTCATAACGCGCCGGAAAAGTACCTTCGTCCGCGCTCGGAAGTGTTCAATGCGTTTTACCAGCCGCCCAGCGACCAACTGGCTCTCGGCCGCCGGCTCATGAAGGAATACAAAGTGCAGAAGCTGACGAATTGCACGACGTGTCACCGTTAGGACTAGCAGGGGATTGATGGACTTAGAGAAGAAAAACGGCGCGCGGCCCGATGTCGACATCGCGGCGCTTCGGCACGCAACGACCAAGGGAAATACACCCCGGTTTTGGCGCAGCCTGGAGGAGCTTGCCGATACGCCCGAATTTCGAGACCATGCGGAGAACGAGTTTCCTCACGGGGCCAACGATCCCGGCGCTACTCTGGACCGGCGCGAACTGCTGAAAGTGATGGCCGCGTCCGCGGCGTTCGCCGGACTCACCGGCTGCACCAAGCTTCCCACCCAAAAAATCGTCCCTTACGTCCGCCAGCCGGAGCAGATCATCCCCGGCAAGCCGTTGTTTTACGCGACGGCCGTGACGCTCGGCGGCGTCGCCAGCGGAATTTTGGTCGAAAGTAACATGGCGCGGCCCACGAAGGTCGAGGGCAATCCGGACCATCCGGGCAGTCTGGGAGCGAGCGACGCGATTGCGCAAGCGTCCATCCTTGGGCTGTACGATCCGGACCGCTCGCAAGCGGAAATTCATGACGGACGCATCGGGAGCTGGACCGAGTTCCAGAACGAGTTGTCCGTCGCGCTTGCCCAAGAAATGAAATCCGGCGGCTCTGGACTGAGGCTTTTGACGCCAACCATCACTTCTCCGTCGCTTGGCGCGCAAATCCGCACGTTCCTGAAGACGTTCCCATCCGCCAAGTGGCATCAGTATGAGTCGGTGGGGCGCGAAAACGCGCGCGAAGGGACGAAACTCGCATTCGGAGAGATTGTGAATACGGTTTATCGCGTGGATCGCGCGGAAGTGATTCTCACCCTCGATTCAGATCTACTTACGACTGGACCCGGAAGCGTTCGGTACGCGCGCGAATTTTCACGAAAGCGCCGCGTGGACACTGCTGAATCGAAGATGAACCGCCTTTACGCCGTCGAATCGACGCCAACCAATACCGGCGCGATGGCCGATCATCGCTTGAGGATGCGCGCGTCGGAAATTGAAAACTTCACTCGGGCCCTTGCGAAGGAGCTCGGCTTGGCCGTCGCCGCAGGTCCGCCTATTCCTTCGGCCGTGAATCCCGAATGGATTCCGGCACTCGCGCGCGACCTCAAGCAGAATGCAGGCGCGTCTCTGGTCGTCGCAGGCGATCATCAGCCAGCGATCGTGCACACGCTGGTACATTCGATCAATCAGGCCCTCGGAAATTTCGACAAGACAATTTATTTCACGCAGCCGATTGAAGAATCGCCGATCGATCAATGGCAATCGATTGGGGAACTTGCCGCCGACATTCGCGCCGGCAAAGTTACGACAGTATTGATCCTCAGCGGCAACCCGGCCTATGACGCGCCGGCGGACCTGGGTTTCCGCGAGCTGCTGCCGAAAGTAAAGTTCAGCGCGCGGCTTGGCCTCTACGAAGATGAAACTTCGGCGCTGTGCCACTGGCATATCCCCCAGGCGCACTCTCTAGAATCTTGGGGCGATGCCAGGGCGTACGACGGCACGATTACGGTGATTCAGCCGCTGATCACGCCGCTTTACGGTGGAAAATCAGAGATCGATTTTCTGGCATTGCTCACCGGGCAAGCGGGAAAACCCTCTCACGATATCGTGCGTGAATTCTGGCAGGCGCAGCAGATTGGGGTTCAGCACTTCGACGCGTTTTGGGAGAAAACGCTGCGCGATGGAGTGATGGCCGACACCGCATTTCCTCCCAAGCAAGTTTCATTGAAATCCGGAATCGGCGCGCAATCTCCCGCAGACCCCCAGCAAGGACTTGAGATTATTTTCCGTCCCGACCCGGCCATCTGGGACGGCCGGTTTGCGAATAACGGCTGGCTGCAGGAATTGCCGAAGCCGCTCACAAAACTTACCTGGGACAGCGTGGCCATGCTGAGCCCGAAAACGGCCCTGCGCCTGGGACTGAAAAGTGAAGACGCTGTCGAGCTGAAGTATCAGGGCCGGACTATTGTTGCGCCAACGTGGGTGATGCCCGGACACGCGGATGAAAGCGTGACTGTGTTTCTGGGATATGGACGGACACGCGCTGGACGCGTGGGGACTGGCGCAGGCTTCGACGCGGGCTGGATTCGGCCCTACTCCACGCCCTGGATCGGCACAGGAATCGAGGTACGAAAGACGGGCGGCAAATGGGCGCTGGCCGCGACGCAGACGCACAACTCGATGGAGGGACGCGACCTCGTGCGCGTAGCGACGCTCGACGAGTACCGCAAGGATCCGCAATTCGCGCAGGCCGGCGTAGCGAGAAATCCGCTCTCGTTGTACCCCGAGGTGAAATACGAAGGCTACTCCTGGGGCATGGCGATTGACCTCAACGCGTGTACCGGCTGCGGCGCTTGCGTGGTGGCCTGCCAGGCGGAAAACAACATTGCGGTGGTCGGCAAGACAGAAGTCATGATTGGCCGCGAAATGCACTGGATTCGCATCGACCGCTACTACGAAGGGGATTTGGACGATCCAAACACCTACCACGAGCCTTTGGTTTGCATGCACTGCGAAGACGCGCCGTGCGAAGTTGTCTGTCCGGTGGCGGCGACGGTTCACAGCCCGGAAGGGCTGAACGAAATGGTTTATAACCGCTGCGTGGGCACGCGGTATTGCTCGAACAACTGTCCCTATAAAGTGCGGCGTTTTAATTTCCGGCTCTACTC
>Ga0137409_10004990_pt1 | contig 13868 bp, 8 predicted proteins | sample CZODoug1_16funga_FD_122059 | JGI IMG/M metagenome (GOLD analysis project Ga0137409, IMG submission 122059) | Vadose zone soil fungal communities from Angelo Coast Range Reserve, California, USA - CZODoug1_16fungal (Hybrid Assembly) | ecosystem: Environmental > Terrestrial > Soil > Vadose zone... | reverse complement strand
GTCGGCCCCTGTCGCGAAGCGGCACTTCAATGAATCGGTTTCGGCGTTGTGCAGGTAGAGCGCGCAGCCGGTCCACGGCACGATCTTCGAAATCTTCGACGAGATGAGCGCCATCGTGTCGGCGACGCCGAGGCTCGTGCCCATCGACTGCGCGATCTCGTAGAGCGCATAGATCTCGCGGTGCGCGAGCGCGATGTTCTCGAAGGCGTTGTGCCCCGTCGGCGGCACGAGCCCCATCGCGGTCGTTCCGGTCGTCACCGCTTCGACCGGCGCCGGGTTGGCGCCTTCCTGCGCGAGCTCGTCGGCCTCCGCGATCAACGACGGCAGCAGCTCGATGAAGAGCGGCACCAGTTTCGGATCGAGCGCGCGCGCCGACTCGTGTCTCAGCAGCCCGATCGCGCTCTCACGGGTCAGCGCCTTGTGATACGGGCGCTCCGTCGTCACGGCGTCGTAGTAGTCGACGATGGTGAGAATCCTCGCGCCGAGCGGGATATCGTCGCCCGCCAGCCCTTGCGGATAGCCTTTGCCATCCCACCTTTCGTGATGGCTCATGATGAGCGGCGCGACCGGGTACGGGAACGGCACGGCCGCGATGATCTCCGCGCCGACCTGCGGGTGGATACGGATCTTCTGGAATTCTTCCTGCGTCAACGGGCCCGGCTTCGACAGGATGTGCTCGGGAACGGCGAGCTTGCCGATGTCGTGCAGCAGAGCGGCCGTCTTGATGCCCTGAATCTCGGGGTCTGAGAGCCGCAGTGCACGTGCGAGCCCGGTCGCGTACACCTGCACACGACGGATGTGCATCTGCGTCGTCTGATCCTTGGCGTCGATCGCGCGCGCCAGCGCCTCGATCGTCGCCAGGTGCAGGTCCGACGTCTGCAGCACGTGCCGCTGCTCGTCGTCGATCCGCCCCATGTAGACCTTGTAGGTGCGATAGGTCAGATAGAGCGGCGCGAAGGTGAACGGCGCCACCCAGTAGCCCGCGTGGGCGACGAACGACGCGGCCAGCGCGGCGGTGCCGGCGCCGACGAAGTAGCTGGGCGCGCTCCAGAGAAAGTTGTTGTGCCACGTCGACACGAGGCCGGTGCGACTCGACAGCGCGATCGCGGTCGCGACGAGCCCCGTGTTCAGCAGAAAGTACACCGTCGCCGCAGCGACGAGCGGCCGCGCGACGGTCAGCGGCGTGTGCGACGGCGTGCCGCCCAACAGATGAAACGCCAGTCCGGCGACGTGCACCGTGATGACGAGCGACGCCGCGCTGAAGAGCGTGCGATACAGCGGATTCCGCTGGCCCTCCTTGCGATTCAGATTGCACTGGCTGAACGCGCTGCCGGCGGCGACGAGCATCGTTTCGTGCGGACCGAGCAGCAGGAGCGACGCGAAATCGACGGCATACGACACCGACATCGTCGAGCCACTGGTGGTGAGCGGCAGATGGACCTTCAGTGCCGCCGTGGCCGACGACAATGCCAGGAGCGCCACGAACAGCAACGGCTGGCGGAACGTCGCCTCCGGCACGAACACCACGAGCAGCGCGAGGCCGATGACGATCACGCTGGTGACGTAGAGGCGTGCGGCGGTGGGCAACTGACTCATGACAGGTGGCCGATGGCCCCTAATGCACCCGCGGCCCGATGGAGATCCAGTGTTCGCCCCAGTCTTCCTTCAACATCGACCAGAGCACCTGGTCGAGGTACTCGCCGCCCAGACGCATCGAGCGGCGGAGAATGCCTTCCTGCACCGCACCGAGCTTGCGCAGCGCGCCGTTCGCCCGGCCGTCGCGCACCGGCACGCGCGCCTCGAGGCGGTTCGCACCCACCGATCCGAATGCGAAGGATCCGACCAGTCGCGCCGCTTCGACGAACACGCCGCTGCCGCGCCACGAGGGGGCGAGCGTGCATTCCCACTCGGCGGCCTCGAACCCAGGATCGAGTTGGCTCACCTGCAGCAGCCCGATGACAGTCCGTGTCGCGGTCAGCGTGATGACGTAGGTGAACGCGCGACCCGCCGCGCGATCGCGCGCGACGCGCTCAATCAGCTGCTGCAACGCGACCTCGCTCACCGGCTCGTCGAGTGCGAAGCGTGTCGCGTCGCCAAGCGACAGCAGATCGACCAACGGTCCGAGATCCGACGATATCGGCTCGCGCAACGTCACCGTCCGCGCTGTCAGCACGGGAAGGTCGTCGCGCCAATTCGAAACGGTGATCAACGTGGGATCAGTCATCAGAGTCGCCTTGTCGGCAAGTTACACGACGGGCGCGTAGGTAAGCCTCAGCAACTCTGAAGCCAAGCTGGTCCATTGGGTATAAACCGTTGGTTACATTGGTTGTTACACCTCTAACTCAGAAGCGTCGTTTCGTGCCACGTGTTCGTATATATGACAGTAACGTCATGTGTGAGCCATCATTGGCAAGTTTAGCTCGTTGATTTGCAATGATTTACGGGCTCCGTGCTGCGATATGACACACCCCTGTCCCGTTTCGAAGCACAAGAGTTGGCGTATAAGTGTCGAGTGGACGATCCCAAGTCCCGCCGGTCCCTTGCCGACGATCCCACCTTCGTTGACAGTCTGTCCGACCTGGATCGTGGTCTCACGGGTGAAAACGACGCGGATGCCAAACCAGCGCGAGCAGTCGCTCCGGCCCCAGTAGCGCGCGACGCACCACCGGGGCGCGCGACAAGTTCGCGTTCCACGGCGACTCCGCGCCCGGTGCCGCCCTCTGAGCGGCCCACAACGAACCCGGAACGCGCGAGCACCACGCCGCCGCAACCACCGTCGCGTTCAGCGCCGATCGCGGCGTTCCCCGCGCCGCCCGATCTGCCGCCGCCCGGCGGATCGCCCGGCCGGCGCCGCCCACTGATCGATCTGTTTCCACTGGCGCCGCGAGAAATCGCGCGTCCGCCCGATCGGCTGCTCGGGATGTCGCCAGGTCCGCGACTGCCGCGCACGCGTCCGGTGCCGGCGGCGCCCGCGTCGTCGCAGGACGAACTGACCTACGAGACGTTTTACGGCCTGCACGAAAAACCATTCAACCTGTCGCCGGATCCGAAGTTCCTGTACCACAGCGCGTCGCACGATCGCGCCGCCCAAGAGATTCTCGATTCAATCCGACGCCATGACGGCCTCATCGTCGTCACCGGTGCGAGCGGCATCGGGAAAACGACGTTGTGCCGCGGAGTGATCGAGCAGCTCGATCGCCGGACGCTGACGTCATTTCTGTGCGATCCGTCCGTCTCCGTTGAAGATTTGCTGAAGACGCTGCTCGCCGACGTTGGCGCCATCTCCAAGGAGGATCTCGCGCGCGGCCCCTTGGCGCGCGCGTCTCGTCAGGAGCTGACCGACACGCTGCGATCGTTTGTCGGCTCGCTGGCCGCACTGCAGGCGTCGGCGGTCGTCATCATCGACGACGCACACAAACTATCGCTTGAAGTGCTGGAACAAATCCGCGCGCTCGTGGACTCCGATGGCGCCTCTCGTGTCATGCAGATCGCGCTGGTCGGCCAACCGCACCTCGTCGAGACGCTGGCGAGATCCGAGTTGAGGCCGTTGGCGCAGCGCATCACACGACGTGTGGAGCTCGCGCCTCTGCTGGCGGATGAAATCGCCGGCTACGTCATGCACCGTCTCGCCATGGCTGGCACGAGCCCTCGCGTGGAATTCGACGACGGCGCGATGAAGCGCGTGTTCGAGCTGTCGCGGGGCGTTCCGCGGCTGGTCAACCTGATTTGCGACCGCGCGCTGACGCTCGGTCACGAGCTGTCTGCGAGTGTCATCGACGACGACTTGGTGGATGCTGCGGCGGAGGAGATCGAGGTCGGGCCGGCTGACTCGAAAGCGCGCAGGTTGCTGCGCTTCGTGGCCGCAGCCATCGTGCTCACGCTGCTCATGCTCGTTGGCGCGATGGCCGCCGCGTTCGTCTTCCGGAGTCAGCTTTCGCGCGCCATCATCCAGTGGGAGGCGATCCCGCAGGTGCCGGGCGGTCCGGTGCCGCGCGTGCCGGCTCCGCTGGCGCCGATTCCGCAGGCGCCGTCCTAGACAACCCTCCTGCGAAGCGGCGCATCTAACGGCAGCGTGCGACAGGACGTTCGATACGCGTTGCGGCTCCTCCTCCGCGCGCCAGGCTTCACGCTCGTCGCCGGACTGACGCTCGCGCTCGGTGTCGGCGCCAACACCGCCATCTTTTCAGTCGTCCGCGCGGTGCTGCTGGCGCCGCTGCCGTTTGCCGATCCGGATCGGCTCGTATCAGTGTGGCACGCGTATCCGCCGTCGCTGCCGCGCGCCGCGGTCTCGGCGCCGGGCTTCGACGACTTGCGGCAGGCCCGCCACATCTTCGACGACGTGACGGTGTTTTCGCTGACGAACCAGAACCTCACCGGCGGCGGCGAACCGGAACGCCTCGTCGTCGCGCGTGTGTCGCAGAGTTTTCAGCCCGTGCTCGGCGTCCATGTGGCCATCGGTCGCTGGTTTACCGGCGACGAAGACGCGCCGAATCAGAATCGCGTCGTCGTGCTCAGTGACGCCGTGTGGCGGCGCCGGTTCGGCGGCGATCCGAGCGTCGTCGGTCGGACCATCAGCCTCAACGATGTGCCACACCAGGTGATGGGCGTGATGGCGCCGGCGGGCACGTTCCCGAGAGCCACCGACGTCTGGGTGCCGATCGCGTTCTCGCCGGAGCAGCGCGGACCGGGCGGGCGTGGCACCGAGTACCTCGACGCGATCGCGCGGCTTCGACCCGGTGTGACGATGGACCAGGCTCGCGATGCGGTCGCGGCGCTCGCACGACAGCTGCACCAGCAGTACTACGCCGATTCGCCGCGCTGGACGCTCGGCATGCGGCCCCTGACCGACGATCTCGTCAGCGACGCTCGTCCGATCATCCTCGCGGTCTTCGGTGCGGTGGCGCTCGTGTTGCTGATCGCGTGCGTGAACGTGGCGAACCTCCTTCTCGCGCGCGCGACCCATCGTGCGCGCGAGTTCGCGTTGCGCGCGGCACTCGGCGCCGCGGCGGGCCGCCTGCGTCAACAGCTCTTCGTCGAGACGGCGGTGCTCGGTCTGCTCGGCGGCCTTGCGGGGGCGCTGGTCGCCGCGGCGGCGGTCCCGCTCGTCGCGCGCGCCGCCGCCACCGCGTTTCCCCGATTCGATCCGCCGCACGTCGACCCGCAGGCCTTGCTGTTTGCGATGGCGATTGCGCTCGCCAGCAGCCTCGCGTTCGGGCTGGTGCCGGCGTGGCACGTCTCGCGCCTCACCGATCTGCGCGGTGCGCTCGGTGAAGGCACACGCGCGTCAGGAGGACGCGCGATGGGGCGCACGCTCGTGGTCGCCGAGGTAGCGCTCGCGTTTGCGGTCATCGTCGGAGCGGGTCTGATCGTGCGGAGCTTTGCGCGGCTCACCGCGGTGGATCCGGGGTTTGCGATTTCACATCGGCTGACGATGCGTGTGACGCTGCCGGTGGCGCGGTACCCGCGCGACACGACACGTCGCGCGACGTTCTACGCGCAGTTGTTCGAGCGGCTGTCAGGTTTGCCCGGCGTCGCAGCTGCTGGCGGCGTCTCCGAGCTGCCGCTCGGCGAGCTCAAGAACATGGGCTCGTTCGACATTCAGGGGAAACCGACGCCGCGTGGGCAGGACGGTCCGCACGCCGACTGGCGGTCGGCGTCCCCGGGATATTTCCGCGCCATGGGCATTTCGCTCGTGCGCGGACGGATATTCGCGGATCGCGACGGCGCCACCGCGCCGCCGGTGGTCGTAATCGACGAGGAAGCGGCGCGCCACTGGCCGGCAGGCGACGCGATCGGCGCGAGGATTTCGATCGACAACCCGGATGTGTGGCGCGAGATCGTGGGCATCGTCCGCAGCGTGCGCCACGATGCGCTGGATCGACCGCCACGCGGGACGGTGTACTTCCCGCTGGCGCAGCGCCCGACACCGACGGTTTTCGCCGTCGTCAACACCGTGCACGATCCGGCAAGCGTCGCCGCCGCCGCGCGCGCGACCATTCGCGGACTCGATCCCGAGCTGCCGATCTACGACGTCCGCTCCCTCGAAAATCGGTTGAGCGATTCGCTGGGACGGCGGCGTATCGCGATGTGGCTCCTCGTGGCGTTCGGAAGCTTGGCGCTGGCGCTCGCCGCGATTGGGGTGTACGGCGTCCTGGCGTACGACGTCAGCCAGCGGAAACGCGAAATCGGCATCCGCATGGCGCTCGGCGCCGATCCCAGCCGCGTGCTGCAGATGGTGTTGGCGAGCGGCTTCACGCTCACGATCGTCGGGATTGGAATCGGCGTCGGGCTCGCCGCGGCAGCGGCACGCGCTGCGTCGGGTTTGTTGTTCGGGGTGTCGCCGTACGATCCCGTCACGTACGCCGCGTTCGCGGCGGTGCTCGTCGCCACCGCGATCGCCGCGGCGTATGTGCCGGCTCGGCGCGCGACAACGGTCGATCCGATGACCGCCTTGCGCGACAGCTAGTCGCTCAGCGCTGGGTGCGCGTCTCGTACGGATCGGCTTGCGCGTCCGGCTGGCCTGGCGCGGGATCACCGCGCCGGCCCGGATGCGTGTCACCGGCACCGATCGGCGTCCGTGGTCCGAGGTTCGCTTTGCCTTTCTTGATTTCCTTGTAGAGATACGGAATCCACAAGCCCGCGGCCAGCGCGAGCGCGATGAAGATTCCCCAGAACGCGATGCGGTATTCGAGGGCGAACACCAGCTCGAGCGCGGACATCGTCACCTCCGCTGGTACTCACGCAACGTGTGTGCCCGAACCGAAAGTGCCGGGCCGGTCAGTCAACTCGTGATGGAAGCGTGCCGTGCGTGAATGATTGTTTCTACAAAAGGAAGTGGGGTGGGTAACGGGGTTCGAACCCGCGACTTCCGGAGCCACAGTCCGGCGCTCTACCACTGAGCTATACCCACCATAGGCGCTAACGGAGAAATTGGTGACTTGGAGACTTGGTGAAGTGATCTTGAATCGAGCCACCGACTCAGGAAATCACCAACTCACGAATTCTTGAGTGTAGCACCTAAGGTTCGGGTTCTTCTACGGGCTCGGTGACGCCGTCCGCGATTTCGACGAGCTCACCATTCTCGATCTTTGCGCGCAGCAGATAAATATGGCTCGCGCGCTCGCCCTTCGCTTCGTACATCAGTTTGTCGGCGCGCTGAATGAGATCGGCCGCGAGACGGGACGCGATGAAGCGGCGCTCCGACACGCGACCGAGCCAGAGGCAGACGACGCCGACGTCGACGCGCGGCGGTTGGACCGCGAGTCGCCGGTCTTCGAGCGTCCAGTCGAAGCGCTCGACCGCATCGCGGAAGCGTTCGCCGACGGTGTGTGCCTGGTGATAATCGGCGAGATCGGGAATCAGGAAGCAGAATTCATCGCCGCCGAAGCGAGCGTGCAGATCCTTCGTGCGCGGCCCGCCGAGCCGTTCCTGAGCGATGAGGTCGTCGGAGCGCGCCTGCTCGCGCAGGATCTGCGCCACACGCTCGATGATCCGATCGCCCACCGCGTGTCCGAGCGCGTCGTTGTACCACTTGAAGCTGGTGATGTCGACGAGTCCGACCGCGCACCATTGCCCGCGCTGTTCGAGCGCCAGAAACGACTCGAGCTGCTCCGTGAAGCGGCCGAAGTTCATCAGCTTCGTCTTCGGATCGCGGTTCGACTTGTCGGTGAGGTCGGCGACGAGCCCCTCGAAGTAGCGCGAGATGCTGCTGACGGTCGCGTCCTTCGCCGACAACTCCATCTGCACGCGCGCCATCTTGTCGGCGAATCCGGTCGAGAGCGCCTGGATGGCCTCGTGCTTCGACTCCTGCCACAGCCGCTCGTGGCGCGTGAACACGGCATCGATGGCGGCGAGCAGCTCGCCTTCGAGCGCGGGGGGGAGATGCAGCGTCTCACGCACCCATTCCTGCAGCTCGTTGCGCGTTTGCGGCTGCGGCCCCGGCATGGACGCGTTCTCTGGTCTCATCGATGTAATCGGCACGACGCACTCAGCTATTTCGGACACGCGGCCCTACCTCTACAAAGGCCGTACCCGGGCCAGCGCGCTGGTTTTGCTGGCAGATCGACGCGATCGGCGATGGCGTGTCTGGGATCAACCGCTCAACTTCCACTTTTGTGTCAGAACCCGAGGGACGGGGAAACGATGAGGTGGCGAGGGGGCGGAAGGCCCCATCACCACGTCACTCGCGGTTCAGCGTTTGATCGTGTCGCCGAGATTTTTGATGGCTTCGCCGACTTTGCGCCGGCCTTTTCCGAGCGCCTCTGCGACCTGACCCGCCGCTTCGTCGGCCTCGCCCTCTTTGCGCAGCTGTTCGTCGTTCTTCAGATCGCCGGCCGCTTGTTTCATTCGACCTTTTGCCTGGTCGACCTTTCCGCGCACTTCATCTTTATTCCACATCAGGTGCCTCCTCACTCGCATGACGGACGAATGAAAAGACTGCAGGACCCGTGCCTATTGCGCGACTTCACGCAGTACCGAGATCAGCCGTTCTGTTTCAGTCGTCAGTTCGCACCACACTGCGTCGAGATCGTCGAACTTCGCGTCGCGCCCCATCTCCTCGAGTGCGCGCGCCGCATTCACCACACCGTCGGCATCGAAGTTGGCAGCGGCGCCCTTGAGGCCGTGAGCCGCGCGACGCAGCGACTCGCCGTCGCGGGCGTCGAGCGCCGCGCGAATTCGCTGCAGATGCCGCGGGGCATCGTCGACGAACAGCCGGCTGATTTCGGCGAGCAGTTGATGATCGCCGCCGACGCGCGCGAGTACCTGGCGCGGCACGAGCGTCGCGTCCGGCGGGACGTGCGTACCCGAGGCGAGTGATTCCACGAGACCGCAGAGCTGCCGCGAATCGAGCGGCTTGGTGAGATATTCGTCCATCCCGCCCGCGAGGCAGCGCTCGCGATCGCCTTTCATGGCGTGCGCCGTCATCGCGATGATCGGGATGTGACCGCCGGCCGCCTGCTCCTTCTTGCGAATGGCGGCCGTCGCGTCGAAGCCGCCCATCTCCGGCATCTGCACGTCCATCAGCACGACGTCGAAGGCCCGCCGCTCGAGCTCGGCGAGCGCTTCGCGGCCGTTGGGCGCAATCGTGACGCGGTGGCCGCGGCGTTCGAGCAGGCTGGCCGCGAGCCGCTGGTTGACGGCGTTGTCCTCGGCGAGCAGCACGTGCAGGCGCCGCTCCGGCAGATCCTTGGGTAGCATTGCGTCGGGCAGCATCGTGCGCGGCGTTTGATCGCGCGAAAGCGTGCGCGCGATCGCGCTGAGGAGCTCGCGCTGGTCGACCGGCTTCGTCAGGTGATTTGCGATGCCGACGTCGCGGCACTTCGCGCTCTCGCCGTACTGGCCCGACGAGCTGAGCATCATGATCGTCGCGCCTGCGACGCTCGGGTCGCCGCGGATGCGGCGCGCCACGTCGAAGCCGTCCATCTCCGGCATGTGGGCGTCGAGCAGGACGAGCGCGAACGGCCGTCCCGAGGCCGATGCGTCGGCCAGCGCGCGAAGCGCCGCCGCGCCGCCATCGGCCACGGTCGGCTTCATCTTCCACCGCAGCAGCAAATCGTGCAGGACGCGGCGGTTCACCGGATTGTCGTCGACGATCAGCACCGGCAGGTCGGTGAGATTGAGGGCCGTCGCTTCGGGGCGCACATCGGTCACCCCGAGCCGCGTCGTGAAATGGAACGTGCTGCCCTCGAGCGGGGCGCTGTCGAGCCAAATGCGGCCGCCCATCAGCTCGACGAGCGTCGACGAGATCGTCAGACCCAGCCCGGTCCCACCGAACCGCCGCGTCGTCGATCCGTCCGCCTGCTTGAACGGTTGAAAGATCTCTTCCTGCTTGTCCTCGGGAATTCCGATGCCGCTATCGCTGACGAAGTAGTGGAGGACGGCCGTGTCACTGGACTTCGATTCCACTTCGACCTGCACGAGGATTTGTCCGCGCTCGGTGAACTTGATCGCGTTGCCAATGAGGTTGACCAGCACCTGTCGCAATCGTCCCGGATCGCCCACCGTGATGCTCGGGACATCGGGCAGTACGTGACACACGAGCTCCAGTCCCTTCTGTTCGGCGCGAAGCGCGAGCGGTTTCACGAGATCGGCCAGGTGGTCCCGGACGGAGAAGGGGATTCGTTCGAACTCCAGCTTGCGCATCTCGATCTTCGAAAAATCGAGGATGTCGTTCAGGATACCCAGCAGGGCATCGGCCGAGCTCTTCACCATCGTCAGGTACTCGCGCTGCTCCGGCGTCAGCGGCGTGTCGAGCGCGAGCTCGGTCATGCCGATGATGCCGTTGAGCGGCGTGCGGATCTCGTGGCTCATGTTGGCGAGGAACTCGCTCTTCGCCTGATTCGCCTCTTCAGCGACGCGCGTCGCCGCCACGAGCTCCGCGGTCCGATCGCGGACCTTGCGATCGAGATCTTCGGTCAGCGCCCGCAGCTCGGTGTTGAGCCGCTCGCGCTGCGCGAGCGCCTGTTCGAGCTGCCGATAGGAGTCGGCGAGCCGCGTCTGCATGCCGTTGACGTCTTCGAGCAGGGCCGCGATTTCGGCCGGCGGCGTGGACGTGAGGCGCGCCTCCGCAGGAACGCCGTGCGCGGAGATGTTGCGGACGATGCCGACCAGCTCTTCGAGCGGGCGGGTGACGGCGCCGGCGAACCCACGCGCCCCAAGCACCGCGCCGCCGAGCGCCATGAAGATCAGAGCGAGCGTCGCGGCGTAGTACTCAGTCGATTGCAGGCGGAGGTTCAACAGCGGCTGCTCGACGAACACTTGCCACCCGGCGGGTTGAATCGTCGCCATCGCCACGAGCCGGCCGCCCTGCGCTTGGTCGCCGGCCCGGCGCTGATAGCGGAACATCCCGCTCTTGGCCCCGGCGCTTCCGCGCACGAGATCGTCGTTGGCGAGGCTCTCGAGCGCGGTGTAGCCGGTCTGTCCGCCGGCGTAGATGACGCGGTCGCGCTGGTCGACGATCGTGATCCGCGCGTTCGGCAGCGTGCGGAAATCCTCGACGAAGCGCTCGAACTTCGAGAGATCCAGCGATCCGCCGACGACACCGGTGACGCCGCCGCCGGAGTCGATGACGAGCGGCACCGCGATCGTGACGATGGGCACGAGCGACAGGCGGCCGAGGATGACGTCGGACACCACCGGCCGGCGCAGGCGGACGGCATCGACGAAGTACTCGCGGTCCGCGACCGATGGCGACTCGCGCCGGGGGTAAATCTCGTGCACGACACCGCCGCGATCGGCGATGAAGATCGTGATGAACCCCGGGTAGATGTCGTGGTAGCGATCGAGCAGCCGCTGGCGGTCGGTGGTGCTCAACGTCGGACCGCTGACCGCGGCCGTCAGCGCTTCGACCGCGTGCAGGTGATTCCCGAGGTATTCATCGATGTGTTCGCGGAGCGCCGTCACCGCTTCCTGCAGGCGCGCGCCGCCGCTCGACTCCTGCCGCGTCGCGGTCAACTGGCTGTCGACGGCGGCGAGCAGCAGCACCGGCAGCGTCCCGACGAGCACGAACGCGTGGAACGCGTAGCTGCGAATGCGACGCCGCTCGACCGGCTGCGCGCTCACGAGATGCTGCATGGAGGCCGCCGTCGCGATCAAATCGGCGACGACAATCGCCACGAGGCCGTTCAGGACTACTTGCAGCGCAATCGGCCAGATCGATCGCCGCAGGTACTCCACGCCGTACCACTGCGGCGCGATGACGAGCATGATGGCGGCCGCACCCCAGAGCAGCGTGCCCGCGACGAGCGGCGACTTCCCTCGGCGCGCCACGGCGCCGATGATGAACGCCTCGATGACGAGGATGGCGATCGAGAGGAGCGACAGCGAGCCGCGCACGCCCACCGCGCCGACCACGGCGCTGAGCCCGCCGTACCAGGGGCCGAAAAGAATCGCCACCGGCAGCGTCGCAATACGGCCGAGCAGCAGCGGCGCGACCGCACCGACCGGCAGCGAGTTGATGACCGCGCCGGCCGCGCCGCACAGCACGGCGAGTCCGAGACGCCGGACGGTACTTCGGGTCATATCTGTCGGCGCGGTGCGAATAGTATACTCAGCCCGGCGCCATGAAAGTGCTGATCGCCGAAGACGATCGCGTCACCGGAGAAATCCTCGCGCGCACGCTGCAGCGCTGGAGCTACGAGACGACGGTCGTGAGCGACGGCGCGCAGGCCTGGGACCATCTGCGCACGGCGACCACGCCGACCCTCGCCATTCTCGACTGGATGATGCCGGAGATCGACGGCCCCGACGTCTGCCGCCGCGTGCGCGCGGAGCTGCCGCTCGCCAACATGTACTTGCTGCTCGTCACCGCGCGCGAGGGGCGCGGCGACGTCATCGCGGGACTCGACGCCGGCGCCGACGACTACATCATCAAGCCGTTCGATCCCGACGAGCTGCGCGCGCGCGTGGCGGTGGGCGTCCGCGTGCTCGGTCTTCAGCAGAAGCTCGCCGAGCGCGTCGCCGAATTGCAGGACGCGCTGTCGAACGTGAAGCAGCTGCGCGGACTGCTGCCCATCTGCAGCTACTGTAAGCGGATTCGCGGCGACGATCAGTACTGGCAGCAGGTCGAAGGCTACATCGCCGACCATTCCGAGGCGCAGTTCAGTCACGGCATCTGTCCGTCGTGCTACGCGACCATATCCGCCGAGCTCGACGAAGTGTCCCGGAAGCGTCCCGACACTCCGAACGCGTGATTCCTGCTTATTTCTGTTCGGCGACGTGCTGAACGATCTTGCGGGCGAGCGGCAGGCTGATGCTGCAGGTGGGATCGTCGACGCGGCAGCGCGCGACGGTCAGATCACAGCCGCAGGTGCACGGCTGGCCGTTCAGTTTCTGCAGCGCCTCTGTGCGGCGCGCGACGGACAGCTTCGTCAGGTCGACACCAGGAATGTTCATCGCCTGCGCGCCGTTTTCGAGCTTCAACCCTTGGGTCTGATCGACCTGTTCGACCGTCGCGTTGACCGGCAGCTTCGCCAGCACGCGGACTTCGGCTTCGGTCGTCTCCGATCTGAGCATACCCACGTGCTTCTGGACGATGCGTGCGTCACGATCGAGGACGTACGAGGTCGGGAGGGCGACGACGCCGGGGAAGAGCTTCTCGAGCTCCGCCGTCATCATCACGACCGGATAATTGATCTTGTGATCGGCGGTGAAGCGCTTGACCACCTCCGGCGGCGCTTCGTCCTGCGAGATGCCGATGACCTGCAGCGTGTCTTTGTACTTCTCCTGGAGCGCGACCAGATCCGGGATCTCCGCGCGGCACGGCCCGCACCACGTCGCCCAGAAATTGATCACCGTCACCTTGCCGCGCAGCGCCGCCGACGAAATCGTCCGGCCGTCGAGATCGCGGATCGTGAAATCGCCCACCGTCGTGGGATTGCGGAACAACCGCACCGAGAATTGATCGCCCGTGGGCGCGGGCGCCGACGCCTCGGCCGGCCGCGCCTCTCGCGTGTAGCGAGCGGCAACGTAGATCAGGGCCAGTGAGCCCAGCACGATCACGATGACGAATGCGCGTCGCGGGTTCACTAGTGGAGTGTCTCCTCGAATCACTACCGGGCCGCTCCGCTCCCACCCCGCCGCGCGGCGTGCGCGTCGGGGGCCGCGGGTTGTCGCGGCCCGAAAATCGCGGTCGAAGGCTCGCAGTGACTGGTACTCCTTCAGCCGATACGGTCCGCTTGGATCCAAGTGTAAGCTGAAGTCGTGCCCATCCGGACGGTGTTTCTCGATGCAGGCGGCGTGCTCGTGTTTCCCAATTGGTCGCGCGTCAGCGAGGCACTCGCGCGCCGCGGCGTGATGGTGCCGGCTGCGGCGCTCGCCGCGGCTGAGCCGCGTGCCAAAAAACACCTCGACCAGGGCGCGACCATTCA
>Ga0137409_10004985_pt1 | contig 13880 bp, 10 predicted proteins | sample CZODoug1_16funga_FD_122059 | JGI IMG/M metagenome (GOLD analysis project Ga0137409, IMG submission 122059) | Vadose zone soil fungal communities from Angelo Coast Range Reserve, California, USA - CZODoug1_16fungal (Hybrid Assembly) | ecosystem: Environmental > Terrestrial > Soil > Vadose zone... | reverse complement strand
ATGCGCGGAGTCTAACCCCCGATTCAAAAGAAGCAAAAGGAATCTGATCGGCCGGCCGATGGACGAATCTCATTTTTTAAAAGATCAATCCGCAGACTGTTTTGCGTGGCTGGTAGGGCGCGTTGTCCTCAACGCGCCGTTTTGTTTTCCAGCGATCCGGGGTAGGCGGCGGGCTGAGACAGCCCGCCCTACCTTTTATTTCCCCCCCGCCGGCGATTTGGTCAGGTCAGATCAAGGCGCCAACTGAACCCGATAGAACAACGTCGGGAATGCGGCCGTGTTGGTATCAGTAAATGTGAACGGCAACGCCGGCGAGCTGTTGGTGAAGATCGCCTCCCAGTCCATCAGGTTGGTTGAAGCCTGAATGATGTAGGTGCCGGCTGGCGCTGTGAGCCGGAATTGAAAGCGGTTCGACGTGAAATTTGGTGAACTCAAACGGACAGAAAGATCCACCTTGTAAATCGCTCCAGGACCATTCGTGTTTCCACGGTTTCCGGCATCTGTGATATAAAGCGCGTTATTGAAGAAGGTCAGCCCACTGATCTGCACGAATGGAGCTCCACACACCAGGGCCGTGGGCACACCGCCGCCCACGGGAATCTGCCAGACGCTCGTGATCCCGAGGTTGTGCCGTCGATCCGTGCTCGTGGGCGCAAGATTGCGATCCCGGTAAGCAAGCGCCTGGGTCCCATGATCGCCGAGGAGCCACGAGCTGTTCTCATTCGGGCTGAGCGCTCGGCCCAACGTGTAGTTCGCGGCAAGGCTGAGGCCATCGCTGAACCGCCGCTGCAGTTGCACCTGCATCGAATCGTACTTGCCATCCCCGACAGGCTGGAGCAACACCGTGGATGCCGTTCGGCCGTATTGCTGGAGAAGCGGCCGGCCTTTCTCGCCGGCGCCGATGGGGCCGGCATCGTGCTCGGCGCGCGGGTCCCGATCATCCTGACCAGCCGGGCCGACTCGGTCCTCACCCGTCTGGCATCCTGCGCCGTCGCGAGCCTGGTGGCCGACGCCCGGCGCCGCAACGCCGGCGCGGCGATCCGATGAGGGGTGCAGGCATGCCGCCGGAGGTCCATTCCTCGATCCTGAAGGGACAAAAGGCGCTGATCGTCGGTGTGGCGAACGACCGGTCGATCGCCTGGGGGTGTGCTCAGGCGATGCATCGGTCGGGCGCCGAGATCGCGATGACCTATCTCAACGACCGGGCGCGCCCTTATGTCGAGCCGTTGGCGGCGGCGGTCGAGGCACCGCTCTTCCTCCCGCTGGAGGTGCGCGATACGGCACAAGTCGACGCGCTGTTCGAGGCGGTCGCGGCAAAATGGGGACGCCTCGACATCCTTGTGCACTCGATTGCCTTTGCCCCGCGCGAGGCGCTGGCCGGGCGCGTCACCGACTGCCCCCGCGACGGCTTTTTGACGGCGATGGATGTATCTTGCTGGTCATTGTTGGACCTGACGCGCCGCGCCGAGAGCCTGATGACATCAGGCGGCACGATCTTCGCGATGAGCTATCACGGCGCCAACGAGGTCATCGAGAATTACGGGATCATGGGCCCGGTCAAGGCCGCACTCGAATCGGCGGTGCGCTACCTCGCCGTCGAACTCGGACCCAAGGGCATCCGCGTGCACGCCATCAGCCCCGGCCCGCTCGCCACCCGCGCGGCATCGGGCATCCCGGATTTCGACGCGCTGATGGCGCGGGTGGCGGAGCGCGCTCCGGCCCGCCGTCTTGTGACCATCGACGAGGTCGGCGCCGCGTGCGTTTTCCTCGCGAGCCCTTACGCCGGTGCGATGACCGGCGACACGGTTTACATCGACGGCGGCTACCATATCCTCGGGTGAGGCCCGGACCAGCGACGTTGCCATATTGGCAACACGATCGCGGCGTATGGTGGATTAATGCTGACGAGAAGGGGGCGGCGGACTTTCCGCTGCCAATCCCCTGCCAGACACCAAGAATTCCGCTGCCGGGCAGGTTCGATTGGGCTCGTAAGCTTTTGAAAGGGCAGCCGTTTTTTGATGAAAGGGAGCGAATTTCGGATGCTGGAACGAATTTGTCCCTGCTGTCAGGGAGAGTCCCGAGGGAGAGGGTCGCGGCATGACGGCGGCGGCTGAGCCCCTGATCGGCGTGATCAACGCCGGCTCCTCCTCGCTCAAATTCAGTTTTTACGAAGGTGAACGGCGGATCCTCACCGGGCAGGTCGATGGCATCGGCGCCCGCCCTTCCGCGAGCGCCACCGGGCCAGATGGCGAAAAGATCATGCCCCCGGATCTGGGTGCGAAACCGCCGACGGTGCCGAGCGAGGTTTTGCCCGCCATATTGCCTTGGGCAAGAGACAGGCTCGGCGACCGGCGACTTGCGGCGGTCGGCCACCGCGTGGTCCACGGCGGCCTGCGCTACTCCCGGCCGGCCCGGGTCACTGCGGAATTGCTGGCCGAGCTCGAGGCTTTGGTGCCCCTCGCACCTTTGCACGAGCCGCACAACCTCGCGCCGATCCGGATGGCGCTCACCCTCAATCCGGAACTGCCGCAGGTCGCGTGTTTCGATACCGCGTTCCACCGCACCGCGCCGGAGGTCGATCAAGCCTTTGCGCTGCCCTACGCGTTCTTCGAGGAAGGCATACGCCGCTACGGATTTCATGGCCTGTCCTACGAATACATCGCCGGCGTGCTGGGGCAGTTCGATCCGAGGGCCGCTGCGGGTCGCACCATCGTCGCGCACCTGGGTAACGGAAGCAGCATGTGTGCGATGGTTGGCGGTCGCAGCGTGGCCAGCACGATGGGGTTCACAGCGGTCGACGGCCTGCCGATGGGAACCCGATGCGGCAGTCTGGACCCGGGCGTCATCCTCTACCTGATGGACGAACTCGGCATGGGAGCGCGCGCGATCGAAGACATGATCTACAAGCAATCGGGGCTGCTGGGGGTTTCCGGTTTGTCGAGCGACATGCGGGCGCTTCTGGCGAGCGACGATCCGCGCGCCCGCCTGGCCGTCGATCTATATGTCTACCGTCTTGCGCGCGAGCTCGGCTCGCTCGCCGCTGCCGCCAAGGGCATCGACGCCCTCGTTTTCACGGCGGGGATCGGCCAGCATGCCGCGACGATCCGCGAGCGTGTGTGCCGCGACGCCGGGTGGCTGGGCGTGGAACTGGACGCAGCCGCCAACCACTCCGGCGGGCCGCGCATCAGCACGTCGGCCAGCAGAGTGGCGGTGTGGGTAACTCCCACCAATGAAGAGCTTATGATCGCGCGCAAGACCTTGCAGACTGCGGGCGCGATGTCTCCGTGAAGAGAGACACATCCTTGAAAAATTCTGACGGCGCAGCGTAGCGCTGCACCCGCGACGGCGGCCGCGTCGCTGCCGTGTCATCACAGCTTGGCACTGGTCCTGCGTTAAGGATCGACGCAAAGTGCAGCAATTCAATGCGGCCTGGCTGGCACGCCTTGCTCCGGATCAACCAGAACGCCAGCACGAGCCCAACTGACTTTGGAGGTTTACATCATGGATCCAGCAGCTCGGCTCGCCCAGAGCCAAAAGGTTGGCGCGAAGCTCGCCACCGTGTTCAGCAAACGCATGCAGGTGGCGAACGAGAAGTTCGCCAAGCGCATGAGCGAGGCCGCCGTCGGCGCAGGCTCGCCGGCCGGTATGGCTGCTTTGATGGATCCGCTCGGTTGGTACAACTATGCGGTCGACGCCGCCCAGCGTTCGATCCTCTTTTGGGACACCTTGCGCCAGCGCGGCAACAACTACCTCGAGAACACGGCGCAGGGCCTCAAACCGGTTCTGCACTTCGAGTCCGAAACCATCCTCGACGGCCGCACCTTTGAGCGTCCGGTCAACTACGCCCTGCTACGCATCACGCCCCCCGCCGGTGTAACGATCGATGCGCGCCGGCGGCCTTACATCATCATCGACCCGCGCGCCGGCCACGGCCCGGGCATCGGCGGCTTCAAGGACGACTCCCAGGTGGGGGTGGCGCTGCGCGCGGGGCATCCGGTCTACTTCGTCATCTTCTTTCGCGATCCGCAGCCCGGCCAGACCCTGCTCGACGTCTGCACCGCCGAGCAAGCGTTCGTGAAGAAGGTGCGCGCGCTGCATCCGGAAAGTGCGAAACCTGCCCTGATCGGGAACTGCCAGGGTGGATGGGCAGCGATGATGCTGGCGGCATCGGACCCCGAGGACACGGGCCCCATCGTCATCAACGGCGCACCGATGTCCTACTGGGGCGGCGCCTGGAGCGAGGGTGAAGGCGACAACCCGATGCGTTATGCCGGCGGCATGCTCGGCGGCTCATGGCTGGCATCGTTGATGGCCGACCTGAGCAACGGCAAGTTCGACGGCGCGCACCTGGTGCAGAACTTCGAGAACCTCAATCCGGCCAACAGTCTCTGGGACAAGTACTACCACCTGTTCAACAAGGCCGATACGGAGCCGCCACGCTTCCTCGAATTCGAACGCTGGTGGGGCGGTTATTACCTGATGAACCGCGAAGAGATCGAATGGATCACGCGCAATCTCTTCGTCGGCAACAAGCTCTGGAAGGGCGAGGTCAAGGGCCCGAGCGGCGAGGTCTTCGATCTGCGTGAGATCAAGTCGCCCATCATCCTGTTCGCCTCGATGGGCGACAACATCACGCCGCCGCAGCAGGCCTTCAACTGGGTGGCGGATGTCTACGGCAGCACCGCGGAGATCAAGGCGCGCGGCCAGGTCATCGTCGGCCTGCTGCACGAGGACATCGGCCACCTTGGCATCTTTGTCTCGGGCAAGGTAGCGAAGAAGGAGCACGCGCAGATCGTGACCGTGCTCGAGACCATCGAGCGGCTGCCGCCGGGCCTGTACGGCATGGCGATCACCGAAACCGAGGGCAAGGGCGGCAAGGTCGAGTACGAGGTCGAGTTTCGCGAACGCCGGCTGGAAGACGTTGTCGCGCAGCTCAACCGCTTCCAGCGTGCCGACGAGAAGGCCTTCGAGGCCGCCGCCCAGGTGTCGGATTTCAACCAAAGCAACTACGAACGCTTCGCTCAGCCGTTCGTGCAGGCTCTGTCGAACGAGCAGATGGCGGAGACAATGCGGACCCTTCATCCGTTGCGGGTCCAGAACTGGGCCGTTTCGCAGTTCAATCCGTGGCTGGCGTGGCTTGCGCCCGCGGCGGAGGCAACCAAGGCAAACCGCCAGGCTCTCGATGAGAAGCATCCCCTGCGCAAGGCCGAGAGCGTGAATGCCGAAGTGTTCAGCGCAACGCTCGATCACTACCGCGCCGTCCGCGATGCGATGACCGAGGCGGGCTTCTTCGGCACCTACGCCAACATCGCTTCGTCTCCGGACGTCGAAGCGCAGGCGGTGCAGGCAGCCGGTGCCGACGCGCGCGATACGCCGATCGTGCGCGATGCGCTGGCCTCGATCGAGCACGGTGGTTACGTCGAGGCGCTGGCCCGCGTCGCATTCCTGCTCACGCGCCAGGGCGAGCCGTTGCCGCTATCGCGGCTGGAATTGCGGCAGGAGCTGGTGGCGGAGTACGCGGACTACCTGCCGAGCATGTCACCGCACGACTGGCGCCGGGTCCGCGGCGAACAGGAAATCATCGCGCGCTACGAGCCGGACCGCGCGGTCGACACTTTGCCCCGGCTGCTCGAGGAACACGCCGACCGTGAGCGGCTGGTGACGCTGCTCGACAAGCTGATGAACGACCGGCGGGTGCAAAGCATGGCGCCCAACGCGGCGCAGACGGAAATGTTGGGGCGCATCCGCAAGGTGCTCGCCATCAAGGCCGGGACCGTGCGCCGCCGGCCCGCAGCGGCATAACGCGCGTCGCCGCCCGGTCATCGCCAGTTGCTGGCGGTGACGAGCCTGCGCGCTGGGTATCGGTGCGGTGATTCGCACCGATGAAGACTGATGATCGCCCGCGATACGTTGACGATTGTGGAAGCGCCGCCGCGATAAAGACCGTCGCAGCGCACATTCAAGGAGCCCCATTCATGACCGCCGAGATCTCTCGCCCGATACTGAAGGACGCCAAGGTTCTGGTCTGCGGCATCGCCAACGAGCATTCGATCGCCTATGGCTGTGCCAAGGCATTCCGCGAGTGTGGAGCGGACCTGGCCATCACTTACCTGAACGAAAAATCAAAGACGTACGTGGAGCCGCTCGCACGCCAGCTGGAGGCGCCGCTGTTCTTGCCGCTCGACGTCGCGCAGCCGGGCCAGCTCGAAGCGGTCTTCGATGGCATTGAAAAGAAGTGGGGCCGGCTTGATGTCCTCGTCCACTCCATGGCCTGGGCGCCGAAGGACGACCTGCAGGGCGGTTTGCTGAATTGCTCGGCAGAGGGCTTCGCGAAGGCGATGGACGTTTCGTGCCATTCGTTCATCCGCATGGCACGCCTGGCGGCGCCGCTGATGAAGGACGGCGGGACGATGTTCACCATGAGCTACTACGGCGCCAACAAAGTCGTGTCGAACTACAACGTGATGGGGCCGGTGAAGGCAGCGCTGGAAGCATCGGCGCGTTACCTGGCCTGTGAACTCGGCCCGAAGGGCATCCGCGTGCACCCCATTTCGCCCGGGCCTCTGAAGACCCGCGCCGCGTCCGGCCTCAAGGACTTCGACCTCTTGCTCAACGAGGCGGCGCAGCGCGCGCCGGTCGGCGAACTGGTCGACATCATGGATGTAGGTTTCACCTGCGCGTTCCTCGCCACGCGTTACGCGCGGCGGCTCTCGGGCGAAACCCTCTACGTCGACGGCGGCGTGCACATCATGGCGTAGCGCAACTGCCGGGCGGGAGAGCGCTTGATGCCCGCACATGGGCCTCAGCGGAAAAACGCCGGGACGATCTCCACGAAAAGAATTTTCACGATCGTCATGCCCGGAAAGATCATTGCGTAGTTGATGTCCGGGCGGTCGGTTGGCGTGAGCTTGTTCGCGTAGGCGAGGATCGCCGGGTTGCCGCATGCACCGCAGACGATGCCGGCCACTTCGTCGAAGGGCATCCGGTACACCAGCAGACCAAGGATCAGGACCGGCAGTGCCAGCGCGATGAGCACCAGCGCTCCCAGGCCGAGCATCAGCAGGCCGCTCTGCGTGACGGTGGCGGCGAACTTCGGCCCGGACGACATGCCCACCTGCGCAAGAAAAAGCGTGAGCCCGAGGTTGCGCAGCACCAGGTTGGCGGACAGCGGAATGGTCCAGTTCATGCCACCCGTGCGCCGCTGTTGGCCGAGGATGAGCGCCACGACCAGAACGCCGGACACGCCGATCGAGAGCTTGCCGATGGCGGGCAGTGGAAGCTGGATCGCGCCGAGCAGGAAACCGAGTGCCATACCAAGGCCGATGGAGATGTAGCTGAACTCCGCGGTGCCTTTGATCGAGTCGCCGAAGAACTTGCGCAGGGCTGCAAAGTCGTCGCGATGGGCGAGCAAACCGACGCGGTCACCGAACTCGAGCACCAGGTCCGGACGCGGCAGGATGTTGGTGTCGCCGCGGCGCACCTGGGCGATGACCACGGCCTTTTTTCCCGGCAACGCGAGATCGCTGATCGACCTGCCGATCACGCTCGGGCGCGAGGCGAATACGCGCACGTAGTCGAGATCGCCGCGATCCTTGACCACGCGCCCAGGCGCTGCCTCGCCGAGCATCTTCCTGGTCTTCTCGAGCACCTCCTTGTCGGGCCCGACGACGAGCACGATGTCGTTCTCGGCGACGATGTGACCATGCGCGGCCGGCTGGTTCTGCTGATCCGTACGCAGCGCCACGATCTTGGTCTGCGGGGGCAGCCCGCTCATGACCTCGCCGAGCGTCTTGCCGAAATGCTCCTGGTTGTGGAGCGCGATCTCGAGCATTTCGAGGCCGGAAGCCGCCGTCGTGTCGACCTTCGGCTTGAGGATCGCGAATGCGAAATAGAGAATCAGGATCGGCCCGGCCACGCCGAACGGGTACGACACCGAATAGCCGACCGCGGGGTCATCGTTGCCGAGCGTGGCGATGGCGGCCTGCAGGCTTGCGGTGCTGGTCCCCGACCCCGCGAACAAACCGAGCGCGTAGCCGAGATTCAGGTCCATTGTTTTCGCAATCACCAGGCTCACCACGCCCGCCACCAACACGCCGGCCAATGCGACCAGGTTGGCCCTGCGGCCGGCCGCGCTCGTCAGGCCGAGGAAGAACTGCTTGCCGTACTGCACTCCAACGGCATACAGAAAGAGCGCGAGGCCGAGCGTGCCGACCATCGCCGCGGGCGCCGCCTTGGGCGCGAACCAGCCCACGCCCAGTGCGACGAACAACACTGCTCCCACGCCGAGAGAAAAACCCTTGATGTTTATTTCGCCGACGACATAGCCGATCGCGATCGTCAGGAACAGCGTCATAAGCGGCTGGTGCTCGAGCAGCGTCTTGATGAATTCCAGCATGGTCGTCTCCTCTTCTTCTTGGCGGAAGGTGCCGGCCTAATAGACGGTCAACCCACGACTGCGGAACTGGCCACGCACGCGCTCGGTCAACTCGGCGCTCGGCGTTTCGAACTTCGCCAGCGGGTATTCGAGGCCGAGCTTGCGCCATTTGTCGCTGCCCATCTGATGGAAACGCAGGATCTCCACGCGCTCGACCGACTTGAGCTCGGCGCAAAATTCGGCCACCTTCTCGACGTTGTCGTAGCCGTCGGTGAGATCCGGCACGAGCACGTAACGAATCCACATCGGACGCCCCAGCGCCGAAAGCCGGCGCGCGTAGTCGAGCGTCGGCTGCAGCGGTTGACGCGTGACCTTCTCATAGACGGCCGGGTCGCCGGATTTGATGTCGAGCAGGTTCAAATCGACGTCCATCAGATCCTGATCGGTCATCCGGTCGCCCATGCGTCCCGACGTGTCGAGGCAGGTGTGCAGCCCGAGTTCCTTGCAGCGGCGGAAGATGCGCGTTGCGAAGGGCCGCTGCACCATCGGCTCGCCGCCGGACAGCGTGACACCACCGTGGCTGATCTTGAGCACTTTCGCGTACTTGCCGATTACCTGCATTGCGCGCGAGACGGTCACCGGGTGGCCGTTGCGTTTGTGCCAGGTATCCGGGTTGTGGCAGTACTGGCAGCGCAGCAGGCAACCGGTGAGAAAGGCGACGAAGCGCAGGCCGGGCCCGTCCACGGTGCTGCCGACTTCGTACGAGTGCACATAACCGATGAGTTCGTCCTCCTCGGCGATATCCTCGACGTCGCCCGGGTGCACGGCGAAATAATCGTGCGCTGCCTTGCTCTCCGCCGCGCCGGCGCGCGCGATGTGGATTTCGTAGCGGCTGCCTGTGCGGGGCTCGCTCATGTTGGCCACGCGCAGGCCGACAGCGCGTGTCTCATGCCCTGCTTTCCAGTGAACCGTGGAAGGTCCGGTTGATGACATCCATTTGCTGCTCTCTGGTCAGGCGCACAAAGTTCACCGCGTAGCCTGACACCCGGATCGTGAGCTGCGGGTACTTCTCGGGGTGCTTCATGGCATCCTGCAGCGTCTCGCGATTCAGCACGTTGATGTTGACGTGGAAACCGCCGCTCGAAAAATAGGCATCCAGTGCACCGATGCCGCGGGTCAGGCGATCCGCCTCCGTGCCGAGCGCGGAAGGCACTACCGACAGCGTGAGCGAGATGCCGTCCTCGGCGTCGTCGTACGGGATCTTGGCGACCGACAGCAGCGCTGCGAGGGCGCCGTGCTGGTCGCGGCCATTCGACGGGTTCGCCCCGGGGGCGAAGGCCTCGCCCAGCTTGCGGCCGTCCGGCGTGGCGCCGGTCTTCTTGCCGTACACGACGTTGGAGGTGATGGTAAGCACCGATTGCGTGTGCACTGCGTCGCGATAGGACGGGTACATCCGGATCTTGTTCATCATCATCGACACCAGCAGCTTGGCCAGGTCGTCAGCGCGATCGTCGTTGTTGCCGAAGCAGGGGAAATCGCCCTCGGTCTTGAAGTCGACGATGATCCCGCGCTCGTCGCGCACCGGCTTTACCTTCGCGTACTTGATCGCCGACAGGCTGTCGGCCGCATGCGACAGGCCGGCGATGCCGCAAGCCAGCGTGCGCAGCACGTCGCGATCGTGCAGCGCCATTTCGATCGCCTCGTAGCAGTACTTGTCGTGCATGAAGTGGATGATGTTGAGCGCGTTGACGTAGGTCTTGGCAAGCCAGTCCAGCATCGGGTCGAGCCGATCGATCACTTCGTCGTAGCTCAGCACGTCCGCGGTGATCGGCGCGAGCTTGGGTCCGATCTGCTTGCCGGTCACCTCGTCGCGCCCGCCGTTCAGGGCGTACAGCAACGTCTTGGGCAGGTTCACCCGCGCACCGAAGAACTGCATCTGCTTGCCGACCCGCATCGCCGACACGCAGCACGCGATGGCGCAGTCGTCGCCCCATTTTGGCCGCATCAGATCGTCGGATTCGTACTGGATCGAGCTGGTGTCGATCGAGGTCTTGATCGCAAAGCGTTTGAACCCGTCGGGCAGGGTCGGCGACCAGAAAACCGTGAGGTTGGGCTCGGGCGCCGGCCCGAGGTTGTACAGCGTGTGCAACATGCGAAACGCAGTCTTGGTGACGAGCGTGCGACCGTCCTCGCCCATGCCGCCCACCACCTCGGTCACCCACACCGGGTCGCCAGAGAAGAGCTCGTTGTATTCCGGCGCGCGCAGGAAGCGCACGATGCGCCACTTGATGATCAGATCGTCGATGATTTCCTGGGCCTGCGACTCCGTGAGCGTGCCCTCGCGCATGTCGCGCGCGAAATAGATATCCCAGAAGCTGGACAGCCGGCCGGCCGACATCGCCGCGCCGTTTTGCTGCTTGATCGCGGCGAGGTAGCCGAAGTACGTCCACTGCACCGCCTCGCGGGCATTGCCTGCCGGCCCGGAGATGTCGTAGCCGTAGCGCGACGCCATCTCCTTCAACTCCTGCAGCGAGCGGACCTGCTCGGAGAGTTCTTCGCGCAGGCGGATCACTTCTTCGGTCGAATGGCGGTCGTCCAGCTCCTGCTTCTCGCGTCCCTTGTCGGCGATGAGGAAGTCGACACCGTAGAGCGCCACCCGGCGATAGTCGCCGATGATGCGACCGCGGCCGTACGCATCCGGCAGGCCGGTCACGATGCCCGAGGATCGCGCGCTCTTGATCTGCGGCGTGTAGGCGTCGAATACGCCATCGTTGTGCGTCTTGCGATACTTGGTGAAGATCTCGCCGACACGCTCGTCCGGCTTGTAGCCGTAGGACTCCAGGCTCGCGGCGACGACGCGCCAGCCACCGAACGGCATGATGGCGCGCTTCAGCGGCGCATCGGTTTGCAGGCCGACAATGATCTCGCGCTCCTTGTCGATGTAGCCCGGTGCGTGCGCGAGGATGCCGGAGGGCACCTGCGACACGTCGAGGATGCCTTTCTCGCGCTCCTTGGCGAGCAGCGGCTGCAGCGTCTCCCATATGCCGCGCGTGCGCTTGGTGGGTCCTTGCAGGAAGGCCCCGTCACCCTCGTAAGGCGTGTAGTTGCGCTGAATGAAATCGCGGACGTTGACGCCGCTCTGCCAACTGCCGGGCACGAAACCGCGCCATGCTTTGTCTCGCGTCTCGCTCGCGCGATTCGGATTGATTGACATGGTCGACTCCCTCTTCTACCGATAGGCTACACGCATCGGGTTGATGATCGGAAGCAGGGTGACGCGCTTACGTCGGGGCGTAGTTTGACGTCGTTCGCCGTCCGCTAGCTAGCGCTGATCACGGCCACGTCAGTTTGGCGCCCACGGTCATCGCATCAGAGGCATTACATTTGCCGGAACAGGTGTTCGTGGGCCTCGCTGACCGGAAGTTTCTCGGGGCGCGATTTCAATCGTACCGTTACGCGGCCGCGAAAGTCGCGCGTGATGCCGGCGATCGCGTTCGCGTTGACGATGGTCGATCGGTGAATGGTCCAGAAATGATCGGGATCGAGTTGTTCCTGCAACTCTCTTAGCGAACGTCGGATCAACGCCTCGCCATCCTCAGTGACGACGCGCGTGTATTTCGTATCGGCCTGGAAGTAGAGGACGTCGTCGACGGTGATCAGGCGCACGTCGTTGCCCAGCGACGCGTTGATCCAGTGCAGGTGCTCGCGCGGCTGCGCGGCACTCGCGAGTTCACGCAGCAGGCCATCGAGAGCTTGCGAAACGGTGCCCAAACGCTGCTTCACGCGGCGCACGGCCACCGCGAGCCGGGCGACATCGTATGGTTTCAGCACGTAGTCCACCGCACCTTGCTCGAAAGCTGCCACCGCGTGCGCATCGAAAGCAGTTACGAAGACGACGTGGCTGCGGCCCTCGACCTGCCGCGCAACTTCGAGTCCGTTCAGATGAGGCATCTGGATGTCGAGGAAGACCACGTCCGGCGCGTGGCGTTCCAGCAAGTGCAAGGTTTCAATGCCGCTGCCGGCGAGCGCGACGATCTTCAACTCGGGCCAGAGGTCCGCAAGATGCCCGCGCAGTTCCTCGCGCAACACCACCTCGTCCTCGGCGATCAGTGCGGTAGGTGCCCGCATGGCTTCAGGCCTTGCCCGGCGTCTTCAGTTCGATCAGCAGCACGTGCGCCTCGCGGCTGGAGAGGTTCTCGGCCTCGTGTGTCTCGGCCTCCTGCCAGAACACGTCGCCGACCTTGCCCTCGCCGGTGCGTACCTTGCCGTCAGCAGTTCTGACGCGGGTCTTGCCGTTGAACAGAACAACCGTCAAATGCGGCGGGTGTGAATGCATGCCCTGGCCACATAAGCCCATGCCGGGACGGTCGCGGTATTCGAGCACGCGCAGCCTGTCGTTCTCGAAGGCGACTCGGTAGCTGCCGGGCTGCATCTTGGCGGCATCCTGGGCTTGCACGGTGTCGGACAACGCCAATGCGGGCAGCAGCGCCAGCACAGCGCGCCGTAGATCGTTGACGTGATCGTGGGTGTGAGAGACGTCCATGACTTGACTCCTTATCAGGCGGTGCCGGCAAGAGGCTCGGCAGTGAGCAAGCCAGCAGGGACCGCGTCTTGCACTTGCAGGGGCAAGGTCAACGTGAGAACCGTTTCATCGGGCTGGCCGCCATTGGCGATCACTAACGTGAGGGCCTCGCCAAACACTGCGTGCAGGCTGACACGCATCCGGTATGCAAGGTCAGACGGCAGCCACCCGTGGGCGGCCTTCCCGACAAATCGCAGCGTGAGCTGATCGTTGCTGTGACTTACGAGCAGGCTCACGCCGGGCAAGCGATCGAGCAGCGGCAGCAGCACGAGGGCCGGGAAGCGCAATTTTGCGGGCGGCGATTCGGCAGCAATGCGCCAGCCAAGGTGGTGGGGATCGAAATCGGCCCAGAGCCGCGCATAGGCCCGCGCGAGTACAAGTTCAGCACCGAGCGTTGATTCGCTGCTGCGCAACCCGGGCATCGCGTTGCGCAGAAAATTCACGAGCTCTTCCAGCAGGCGATCGGCCGCCCGCAGGTCGGTTGCGTAGCGGCGCTCAACCTCCGCCATGATGCGCAAGAGAAACTCGGGATCGACTTGCACCTGCAAGGCCCGCAGTTGGACTCGGCTCAACAGAGTCTCGGCCCGGCCCCGCGTGGATTCGGCATCAGCAAGCAGTCGGCGCGTGCGCTCTGCTCGCTCGGTGAGCACACAGACGAGCACGAGCAAGCCACCATAGAAAAGGTGAATCCAGGTGCCATTGATCAAGTCCGTCGAGAGCAGCCGCATGCCACCGAAGAGGTAGTCGCCGATCGGAAAGAACGGCCGGCCGAATAGTTGATAGTTGAGCAGCGCCGCCAGCACCGAGATGATCGCAACCACCGGCGTCGCCAATGCTGCGATGGCAGGCCGCAGGCGCGGCGCTACCCTGAGCGCGAATGCAGCGAGGACGAGTCCGCCCACGAAGTGCCCCTGCCAGATCGAC
>Ga0137409_10004984_pt1 | contig 13880 bp, 8 predicted proteins | sample CZODoug1_16funga_FD_122059 | JGI IMG/M metagenome (GOLD analysis project Ga0137409, IMG submission 122059) | Vadose zone soil fungal communities from Angelo Coast Range Reserve, California, USA - CZODoug1_16fungal (Hybrid Assembly) | ecosystem: Environmental > Terrestrial > Soil > Vadose zone... | reverse complement strand
GTTTCAACGGGCATTGCTGCTTGGCCCCGCCAGCCCGACCGTGCTCGATGGGATCCAGAGGGCGAGTCGCTGATGAGCGGTGCGGACACCGAACATCCGCATCGATGCCGCGCCGGTCACCGCTGGCAGCATACGGGACCCACCGCGCTCACCTGTAGCATTCCCGTCCCGGATTCGGGGGACCTGCCGCTCGTCGGCGCGGAGGATTGTCCCCTGTGCTCCGGCCGTGAGGAGCTGCTCACACGGGAGATCCACACGCACTACTGCAACATCTGCGGGGGCGACTGGGATCATGAAGGCCGGTGTCTGGACGGGCCCGTCGTCTGCTGTCCATGGTGCTTCCCGGCCGAAGGATCGAGCCCGGCGCCGGGAGCCCGACGAGGATCGCACTTCCATTTCTGCCCGGAATGCAAGCTGAACTGGCAGCACGACACCTCGTGCTCGGCGCCCCTGCGGGTCGCGTTGCCGGACTGCCCGGGATGCGGTAAGCCGCGCGCCGTACCCTCGACGGGTGACCGCGCCCCGGAGCCGACTCCAGGATTTTGGCCCTCCCGAGCTCGCGCTTCCGGCAGCGACATAGTTCGCGCCGGCGTCGGCTTCATCAGGCCTGCCGTCGTACCGGCTGGAATCGCGGCCGGCACGATGCTGGTGATCGCGATCATTCTCAAGGTCACCATGACGGACCTCGCGCCTCAGCGCGCGGTCGCGCCCACGCAGGCGCCGGCTGGTCCTGCGCAGCTCGCCCGACCCAGTGAGCCGATTGGCGACCCGCCTGGCCAGCCCGCGACTTCCAGTCCTGCACCAGCGCAACTCCGTCAGGAAGGCGAACGCCGCGAAGAGCCCGGGACGCCGACGGCGCCCCCGGCCCGACCAGCTCAGACGAAGGCGCTGGCGCGATTCATTCCGGGAACACCTCCCCGCGGAGGCGCGGCTCTGGACACCGTGCTCCAGAGCCCTCCACGACTGGCGGGGTCGTCGAAGCGGCGGGAGGATCTGCCGACGTGGTCCGCCGAATCGCCGCGCTGGGACCGAGCGTCGATTTCGGCGCTCATGCAAGCGGTCGTCGACGTTCGGCCGCAACGGATCGGCTCCGTACCGGCACGGGCGCCGGCGAGGGCTGGACGCGAGCCGCGAGAGCCCGAACCACGCCCGAGCCGTGGCTTCGTCGTCGATGAGCTCGGCCACATCTTCACGAGTCACAAGCGCCTTGGTGGGGGGACCTCGATCGAGGTCGTCCTGTTCGACGGCCGGACTTTCGGGGCGACCGTCGTGGCCCGGAACCCGCTGAACGACGTCGCCGTCCTGAGGCTCGAGCGTCGCGGCCTGCCGATCATCGCGCTCGGGGACTCCACGGCTCTTGCGATCGGAGACCGGGTGCTGGCCCTCGGCAACGGAGTCGGCCCCGACACCACGCCGACCGCCGCCACCGTGCTCGCCACGGGCGCCGGGACGGGTGGCAATCTCGCCGTCGATCTGATGCCAAAGCCGGACAGCATCGGGACGCCGCTGCTCAATCACCTCGGACAGGCAGTCGGCATCGTCACTGACGCCGCATCGTCAACCGGCAGCCCGCCGGAGTTCACCGTCGCCGTCCCGGTCGATCGGGTGAAGTGGCTGCTCCGGAACGTGAGCCCGCGGCCCACAGCCGAGTCGACGAGCACACGCCAGAGCCCGTGAGGGCTTGAACCCCCGATCTGACCTGGACAGGCGAAGGCCCCGGTCGTCAGCTTCGACGGTCCGGGGCCCCGGTTACGACCTAGGTGTCCTATGGGGTGCAAGCGGAGCGGCGGCGCTCCCTCCGATCAGTCGATCTCGTCCGGCCGGCCGCCCGGGCGTGCGGAGACCGGCTTCTTGGCGGCGTCACCCCCGTGCCCGTTGCCGTTGCCGAAGGTGAGCGGCGGCTTGACCTCGAACTGGCGCTCGAGGCGGCTGCGCCGCTCCTTCCAGCCCTCCTGGTATTCGAGCTCCTCCTCGTGCAGGGTCGCCGGCTGCTTGACGCCGTGCGCGTGGCGGAACTGGATGGCCAGCTGCGAGGCGGTGCGCCGCACCTCGTCCCACGGCGTGCCGAGCGCGAACTGATCGGAGATCGCGCCGATCCGACCGGTGTGGATGTTGCACGAGAGCGTGACCGCCGACAGGATCGGTCCCGACCAGTAGGACGTCTGCGAGTTGATCGGCATCGGTAGGATGTGCAGGTTGTGGCTGCCGCGGCAGTCGCCGGCCACCATGGGCGCGGTGGCCCACGGCGAGGTGATCTCCCCGGGCGCCGGCCAGTCGCCCTGGGCGAAGGCCATGAGCACCGGGTCGTCCTTGCCGCCGTAGGTGAAGCCCTTCTTGGTCTTGATGTTGTGCAGCCGCTCCGCCGAGCAGATGTAGCCGAGCTGATCCTTCTCGCCCTTCTCGTTCCGGCTCCAGATGCGGGCGATGACGAAGCGCGAGGCGCGCGTCAGCCCTTCGATGTCGTAGAGGTCCTCGGGCGCGCGCAGCGTGATGACCTTCTCCTGCAGGCCCTTGGCGAGCTCTTCCATCTTGTTGTCGAGGGCCTTCTGGTCGCGCGGATGGGCACCGGCCTCGACCGCCTGAGCCTTGGTGTCGAGGTCGACGATCTCGAAGAGGTAGCCGCGCTTCATCTTGGAGGCGGCGATGATCAGGCCGGTGTTGAACCGGGGCAGCATGTAGGCGCCGGTGGCGTAGTGGTTGAACGCCATGGGCTCCGTCTTGTCGGCGAAAGAGAGGAGCACGGTCTGCGAGGGGTTGTCCTTGCGCACCGGGAACGGCAGCGCCACCGTGGCCGGTCCCGCGCCGCGGAGGTTGCCGGTGAACGCGTCGGCCACGAGGTCCTGGCCCGGGCCGTACAGTCCGAGCTCGGCCGCCTTGGTGGCGCCTTCCTGGAGCGCGTCCCACATGAGCTCGTCGACGACCGACATGTCCACCGTCTCGGTCATGATGCCGGTGACGGCGCAGTCGTCGCCGGTATGGGTCACGATGAGCGAGGTAAAGATGGGTTCCCCGCGATAGCTGTTGTTGTCGAGGACGTACTTGGCAATGATCGACTTCACCTCGTCGGCCGCGACGACGTGGCCGCCGACCCCGCCGACGTCCGCCTTGGTGGCCTTGATGAAGCGCCGGACGAGGGCCGGGTTCTTCGCGAAGATGTACGACTTGTACGAGAAGATGTTCGGCGTGTTGGTGACCGGGATCTTCTCCGAGACGGTCACCGGCAAGCCGGCGAGCTCGTCCTTCGACTGGTGGTAGTTCGACATCGCGATGGGAGCCTGGCCGTCCTGAGGGCCGTAGCGCCGCGCAGACATGCGCACCTCCTAGCGTGTGGTGGGGGGTGTGATTTGCGAGCTTGCCGTCGAGGATAGCGGGGTATACTGGACCCGTCAAGCAAGAAATTTACGGAAGTGAAATTAATTTCTATACGGTGACTCGATGAAGTCCGGCTCCCTCACGTCGCCCGAGCTGCGGCAGACGGTGCACTGCCTCCAGCTCTACTATCGCCAGGGGCGGAGCCAGAAGGACATCGCGCGCGCGCTCGGCGTCTCGGCCGCCACGGTCTCGCGCCTGCTCCAGCGCGCGATGGACGAAGGGCTCGTCCGGGTCGAGCTCGATCTCCCCCGCCGCGAGCAGCTGGAGGCGGGGCTGGTGGAGCAGTTCGGTCTTCGCGACGCGGTCGTGGTCGCCGCCGGCGGCCGCGGCGACGTGAAAGAGGAGCTGGGCGCCGCCGCGGCGGCCTACTTCGAGAAGATCGCCGCCAACGGCCAGCGCGTCGGGCTCTCGTGCGGCGTCACGCTCTACCAGACGATCCGCCACCTGCGCGAGCGCCGCTTGCGCGACCTGGTCCTCTATCCCCTGTCCGGCGAGAGTACGCTCGAGCTGGTCGACCTGTTCCCGAATACGCTGGTGGGCATGATGGCGGCGAAGTACCGGCCCCACGTGCACGCCTACGCCCTGCCGGTGCAGCACCTCCTGTCGCTCCGCGAGATCGAGCGCGAGCGCCGGAGGCTCCTGCGCGATCCCGCGGTCCGCCGGATCTACGAGGCCGCCCAGGACGTCGACATCGCCCTCGTGGGAATCGGCGTCATCGGCGAGGACACGCCGGGGTTCTGCTCCCTGGCCGAGTCCTACGGTGTGAGCGTCAAGCGGTTGCGCCAGCTCGGCGTCGTCGGCGAGATCAACTATCAGCCGTTCGACCACGAAGGGCGCATCGTGGATCGCCCCGAGCTTCGCGCGCTGATGCGCCGGGTGCTCTCGGTCGAGGGCGACCGGCTCCAGGCCCTCTCCCGGCGCGACGACCGCCACGTCGTGGCGATCGCCGGCGGCCGCATCAAGCTCGAGGCGGTGCGCGGCGCGGTGGCCGGCAAGTTCATGAACGTGCTGGTCACCGACGAGGACGTGGCCGCCGCGCTGCTGCGGCGCTGAGGACAATCGGCCCGGCTAGCTCCCGGCGCCCGGCACGGGCGCTTCGTCGAAGGCGCCGATCTTCCTGAACTTCTCGTAGCGGTCGGTCACCAGATCGTCCGGCGACATGGACGCGAGCGGGCGCAGGTGCTCGCGGAGCGCCTCGCGCAGGTTGCCGGCCGCGCCCTCCCAGTCGCGATGGGCGCCGCCGACGGGCTCCGGGACGATCGCGTCGATCACGCCGAGGCGCAGGAGATCTGGCGCGGTGATCCGCATCGACTCGGCGGCCTCGGGCGCCTTGGCGGCGTCGCCCCACAGGATCGCGGCGCATCCTTCGGGCGAGATCACCGAGTAGATCGCGTACTCGAGCATCAGCACACGGTTGCCCATCCCGATCGCCAGGGCGCCGCCGCTGCCGCCCTCGCCCGTCACCACCGAGAGGATCGGCACCCGCAGCGCCGACATCTCCTTGAGATTGCGCGCGATCGCCTCGGCCTGGCCGCGCTCTTCGGCGCCGAGCCCGGGATAGGCGCCGGGCGTGTCGATGAACGTGACGACGGGCTTACCGAACTTCTGGGCCAGATGCAGGAGCCGGAGCGCCTTGCGATAGCCCTCGGGATGCGGCATCCCGAAGTTGCGGGCGATTTTCTCGCGTGTGTCCCGCCCCTTCTGATGACCCACCACGACGATCCCCCGCCCCTCGAACCGGGCCAGGCCCCCGACGATCGCGGCGTCGTCACCGTACATGCGGTCGCCGTGGAGCTCGATGAAGTCGTCGAAGAGGAGCTTGAAGAGATCGCGCGTGTGCGGCCGCTTCGGGTGCCGCGCGAGCTGCGTGCGCTGCCAGGCCGTCAGGCTCGCGTAGGTTTTCTGGCGCAGCCGGACAAGCCGATCCTCGAGCTTGGCGATCTCCTCGCGCGTCTTCTGCGTGGCCTCCTGAGCCTGAAGGCCGGCGATGCGGTTCTCGATCTCGATGAGGGGCTGCTCGAAGTCAAGCGCGTCCGGCATAGTCCACGCTGATCGCGCCGGCGCCGAGAGCCGTCTCGCCCTCGGCGACGAGCTCCTTGCTTCCGTCGACCGAGAGGCCGCGGGCCCTGACGACGACTTCCTGGGCGTCGAGCAGGAGGTGCAGGAACACGGGCACGCGCCCGGGATGCTCGCCGCAGATCCGTCGCACGGCCGCGAGGGCGACGCCCGGGTCCTCGCCCGGTGCGATGCGGATCCGGCAGGCGCTGGGCTCGGCGGACGCGGCGCCGGATCGCGGACGCCCTGCGGACTCCGCCAGGGCCTGCTCCAGCAGCCGGACGTCCTCGGCGAGCACGACGCGGCCCTTGTCGCCATCGTCGACGCGCCCGCGGACCAGCACCGCCTCGCCCGAGCGCAGGCATGCCGCCGCCGTCTTGAACGGCTCCGGGAACACCGTGACCTCGACGGTGCCGTCCATGTCCTCGAGCGTGAAGAAAGCCATCCGATTGCCGCCCTTGGTGGACGTCTCCTTGAGCCCGGCGGCGTGACCGAACAGCATGACGCGCGCGCCGTGACCCTTGGCGGCGAGGTCGGCCGAGGTCGTGACGCCGAGCGGCTCGACGACCTCGCGATATCGGGCCAGCGGGTGCCCGGAGATGTAGAAGCCGAGCACCTCCTTCTCGAACGCGAGACGCTGGTCCGCCTCCCACTCGGGTATGACATCGGCCGGGGCGCTCGAGCGGGCCGGCGCCTCCGGCAGGAGCTCGAAGAACGAGCCCTGGCCCTCGGCCCGATCGCGCTGCTGGCGCCCGCCGCTCTCGAGCGCGGCGTCGGCGGTCGCCAGCAGATGCGCGCGCGTGAGCCCCAGCGAGTCGAACGCGCCCGCCTTCAGGAGGCTCTCGACCACGCGCCGGTTGACGAGCCGGAGATCGACGCGCGCGCAGAAGTCGTCGAGCGTCCGGAACGGGCCCTTCTCGCTCCGCACCTTCAGAATGGATTGCATCGCCGCCTCGCCGACGTTCTTGATGGCGGCCAGGCCGAAGTGAACCGTGTCGCCGTCGACGCTGAACTGCACGGCCGACACGTTGACGTCGGGCGGCTCGACGCGGATGCCCATCGCGCGGCACTCGTCGATGTACTTCACGATCTTGTCGGTGTCGCCCATTTCCGAGGTCAGCAGCGCGGCCATGAACTCGACCGGATAGTTCGCCTTGAAGTACGCCGTCTGGTAGGCGACCAGCCCGTACGCCGCGGCGTGGGAGTTATGGACGGCAATGCCGTTCGCGATGAAGCTCCGTGCGCCCGGAACCTCGAAGTCGTACGTCGGCTCGACGCCCTCCAAGACGAACCGTTTCGGCCTCGACCAGCCCATCGACGGATCGACCAGCGCATGCAGCGCCGGTGCCTCGAGGCGGTCCGCCAGATATTCCACGGTGTCTCGACGGATCCCCCCCTTGCGGCGATCCCTCGCGACGAGCCGGTAGGCGAGCCCCAGCGCTCTGCAGCCTGCTTTCAAAGTGGAGAAGCGTTTGAGAATCGCTTCGCGCAAGGGCTCTCGGCAGAGATCAGCCGGGACGACATCGACGGTTCCTCGCGCGAGGAGGGTTCGGGTGCTCGCATATGAAGCTCTGAGCGCCGCGAGGGCCGCCCGCTTTGCCCCGACCAGATGGGGACCGACGAGCTCATCGAACCGCACATAAGCTCGTCGCCCACCGATGAGATTCACCGTGTAGCCGACGCGGCGACCGCCACGGTACGCAAACATCTTCCGATGGATCGTGGACGGAATACCGAGCTTCAGGAGCAAGCGGCGAACGTCGTCCGCCAGTCCGCCCGAAGATGTCGCGTAGTAGACCGACAGAGTCTGGCGATGAACGCAGCCATCGCCCTGGAACAACTTTCCGACGAGGATCGAGATGGCATCGCGATCCCAGCTGTCGACGATCACCGGGATCCGCTTATTGACAGCGATCTTTCCCTGGAGACCACAGTCTCCGAAGAGGAATTCGACGGCCTCCGAAGGAGTCGTCCGATCGATGCGGACCGGTCGTACCGAAGAGGCCTTGGGGCTCGGGCGATGTTCGATGCGGGCAACCGTGTTGGCGAACGCCGAGACGGCCAGGCTCATGTCCTCGAGTTCGTCCGAGACCGTCGAGTGCAGATAGAAGTGGCTGTCGTATCCGAGGCTTCCTTCCGATATGGCGTAGCCGAGCAGGGCGGGCAGATGCCATGGCACCGTCGTCGCTCCGCAGGGGAGCTCACGAGCGACGGCGACAAAGTCGTGGGGAGTGACATCCTCTGCGTTTACCCACCCTCGTGGGGTGAAGATCGGATGATCGGGCGTGCACCGTAGGGTCATGCCGTTGGCGAGTGTCAGGCGGCCGACCTGGCGCCTGCCGCTCGGCCGGACTTCGAGTGCTCGGAATGCACCGTCCTTGGTGAGCACGAGATCGCCGGTCCGCACCTCAGTGATCGGCTTCAGGCTGCCGTCGGCCATCTCGATCGAGGCGTCCGAGCTGAGGCACTTGTTGAATCCGTAGCCCGCGAACTTCTCCATCAGCTCCCAGACGCGCTCGGCCTTGGCGGCGGTGGTGCCCCGCTCGCGGCAGCCGCCGAGGAACTTCTCGCGCTGCTTGGCCATCAGCTCGCGATCCTTCTTGCCCATGGCGCGGCGCAGGATGTCGGCCTCGCCCATGGTGAAGCCCGCCATCTCGGAGGCGATCTGCATGATCTGTTCCTGGTACACCATGATCCCGTACGTCTCCCGCGTGAACTTCTCCATCGCCGGGTGCTCGTACGTGATCCTGGACCGGCCGTGCTTGCGCTGGATGAAGTCGGGGATGAGCTCCATCGGGCCTGGCCGGTAGAGCGAGACCATGGCGATGAGGTCTTCCAGCCGCTCGGGCCGAAGCCCGCGCAGGGCGTCGCGCATGCCCGACGACTCGAGCTGGAACACGCCGAACGTCTTCGCCTCGGAGAGCATCGTGTACGTCCTGGTGTCGTCGAGCGGCAGCGCGTCGAGGTCGATGTCGACTCCCCGGGATTCCTTGATCAGCGCCACCGTGTTGGCGAGGACGGTGAGCGTCCGCAGGCCCAGGAAATCCATCTTGAGCAGGCCGAGCTTCTCGATCGGCCCCATCGCGTAGCCGGTGATGAGCTCCGGCCGCTTGGGGTCCTTGTAGAGCGGGATGCGCTCCTCGAGCGGATCGTCGGAGATGACCACCGCCGAGGCGTGCACCGACGCGTGCCGGGTACAGCCCTCGAGCGTCCGCGCGATCTCCCACAGCTCGCGCACGGCCGGCTGGCTCCGCACCATCTCGGCGAGCGGCAGCGATTTCTGGTGGGCGTCCTCGAGCGTGATGTTCAGCGGGAAGTTCGGCACGAGCTTGGCGATCCGGTCCACGTCGCCGTAGGGCATGCCAAGGACGCGCCCGACGTCGCGGATGGCCGCCTTGGCGCCGAGCGTGCCGAAGGTGATGATGTGGGCGACCCGGTCGCGCCCGTAGCGCTCGGCCACGTAGCGGATGACCTCGTCGCGGCGGTCGTCGGCGAAGTCGATGTCCATATCCGGCATCGAGATGCGCTCGGGGTTCAAGAATCGCTCGAAGAGCAGCCCGTAACGCATTGGATCGATGTTCGTGATGCCCAGACTGTAGGCGGCCAGGGAGCCCGCGGACGAGCCGCGGCCGGGGCCCACCGCGATCCCCTGCTCGCGCGCGTAGCGGATGAAGTCCCAGACGACCAGGAAGTAGCCCGCGAACCCCATCTTCTCGATGACGGCCAGCTCCTGAGCCAGTCGCGTCTCGACGGCGTCGCCCGGTGTGGGGCCGTACCGGCGGCGGAGGCCCTCGTGCGCCAGCTCGTGCAGATAGCTGTCGAGCGTGTGCTCCGAGGGGACGAGGTAGCGCGGCAGGTGGAACGCGTCGAAGTCGAGCGTCAGGTTGCAGCGCTCGGCGACCGCGAGCGTGTTGCGGCACGCCTCGGGAAGGTCGGCGAAGACGCGCGCCATCTCCTCGGCGGACTTGACGTAGAACTCCGGCGTCGAGAAGCGGAACCGGTTCGTGTCTTGAAGGTTCGTGCCGGTCTGGATGCAGAGCAGCGCCTCGTGGGCGCGCCCGTGGCCGGCCTCGAGATAGTGCGAGTCGTTCGTGCCGACGACCGGCGCGCCGATGGCCGAGGCGATGCGGAGCGTCTCCGCCATCACCCGCGCCTGCTCGTCGATCCCGTGGGCCTGGACCTCCATGAAGTAGTGGTCCTTGCCGAAGACCTCCTGGTACCAGCCGGCGGTGTCCCGGGCCCGGAGCGCGTCGCCGGCGCTCAGGAATCTCGAGACCTCGGAGTTCAGGCACCCGGAGAGGACGAGCAGCCCGTCGGCGTACTGGGCCAGCAGCTCGCGATCGACGCGGGGCTTGTAGTAGAACCCCTCCAGATACGCCTTCGACACGAGCTTGACGAGGTTCTGATAGCCCGTGCGGTTCCGCACGAGGACCGTCAGGTGGTTGGCGCCCTCGTAGCCGCCGTCCTGCGAGCCCCGCTCCTTGCGGCTTCCCGGCGCGACGTAGAGCTCGCAGCCGAGGATCGGCTTGACGCCGGCCTTCTGGGCGGCGAGGTAGAAGTCGATCGCCCCGAAGAGGTTGCCGTGGTCGGTGAGCGCGATGGCCGGGAACTTGAGCTCCTTCGCCTTGTCGACCAGCTTGTCGAGCTGGGCGGCGCCGTCGAGCAGGCTGTACTCGGAGTGGACGTGGAGATGGACGAAGTCGGCGTGCTGCATCGAGAGCCCGGTTACTCCCACTCGATCGTGGACGGTGGCTTCGAGGAGATGTCGAACACCACGCGGTTGACCCCCTTCACCTCGTTGATGATCCGGTTGCTGATCGTGCCGAGCAGGTCGTACGGCAGCCGCGCCCAGTCTGCGGTCATCGCGTCCTGGCTTGTGACGGCGCGCAGCGCGATTACCTGCGCGTAGGTGCGAAAGTCGCCCATCACGCCCACGGTCTTGACCGGCAGCAGCACCGCGAAGGCCTGCCACAGCTGCCGCTCGAGCCCCGCGGCGCGCACCTCCTCCTGCACGACGGCGTCGGCGTCTCGCAAGAGATCGAGCCGGTCCGTCGTCACCTCGCCGAGCACCCTGATCGCGAGACCCGGCCCCGGGAAGGGCTGACGCCAGACGATCTCGGCCGGCAGCCCCAGGAGCTCGCCGAGCCGGCGGACCTCGTCCTTGAACAGCTCGCGGAGCGGCTCGACCAGCTTGAACTGCATCTCCAGCGGGAGGCCGCCGACGTTGTGGTGGGTCTTGATCGTGGCCGACGGACCGCGGAACGAGACCGACTCGATCACGTCCGGGTAGAGAGTGCCCTGGGCGAGCCAGGGAATGTCTCCGAGCTTTCGCGCCTCGTCCTCGAACACGGAGATGAACTCGGCCCCGATCCGCTTGCGCTTGAGCTCGGGATCGGTGATGCCGTGAATTGCGCCGAGAAACCGGCGAGATGCGTCGACGTGGATCAGGTTCATCTTGAACGTGTCGCGGAACGTGTGGACGACCGCTTCGGCCTCGCCCTTGCGCAAGAGCCCGTTGTCCACGAAGACGCACGTGAGCTGGTCGCCGATGGCGCGGTGGACCAGCACCGCCACGACCGACGAGTCGACCCCGCCCGACAGGGCACACAGCACGCGCCCGCCCTTCACCTGCGTGCGGATTGCGTCGACCGTGGTGTCGATGAAGCCCGCCATCGACCACGTGCGGCTGACGCCGCACACCTCGAGAAAATTGTCGAGGATCGTCTTTCCCTGCGGAGTGTGGGCGACCTCCGGGTGGAACTGGACCGCGTAGAGTCGGCGCTCCTCATTCGCCATCGCGGCGACCGGGCAGTTCGGCGTCCGGGCGAGGGCCGTGAACCCCTTGGGCGGGCGAAGCACCGTGTCGCCGTGGCTCATCCAGACGGTGACGCGTCCGGTGTCTTCCGGGGTCACGCCCTTGAGCAAGGGGCTCGACCCCTGGAGCGTGATCTCCGCCTTGCCGTATTCGCGGCGCTCCGCCGGAATGACGTGGCCGCCCAGGAGATAGCCCATCGCCTGCATGCCGTAGCAGATCCCGAGAACGGGCACGCCCGATTCGAAGAGCTCCCGGGGGGGCAGCGGCGCGCCGTCTTCATAGACGCTCGACGGACCGCCCGAGAGGATGATGCCCTGGTAGCCCGCCGACAGGATCTGCTCGAGCGGATGGGTGCAGGAGAAGATCTCGGAGTACACGGACATCTCGCGAACGCGCCGGGCGATCAGCTGCGTGTACTGACCGCCGAAATCGAGTACCGCGATCTTGCCGACGCCGACCGCCATGAGCGCCCCGCTACCGCGGGCGCCCCAACTTCTGAGCCTGCTGGAACACCTTGCCTTCGGTCTTGATCGTCGGCGCGATGATCAGCTCCGTCTGCTGCAGGTCCCGGATCGTCCGGGCGCCGACCGAGCCCATGCACGTCCGGATCGCGCCCACGAGGTTGAGGGTGCCATCCTCCGTGAACGCCGGCCCGAAGAGAATCTGCTCGAGCGAGCCCGCGATCCCGACGCGGATCCGCGTACCGCGCGGCAGGTTGGCGTGCGGCGTCGCCATGCCCCAGTGATAGCCGCGCCCCGGCGCTTCGATGGCGCGCGCGAACGCGGACCCGATCATGACCGCGTCGGCGCCCGAGGCGAACGCCTTGCACACGTCACCGCCCGTCGTCATGCCGCCGTCGGTGATGATCGGCACGTAGCGACCGGTCTGCTTCCAGTGGAAGTCGCGCGCAGCCGACGCGTCGGCGGTGGCCGTCACCTGAGGCACGCCGAGCCCCAACACTTCACGGCTCGTGCACGCCGCGCCCGGACCCACGCCGATCAGCAGAGCATCGGCGCCGACGTCCATGAGCTCGAGGCACGCCTCGTAGGTCACGACGTTGCCGATGACCAGCGGGATAGCGAGCTGCTTTTTCAGCTTGCGGAGATCGACCGGCATGTACTCGGTGGCGATGTGACGGGCCGTGGTGACGGTCGACTGGACCACGAAGATGTCAGCGCCGGCTTCCTGGGCGATCTGCGCGAACCGCTCGGCGCGCTGCGGGATCGAGGAGACGACGGCCGGTCCCCCGCCCTTCTTGATCGCCTGGATCCGCTGGTGGATCAACTCCTCCTTGATCGGCTCCCCGTAGATCGACTGGATGATCTTGGTCGCTTCTTCCTGGCTGGCCGAGACGATCCGTTCGAGGACTTCGGCGGGGTTCGCGTAGCGGGAGAAGATGCCTTCGAGGTTCAAAACCGCGAGCCCACCGTGCCGCCCCATCTCGACCGCGAGCCGGGGTCCGACGACGCCGTCCATGGCCGCGGCGATGATCGGCAACTCGAACCGGTGGCCGCAGAGCTCCCAGGAGATGTCGACCTCGTTCGGATTGACGGTGACGGTTCCGGGAACGAGCGCGATGTCGTCGAACCCGTACGCGACTCTGGCCTTGCGCCCCCGCCCGACCCACATCCCCATCGGCTATCCTCCCGTGGAGCCGCTCGCCGGTTTCGCCCCGAGTCCCGTATATAGGGATATACCCGGAGCCGACCTACTAGATTTCGTAGAGTATATCCACGGGGTGGACCGGTGTCAACGTTGGGACCCCGCCGGATGGGCCTCCTCGTAGAGCATCCGGAGCCCGTCGAGCCTCAGGTGCTCGTCGACCTTCTCGATGCTGCGCGCCACGTCGACCACGAGGCTCGCGTTGCCCCCGGTGGCGATCACCTGCGCCGCCCCGCCCATCTCGCTCCGCATCCGATCGACCAGCCCGTCGACCAGGCCGGCGTAGCCGTAGATCGCGCCGGACTGGAGGTTCGTCGTGGTATTGCGGCCGATCGCCTCCTTCGGGCGCGCCAGCTCGACCCGGGCGAGGCGGGCGGCGCGGTTCACGAGGGCGTCCACCGACGTCGCGATTCCGGGGGCGATGGCGCCGCCGATGAACTCACCGCGGACGTTCACGCAGTTGAACGTGGTCGCCGTGCCGAAGTCGATCACGATCAGGGGCGGCGGTCCGTACTTCACCGACGCGGCGAAGGCGTCCACGTAGCGATCGGCGCCCACTTCGGTCGGCGCGTCGACCAGGAGCGGCATCCGCGTGTTCACCCCGGGCTCGATGAAGTACGGCGCCGTGCCGAAGTACATCTCGCACATGCGCTCCAGCGTCTGATGGACCGGGGGCACGACGTTCGAGATGGCGATGCCGAGGATGTCGGGGGCGCGAATGCCGCGCGTCTGCAGCAGCGTTCCGATGAAGAGCCCGTACTCGTCGGCGGTCTGCTCGCGCCGGCTGGTCAGGCGCCAGGAGGCGAGCAGGCGCGCCCCGTCGAACACGCCGATCTTGGTGTTCGTGTTCCCGACGTCAGCGACGAGCAGCATGGCCGGCTCCTTGTCTATGCGCGCACGCCTGTCAGCTGATTTCTCCGGCGATCACCCGTTGCACGCTGCCGCCGACGTCGATCAGGAGAGCGCCGTCGTGGTC
>Ga0137409_10004982_pt1 | contig 13880 bp, 18 predicted proteins | sample CZODoug1_16funga_FD_122059 | JGI IMG/M metagenome (GOLD analysis project Ga0137409, IMG submission 122059) | Vadose zone soil fungal communities from Angelo Coast Range Reserve, California, USA - CZODoug1_16fungal (Hybrid Assembly) | ecosystem: Environmental > Terrestrial > Soil > Vadose zone... | reverse complement strand
AGCGCCCGCATGAACGGAATACCTCGGCATCCGCCGCGGCACGAACATTGCTTTGTCCATCTCGCCGGAAAACGCGGGAGCGCGATGGATGAAGGACGTCTTCGTTTTTCTCAGTATTTTCGGCTGTTTAGCGACAGGCGTGAAGGCGCACGATTCCGGCCAATGGGGAGCCGTGGATCCCAAGTTACGGGAATGGTACCAGGCATTGATGCAGCCCGATGTTCCCAATGCCTCGTGCTGCGGAGAAGCCGATGCCTATTGGGCTGATGAAATCCATGTCAGGGACGGCAAGACCTACGCGATCATTACCGACGACCGTCCCGACGAACCGCGCGGCCGCCCTCATATCGGGATCGGAACGGAAATCGAGATCCCGAACAACAAGCTCAAATGGGACAAGTCGAATCCAACCGGTCACGGCATCGTTTTCCTGAGCCGCAACGGTTACGTGTTCTGTTACGTTCAGCCCGGCGGCGCCTGATCGGTTGATCAACCGGTCGGAACATGCGGGCAGGCGCTCGGCCGTGGCGTGTTGCCGCGTTTGTCGATCGGCACCTTGCAGTTATCGATTCGCTGCTCATCCATCCACTTCCTGCCGAGCCGCTCCTTTCCGGTCAGCACGCCCGGTGCATTCCAAGGTAAGGCTAAGGCGCCCGGGGCCAGCTGGTGCGCCGGCCTGTCCTGCGCAAAAGCTGATGGCGCCAGGCCGATTGCGAGCAGCGCAGCGAGTGACAGCCCGAACAAAGATCCCATGGTTGCCTCGTAAATAGTGAACTTGGTGCGATGCAAACATCAATAAGCTGGATATGAAGCTATCTGGAATTGGCTTTCCACCCGGAACCTGCGCCGCAGGTGACCGTTGCCTGCGTGTCTGGCGCGCGAAGCCGAGGGTGCCGGGGGCAAACGGACAGATGGCCGACAAGGGCTGTTGAACACCGCAGACTGCGCGGTTGGCCTGCGAATCGAACGGAACGGTTGGATGCACGGTGTGCCCTTTGAAGCGATGCTTGGGCTCGGACGCGGCCAGGTATAGGGTGCCCGAGAGTTCGCCGTGCTCTGCGCCGCATTTTGAATCAGTCAACGGGAGAAATCGATGATATCGCGCAGGTCCATCGTGCTGACTGTGGTTTTTGCGGCATTTGCGGTAGCGAATTTGCCGGCCCTGGCAGCACCCCGCACCAATCCGATCAAGCTGTTCGACACCGACAATGACGGGACGCTCGACCTTGCTGAAGTGAAGAAGGCCGGGTCCGCCTTGTTCGCGAAGCTCGATCGGGATCATGACGGGACGCTCGACAGGCGTGAATTGGCGGGCAGGTTGAGTGCCGGGGAACTGGCGGCCGCCGATCCCGATCACGATGGCACGCTAACGGTCGATGAGTATCTTGCTGTCGTCGAGCAACGCTTTAACGCGGCCAATCCGGACAAGGATGGGACCCTGGATGCCAAGGAACTAAATACCCGTGCCGGACAGGCGCTGTTGCGATTGCTGAAGTAGCCTGTGGTCGAAGGACCGCGCCCAAAGTGTGCCCGAGGTTGAGATATCGCGCGGTGCATCGTCGCAACGTCAGGGCGATCACTTGCGTTGAGCCCAAGGCAGTCCTAGGCTTGTAGCGGCGCGACGTCGCGCCAAACTACTTGGGAGACCCGAATGACCTGGAAAACTCCGAAGATTGTCGAGGTGCCGGTGGGCATGGAAATCAACATGTACGCCTGCGCAGCGCGCAAATAGACTGCATCGAACGATCTGCCCGGCTCCGGCGACAATTTGCCGCTAACCGGGCAGGCGTCCGTTTTGGCTCCGCGTCAGCGGCGAAGCCCCTCAGACTTCCCCCACATCGAAAAAGTAGAGCTCCGCCCCGCCATCTGCAAAGCTGGCAAGATCTCCTGCGGCGGCTTTTCCCTTGGGTGAGGCCAGGCAGGCCTTGGTTGCGTCTGCCGTCGGCTCCCCGGTTGTGATAGTCTGCGTTCTCGGTCAGCGATACCTCCGCCTTTCCAGTCACCCACGGCTTTCGGAATGCGAATGCCCATCAGTGCAAAGACGTCCCGGGCGGCACTGGTGTGCCTTTCGGCGCTGCTTCCGGGCAGTGTTCACGCCGAGGGCATTGATACCGAGCATTTGTTCGGCTTCATGATCGGAACGGATGTCGGCAACGTCGGCGAGCGCGAATTCCAGAGCCAGACCACCGGAGGATTCTCCAGGAATGGCGGAAGGTACCGGGCGATCAGCCAGGAACTCGAACTGGAATTCGTGCCCGCCAGGAATTTTCGAATTGAGATTGGAAGCGCGTTCGCGGCTCACGATATCAACGGCGTTCCGGGTCTTGAGGATCGCCGCCAATTGTCCTGGCAGGGAGTTTCCGTCGATCTCCGCTACCGGTTTCTGAATCGGGACGCGGCTCCTTTCGGGTTGACCGTTGCAGTGGAAAGCCATGCCGACCGTATCGACGAGACCACGGCTGCAGCGGTCCGAAATTACGGGACCCAGTTCGCGCTGGCGTTCGATCGGGATGTGATCCCGAACGTTGCCGTCGCGGCTGTCAATCTGATCTATCAACCGGAATGGACGCGTCTTGTCGGCACCGGGGCGGCGGAGCAGGAATCCACCATTGGCGTTGCGCTCGGAGTGATGACGCAACTGCGTCCGGGCGTCTTTCTCGGGGCGGAAACGCGATATCTGCGCAGATACGAAGGCATCGGGTTGCAAGAGCTCGCAGGCCAGGCGCTGTTCATCGGCCCGACTGCGTATTTCCAGCTCTCGGAGCGCTCGCGGCTGACCGCCAGCTGGAGCGTTCAGGCCTGGGGACGCCCGGCCGGACCGAGTGCCGCCCTTGATCTGGTCAATTTCGAACGGCATCAGGCGCGGTTGGTGTTCGGCGTCAATTTCTAGGGCGGTTTGAACGCCAAGGTCCAAGGTGTTGTCAGGCGCATGGGTTTCACGCGGTATTGAAACCGCGCCCCCGCCGTTTTCGTATCCGTATTGTGCTATCTACTTAACGACACAGCCCAAGGATGTCAGGCATGAATCCGATAGACCTGATCGTGACCGTATGTGCCGTGCTGTCGCCGGCCACCTGCGAAGAGACGCATCTGGTTTTCAACTGGAATGGTTCCCTGCAGCAATGCGTGATGGCAGCGCCGCCCTACATCGCCCAGTGGGTGGGTGAGCATCCGAAATGGACCGCGGTGAAGTGGCGCTGCGAATATCCGCACCCCAATGACAAGGCGGATAGAGGCGGAGTGACGGCCGCGGGCTGAACCGATTGGAGGACAGCCGCAGAGTTACTTGTTGCAGTCCTTCAAATCCTTATCGGCAATTGAAAACACCGCATCGGCCTTGATCTCAATATTCCGCACAAAGCATTGCCTTGCATCGGGATAACTGACTTTGGCGTCGTAGCGTCCTGGCTCGACGCCGGTAATGCGCAGCCGTTCGTCGTGGTCGACCTCCTTGTCCCTGTCGTTCAAGGTTTGGTTCGGTCCCCAGTCTCGCTTGCCGGCAGGAGAAAGTTCAAAACCGGTCATCGTCGCGGTGGTCAGGTTCCACAACCGGATGCCTTTTCCTTGCGCCGCAAGGTTACCCGGCATGGCGATCAACAAGACACCGATGGCAATCAGGACGCGTGACATGGTCACCTCTCCAAGAATTCCTACCAAGCATTTCTACCAAGCATTTCTACCAATAATTTCTACATTGAATCACATAGCCCAGGCGAGTCTTCCGGATTTCTGCACTGCAACCCAAGGGGTCTCCGCGCCCCAGCACGCAGCGGCCGGCGAACGCCTTCTTTTCAGGATGGCGGTGATGGCATAACTTCCAGGCTTGGCAGCGGAAGGAAGCCCATGACACTTGCCGGATCGATACGACGTGTTGTCGCCGTGCTGGCTGCGCTGATGGTGGCGGCAACCATCGCGCGCGCCGAAGAGGTCAATGATTATCCCACGTCGGCGCGGGTCGAATATGTGTTCGGCTGCCTGAAGGCAAATGGCGAGACGCGGCAGGTGATCGAACAATGCTCCTGCTCGATCGATGTCGTCGCCTCTCTTGTGCCCTATGAGCGCTATGTCACGGCCGAAACCGTCCTGAGCATGTCGCAAGTGAGGGGGAATCTGGGCGGACAGTTCCGCACTTCCGAACAGGCGGCAAGTGCGCTCAATGATCTCAGACGTGCCCAGGCCGAAGCAGAAGTGAGATGTTTCTAGGACGCGCTCGTCTCGCCGTCGCGACTTCCGGTCCCGACCACCACGTCGTGCGGCATCAGATGCCGGAATCGTCGATTTTCCATTCGCGCTGGAATACGTGGCCTTCGGTGTCCTTGGCCTCGGCCCGGAAGCGCTTCGCGTCATTCGAGACATAGGTGAAGCGAATATTGGGGTCTTCCGAAATCAAAATGCCGCCCTCCATCGCCAGCACCAGGCTGTCGTCCTGCCACAGCCGCAATTCGTTGACGAAGAAGGCGGGAATATAAAGCAGCGTGACCTGGTCCATCTGCAGGCCGGAATTGTTCGGATGGCCGATCATGACCTGAGCCTCGCGCGCGCCGCTGGCGGGACCTTGTCCAGGCTTGGCCAATTGCCTGTATCGCATCTGGCCCAATCTGTTTTTGGCTTCGTCGGCGTTCTTGGCGGCCGGGGCGGAGCAACCGCCGGACGCCTTCACGTAAGTCTTGGTCATGTAGAGCTTGCCGTCGCTCAGTTCGGCCACGGCATGAACGTCGGTATAATTGTTGACGCGCACCCGCGTTGAGATTTCCGAGACCTTGGCATCCGGCCCCAATTCGAATTTCGCCGCCATCGGCGCTGGATTTTGGTCGATCACCAACGTGATTCTCAGCACGCGGCGGCTGTCGCCGGGCGAAAGCGTTGTGCGCAGGGTCACCGGAACGATCGCGGCATCCTCGGCGCGGTACGGCATCTCGATGGCGATCACGCCCGAGCCATCGTTGATCGGGCGATTGTTGAAGATATCCTGAACCAGGCCGGGCCACGGATCATAGGCATCAGGCGTTGCAGCAGTCGCGAGGCGCGCCCCGAACATGATGCTCAGGAGGCCTGCGATGCAGAGCACACGGAAATGACGTCCGAGCATGGTCGCGCCCTCGCGAGGACAGAGGCAATGACCCCAATATACGGCATTGCGGAGGTTATTCCCATTCAATTTCCGAGAATGCTGCAGTCGCGTTACGCGCATTGAAGTCGTCGAACAATTGCCATCGGGATCGCTCGGAGGCTGCAGCGGTCTTGGCGGCGACCGTTATCGGTTCGCCGCGGGCGATCAGCCCGCGAACATCCGACGCCAGCGTTTCGAGGTAGCGGCGTTCATCGCCGAGTGCCGCCGGCCACTGGGTCACAGGTCCGTGACCGGGAACCACGCGTTGCGCGGACAGGGCGCCGAGTTGGCTGAGGACGGTCAGCCAGCCGCGAATACTGCCGTCCAGTACCGGCGTGTGGCCGAGGAACACGAGATCGCCCGCGAACAGGGTCTCGGTTTGCTCATCGAGCACGGTAAGATCATTGTCGCTGTGCGCGGTCGGCCACGCGCGCAGGATCAGGGCGCGTGAGCCGAGATCGAGCTTGATTGTGCCATCGACCAGCAGCGTCGGCCGTACAAGGCGTACTTCATCGATCAGTTGGTCGCCCATCGTGCGGCGAAATGCATCGATGTAGAATTGTCCGCGCGCGGCCGTGGCTTGCGGAAGGTTGTTGTGACCGACAAACACGGTTCCATCGCCTGCGAAGGCAGCGTTGCCAAAGACGTGGTCCGGATGGCCGTGCGTGTTGATGACGTATCGGATCGGCTTGTCGGTACGCGCGCGGATCGCCGCAAGCAGCCGCCGGCCCTCGCGAACGCTACCGCCGGTGTCGATAACCGCAACCGCGTTGTCGCCAACGATGAACCCGATATTGGCAATCGCGCCGTCGTTCTCACGTGCCATCAGCGCGGTTTCTCCGGCATGCACGAATATTTTGGGCGCGACTTCGCTCACAGGCAATTCTTGCTCCTGCGCTTGCGATAGGGTCGATGTGCCGAGCGCCAGAAGCAGAGCTAGAACCGAAACGCCATGAGTCATGTTTCTGCCCCAGTCTCACCAGGAAGCGGCATCGATCGCTTCGTCCTCTCCATCAAGCCAGTTTGCGCCGCAGCAAGCAACGCGAAACCACCACGATGATTATTCCTGTTGCACGCCATGGCCCTCTGCGCAATCTATGAACCCCGGCGAGTGTTTTGATCGAGAGGAGAGACAGCGATGATAAATGGTGCGCGACGTCGTGGCTTGCTGCTCCCGCTGATTGCGATCACTGCAACGCTTGCCGGCAGTGGCATTTCGCGGGCGCAGACCAATGACGGCACCGACCTGTCGATCGAACTCGTCGATCCCAAAGTGCTGAGAGTATGCGCTGACCCGCACAATTTGCCGTTCTCAAACGACAAGGGTGAAGGTATCGAGAACAAGCTCGGCGAGCTATTCGCGGAGAAACTGCAAAAGAAACTGGACTATATGTACTTTCCGCAAGCGGCCGGTTTCGTCCGGATGACGCTTGCCGCGCATCGCTGCGACGTCATCATGGGCTTTCCGCAAGGCGATGATCTGGCCCAGGGCACCAATCCCTACTACCGGACGGCTTACGCGCTGGTTGCCAAGCAAGGCAGCGGCCTTGACGAGGTCGCGACGCTGGGGGACGACCGCCTGAAAGGCAAGCATATCGGCATTGTTGCCGGCACGCCGCCTGCCACCAACATGACCGCCAATGGTTTGATGGCGGACGCCAAGCCCTATCCGTTGATGGTCGATACGCGCATCGATTCGTCGGCAGAAGCCATGATCAACGATCTGACATCAGGAAAGATCGACGCCGCCATTCTGTGGGGACCGATGGCTGGCTTTTACGCCAGGAAAGCCAGCCCGCCGCTTCACGTCACGCCGCTTGTCAAGGAAACCACCGGACCCCGGCTCGTTTATCGCATCGGCATGGGCGTCCGGTCGGCGGACCAGAATTGGAAACGGCAACTCAACCGTCTGATCCAGGAGAACCAGCCGGCCATCAACAAGATACTGCTCGACTTCGGCGTTCCCTTGCTCGACGAGAATGACCGGCCGATCGGTGCGGAGACGGCGAAGAAGTCGCCATGATACGCAGGCTTGCGTGCGTGGTCGTTGCGACCATTGCGCTCGCAGCCGAAGCCCACGCGCAGCAGAATGTGCCGGAGCCGGACGGATACCGCACGGACAATTATCGGGCGCCTGTTCCTGCAACGCTCGCCGGCGTGCGCGTCGTCACGACCGCAGAGGCCGAAGCGATTTGGCGCGCCGGCAAGGGGGCTTTCGTCGACGTGCTGCCGCGTGCGCCAAAGCCGCAAAATCTTCCCGCTGGCACGGTCTGGCGCGACAAGCCGCGGCTTAACATTCCCGGCGGCGTTTGGTTGCCGGACACCGGTTACGGCAAACTGGCAGGGGCGACCGAGGCCTACCTGCGGCGGGGACTCGAGCGGGCATCGGGCGGCAACAATGCCGCGCTGCTCGTCATCTACTGTCAGGAAAATTGCTGGATGTCCTGGAACGCGGCGAAACGAGTCCTGTCCTACGGCTATCCCAATGTCGCCTGGTACCCCGAGGGAACCGAAGGCTGGGAGCGCGCCAACCTGCCGGTCGCTGAAGCGCAGCCTGAACCCAGAACGCCCTCAGAAAAGGCACCTGAAGGAAAGGGAGATGCGGAAGGAGCATCTTCGCGTTAGCGCGTAGTGTCTTGGAAGGCCACCGCGTTCGCTACTCAATCTCCTGCTGGATCATGCGACCGAGTGCGAACAACCGCTGGTCGATTGCGGTAGGCACCTCACAGACGAATTTCACCACGCGCTGTCGGTCCTCAAAAATCCGGGTTTGCCAAACCAGCTGATTGCCGAACTCATCGATCTTGGACTGATCGGGCGGAGATGCACCCTGCAACGCCTGCAGTGCGAGCGCATCGGCCCGGATCTTGTCGGCGGCCTCGCGCTGCTTGCGGGTAATCCGCTCCAACCCGCTCAGGACCAACGAGCGCTGTGCATTGAGGCTATCGAACAGGCCGGCGAACAGCAGCTTGCCTGTCGTGGCCTTGTCCGCCGCCGAACCGGCGAGGAATTCCGTGATCGCCTTCTGGGCGTCTTCAAGTGGAGTCCGCCTTGCGGAAAGCTTCGACACCAGCGCGCTCACCTTGGTATCGTCCTTCCATTTCCCTTTGATGTCGTCGAGCGGCGGACCGGCCCACACCGCGGCGAGCGAGATTTCCGGCACCTTGGCCTGGGTGCACGGCCAGTCCGGATAGCGCGGATCGGCGGCAAAGCAGAACTGGGTCGATGCTCCGACGAAGAGGAGCGCCCCGATCGCGATCTGCCATCTCATGTCTCGCCTCCGGCGGGCCCGCGGCGGATCAGGCCACGCGATGGATCATAGGCGTATATCGCGCCGATCATGAAGGCCGCCGTGCAGCAGCTGACGACGGCCAGCGAAATCCAGTTTGTCTGTCCATACAGCGCGAAGCGTATCAGTTCGACAGCATGGGTAAATGGATTGAACAGGCAGACATAGTAGAGCAGGGGGCTACCCTCCTGCACTCGCCAAAGCGGATAAAGCGCAGACGAGGCAAAGAACATCGGGAAAATCACAAAATTCATCACGCCGGCAAAGTTCTCAAGCTGCTTGATGCCGGAGGAGATCAGCATGCCGAGCGCGCCGAGCATCAGGCCCGAAAGGATCAGCGCCGGCAGCACTGTGAGATAGCCGATTGGCGGCGGCGCGATATCCCAGAACCACGCGATCAGCAGGAAGGCATAGACCTGGAGCAGCGAGACCGCGGTTCCCGCAACGAGCTTGCAGAACAGCAGATACCAGCGCGGCAGCGGGCTCACCAGCAAGGTACGCATATTGCCCATCTCGCGGTCGTAGACCATCGAGAGCGACGACTGCATGCCGTTGAACAGCTGGATCATCGCCATCAATCCGGGCGCGATATAGACCTCATAGAGGATGTAGGTTTCGTATGGCGGGATGATGGAGATGCCGAGGACCTGACGGAAGCCGGCGGCGAAGATGAACAGCCATACCAGCGGCCTGACCAGCGCCGAAACAAAACGTTCGCGCTGGTGCACGAAGCGCAGGGCCTCGCGCCACACAATGCCGTTCAGGCAGGTGACATATTGCGCGAGCGAGAAGCCGCTCCGGTCTTGCTTGACGGTCGTGGAGCTCATGGCGCCGGGCTCCCGGTTTCCGCCGCAACTCCGGTCAAGCGCATGAAAGCGGAGTTGACGTCATGGCCTCCGGTGTCGGCGATGATACGCGCGACCTCGCCATGCGCAAGAACCTGCCCCTGATGCAGGATCACGAGGTCATCTCCGGGCATGATCTCATCGAACAGATGGGTGGCCCACAACACCCCGATGCCTTGCTCCGTAACCAGCTGTCGGACGTGGCCGAGGATATCGGCGCGAGCCTTGATGTCGAGCCCGACGGTCGCCTCATCAAGCAGCAGCAGGCGCGGGCGATGCAGCAAGGCGCGCGCGATTTCGAGCCGCCGCATCTGGCCGCCCGAGAGGTCGCGCACCTTGCTGCCGGCGCGGTCGGCAAGGCCGATGCGCGCGAGCACTTCACCGGCGCGCGAACGCGCCTCGCGCCGATCGATGCCGTGCAGGGCAGCATGATACAGCAGATTTTGCGTGACCGAGAGATCGAGGTCGAGCGTGCGCGGCTGGAACACCACGCCCAGCAACCGCAGCGCTTCGCCTGGCTCACGGCCGATGTCGTGGCCAAAAATGCCGATGCGTCCGGCCTGGATGCCGAACAGCCGCGTGACCAGCGAGAACAACGTGCTCTTGCCGGCGCCGTTGAGGCCAAGCAGCGCCGTGAAGCTTGCCGGCGCGACCGTGAAGTTGATGTCGATGAGGGCGCGTCGGGCGCCATAGCAATGGCTGACGCCGTCGATCGACAGCGCGGGCATTTCGGCCGGACTGCTGCGGCGGTGACTGTCCGGCGGAGTCTGTCCGGCGAGGGGTGCGTCGGTTGCGGTCATGGCTGCGCAATCGCGATGCCCCAGGGCAGCTCGCCGACCTGGATTGTCTTGATCACCTTCTGCGCAACGACATCGATGATCGAAACGTCGTTGGATACGCCGTTGGTCACCAGCAGATATTTTTCATCCGGGGTAAATGCCATGTGCCAGACCCGCTGTCCGACCAGAAGGTATTTGGTGACCTGATGGCTGGCGCCATCGACGATCGCGATCCGGTTGGCAGGGCCAAGCGCGATGAAAGCGGTCTTGCCATCTTTGGTCATGCCGATGCCAACCGGCTGGATGGCCTCGCGCCGCATGCCGGGAATGCTGAACGTGATCTTGCCGGTAACCTCGCGTTTCGCCGGGTCGATGATGGACACCGTGCCCCCGATCTCCGAGGACACCCACAGCTCGGAGCCGTCACGCTTGAATTCGGCGAAGCGGGGCCGCGCATCGACCAGCACGTTGGCGACGATCTGGCGCGTCGCGGTGTCGATGAAGTGCGCCATGTTGGTGGTCTCTGATGTGTTGATCAGAATCTTGCCGTCCGGGCTGATGGCCATGCCCTCGGGCTCGACGCCGACCTGGACGTCGCCGATGCGCACGCGCTTTTCGAGATCGATGACCGTGACGGTGTTGTCGTTCTCGTTGGCGACATAAAGCACTTTGCCGGCGGCATCCTGCACGAACAGCTCGGGATCGGGACCGGAGGGCAGGGTGTCCACCACCTGTTGGGTCGCGGCGTCGATCACTTGAATGGTGTCGTCATCGCCGACCGCGACCAGCACGAACTTGCCGTCTCTGGTAAAGTCGATGCCGCGCGGGCGCTGGCCGACCTTGATGGTTTTGGTGACGGTCCAGCTGTCGGTATCGATCACCGATACCGTGTTGCTCTTTTCATTCGACACATAGGCGATGACGGCCGCCGCGGGCGTGGCGGCGGCAAGCCAGGCAGCCATTCCGGCAAGCAGACAACGACGCATGGGCGATCTCTCCATCTTCAATGCAGCTTGCATTTGGTTTCAGGCCGGTCGAGGCCGAGCGTATCGAGTTCCGAGACTTGATGCAGGAAGCCTTCCTGCGGCGAGACCGATACGATCATGCGGCCGTCCGCCAGCAGAATCGGCTGGCGAAGCTGCAGGTTCCAATCCCGCAGCGTCAGTCGCTGACCCTTGAAGGCGGCGATGGAAAAATCCGGCCCCTTGAGAAAGTCGAGCACCGATTTTGGATCTCCGGAATTTTTGCGCGACGCAGCCTCGCCAATCATGCGCGCTGCGGTCCATGCCTGCATGTCCAGCGCCGTCATATGCCGCGAATTCAACTTCAGAAAGCGGTTTTGCATCTGTACCGCGCCCCACTGGTCCTGAGCGGCGTCCCAGCTTTTCGGAACAAGGCCGGCGGATCCCGCGACCGGCCTCGGGTCCCAGGTTCGGTAGGGCAGGTACGGCGCGAATACCTCGCTCTCGTCTGCGGCGACGAGAACGTCATAGGCGGGAGCTTGCTGGGTGAACACGGGCATTTGACGCTGGATCAAGGTCACACCGCTATCGGTGCGACGTGCGCCGCCGCTATCCTCGAATATGCGCTCCTGGACGATCTTGGCGCCAAAGCGCGAGGCGGCGCGTCGCAGCGCTTCGGCAAAGAGCTTGTCTTCCTCGTGCGACCCCACCACCAGCATCCAGCGCTTCCATTGCTTCCATACAAGATATTGGGCGAGACCGTCCGCGAGCATCGAACGCGTGGGCGCAGCATGGATCACGTTGGCTCGGCAATCCTGCTCGCGCAAGCGATCGTCGATCGCGCCGGCGTTGAACAACACGGTTCCGCGATCACGGACTGCGTCGGCGGCCTTCAGCAGCGCGTCGGCGGGGAGATCGGCAATGATGAAGCCGATCTTGCGATCGGCGAGCGCGGCCGCCGCCTTGGCTGCGTCGTCGCCGTCCTTCAGCCGAAGCTCTTCCAGGGTGAAGTGCTGATTGAGGAACTTTCCGGTGGTGTTGTTGTCCTCGATCGCGAGACGGGCGCCCGCCAGACCGTCGTTCTCGGCCGGCTGCTCGACCAGCGATAGTGTCGGCTTGACACCGGCCCGATGAAGGTAGCCGATTCCGATCTCGACGGGATCGGCCGCGAGGGCGCTGGTAGCCAGCACACCCAAGCCGATCGCGCCGACGAACAACCGGATCATGTTTTCTCCCTGACATTCCTCTTCGACTGTACCGACGATAGAGGGCCTTCCAGCTTGAAACATGACCGAATTGTCCTACCTTGCAACCGGCATTTTGCCACTGTGCTGCCGTGGATTTCGCGGGTCCCGATCATGAAACCTCTGTTCGTCCTCATGGCGTTGACGCTGATGGTCTCAGCGCCGGCACGTGCCGACCCGCCCAAAGTTGCAGTGTTTGATTTTGAACTGGTGGACACCAGCCTTCAGGGCGAAGTGGAGGGACCGCGGGCGGACGAGCAGGGACGGTTGATGCGCACAGGTGATCAACTGCGCAGGGCGTTGGCGGAATCCGGCAAGTTCGTCCTCCTCGACATTGCGCCGGTCAATGCTGCGACGCACGGCAGCCATTGGCAGGCCTGCGGCGGCTGCGACGTGGAATACGCACAACAGCTCGGCGCTGATCTTGCCATCACCGGTACGGTTCAAAAGGTTTCGAACCTCATTCTCAATATGAATGTTTACATGCGGGACGTCCATACCGGACATCTCGTTACCTTCATGAGCGCGGATATGCGCGGCAACACCGACGAGTCCTGGTCGCGTACGGCGAGCTATCTCTTGCGCAACCGGCTGCTCGCGCCCGATTACGGCGCGCCGCAACCGCAATAAGCGCTAAGCTCTCAAACGCGCGGCGTGCCAGCGCAGATGGTCGTTCATGAAGGTGGAGATGAAGTAGTAGCTGTGGTCGTAGCCCGGCTGACAACGCAAGGTGAGCGGGATTTCGGCCTGCGCGCAAGCACGCTCCAGCAGTTCCGGGCGCAGCTGTTCGGTGAGGAACGGGTCGGCATCACCGTAGTCTACCAGAAGATCGGAAAACCGGGCGCCGGCCGCGATCAGCGCGACGGTGTCATGCTCGCGCCATGCCTTCCGGTCGGTGCCGAGATAGCCGCTCAGGGCTTTGATGCCCCACGGCACCTCGGAGGGGGCGACGATGGGCGAGAAGGCACTGGCGGCGCGGTAGCGATCGGGATGGGAGAGTGCAATCGTCAGCGCGCCATGGCCGCCCATCGAATGACCGAGGATCGATTGCCGTTTGGGATCCACGGGAAAATGCTCGGCAATCAATTCGGGCAGTTCTTTCGTCACATAGCTCCACATCCGGTAATGGCGCGCGAATGGCGCTTCCGTGGCATCGACATAAAAGCCGGCACCGAGTCCGAAATCATAGGCATTGGCGGGATCGCCCGGCACACCTTCGCCGCGCGGGCTGGTATCCGGCGCGACAAAGATCAGGCCCAACTCGGCGCATGCGTTTCGAAATTCGCCCTTTTCGGTGACGTTGGCATGGGTGCAGGTCAGACCGGACAGATACCAGACCACCGGTAGCTTCGCGCCGTCATGATGCGGAGGAACGTAGACCGAAAAAGTCATGCCGGTCCCGGTCTCACGGCTGTTGTGCTTGTAAACACCCTGCACGCCGTCGTGCGATCGATTCTGGGAAATGGTTTCGATCGTCATGATGTCAAGACTCCGGCGTGGCAACGACGCAAAGGTTGCCAAGGGTCAAACGTGATAGCGGCTGGCGGAGCGCGCCGCCAGCCGCAATCTACACGAGGTTGCCGGATCAGGCAGCTTTGGATTTCGCCACATGGGTGGCGATCGCATCCATCAGGGCTGGCGACAGGCAATC
>Ga0137409_10004981_pt1 | contig 13884 bp, 11 predicted proteins | sample CZODoug1_16funga_FD_122059 | JGI IMG/M metagenome (GOLD analysis project Ga0137409, IMG submission 122059) | Vadose zone soil fungal communities from Angelo Coast Range Reserve, California, USA - CZODoug1_16fungal (Hybrid Assembly) | ecosystem: Environmental > Terrestrial > Soil > Vadose zone... | reverse complement strand
GATGATCGGTTTCATTCACTCCTCCTCTGTGATATCAGGCAGCCTAGGACGGCGCTCCGGCATTTGTCAAAATCAATGTAGTGCATGATATGAATCACCAGCATGAATGTACAGGACGTTGACCTGAACCTGCTGCGATGATCTCGACGCTGGTCATCGGCGGCGGCATCGGCGGGCTGTCCCTCGCCCGCGAGCTCGCCATTCGCGGCCTGCCGGTGACCGTCCTGGAAAAGGCCCCGCAGCTCAACCCGGTCGGCGCCGGGATCATCATGAACCCCAATGCGATGCGCGTCCTCGAGCGAAACGGCCCGCAGATCGCGGGACGATGCTCGGTGATTCAACAGGTCAGCCACGCAGGGCAGTGTCCGCACCGGCACTCCGCATTGACGGCACACCGCGAGAATTCGATGGCGTTGAATCTGTGTCGCACTGGGGACGCAAATGAGAACCTCGGAGGCGTGAAATGTATAAAGCACGTCGGCCAGCGCGGCAAGAGAACCCGCCACGGGCACGCCGCAAATGCGAGTCCCTCTTTTCGCGGGATCGTCATCCACGAGAGCCACCGGGAGGACCCCGGACCGCAGGGTGTCCAGCAATTCTTTCAAGACGGACACGCCCGCATCTCCGGCGCCAATGATTACGGCGCGCCGGGAGTCCGTGGTCGCTTTTAGCGAATTTTCCGCGCTGAAGTGATAGATACGGGTTCCGAAATGAAATGCGGACAGCAGCAGAAACAGCGTAATTGCATCACCAAAGAAAACAGAGCCCGGAACGAAGACCCCAAAGCGAAATTTCATAACCAGGTAAAGCAAGTAAAGACCCAGGCTGCTGGATCCGACCGCCTCCGCGATTGCAATCGCGTCCGCAATTCCCGCATGCCGGAGAGAGCGTTCACATATGCCAAACATGCGCAGCGCCGTGCAACGCAGGGCCAGCGCTAGAGGAAGAATGACAAGCATGGCGCCTGTCGTGTCGAAGGTTCTGTTTGTTGGCGCGAAGAAAAATAGATTAACTGAAAGTGATAATGTCACAAGCGCAAGCTCGGCCATCAAAATCAGGACGACGCGCCCGTTCCAGATTGCTTCAGTAAGCCAACGACTAAAATTGGCGGGGTCATTTCCATTCTTGGACCCGAACGATATGGGCGTGAGATTCGTTATTGCTTCACTGGTGCGAAGTGGCATTGCAACCCCTTAGTTGGATGACGTTGAATGATGGAGAATGAAAAAAGAAAAAAACAAAAGTGTCTCAGAGGCCTTCCAGTTCGTAACCGTCCAGTCGAAACGCTACGGACCGGTGAATCAGGTCGACGGATACGACCAAACTGTGGTCTCCGGCGACACGAACGAGAATGCCTTCCAAGCCTTGGAGCGCGCCATTTCGAATTCGCACACGCTGTCCCACGGTCAGGTAAGGATGCGGGCGGCATTCGGCTTGCGACGCTATGAGGGAACGGACAGCGTCAATTTGTTCCTCGGGAATTGGCGTAGCCTCTTTGCGCGGCCCGACAAATGCGATTACACCATTGGCCTGAAACGCGCGAACTCGCGCTTGCATGGACCAAGTGGTGCGGGCAAAGATATAGCCGGGGAACAAAGGAAATTCGACGACTTTTCGACGATCGCTCCAGGTTCGAACTTGCGGGCACAGGGGCAGGAATGTTTCAATGCCGGCGGATTCCAGCGAGTATTTTACGACTTTTTCGTGACGTGGACGCGTTTGTAGCGCGTACCATTCAGCGACCAATAAGGATTTGCTCGATTCCGAATTTGTGATTGCTGCAGTGTTTGTCAGCATAGCGGACATGGCTTCGCCATTCTCAGTCCCATTGGTCAAGCCACAAAAAATAAATTGGTAGTCACGCAGCAGAAAAGGTCTCTTTCAAATCAAAGGCAAACCCCTCTGCTGACCCTTAATGTTCGCTGCTACTAAACCATGAATCCCTTACGCGGATAAATCGGGTGAAATTTGTATTCCCTATCGAGAAGTACCCTACGGTGGAAATAGAAGAAAACGCAGAAGATTTAGGAGCCTCAAAGCATGTGTCGTGACATAAATTTTGTGTTAAATCCGGGCTGCGCGCTTAGTGGTCAACTTTTTTGAGACTTCTATTTTTATTCGCCAGGAGACCTCACGAACGTGCCACAGCGTTACTTCGTTTACCTGCCGAAGCCGCCCGCCAATATTCCTCAATCTCCTCAAGCGTACGCCCTTTGGTCTCCGGCACGATATAGTAGGAAAAAATCCAGGCCGCAACTGCCGATAGCCCATACAACCAGAATGTCCAGCTCGGTCCCAGCCGTTCAACCAGGGTCAAGAAAGTCAGTGTGATCAACAGGTTAGACCCCCAATTAAATGTCGCGGCCAGTCCCTCTGCCGAATTTCGGATTTTTAGCGGATAAATTTCGGATATCAGCAGCCAGAAAATCGGCCCCAGGCTGATAGCGAAAGAGGCCACATAAGCCATCATGCTGATCACGGCGAGCCAGGCAAGCGCGCCTGAGTGGGCGGACATGCGAAACACAAATCCCAGGAAGCCCAATGTAACGGCCATTCCGGCAATACCGATAAGCAGCAGAGGTTTGCGCCCGCTGCGATCGATCAGGCGCATGGCGACGATCGTCATCAGCACGTTCACTAAGCCGATTCCGGCGGTTGCAAGAATCGCGCCGGAAGCGGAGGAAATTCCCGCGGACTGAATAATTACCGGTGCGTAGTAAATAACGGTGTTTATGCCTGTGATCTGTTGAAAAATCGCCAGGCCGATTCCAATCACCAGTGAGCGCCGTATCGAAGGCGCAAGCAGATCGGAAAGGCGGCCGCTTTCCGGAGCCTGGTGAAGGCTACGTTCAATTTCCGCAAGCTCGGCATCAACATCCGCCGTTCCTCGAATTCGCGAGAGCGTTGCGCGAGCATCCTCGCGACGGCCGTTACGCACCAGCCAACGCGGACTTTCCGGCAGGAAAATCATTCCCAGGCCGAAGATTCCCGCGGGGACCACCGCTAATCCAAACATCCAGCGCCAACCCTGAATAAGCGCAAAAGCATAATCCACAAGGTAGGCCAGCAAAATACCAACGGTGATCGCGAGTTGGAACAATGAAACTTGCCATCCTCGGGCGTCCGCCGGCGCAACCTCTGAGATATAGACAGGCACTGTACTCGAGGACAACCCGATCCCGAGTCCGACGATAATTCTCCCGACAACTAGCATCGTGGGCGATTGAGCGACAGCGCAGAGAATAGCTCCTGCTGCGAAGATAATTGCCGTGGTGATCAGCAACTTGCGGCGGCCGAATAAATCGGCCATTCGCCCGCCGCCGAGAGCTCCGACCGCCGCTCCTGCCAGCACGCCGCTCACGATCACTTCCAGCTCGAAAGTCGAAAGCGTAAAGTCATTTCGGATGAAAAGCTCGGCGCCGGAAATTACGCCGGTGTCATATCCGAAAAGAAGGCCTCCCAAAGCGGCAAAAATCGCAGCCAGATAAACAAAGCGGCGAGTTGGGCCTGCCGGGGCAACGCTGTTCAGCGGTTTTGCTGGCGTACTCATGTGGCCTCCTCTGGAATTTTGGCTCGCTAGTCGCTTCCTAAAAGAGCACGCGCGCCGGGCGAAGCGTGCAACAATTCCAAAAACACCGCATTGGTCCAGCCGAATCCCATTACGTTTTGCGCGTATCCCGCGACGATACTCGTTTCCGACGATCGCGTCACCATATTGTATTTTTCCCGAATATTGTGTTCGTGTTTGAAATTGTCGAGGACGGTGGAAAGAAACTTGCCCGAGATCCGATCTGCCTGGACGCCATAGTCATACCGGCGCATTCCTTCCACAGCCAAAAGATGAATCGGGGCCCACCCGTAGGGGAAATCCCACTGCGCCTGGCTCTCGGTGCGGCTCGTGGCCAGCCCTCCAGGCTGTTCAAATAACTTCAGATTTCCAATGATCGCCTGGGCCTGCGTTCTGGAGGCCAGCCCGGCCCAGAGAGGATAGAAGGTCGTGGCATATTCGTATTTCGAGCGCTTGTGCGTGACGAAGTTGTAGTCAAAAAAGAGTCCTCGGTTTTCATCCCAAAAATATTTCACCATTCGTTGTTGTCTTTCGGCAGCCTTCGCTTTCCAGTTGCGAGCCTCATCCGGATGGCCGAGTAGATTGCTCATCTGCTCCAAATCTTTTTCTGTTTTATAGAGCAGGCTGTTCAGGCAGACCGGGGCATAGTGATGGGTTTCAGCGCCGAAGGGTCCAAAGCGAAACGTAACGTCAAAACCGGACTCGCGCATGCTTCTGTCGCCCTTGTAGAAGTCGGCGGTCAAGGTCATCTGATCTTCTTTGGCGCAATCGGTCTTCCCGGCGCCAGCCACTTCGGGATCGCAGATATAGATGGGAAAACGTGGTCCCGGGGCGGAGCCAGTGGAGTGCTCGTCTGAAGCGCGGACAAGAAACTGGTCGTGCGATCCTCCATGAACCAGAAAATAATAAGCGACGCCACGATAATAGTGGCTGGGATCGCCCATGATTTCCGGAACCGGGCCGTCCCCATGATCGAAGTAACGAGAAAGGCCGGTGTCGCCGGCGAGATGAGGTTCGTGAGTCCACTGCTCGTAGTCCCGCACGGCAAATTGGTAAGCTTGTGCTAACCACGGCAGATTTTTTTGACCGGCGGCGTTTTCGGCCTCATAAACCGCCATGATCATGGAGCTCAGGAAAGGAGGCTGGGAGCGCGTCAAGTAGTAAGTTCTATTGGCATTCAGAATTCCGCCATAGTGGCTGATCTCGAAGAAAAAGTTTTCGACCATTCCTTTGGCGAGTTCCACGCGATGATCGCGAAGAAGGCCTCGAATAATAAAATAACTGTCCCAGCCGTACATCTCGTTGAACTGGCCTCCCGGCACGACATATGGATTTTCCAGATACAGAAGGCCATGAGTGGGAATTTTGTTCAAATCAATTTGCGCGGGACCTGTGATTTTCGACGGAAGATGTTCCACGCGAATCCGGCAGTGAGCTTGCAATTCTGTAATGGCGGATGGAACTTCCATTTCAGCGGGAAGATACAGTACCGATTGCCCTTCTGTTTTGGTGTCCTCCAGACTTTCGCAGCGATTCATGGCGCGCGTCAACGTATTCCAGCTGTCCGAAATGTAGCGCAGGATCTCATCGAGTGAACCGGAATTGCTCGCCGGCCGGGCAATCGAAGCGGCCGGCTTACGTCCGGCAGCAACGATTGGAATGTTTGACAAAATCAGGCTCCCCAGAGCCAACAGTGAGATGAGCACATGAAAACGTCGTGGCGCGTGGAACATAGTGAGCCTTATTTTGATTCACGAAACCCGTATTCGCTCTTGAGATCGCACCGGTAGATCTTGGCTTGATTTTTGTCAACGCTTACGTTGCATAACGCCCAGCTCAAAAAGGGTTTTGGGCCCAATGGGAATATGATGTTCTCGCCGTTTACTTCCGCCTGGATGCTCGGTCCGTCCGCGGATGGCGGCAAGGTAAAATTCAGCGACGTCCCCAATATCACGGGATAGGCCGTGCGGACAATGTTATTGATCTGCGGGCGGTACACTTCCGCTTGCAGCAGGAACGTCGTGGTGTCAGACCAATTGCGGACCGCTACCCTGATGTTCCGCCCTCCTTGCGAAAAGCCGTCAAAGTCCACCCTCGTGAAAGGGCATGGCCCCGCGATGCAGGAGACTCGGGCATTCCGAAACACACTTCCTTCACCGGCATCGAGCTCTTCCGTGGAGATGGCTGCTTTCCATTTGCCATCGGGGGAACAAGGCGAACTCTTATTGCAAGGCACGTTCCCCTTGTTGGAGATCTCGAAAGTTCTTGCCTCAGTCCCTATATTCTCCTGAGTGGTGGTCACGGTTGTATAGCGGATGAGGATGTTAGCGATCGGAGTTAACGGACGATTGGCCGGAACATCAGTCTCTTTGTGAATCGGAACAAGATGCACGACAGAGAGCTTGTCATCCGCCACCTGGGTTAAATCCAATGGCTGATAGTCGGGATGCCGGAACCTGAGCGTAATGGGTTGGTTTGTGCTCACTCCACGACGGAGGGGAATCGCAAAATAACCTGTGAAGTTGGATCTTCCGCCGCTTGCAGCCAGGCCGCTGCCCTCACTGATCTCCACGTCAGTGATTGGAGATTCCTTCCTCGGGTCGCTGTCTTGCTTTACGACCGCACCTTTTAGGGAGAGAGGTTTTTTATTGTAATGAGACACAGCAAGACCGACGCATGCGGCCAGGATCATCCCCAGAGCTGCGACTACGGCGGCCAGGCGGCCAGCCTTCCGTCGGTCAAGCATCCGATCACCCTCATGGTTTGATGCGCCGAGGCCCCGCGAAGCCGCATCCGCGAATTCACGTGGCCACGAAATTCTACAGGGCCATCTGACCTTGCACCATTTCTTGTCAGGATACAATGCTAAACTTTTCGATACACTATGGGTTCAATCCGGCCTAGAAACGCTTATAATCGTTTTATGGGCGGTGAACGACGCAGTCGCGTGAGTTTCTCCCGCCGGGAATTGTTGAAGCGAATCGCCGGCACGACGGCGTGTCTCCCGTTCGCGACGTCCAATTCTCTGTTTTTAGCCGCACTTCCACAAGAACAGCTTCGTCCTCCCAATTCACCCAATTCATTTGTCGGCCCCAAGCTTTTTTCCGACAGTGATGACGCATTGCTGCAGGAACTGGAAGCGGCAAGTTTCTGGTATTTTTGGGAGCAGGCAAATCCAGATACCGGACTCGTCAGGGACCGATGCAATATCCGGACCTTCGATAAAAGCGATTTGGGAAGCATCGCATCCACCGGTTTTGGATTGACCGCTCTTTGTATCGGGGAAAAGCGCGGGTTTATCTCCTACACCGAAGCGCGAAATCGGGCGCTAAACACCTTGCGCTACTTATGGAAGAAACTCCCCAATCATCGAGGGTTTTACTATCATTGGGCAAACATCAATACGGGCGAAAGATTGTGGGACGCGGAAATCTCGTCAATCGACACTGCCATTTTGCTCTGCGGCGTGCTCACCTGCAGACAGCATTTCCACCACTCGGAAATCAGCCTGCTGGCCTACGAAATCTTCAACCGCGTCGATTGGAACTGGCTCTCGGAAGACACTGCCCTCCTGCCTCATGGGTGGAGGCCGGAAAGCGGCTTCCTGCAGTATCGATGGGATAACTACAACGAAATGATGATGATGTACCTGCTGGGCTTAGGCTCGGGATCCCACCCTCTGTCGCCTGACAGTTGGAACGCCTTTAAGCGAACCACATTCGAATATGACGGCATTCGCTACATCGGTTCATTTGCGCCATTATTCGTACACCAATATTCCCAGGCCTGGTTTGATTTCCGCGGCAAGCGCGACCGCTATACCGATTATTTTCAGAACTCGGCCATTGCTACCGACGTGCATCGCCGCTTCTGCCTCGATTTGTCGCAGCAGTTCCCGGATTATAGCGACGACTTATGGGGAATTACGGCTTCGGATTCGCCGAAAGGCTACGCCGTATGGGGCGGCCCGCCTACTACGGGTCCGATTGATGGAAGCGTGGTCCCCTGCGCGGCCGCTGGTTCGTTGCCCTTTTTGCCGGACGCCTCCATGCGTGTGCTGCGCACGATCAAAGATCGCTACCCAAACGCCTGGTGCCGCTACGGATTCGTTGACGCTTTTAATCCCCTAACGAATTGGTACGATCACGATGTGATCGGAATCGACGTAGGAATTTCAATTGTGATGGCGGAAAATGCGCGCACCGGCTTCGTCTGGGAAACGTTTATGGGAAATTCGGAAGCGCAACGAGGCATGGAGCGCGCCGGATTCAAGGCGACTCCCCGGCCAGACACACAGCAAGCCTCCAAATCCGTCACTGCGCCAGGCAAAATAGCTAAAACGATTGGTCAATGAAATTCGACGAGCGCCAGGCCATGCGGCGGAAGCGTGATCGAAATGCCGCCCTGGCGAATTTGTAATGTTTCCGGCGGACCGAGATTTGCCGCGAGACGAAGCTGTTTGATCTGCGCCTGAGTTGGAGTGACAGGTTTACCCATGGCCGCATAGGCGTTAAGCACCGAGCCATGATTGGTATCGAGACGCGTCATCACGGCACGGTGAATACCCGGCATTCCTTTTACGACCACCTTAATTGCTTTTTCCTCGCCGGTTTCTTCGGGCAAGAATTCATTCCATAGAGCCATGACCAGGGCGCCGTCGCTACGCCTGGTAGCCAGCGCGGATTTTGAATCCACGGCAATTCTTTGATCGCCTAAACGGTGCAATAATTTGAACGCGTTGAAGGCCGGCTTCGGTAGGCCGTCTTCCGCGATCAAGCCGTAGCCTCCATAAAATGGCTGCTTCACCACGCCTTGTTCCTCAAACACATCTGAGAATGCCCAATAGGCCAGCATGGAGACCAGGCCATCGCATTGCCGAATCGTGTCGGCCAGCCAGGGGCCCATGAAAGTCGCGTCGGTTACGGCAGGCTCATTCTTATAACTTGCGTTGTATTCGCTCCACATAATCGGCAAGTTGCGCCGCGGGGAAGCCTCGACCTGATCGTGGACTTTCCGAACCGCGCGGCAAACCATTTCCGTGCGAGGGATGGCCTCATGCGTCCCGAAAACATCCTCGCTCGAATCGTTGGCATAAACGTGCGTCGAGACAAAATCCACCGGCACGCTATTCTCAACGGTGTGTTGAATAAAACGATCGACCCAGGCGGCTTGCGCCGTAGCGGGTCCACCAACGCGCAGCCGGTTATTCACGCGCTTCAGGGCTCGCGCGGTTGCATCATAAAGTTGGTAATAAGTTTGTTCCTTCGGATCGCCCACCCAAAAATCAATATTAGGCTCATTCCATACTTCGAAGTACCAGTTGGAAATCTCATCAATGCCGTAGCGCTCAATAAGGTGCTGCGCAAAATGAGTGACCAGGTCGGCCCATTTGTCCATATCTTTAGGGGGCGCAACGATCGGCTTGTACCAGAACGCATGTTCGCTCGGTTGCGCGGCAAGCTTCCTGGGCATGAAGCTGATCTCTACGAATGGGCGAACGTGATTTTCCAACAGGCCATCATAAATTTGATCGACGTAAGAGAAATTGTAGACGGGTTTTCCCGCGGCATCTTCATCGTACAAGCCAACTTCATCATGCAGGATCGCGTGGAAGCGGATGTACTCGAAACCGGTCGCCTTCTGGACCTCGCGAAGGTCATGACGATAGCTCTCGCGGAGTGAAAGAATCGCGCGCCCGGAGCCGAACATTCGCTCCCAATAGTGCGGAAAGGGATGGGTGGCCGCGTGCGTGTCCACCACAATCGTTTCCGCATGACTCTGCGCCCACGTCGGACAAGATGCGATGCTTATAAAATTAAGAAATACGAAGCAGAGAATAAAAGCAGGATACTTCCGGCTGAGCTTGTTCAAGGATTTGCGCTCCTGGATAAAGGAAGGCGACGGGCTGGCTCCAGAGAAACTCTAGCGGTAAACGAACTGATTGGCCATCACAATATTTGATCGAAGGATTCTACGGCTTGCGGGAACCGTGCCCGTCTCCGTCATTCCGAGCAAAGTGAGGAATCCCTCCTGAGTTGTGCCCAACAAGAGGGATTCCTCGTCGCTTCGCTCCTCGGAATGACGGTTCACGCGAATTTATCGGTAATGAGCCGCCTGCAGTTCGAACATTTCGGCATAACTGCCGCCGTTATTGATCAGCTGGTAGTGCGGCCCCTGCTCGGCAATCGTTCCATTTTTCAGAACGAGAATGCGATCGGCCATTCGAACCGTGGAAAAACGGTGCGAAATTAACAGGGACATTTTTCCCTCGGTCAATTCCGCGAAGCGTTCGAACACCTCGTTCTCCGAACGCGCATCGAGAGCTGCCGTGGGTTCGTCCAGGATCAGTAACTGCGCGTTACGCAAGTAAGCGCGCGCCAGCGCCATCTTTTGCCACTCACCGCCGGAAAGGTCCACGCCGCCTGAGAACTTGCAACCGAGCATCTGGTCATAGCGATTCGGCAGCTTGTGCACAACCTCTTCGGCCAGACTCTTGAGGGCCGCTGCGCGGATGCGGAACGGATTATTTCGTTCTTCGATCCGGCCCATGGCAATGTTTTCCGACGCGGTCATCTCATAGCGCATGAAATCCTGGAATATAACGGCGATTTCCTTCAGCAGATCATCGACATCGTATTCGCGAAGGTCAACTCCATCCAGAAAGATGTGACCTGAAGTCACGTCGTACAATCGCGTCAGAAGTTTGACAATAGTGGTCTTACCCTGGCCGTTTCCTCCCACCAGGGCGATCCGTTCGCCAGGTTCCAGGCGGAAATTAACATTTTCCAGCACCTGTTTGGACCTTCCCGGATATCCGAAGGACACATTCTTGAATTCAAATCCCTGCCGAATCGGACGCGGTCCAGGCAGACAGTTGGGTTGGGAACAAATTTTCGGCCGAACCGACAAAAACTCGATCAGGTCCGTCAGGAACAATGCATGGTCCGCAACATGAGAAAAAGTGGAGAAAAAAGCTTGAATGTTCGCGCTGGCGCCTTGAATAGCTCCGGCGAGGAAAGTAAGGGTTCCCAGCGTCAGGATGCCGGTAACGGTTTGATAGATGCCAAATGCATAGGTTCCGTAGTATCCGACCGTTCCGATAAGGGACAAGAGAGTTCCGACCAGCAATTTGCTGCGCGCCAACGTTACATTCTGCAGGTGAATCTCTTCCGAAATGGCTGCGTAGCGTCCCACAAAGAAAGAGCCCAGTCCAAATAGTTTCTGTTCCTTGGCGCTCTCTTTGCTGGCGCCGAGGAACCTCAAATAGTCCAGTTCGCGGCGCGATGGAGTCTGCTGCACGTTGAGCGAGTATCCCAGGAAAGCAAAGTGGGTCTCACCGAGAAATGCCGGCACGACGCATGTGAATAGCGCAAACAGAATCCAGGGCGAGATTAAAAAGATTCCCGCCGCAAGCGTTGTGGTGGTAATGAACTGTTGGATGAGTTGGCCGCACTCCTGAATCATTCCCAGGCGGTCCGCTCCCTGCACTCGCGCACGCTCCAGCTTGTCGTAAAAATCAGGATCCTCGTAAGAAGTCAAATCCAGCGTCGCAGCGTGACGCATGATTTTTGTGTTTACGTAGGCCGTGTACCGCTCTTTGAAGACGGTGTCGCAAAAATCAATCATACGGGCCAGGACAACGCCAAGGCCCGCCAAAATAAACTCCAGCGCGACGAGAAACCAGAATCCGTGGATCAGAGGTTTCTGATGCGAGCTGACCAGATAAATCGCGTCGATGATCCTGCGTGTGATCCCCAGCAGGGCGATGGGCACCAATCCAGCCATGAGCCGAAAAAGCAGGCTGGAGGCCACTATTCCAGGAGCCGCTTCCCAAACCATCTTGAAGATCGGGGGAACATTTTGCAGAGAGGTAATTCGCTTGTGCCAGCTGTGTCTAATTGGCAGTTCTACTTCAACCGTTGCTGCATTCATTTGCAACTCGCATTCCTGCAGGCCTGACTTCGATTCGATCAACACCGTGATGCTAAGCACGTTGAATACCACCCGCAACGATACCCGAGGTCCTTTAGAATCTTTGATTAACGTTTAGTCACAATCCGCGTGAACGTGTGGATTTTCGCTCAGGCAGAAAGTTTTTCACGAACAGGTTAGACGACTTGAAGGAGAGCAACGGGCGGCTTAACCCTTACGAATAGTCGCAGCGCAAAATTTCAGGCCCGCCAGATCGCTGCGGGGACGCGACCTGAGGGGCCTGAGAATAAATTCAACCACTATTAAATCAGGCTAGAAACGAATTTGCGGGCCGAAAGTAACCTTCCAATTATGGATAGCCCTGTTGCCAAAGATTATTTCGTCGCCTACCTCCGCGCGTAAGCCGATCGGACCCAGAAACGCTTCAACTCCGCCTCCCGGATAAAACGCGGCGCTCACATTATCGTCTCGAAGATTCTGGATACTGCTTGTAAAACCTGCGAAAGAGTTGGTGCTGGTATCGAAACGGTAATTCACGAAGCCACCCTTCGCGGTAACGAACACGCGAACCGGCCCCGTCGTCTGAAGCTTTGGACCGAACAGGCCGTGCAGCACTTTTATATGGGAATTTTGAGTGCTGACTACACCAGCCCCATTGCCAAAAGTTTCGGCGAACGCACGGCCGAAGTCGTACGATATCTCGGCTTCAATCTGCAACGGAGGCGCCACGTTGAAGGCTGCGCGACCTCCAATTCCGACGTAATTGGTTCCCGTATCGTGCAACCTGAAATAATCCACAAATGCTCCAACTTCAGCGTGGTTTTGCGCCCGCGCGACCGGAGCAAAGATAATAACGGCAAGTGCCGATAAGAGTACGAAGCGTTTCATGATGTTTTCTCCCGATTCAGATTAAAATGCTGTCTACCGAGCAGATTCACTTCCCCAACCCCTGGTCCTTAAAAAATTACGAGATAATCGACGGGATTCGCGACAAAGCGTCCTTACCTTTGCGGACGAGTCAACCAGGCCCGAAACCGGGCTGACGCAGTGAACCACCTGCCATCATTCCAGGATCTCCGGGCATCATCGCGCCGCGGCTGCCACCGACTTGAGTTTTTACGCCCACTTTTGACTTCCACGCGTTCGACTGTAGTCAAGACGACTCCATACATCCATCCGGGCAATGCTGTAACTCAACTGATAATTTTCTGTACGAGTTAGAACGATGCAATGAAGCAGAATGGCATGCTAAATGCTTTTCTTCATTTCTTTTCCTGCGGATGGGGCACTTCGATTCCGAGCGCGGTTGCCAAGTCGATCTGATGCTCCTGTTCCTGCATCAGGATTTCGCGAATATGTTCCGCCATTGCGTATTCTCCCAAGGCTTCGCATTGGGAAACCCGGTTGCGGTAATTTCGGATTGTTTCGGTCTCATTCTCAAGATCGAATTGCAGCATATCCCTGGCTTTTTCGGACGTCCGGACCTGCTTCGGCTGGACTGTCGGCATTCCGCCGAGATAATCGATCTGTTTGGAAATAGTGAGCGCGTGGCTGAGCTCTTCCTGCGCGTGCTTCTCAAGCTCACCGGCAATGTTCATATATTCGGCGCCTTTCAACACCTGCGAGTACACAACATACGAAATGATCGCCTGATATTCGCGCCCCAGGTCCTCGTTCAGGAATTCAATCAGCTTTTCGCGGGTTATCTCGGTTTCAACACCAGGTCTCGCTGCGCTTCCAGCCATTATTTTTTCCTTTCAAAAGAGCGGGGCGAAACGCCCGGAGTCTGCCGGGCGCTTCGCCCGAAATTATGGTTGAGCTTACTCTCTACCGCTGGCCTGCTCTTCGCGCGCGTTCCTGGTCCCGGCCTTCTTCTCGTCCCTCTTGCCTGGCTGCTTCCCTGTCTTCCGCGTGCAAACTTGATACGAACTCATCGGCTTGTTTTTCCGCGGCATCTTTCGCAAGTCCGTAATGTTCCTGAAGTTTTCCAACGAGTTGCTGGCGCTTGCCGTCAATCACGTCCAGATCGTCATCCGTAAGCTTGCCCCATTTTTCCTTGACTTTGCCTTTGTACTGTTTCCATTTCCCTTCCACTTGATCCCAATTCATGACCGTTCCTCCTTGGAAATTGTCCCGCGTCTTCAGTGAGTTCACCTTCGCATCTGTGCTGAAGACATCCGCTTCCTGCGCACCTTCCATCGCCTAGAAGAACACCAAGCAGAATTAGCCGAAATAGGGAATATCACTGAATGTTTTGAGGAGAACCAAGTAGGGAAGGCGCATACCTCGCGGATATTCGCGACTACAAGATTGCCGCTCGGTACGCTACTACATTGCCCCGATTCACTTTGAGAACTGCGCGTCCTACTGTCGAGGCGCTTATT
>Ga0137409_10004980_pt1 | contig 13886 bp, 10 predicted proteins | sample CZODoug1_16funga_FD_122059 | JGI IMG/M metagenome (GOLD analysis project Ga0137409, IMG submission 122059) | Vadose zone soil fungal communities from Angelo Coast Range Reserve, California, USA - CZODoug1_16fungal (Hybrid Assembly) | ecosystem: Environmental > Terrestrial > Soil > Vadose zone... | reverse complement strand
GATTTGAGCTGGCGAAGATTACTCGCCGCACCTTGTGCCGGCGCGCACCCTCGTACACTTCATGCAGCGCCACCAGATTGTTTTGGATGATTTCGGGCAAGGGCCGCTCGACGCTGGTACCGGCCAGGTGGATCAGGACATCGACGCCTTCGAGCATGCGATCGACAACGCCGGGATCGCGCAGGTCGCCGCTCATGATGTCTTCGCCCACGTGCAAGGGCTGCAGCGCGTCGATGCCACCGGCCGAACGCAGATCGACGCCGCGCTGCAGGAGTGCGGGACGAAGAAACCGGCCGATGTTGCCGCCGGCCCCGGACAACGCGACTTTGCTCATCGCGCTTATCCCAGGTAGAACGCCGCCGGCGCGCCGGCCACTCGCGGCTCGAGCATGAACACGCCACCTGCTTGCGGTGTCCGGGCCAGCTCGGTGGCCGATAAATTCTCGCGCAGCGAGGTCACAAACAGCGTGCGGCCGTCGGCACCGCCGAAACATGGCATCGTCGGATGCGTGACCGGCAATTCGACATATTCGATCAGTTCTCCGGCCGGATTGAAGCGGTTGATGCGACCGGCAGAAACGCCGCAACTCCAATAGCAGCCCTCGGCATCCGTGGCACCGCCATCCGGCCGGCCCCAATCGGATTGCATCGCCGCGAATACTGCACGCGGCCCGATCGTCCCGCTCTCGGGCTCATAGGTGTAGCGAAAAATCGCGCCGCCGCGTGAATCCGAGTGATACATCACGCGGCCGTCGGGGCTCCAGGCAAGACCGTTGGAGACCTTAACGTCGCCCGCCATGCGGGTACAGGAGTGATCCGGATCCAATCGATAGAGGCTGCCGATCGGCTCCTTTTGCGGCCGCTCATCCATCGTGCCGGCCCAGAAGCGACCCTCCGGCGACACCTTGCCGTCATTCAGCCGATTGGCCGTGCGCTCCGGCTCGGGATGGCAGAGAAATTCGAGCTTTTCGGTCAGCGGATCGAACAGATGAAAACCGCTGCGCATAGCGACGACCAGACCGCCGCGCGCGACGAGGCCGATGCTGCCCACTGCCGCTGGCAAGGTCCACATCCGCTGCACGCCGCTCGCGGGATGCCAGCGATGAATCTCCCCGGCGGGAATATCGACCCAGTAAAGTGCCGCCTCGCGTGCCGACCACAGTGGCGATTCGCCGATCAGATTGCGCGCGTCGACCACGCATTGCACGTCGACGTTCAGGCGCTTACTCATGCTCAGGCACTGATCCGTTCCATCATCGAGAAGCAGCAAGACAAGGCAAGAAAAATCCGACGTGAAGCCAGGCGCAAGACAAACTTCATTGCGGCGCGCGAGCGTACCGCGAAGAGTCGAATAGCGGTAGAACTACCGCTTCGGGGCTGTTGCATTCTGCCGCGACTTTCTGTCCGATATCAACCCGAATTCAAACATCGCGACCTAGAGGGCAGGGGCACATCGCGCCAAGTAACATGCCGTGGGCGGCGACGCGATTGCCGGACTGCGCTGTCCACGCGGACTTGCAACAGGGACGACGGGAAAATTGGCAAGGCCCTCACCGTCAATCCGAAACTGCGCACTCTCGTCGCCTGCGCGCGAATCGATCAACTCGAACCCACCGACAAACTCGTATTCAATTGAGGATCGCTGCCATGAATCTGCCGGTCAACCCATTGAAGCGCGCGTTACGAGAGGGCCGGCCGCAGATCGGCCTGTGGAGCAGTCTGGCGCATCACACACCGGTCGAAGTAATCGCCGGTTCCGGCTTCGACTGGTTGCTGCTCGATACCGAACACGCGCCCAACGAAGTGCCGCTGGTACACAGCCAGTTGCAGGCAATGACCGGCGGCACCGCGAGCGCTGTCGTGCGGCCGGCGTGGAACGACACGGTGCTGATCAAGCGGCTGCTCGATATCGGCGTGCAGAACTTCCTGGTGCCGATGGTTCAGAACGCCGACGAAGCACGACGTGCGGTCGCCGCCACCCGCTACCCGCCGCGCGGCGTGCGCAGTGTCGCAACGACCGCGCGCGCCAACAACTTTGGCCGTATCAAGGACTATCCACAGCGGGCCGACGAAGAAATCCTGATCATTGTCCAGATCGAAACCCGGCACGCGATCGCTAACATCGAATCGATCGCCGCAGTCGCAGGAGTGGACGGACTCTTCATCGGCCCGGGCGACCTTTCGGCCGACATGGGACATCTTGGTGACATTGGACACCCGGAAGTAAAGAGCGCAATCGACGATGCGGTCAGCCGGATTCGTAAGACGGGCAAGTTCGCCGGCATTCTCACGCCGGTTGAGGAGTACGCGCGCCATTGTCTCGCGCAAGGTTGCCTGTTCGTCGCGGTGGGGAGCGACGTCGGCATCCTGGCGCGGCAGAGCGAGGCGCTGGCGGCGCGCTTCAAGTAGCCGGTCGAGGCGATAAGGCGTGGGCGCGCAGCGCACCCCTTATTGAGTACCGCGCACGACCGCATTCCACGCTGAACGCGTCATGCAAAAAAGCGCCGGTGCGCGGCGTCCGCCGGAAGCGACCTGGCTTCGGTCAAATCGGCGCGGACAACTTCGTCGACACCGAGACGGCGGGTTGACCACGGCGCCCCGCGGTGCGAGGCTTGGGTCTACCTGATCTCAGCATTGCCCGCGGGGCGAATCGGTAACGACGCGGGGTTCTCCCTGAACTTGATCTGTTGCCGGCGCCAAATCCGACGTTCTTCCGCGCTTGGCGAAAGCCGTTTCATCCTGGGCCGAGGGCGATTCGTCGCTGTTCATCCGCCGCGCCGTGAGTCTGCTGACCGAGAATCTGGTGATCGGCACCCTGCTCGCGCTCAGCGTGGTCTGGTGGTTCATGCGCGAGTGCCGGATCACCGGCCTGATCGCGGCCTCGATTCCACTCTGCTTGTTCACCGAAGGTCGTTGCGGTAGCGGCAGCCCGGGTGCTCAAGTTCATCTGAGGGATCCCCGCCCCTCAGGGTCAGGGGTCTCCCGCGACTCAGCTCAGGTCTTTCCCTGACGCCAACCTCGTCCCCCACGCTATCTTCCGCGGCGTTGTTCCGCGTTCACCGTTCACACAGAGGGATTCCGTTCACAGGGGGGATTTGCATGAAACGCGCACTCATGGTGTCAGTATCTTTTGTTTTGGCGGCCTGGGCGGCACCTGGTTCCACCCAGCTTTTGATTCTCCCTTCGATTCTCACGGGAAAGTATGGGGTTACCGGCACGGTGACCTGCAACCTGGCAACAGGCGTAGTGGCCATGATGACGACACAGGGTGTTTACACGTTCTACGGTGACGGCACCGGGTCAGTCACGGAGACGGCCTTGGGACACAACGCAGGGGTGTTCGGATCAACGAACGTGAATCATCACACCTACACCTTCAGACATACGGTGAACAATGACGGCACCTTTACTTTAACTACGAATCCAGGAAGTTTCAGGGGCACGTTTGTGAGCGGTCCAAATGCCGGCCTTACATTTTCACTTGACCAGATGGGACCGATCACAGGGCCTATTGGGAACCTCGCCGGCTCGTTGACGGGATTCAGCGCGTTGACCGGAGTTACCTTGGATTCACCCCTGGAAACTATTACGCTTTCGAACGGCAACGTCATACAGCGGAAGTGTCAGCGATTGGAGATTTTCATCAAACAATGACGGGAGCGCGAAATAGCGAAGTGAACCGACCTGGGAGCCTATTCAATAGGCTATTGAAAAAATTCGATCGGTGTGCTTCAGTAGGCCTCTCAAGAGGCTATAGCGTATGGCGACTAATTTCCTCTAGACAATTTCGCTGGCTGCGCGTCGCCGCTCTGCTTGAGCGCTGAGGCACTGGCTATTCGGGTTCCTTCTTGTTGGCTGGAGCTCCTGGACCATGCATCGGGAGACGGCTCAGTCGACGGACGCTAAGGGGCGGTGCGTTTGCACCGTGTGAGGACGGCAAGAACGGCACACACCATTTAGGGAGGCTCTGAAAAACGTACCGAGCAAGCCCAGATTGCCGGCGAGCACCGGACCTGTACAAAGTGGTACAGCGAGGAGCGGAGGCGGCAAGTTGGGCTGCGCAGTAGTTTTTCAGAGCTTCCTTGGAGTCATAGGAGTCGTCATGGGAGGCAAGTTTGTATGCGCGCGTCCGACGTGGCCGGTCGGCTTGACGCGCCTGCGGTGGTTCATGATGAGCTGCGTTGCCGCATTGGTCGCGTTCGCGGTCAACGGTGCTTCGGCGCAAGCGATCATCGAAGTGAAGGCCGGCGACACCTTTTCGGGGATTGCCGCGCGCTTCCTTGGCGACGCTCGCAAGTGGCAGCAAATGTACAGCCCGCAACACTCCGGGCTTCCGAATCCCGATCTGATTCTCATTGGCCAGCGCCTCGAGGTGGTTTCCGCTGCCGACGGCAGCAAGTACCTGCGGGTCGTTGGCGCGGGCGCTGCGGCGCCCGCTGTGGCGCCGAAACAGGCGGTTGGCCCGGTAGCACTGCCCGACACGCTGATCGTGGGTGTCTTGCCGAACATCGCCGCCGACAAGTTGATGTCCCGGTACGAGAGCTTGAAGCGGTACCTGGAGCGGATGAACGAAAATCAGGTGCGAATCGTGCTGCCGGCGAACTTCAAGGCCTTTTTCGACAGTACGATGCAAGGCCAATACGACCTGGCGATCAGTGCGCCGAACCTGGCCCGGGTGGCCCAGATCGACGGCAACCTGATTCCGCTGGCGGTGTACGAGCCGCGCATCAACGCACTGTTTGTCGCGCCAAGTAATTCCCAGATCAAATCGGGGCGCGAAGTGCGCGGCCAGGCCGTGGCCTTCGCGAACCCGCAGTCGTTGGTTGCCATGTACGGCCAACAGTGGCTGAAGAGCCTGGACCTGGTTCCGGGTAAAGACTATGAAGTCAAGGGAGCGCGGACCGACATGGGGGTCGGTCGGATGATGATCCTTGGTGAGGCCGTTGCCGCCATCATGAGCGAGGGCGAATTCATGTCATTGCCGCCGGATGAGCTGGCGCAGCTGCACGCCGTCGAGGTGTTCGCACGCATTCCAAACTTCGTCGTCCTTGCCAACCCGCGATTGGGACGCGCTCCGCTCGCGCGGCTGAAGACCCAGCTGGAGGGATTCCTGGCGGATCGACAGGACGGAGCCGCGTTCAAGAGCGCCACTGGACTGACCGGAATCGTCGAGCCCAACGAAACGACCCTGCGTGAACTGGATGCCTATGTTGCACAGACGCGCCAGGCAATGGGCGTGGCCAAGTAGGATGGTCCGAACCAAGCCCGATCGCGAGTCTTCGAGTCGCAGCGATGGGTTCTCGCGATGACTGAGGCGGTGTTCCTGCCGGCGACGGACGTCAACGCCATTGTCACGTCTGATTTGCCGACGGCCATCGCGCACGACCTGTCGCAGACGCTGAGGCAGTTCGGTGTGGAGTCGGCTCGCATCGCCCTGATCGAGCTGACGTCGCAGCATTGCCACGCAATCTGGACCGTCGACGAACAAGGTGAACTCACCAGAATACGAGCGACGCGCGGCGTGGCCAGTGCTTTTTTACTCGCCACCGAGATGGTCAGCGCACTCCTGCAGGCACCGGCCGGCGTTGCAGTGGTCCGTCGGCGCAGTCCGCATATTTGGGCATACGCCTGGCGTGTCGACGAACACAACGGCGTCCTCGCGCAGATCCACAGTATCGAGGGGCGCTTCAAGGCAACCGAAGCCGACACGGCCGTCGTGCGGATGATCTGCGACATGACGATCTGCGCGGGCGAAGCGGCGCGGACGGCCGGCTCCGAGGAGGAAAGCGGGCCGGTCTGGCCGCGAGTGGATCGCCGTGCGCCGGCCCGCCCGTCGCTGCCAGCGCTGGCCGCCCTAGTGCTGATCGGCGCGGCAGCTCTGCTCAGCGCATGGACGGCGTTCTGGGGCCTGCCCGAGGCGCGCGATGAATCGGCGCCAGTGTATGCGGAGTTGGCGCGCCTGGAGACGATGGCCGAACGCACGCTGATTCGCGACCTGTCGGCCGTGCTCGCAGCGGGAGACTACGGCGAAGTCCAGGAGGCGCTCTCGTCGTACGCGGAGCTGGGCTACTTCCAGGGCGCAGTTGTCACCAACACGCAGGGGCAGATCGTTTCGAGCGCGGGAAGCATTGGCAACGTGCGGGTCGGCGGGCGCGTGCCTGACGCTGTCACCCAGCGGGCGCGGGTGAGCGATTTGGCGCTGGGCGCGCAACGCAACGGTCAACTGCTGGTGCTGCCACCATCCGCGGGCGCTCCGCTGCCACGCGATTGGGTCAGCCTAGGAGTGCTTCGCCTCGTCAGTGCTCTGGCCTTCGTCTCCTTGATCACGGCCGGAATCCTGTTGGCGCGGACTCTCTGGCCGCGCGGCCGCCGCCGCGGCTGAATCTCCAGAAAGGTCTCGGCTGAGCAGGCAGACATCACCCTTTCCCAAACCTTGCATCGGAGGTTCCCATGCTGCGAATTGCGCTCAAAAACATCGCCCTGTGGGCGACCTGTTTGCTGTCAATGACCGCAGGTGCGACGATCGTGAGCGATTGGAACAACACGGCATTGGCCGAAGTGCGTGTAGCCAAGTTCGGGCCGCCGATCGTGGCGCGCGCGCTGGCCATTGCGCACACCTGCATGTACGACGCCTGGGCAACCTATGATCAATACGCGCTCGGCGCGGTTGTCGGTGGCAGTATGCGTCGCCCGGCCATCGAGCGCACCGACGCCAACAAGGCCAAGGCGATCAGCTTTGCCGCCTATCACTGCTTGCTGAACCTGTTCCCGGGTGGGTCTACGAGGTTGGGCAACGCCATGCAGGCGCATGGTTATGACCCGCTCGACGTTTCGACCGACGTGACTACGCCGCAGGGCATCGGCAACGTCGTGGCCAGCGCCGTCATCGACAGCCGTCGCCACGATGGTTCCAACCAGTACGGTGATCTGGCCTCGGGTGCGTATTCGGACTACACCGGCTACGCACCGGTAAATTCGCCGATGGCCTTTTGCCAGCCGCAAACCGTCGGACCCTGTCCACCGAACGTCGCCGATCCCTACCGTTGGCAGCCCCTGATCTCCAGCTCGGGCGTAACGCAAACGTTCATAGGCCCGCATTGGGAAAGAGTCACGCCCTTCGCGCTGCAGTCGGCCTCGCAGTACGACGCCACCACTCCGCCGCCCAACTACTCGCAAGGCCCCGCCAACTACCAGGCTGATGTGAACCAGATGGTGACGATCAGCGGCGGCTTGACCATGCAGCAAAAGGTGACCGTCGAGTACTGGGCCGATGGCCCGGCATCCGAGCTGCCGCCGGGCCACTGGGGCCTGTTCGCCCAGTTCGTATCGCAGCGCGACGGAAACTCGATCGACAAAGACGCGAAGATGTTCTTCGCTATGCACAACGCTTCTTTCGACGCCAGCATCGTGGCCTGGCATCTGAAGCGCAAGTACGACGGCGTGCGCCCGATCACCGCCGTGCGCTACCTCAAGCAGGGGAAAACGATCTTCGCCTGGGGCGGGCCGGGCCGGCCCAACCAGTCGATTGCGGGCGAGAAGTGGTCGCCTTACAACCCGGGCAGCAACTTGACGCCGTCGTTCCCGGGCTACATCTCGGGGCACTCGACTTTTTCCGCCGCTAGCGCCGAGGTCCTGCGCAAATTCACGTGCAGCGACAACTTCGGCTTCTCGACGGTGATACCCGCGAACTTCGGGCGCGTCGAGGCGGGCGTTCCCCCGTCGCCCATGACCCTGTCCTACGCGACCTTCAGCGCAGCGGCCGCCGAAGCCGGCCAGTCGCGATTGCTGGGCGGCATCCATTTCGCCGACGACAACACGGTGGGACAAAACCTCGGCAAGCAGATCGGCGACCAGGCGTGGAACAAAGCACAGTTTCTCTTCCACGGCGGCCGGGACTGACGTTGTCGTCACGTTGCCAAAGGATCGGAGGCGCGTCACACCTCTCCCACCGGGAGAGAGCAGCTGTGTTCGATTTCAAGCGGGTTTGAGATGTTTGGACTCATGCCATGGTGCGCGGTCACGATTGAAGCGTGCCGGAATCCATAGGAGAACCCCAGGAAGTCGGCCTCGCAGATCGGCGTGAGCACAGTCACCACGGCCTGCTGGACGATCTTGTCCTCGAGTGCCGCGATGCCCAGCGGGCGTTGTTGCCGTCCACCTTGGCGGATGTACACGCGCCGCGTTGGCAGCGCGCGGTAGCGGCCCGATTGCACCGCCTCCCACAACTCGCCGATCCGCTCAGCCAGTCCGTCCTCGTCCTCCCATGACGAGGCGCTGGCGGCGCGCTTCAAGTAGACATTCGATCCAATATAGCCCACGTCACGACGGTACAAGCTCGGCGCAGGCTTGTATTCGAGTCAACGGAATTCTCGCGACAGCACAAGCTGACAACTTCGCACGGAAGTGCGGGAGCATCCGCTCGGGGCCTTCGCGCGGCCAGCATTGCCCGCCGGCCGAATCGGAAGCGGAGCTGGGTTTGCTCCTTTGACGTCGGCGTCCCGCAATCGCCGACTCCGCGTTCTTCCACGGTTTGCGAAAGCCGTTTCATCCTGGGCCGAGGGCGCTTCGTCGGATCGCCGCCTATCGCCTCCGGTCAGGGTTAGCATCGCGGGTCGCGCATTCGGCAGGCCGTACAAAACAACATGGAATCCACTAACTGGTCGACCCGCAACCCGGTGGCGATGCTGGTGCTCGCCGTGTTCGTTTGCCTGCTCGGACTGCTGAGCCTCAATCGCCTGCCGCTGCAGTTGTTTCCTGACATCGAGCGGCCGCAGATCACGGTCCAATCGCGCTGGTCGACCGCATCGCCCGAAGAGATCGAGTCCGAGATCCTCGAGCCGCTCGAAAAAGTGATGCAGGGTCTGGCCGGGGTCGAGGAGCTCGAAGGCAACGCCAACCCGGGCGAGGCGATGATCACGCTGCGCTTCGCGATCGGCACCGACATGCGCAACGCATTGATCGAAGTGCTCGGTCGGATCAATCGCCTGCAACCGCTGCCGCGGGACGCCGACCGGCCGGTGGTCACGTTGGGCGGCGACGGCACCTCGAACGACACGTTGTCGTGGTTCTTCGTGCAGCTTCTCCCAGGGGCTCCCGGGCCGATCGGCAGCCATCGCCGATTCATCGAGGACACGGTGCGTCCGCGGCTGGAATCGATCCCAGGCGTCGCCTCGGTGACCGTCAACGCGGGCCCGCCCGATAACGTGCGGATCACGGTCAATCCGGCGCGTGCCGCCGCGTTGGGTGTGGGCGTACCGGACATCGCGAACCGCGCCGCCAGCGCCAACAATGTCTCGGGCGGCCAGATCGACGTCGGTCGCCGTCAATATGCGCTGCGCTTCACCGGCCGCTTCGATCCGGAGCAATTGGGAGAACTGGTGCTGTCCTGGCGCGACGGCCGGGCGGTGCGCCTGTCGGATGTCGCAACCATCGATGTGGCGCCGCCGACCCGGCAGTTTTTCGCCTATCAAAACGGCAACCCGGCGTTCGGCATCCAGGTCCGGCGCGCCAATGGCGCCAATGTCCTATCGACGCTGGATGCGGTCAAGGCCGCCGTCGCCGAGCTGCGCGACGGGCCGCTGAAGGCGCGCGGCCTGGGCATCGAGCAGTCGTTCGACTCGTCGCTATTCATCCGCCGCGCCGTGAGTCTGCTGACCGAAAACCTGGTGATCGGTACCCTGCTCGCGCTCGGCGTGGTCTGGTGGTTCATGCGCGAGTGGCGGATCACCGCGCTGATCGCGGCCTCGATTCCGCTCTGTTTGTTCGGCACCTTCATCACGCTGGACCTGCTCGGGCGCAGCCTCAACGTGATCTCGCTCGCCGGGCTCGCGTTCGCGGTCGGCATGGTGGTCGAGGGCGCGATCGTCGTGTCGGGCAACATCATTCGACTGCGCGAAGCCGGCCTGCCGCTGGCGCAGGCGGCGCGCGATGGCGCGCACCAGGTCGCCGGCGCTCTGTTCGCATCGACCGCGACCACGATCGCGGTGTTCGTGCCGGTGCTGTTCCTGAAGGACGTCGAGGGGCAATTGTTCGGCGATCTGGCGCTGACGATCTCGATCGCGGTAGCGATCTCGATCCTGCTGGCGTTGACGCTGCTGCCGGCAGCCGTGGTTCACGTGATCAAGGACAACGCGAAGAGTTCGGGCTACGGTCATGGCTGGCCACGATTCACTGATTGGATCCTGAAGGCGACCGATTCGCGTACCAAGCAGCTGTCCTGGATCTCGGCCCTGTTGGTGGTGCCGCTGGCCGGCACCCTGTTGCTGCTGCCGCCGTTGGACTACCTGCCTCCGGTCAAGCGCGCCGCGATCGACGCGTGGTTCACCTTCCCGCCCGGGATGAGCCCGGAGACCGTGAATCGGGAGTTGCTCCCGACCCTGCTCGCGCGGATGAAGCCCTACATGGATGGGACAGCCGAACCGAAGTTGAAGAATTGGTACATCCTCTCCTGGCCCGGCGGCGGCACGATGGGAGCGCGCGTGCAGGACGAGACCCGCATCCGCGAGCTCGAGACGCTGGTGCGCGACAAGATCGTCGTCGGCCTCCCCGACACCCGGACCTTCGCCACTGAAGGAGAGCTGTTCGAAGGGATCGGCGGCTCGGCGCGTTCGATCGGCATCCACCTCCAAAGCGAGGATTCGGCGGCGCTGAACCAGGCGGCTCTGCACGGCCGCGATCTGCTCGAGAAGACTTTTCCCGGGGCCGCGGTGCAGAGTTTCCCGAGTCCGGAGGCGGCGGCCCTCGAACTGCGAGCTGCGCCCGATGATCGCCGCATCAGTGAAGTGGGATGGGACCGGGCGACAATGGGAACGGTCGTGCGTGCGGTTGGCGAGGGAGCCTGGTTGGGAGAATATTTCGACGGCCATACCCGACTACCGATCATGTTGCGCGTCGCCGGCGGCAAGACCCCGGAGGAGATCGCGGAGGCGCCGTTGTTCACGCCGTCCGGACAGCAGGTGCGGTTAGGAGATCTGGTGAAGATGTCGGCGGTTCTTGGTCCCCCGGGGATCCGCCGCATCGATCATCGCCGCACTGTGACCTTGACCATCGATCCGCCGCCCTCGCTGTCGCTGGAAGAGGCACTGCGGACGATCAACCAGCAGATCCTGCCCAAGATCCGCGCCGAGATGCCGGCCGATGGCTCACTGCGGATGGCCGGCAGCGCCGACGGCCTGAGCCGCACGCTGGCGGCGATGGGACGGGTATTTGCGTTGGCTTTGTTCGTCCTGTTTCTCCTGATGACCGCCCTGTTCCGTTCGCTGCGCGACAGCGTGGTGGTGCTGCTCACGGTGCCGCTGGCGCTGGTCGGCGGCATGTTGGGACTGCGGATGTTGGGTCTGGTCGCATTTCAGGCGCTCGATCTGTTGTCGATGATCGGCTTCGTGATGATGATCGGCGTGATCGTCAACCATTCGATCCTGCTGGTCGCCGCAATTCGCAGCGCGGAAGGTCCGTCGATCGCGCTCGAAGAGGCCATTCGTTTGGGGCTGAACCAGCGGCTGCGCGCGATCCTGGCCAGCACGTTGACCGGCGCCTTGGGCGCGCTACCGATGGCGGTCAATCCCGGACCCGGCAGCGTCATCTATCGCGGACTCGCTGCGGTTAATATCGGCGGCGTGATCGTCAGTCTGGTTTTCAGTTTGCTGCTTATCCCTTCCTTGATTCGCTTATTCGGCGCGCGCCGCTCCGCGACGGATCCCATCGGCGCGGTGGCCACATCATGAGCAACAGACTTCCTATTGCTGGTTCTCTACTCCTGTTGTTTGCCACCGGAGTGGAAGTCCCAGTTGCGCATGCTGAAGGTCCGGCCAAGTCGCCGCCGGTGCTGGTCGAGGTCGCCACCGCGCGCACGACCAAGATCGCGCCGCGCGCGTGGATCCCAGGATCGATCGTCAGCCGCGACGACGCCCGGATCGCCGGCATCGTCGCCGGCCGCGCACTATGGATCGCTGAAGTCGGGCAACGGATCGACGCGGGCGGCGTGGTCGCGCACCTGGACGACACCGTCGTGAAACTTCGGGTCGCCGAATTGCAGGCGCAGGTTGCGCGCTCCCAGGCGCAGGCGGAGCTTGCCCGCACCCAACTCGAGCGCTTTCAGAGTCTGGCCGACACCAAGATCTACCCGGCGAGCCAGCTGGATGAAGCGCGCGCGCAACTGGACATGGCGCGGCACGACGTCACGAGGCTCACCGCCCAGCTGCACCTGGCTGAATACGAAACGCGGCAGTCGACGATCGTGGCACCCTTCCCCGGAGTCGTGACCGAACGCTTCGCGCAGCCCGGCGAATATTTGCAGGTGGGCGCCGCCGTCGCGCGCCTGGTCAACACTGAAAACGTGGAGGCGCGCGCAACCGGCGCGCTAGCCTTCGCCGGCAACATCAAGGCCGGTCAGGCAGCGACCATCCGTTTCGCCGGCGAGGAGCGGCGTGCCACCGTGCGGGCCGTGGTTCCGGTCGGCGACGACCGCTCGCGCCAGTTCGAGATCCGGCTCGCTCTCGGAAAATTAGGCAAACTCCCATTGCCGGTAGGAACTGCCGTGGAGGTCAGCTTGCCGACCGGCACCGAGCGTTCCGCGGTGGTCGTGCCACGCGACGCGATCGTGATCCGGCAGGCGCACACCTACGTTATGCGGGTAGCGCAGAATGGGACTGTCGAGCGGCGAGAAGTCGAATCGGGCAGCGCGGTGGAGGATCTCGTCGAGATTCGTACCGGTGTGGCTGAGGGCGATCGGCTGGTGGTCCGCGGCGCCGAGCGGCTCGAGCCGGGACAGGCGATCACCATCGCGCAGCCGAGGTCGGCGGCGGGGACGAGTCTTATCAACTGAGCCGCAGCCGCGGCGTGCCTCCCTCCTCTCAGAGTTTGCGCCGCGACGTTCTGCTGGCCGTCTTGCGCGGGCGTCGGTCGCAGGCCGCCACACACTCGGACAGGAACGTCGAGAATGGGCCGATGTCACCGTCGGCGCTCGCGCGTCGAGCGTTTCGAAATACTCCTTCTTTCGCTCGAGCGGCAGCACCGTCCACGGGTAGCCCGCCGAACACAACATCGTGTTCATCAAGAAGCGGCCCTTGCGCCCGTTGCCATCCATATAGGGGTGAATGAACACGAACATAAAGTGGCCAAGAACCGCGCGCACCGCCGGTCCCCGCTCCTGCCGCAGGAGATCAAATAACGCCGGCATCGCGTCGCCTGCCAACGGACCGGTCGAGAAGCTGCGGCTTACCGAATGGAACCGGCGCATCGGCGTGAACCTGACCGGTGCATTCCTCATGGCGAAACATGCTGCGCCGCATCTGCGGCGCGCGCGCGGCGCCATCGTCAACATCGCGTCGACGCGTGCGCTGCAGTCGGAGCCCGACACCGAGGCCTACGCGGCGAGCAAAGGCGGCCTGGTGGCGCTGACCCACGCGCTCGCCATGAGCCTCGGGCCGCAGGTGCGCGTCAATTGCATCAGCCCCGGCTGGATCGCGCACACACCGGTGAAGAAAAAGGACCACCAGCAGCATCCGGTCGGGCGGGTGGGCCGCGACCGGGACGTCGCCGAGCTCGTCGCGTTTCTGCTTTCCGACGCCGCCGGCTTCGCCACGGGCGCGAACTACGTTCTGGACGGCGGGATGACGCGCAAGATGATCTACGTCTAGCGAACGAGGATCGTCGCGAGCAAGAGCAGCGTTCCCATGCTCACGCAGTCGGTGGCCGTGGTGAGGAAGATGCTCGACGCGGTCGCCGGATCGAAGCCCATGCGTTTCAATGTGAGTGGCACCAGCGCGCCGGACAGGCCGCTCGCGATGCAGGAGAACACCATCGCCGCGAAGACGACGAAGGCGAGCGTGAACGGCCGCTCCTGGTGCTGGCCCACGGCGGTCACGTACATGCCGAGGGCCGCCATGA
>Ga0137409_10004979_pt1 | contig 13886 bp, 20 predicted proteins | sample CZODoug1_16funga_FD_122059 | JGI IMG/M metagenome (GOLD analysis project Ga0137409, IMG submission 122059) | Vadose zone soil fungal communities from Angelo Coast Range Reserve, California, USA - CZODoug1_16fungal (Hybrid Assembly) | ecosystem: Environmental > Terrestrial > Soil > Vadose zone... | reverse complement strand
ATTAGCTATGGAACTTCGAGCGGCCGCGCTTCGGTAACCTCTTTTCCGCTCGAGACGGACAAGGCGGAGCTGCGCGGTGCCTTACTACTGAACATATGTACGCGTAGAACGCGGGCTCGAGAACTGTGCCACTTTCGCCTTATTATCCTTTAATATCCAGGGGCTAGGTGCTAAAGTGGCACAAAGTGTGCCACAATGCATCTATTCGGGCTACTTTCGCCTTATTATCCTTTAATATCCAGGGGTTAGGTGTCCTTCCGCAGCGAAAAGTGTGCCATAATGCAGTTCGTTGGGGAGCGCCAGGTCACGCCCCCCCCTCCCCTCCTAAGTACACGACATCGCTAGTGTTTATGCACGCCGATCCCCGGTTGGGGTGGGCGGGTGGAGCGGGCGGGGGGGACCCAAGCTGGCGGAATCTTTCCCTATAGATTTCAAGCACTTAAGAGGTTGTCCACGGGGTCAAATTAAATCGAGCAAATACTGCGATTTACCTCGATATACTCCGTTAAACCCTTTTCGGAGTCGGTGTTTCGGTGCAACCGCCGGCCGTGGACAACCTGGGCGCTGGACAACCTCTTCGGCAAACTTTCTCCCGGAGTGATCTCCAAAAGAGGTACATCCTTGTGTCGTCTTAGATCAAATGTTAGAAAAAGGTTGTCCAGGTTGGGTAGGTTGTCCTTAGCCTTCAAAACAAGATAGATCCGGAATGGACAACCTCTAGGGTAGGTTGTCCAGGTTGTCCACGGAGCCCGAAGCCGGTTTCTGCTGCAACCGCCGAAGACTACCGCGTTGCCGTAGAATATGAGCAGTATTCGAACAGGAAAAACAAAAAAGCCCCGGAGGTCTCCCCCCGGGGCTCACGATGACAAAACCAGACCGTTCAGTTTATTTCTAGATTTATTTCTTTATTCCCTTTCCCATTATTTTTAAACCAACCACGAATGCCGTTTCTTTTGACCTGCACCCACCCGAGCTTTTTCAGAATATCCGCCACCCGCATTTGGTTTCTTCGATCCTGCCGGTCGTCTCTCAGGATACATATCATGACATCTGCACTGGTGATGAATTCAGCCCCCGGCAGAATAGATCTCTGCTCACCTGCAAACCAGTTAGAAACCCCTTTTTCCAGAGCTGCTTTTATAACTTCTTCCCAACTGTCAGCCCTGGCGGCACCCTCCTGCGCTTTAACAAACAGTATGTCGCCCGGCTCAGCCCACCAGCGCTCGCCGCGGCGGTACGCCGACACGGCCTCAGCCCAAAGCCTATCGCGCAAGGCTTCGACTTTCTCTATGTCGATAGTATTAACCTGAACCGGCCAGAAGCGGCGGTTGCCGGTGGCGTCCTCTAGATAGGTATTTTCGTTGGTTGTAGCAATACCGATGCACCGACGAATATAGTTAGCCTCGTCCCGCCGATACGCCCGCCGAAACTCGTCTGACGACGCGTCTAACAGGGCTTTCACCTTGGCGGCGCCTTTACCCAGAGATACCATTTCCTTGAATTCGAGCAACCAGGCCCGACCGTAGAACTTAGCCAACGCGTCCCGTTCATTGCTCGAGGCATCGTTGTGCGCACGGTAGTTCTCCCGCCCTGCGAGGGTCTGTATCAAAGTGCTCTTTAGAGCCCCCTGGGCGCCCTCCAGAACGAGGATCGTATCGACCTTGACCTCCTCCTCGGTCATGGCCCTTGCGACGGCACTGATGAGCGTCATGCGCCCTACGCGCCTAACATACTCCGCCTCATCCGCCGGTCCGTGGTCCTCCCTGATCTCAGCGTTACCCGCGTGACACCAATCTTTAAGCCATGTATCTAAAAGCGCGGTGTCGTTCGTCCCGGGCAGACTGTTCAGATAGTCCCTAACCGGGTCGTACTCCACTCTGGATGCTACCGAGTGTAGCGCGTCCCAGCACATTAGATTACGGAATCCCACGTTAAATCGCTTGTGCAGCCAATCCCCCAACCGCCCGGCGTCCTCTTCGGTAACCTCGCGCGGCTCGAACTCGTCGCCTTCATGCCATGGCGGGGGCAGCCGAAATTCGGCTTTAGCGCTACGTTTATTAAGAACAAGGACATCGTGCCATTCCGGAGAACCCAACAGAAGCGCCCTGGCGTTGGAGTCCACAGGCTTGATCTCCCCCGACTTGTCTAAGAGAAGGTTTTCAGCTTCTACGGCTTTGTTCCTAGCGAACTCCCTGCCAGAGGCGATCTCGGCCTCTAGCTTCGCGTCACTGTAGTCGCCTACCCTGTTAAGGACGCGCTCGGCCACATCTACGGCCTCTCGCAGCTCCAGGGCTAAGCCTCTGCCGTCCGCGTCCGGGCCGTGCCCGCAGAAGTACGAGGCGCAAGCGGTGCGCAGGTGTTTGTGTATTTCTGTGTCTTTACCGGACTTTAGCTCGATAAGATGCTTTTTATACGCAGTCTTTTTTTCGGTTAGACGGGGCAACGACACCGGTTTGCCCGTGATAATCCCCAGCCTTTTCGCTACGCGGTCCGCCACGCCTTCGAGGACAGGCTCAGCGATGTAATGTTGCTGCACTTCGTCACACGTGGCGGGGTCTATCAGTTTCCAGCCGTGCAGCTCGTTCTCCATGTCCACCCAGCGCTTGAGCTCCTTAGAGCCCATAGGCCGGTCCAGCCAGAACCACAAGTGGACCCTAGCCCCGGGTTTAAACCCAGCCCCGGCGGACCATTGCCACACACATCCCGCTGTGCGGAGTTCGAAGGGCAACACCCCGATCACCTTGTTTACACTGGCCAGGCACGACTCTGGCGTGCTGAGATCTACCTCTAGTTTCTCTTTAGGCCAGTCTATGTCGAACATGACCCACTGATGAGGCACCTCACGGAAGCACGCAGGTTCTCCGTTACGGGCTATCTTGGTGCGGGCCACACCTTCGATCCATTCCTCGTCTACCTGGACCCCGCGCCCAGGCACCAACGCCCCGCGAATCACCTGAGCGTTCTCTGCCGAGAAGTGCACTAAGGCTTCGTATAGCTCCTCCAGGGTGTCCGCTTCGGCCTTGCAGGTGCTGAAGAATTTGGGCCGTAGATCGGGCTCTACTTCTTTGGGTTTACCTTTGCTGTCTACGATCCATAGCTTGGTGAGGGGGATTGTGTCGTGCTTTAGAATAGTAAGGAAGTCAGTCATCGTTGACCCACGAACGTAAGCACGGCATGTAGAACCGTCAAGGCACCCCTTGACATTTGTTAGACCGTGCTTAGATTTCGATGTAGATGGCGAATTACAAATGGCGGTTGACTCCCAACCTTGAAACAGAACTGCGTAGTGTAGCAGCAGGAGATTACAAACAGCGCTACGTACAGCATAAGCGTTGTATGGATCTGGATTCCGCCTGCGAATACATTCAGGTTCTGTTGAATGAGATAGACATCTTACGCGAAGAGCGAGGTCTACTCTGATGACACTAGAAGAGCATGAGGAGTTCGGGCGTCAGATCAAGATCTTTCGAGAGCTTCTGCATGAGAACGCGGAGAGGCTCTCTTCTAAAGAGAAGTCGTTTGCTAGACATCTGTGGAAGCAGCTAGGCGAGTTCCGTAATGATCTGGACAACGCCCTGAACGAACTCCCCGAGTTCCGTCTCAACCCAGACGACAGAGCCCTCATCAACAGGATGAATCGCGCGTACTACGGCGATATCGAAGTCTGATGCCCGCCTCCGTCTGTACTCTCAATCAGGGCATCCGTGACGCTATCCGTTGGAATGTTAAGAATGGTTGGCCTGGCTGGGAGTGGAAAGACGTCGGTATGCCTATCGTAAACATGATCGAAGGCAGACGTTTCGAGGCTTCACAGCATCCTACAGGATATAGACGTCTGGTTATAGACTGGACCAAAGCTCGGATTTAATGTCTCTTAAACGTGGCCGCCCTCGTAAAATCCCCGATGAACCTTCGTTACCGTTACCTATACCTCAAGTTCCGGCTGCTGGCCGCGGTATCTCTGCGCTTGCTCGCTTCTCTCGATCGGGGCTACCAAAGACCGGACCCTGGGAGCCTTACACGAAGCAAGCTGATGCTTTTAGAAAGCATCACTGCAAGATGCTTGCGATACAGGCGGGAGGTCATTGCGGAGCTGCTCCCTCGTCAATGGTCGCGTCTGCCGCAGTGCAACTCGCTGTCTCGCAGTATTTGTTTGATACCGGAGCTGCAGAAGACGACCTTCAAAAGCTGAAGGTGGCTACAATGATGGCCAACGACTCCCGCGCGAACTTGATTGCAGCCTACGAGATGGCCGTGCGCGAGGCCCAGGCGATGAAGGCTGTGGCTAAAGACGGTATGACACCAACGAGGATGCTAGAGCTGGCTATAGCCAGCGAAGGACAGGAGGACGAGTAATGCCTCACTATGAGAACGGTACAGAAGTTAAGGTTGGTGACAAGGTTTCGGTGGAGTTCGAGGTGACTAGTATCGGCATCTCGGAGGACTTCTGTAACGCCGTGTTGTTCATTAAACACGAGGGCCCTCACAAGGTAGGAGTGACTTTGTCGCTAAACACCAAGCAGCTTATCCTTGTCATCCCGCCGGACGCAAAATGACTAAGAAAGAGCTTCGTTGCATGCACCCGGAAAAGCGTAGCGGGCTGCCTTGCAAGTTCGTAACTACTAGTGCTTGCGCTCTCGGTGCCCATAGGCGCTATCTACACGGCGTTACCGGGACCTCTTTGGGTAGACCGGGACATAAGCGCAGGGGCGATATAGGTTTGAAGCACTATCAATTCCTTAACTATCGCAGTGGCTACAGGGTTTGCAGACTGACTCCTACAATTGTGAACCTAAAATCTGGTCTGGTTATGACACCTATAGAAGTCAAAGATGAGGTAGGAACTCTTTTCCGTCTCGCCGCCACAGAGCGAGACAGTTTATTGACCTCAGGATTGGATCATCGGGGTAATGCGTACTACATGGAGGTAAAATGACTAAGAAAGAGTTTCTAACGAAGGTCAAGGAATACGAAGAGGACTTTCAGTATACGGCCTACCTGGCCAACGAAGCCGGTGATCATGAGGCGGCTATCAAAGCCTACAAGGAAGCCCTCTACGTCTACACGCAAATCTTCCAGATCGAAGCTGAGATCGAAGCGGAAGACGAGAGGGTCCCGGAGCCTGCTAAGCCGGTGTCGCTCTTCTCATGAGCGCTGCACAGGGTATAAAACATGAGCAGATCCTCCATTTCTCCGACGGTCACGTGGAGCGACAGATCACACCCACCGTCTTCAACGGCTGGTTAGGTTTCGCGCGCTGTCTGCGGACGGGCGCAAGTTCAGTATGATCACACACGGAGAGGACGGAGGTCTTATGGGCACCGGTCTGGATCACGAAGGTAACGCACATTACGACGAGGACGAACAGTGAACCCCGCGCTTTTCTTCGGAGCCTTCGTCGTGATCGCAGGACAGAAGGTTCCCTATAACACTAATTACGACCGTCGCGAGTTAGTTGACCTCCCGCAGCCTAGCAAGTTCGAGTGTTACCGCGAGCCGGTGTCTATCGACAAAGACCGTGGGCTCATCCGCTTCACCTGCGAGGACAAGCGGGATAAGGGTGTGACAACCTTCGGCGTAGCGTGCGCTCCTGGTGAACGCCACGAGGCTATCATGATCATAGACGTTAGCCCTACGGAGAAGGTTATGCCAGCCATGTTCGTTGTAGCTTGTGAGAACAAAGGCACTGAGATCTAAATGCGAAATTACACGTCTTACCTTGGTAGTTTGACCTTCTTCGACGACGCCCGCCCGGCTGCACTCCCGCCGCCCGGCGGCGCGGTCTACAAGCGCCCCCCCGGCTCTGCGTGGGCCGAAGTCCCCGAAATTATCGGAGCCTATGAGTGCGGCCTAGGCGAGGTCGAGGAGTGCTCCTGCCCTTACTGCCGCGAGGCTCGATGAGCGCAACAGAACACCGCGAGCGAGCTAATCGCGTCTTCGGTCCGTTGGCGCTTGTGACTTTTCGTGAGTTCTTTTGGCATAAACGAGCCCTAGAACAGCGCATAGAGACCGAGGCTCGCATTCTGTACTACGGCATCACAGAAGAGGAGATTGCTAAACGCCTAGGTGTAAGTCATCGCACGCTTCGTAAGAATTTGCCTTCTATCGACACTTTTGTTGTTCGAGAGTCAAGGCGGAGCGTGCGCGATTTGTAAGCGTGTGGGTAAGTTGTGTGTGGATCATAATCACACTACCGGTGAAGTACGAAATTTGTTGTGTACGCAGTGCAATTCAGCGGTGGGTTATTTGCACGAGAGCTATGAAAAGGCTCTGGCTCTTGCTGATTACGTTAAAAAATGGTCGGCATGAAACTAGAGAATTTGCTAACCTCCAGGGCCGGTTTTGGACTGGAATCGGCAACCCCCCTTCAAAAAGGAATTTGCCGTATAGTCGATGGACAGCCTACAGGTCTATCCGATGAGGCTATGATCAAACACTTCGGGACTCTCAAGATCCCCGAGTCCCCCCAGCTCCTCGTTCTCATCTGTGGCGTTCGTTCCGGTAAGTCGCTTATTTCGGTGGCTGCAGCTTTCCACGCTGCGCTCACCGCGGACCTATCCCGCCTCCTGCCCCACGAGCGCGCACGCGTGGCCATCGTGGCGCCCACGGTCGCCAACGCCTCCACGACCTTCCGCCTCCTCACCGGCGCCGTGCAGACATCGAAGGCCTTGAAGGCCGTGGTCCTCGGTGAGCCTACAGCCGATACGATAACCATCCGCCGTTCTGACGGGCGCTTCGTCGACATCGTCGTCGTAGCGGCCCACCGCGGCGCCGTGACGCTCCGTGGTACCTGGCTCGCGGGCTTCATCCTGGAGGAGGTGGCCTTCTTCGGAGCCGACTCCACCGGCTACGTCATCAACGCCGAAGAGCTTCTGCGCGCCGCAGAGACCCGTCTGGTGCCCGGCGGACGCGGCATGATCATATCCTCCCCGATGGGGGCTGAAGGTCTGCTCTTCCAACTTTATCAAGACCATTTTGCCAAGCCAGGTAAGGTAGTCGTCGTCCACGCACCGACGTTGGCGATGAACTACGTCACGGTGACCCCGGACATCGTGGACGCTATCCGTCGCCGCGACCCGGACGCAGCCGCACGAGAGTACGATGCGATCTGGGCCGACAGCGAGCAAGTCCTTATCCCTACGGCGCATATCGACCAATGCATGCGCAAGGCCCCTGGTGACGTTGCCCCCGAGCCCGGCCTCTCCTACCGCGCTGCTATGGACCCTGCCACCCGCGGTAACGCCTGGACGCTGGCTATTGCCACGCTGTGCGAACGGGATAATAGGCTTAAACAGGTCATCGTACTAACACGACAGTGGATCGGCTCGAAGTCGGATCCGCTAGACCCTGACCAGGTCATCAAAGAGATCAAAGCTCTGATAGAGCCCTACGGTTTGAACTATGTCGAGACCGACCAGTGGTCTGCTGACGCTAACAAGGCTATCGGTCGACGCTACGGTTTGTACCTTTACGACCGGGCTTTGAACTCGGCTGAGAACTTGGAGATCTATACGTCGCTGGCTGTCAAGCTGGCGGACAACGAGATAGAACTCCCGAAAGATGACGTTGTCCGGGACGACCTCCGCGGACTTCGTAAAATGGTTCGGTCCAGTGTTAGGATCGTTCTTCCACGGACCGCTGACGGAAGACACTGCGATTTCGCTCCGGCGATCGCTCGAGCTGTAGCGACGACGGTATCAGGGCCCAAGGATTTACCTCCAGAGCCAGGAACTCCGGAGTACGTGCTATATGTAGCTAGACAGGATAAGGAGAAAGCCAAGCTGTTCGCTAACAAGAAAGAACGGGCTGCTATCAAAGCAGTGAACCGCGCCCTCAAAAGGGGCGATTTCTCGGTGCTCAAGTGATAGGACCCGACACAGGAAAATTTACGATGCCTAAGAGTGAAACATACGAGTTCGGTGAGAAGCCCTTTCGCCCTAACCGGCGCGATCGCCGCGCGGCTACGGCAACCCAAGCCCCGCGCTGGGTCAAAGAGGCTGTAAAGAAACAGAAGACCGGCAAGCCCCACTGGCTCGCGGTGCAAGAGGAAGAGCTGGGTTCCTACTATACGACGAAGAATGCCCTCAAAGCTGAGCGCAGGAAGTTGCGCGGTAAATGAAATTAATTTTCGCTAAGCTGTCAGCGCTTACGGTTATGCCTAAGGGCACCACCGACGAACTCCGTCCAGAGATTCACGGCGACCTCGTCTACCTACCGGATCAGCACGTCATCAAAGTCGGCGATAGACTCATACCTATCACCAGCGTGCGCACGATGACGCTGGATACACAGCAGGTCATCTGCCCAGAGTGCGCAGAGGGCTTTGCTGACGCCCGCGCAGTCGGCGCTCACCGTTCACATGTTCACGATGTTCCAGGTAAGTCTAACAAAAAGTTTAAGGAGAAGAAGTGAGCGCTAAAGAAATTTTTGCACCTACACATGATTGGGTGCTCCTCGATAAGATTGAGCATACTGATATGTCGCCCGGGGGGTTGGTCATGCCTCAGCCAGGTTCTTATGAATCGCTGCGTCAGCAGAAATATAAGAACGCAGAGCCCGACCGCGATATCCAGAAACACAAGAGCCGTGAGACGGGGCGCTTTTCGGTGCTAGCTGTCGGCCCAGGTTCGTACGTGGATTTTGCCGATGAGATTCACAACGGTGTTTTTATGCGCAAGCCTATGTGTTGCGACGAAGGCGACACGGTTCTGGTACAGGAAGGCGCCAATCCCATCACCGTGAACGGTAAGGTGATATACGCCACACACGATTACAACATCCTAGCTGTTATAAAGGACCCAGGAACTCCTGATGAGAGGCTGGATCCTAAACACGACTACATATTTGCCCGTCAGGCCACCGCCATTCGTCAATCCACCGGTGGTATCTATATGCCGGGCGCGGAAGATCCTACCGGAACCCGCGCGCTGCCTGATCGTTGGGAGGCTTTGGGTGTGGGAGATGGACCTTGGGCATTGAGGCAAGAGCGCAATAAAATCACGGAATTTGCTCGCAGGCCTATGGTGGTCAAGACCGGAGACATCTTTGCATTCGAAGGCGCGGGGTTCGAGGTTATAGCGAGCGGGGCTAAGATGATCTGCGTTCAGAATTATCAAGTTGCTGGACTGTTTCATGCCCTATAAAGATCCCGAAGCCCAAAAGGCGCACAGCAGGGCCTACCGAGAGGCTAATAAAGAGAAGAAGAAACAACAAGGCGCTGTTTATTATGAAGCCAATAAAGAACGGATATTGGAACGCAGTGCCGAGTACTATAAAAAGAACTCTGCTGCTGCGATAAATAGGTCTGCTGCGTACTACAAGGCAAACAGAGAGAAGTGTGATGCCCAAAATAAGGCCTGGGCTAAAGCCAATCCGGATAAGGTAAAAATTATACAGGCCCGATCTAGAGTGAAGCGCAGAGACAAACAAGCGGTCTGGACTAGATCTGATCGTTTTGGTATTAACGATAGACAGTACCAAGAGCTGCTTAGGCTATTTCCAGTTTGCGCTATTTGTGGAAAGCCTCCTGGTAGCAAGGCGTTAGACATAGATCATGATCACTCCACCGGGGTCGTGCGCGGGTTGCTGTGCAATAACTGTAACAGGGGGCTGGGGCGCCTAAAAGATTCACCCTCTCTATTGCGCGAGGCTGCACTCTATCTCGAGTGCGCAAAACCCGATCTATCGGAGGTTGCATGACCCCCGCGCCCTTTCCTGCCGCTCCGGCTCCTGAAGGCCCCGCGTCTTGGACTGACATGACCCTGAAGCAGCGCAAGGCCTGGTATAAGGCTCGTGATAAGGCGTACTTCGCTGCTTGGAAGAACGTCAAATGACCGACGAAGAGTTCTCCATAGTTTTCGATCCGGACTTCGAGCGCGAGGTGATGGGCCCCAAGAATTTAGGAGCCTTTTTATTGCGCTGGTTGACGATCTGGTGCGGGGCGGACGGCTGCGTGCAGATTTCTGGTGTTTTACACGAACCTGCACTTGACGAAGAGCTTTTGACGACTTATCCAAAGTTCTCGCGAATGGCGTGAAGATCTCCGCGGCGACCGGGCTATCTTTGCTTTTCCCGCCCTCGCGCGCGCAGACCGCGATCTTAGGTTCATATTCCACTATAATATGAGCTGTCCTACAGTGCGAGTAGTTTTCGGCGGTCAACTGCGTGTTCTGGACACCGACGAATACGTACAGCAGCCACAAGCTGACGGTACCTATTTCCGTAGGCCCAATACCTAGTTACAATCTGGCCGGATAGCGCTACACGCGTATAATGTACGCGTGGCCTATCTATGAGCGACACCGAGCTGAATGGGTCTAGGGCCCCTCTCTGGTGGCAGTTAAAAAGTGAAAAAGAGCGCTGTGACTCGGTAGTTCGCACCGCGGACAGCCTCGAGCGGCTACACGCCGAGCGGCGCACCCGGGCACTACAGAACATCGAGGCCTACGAAGGTAGACGTCTAGGCGGCCTCTATCCGGCGGCCTATCTTAAGAGCGTTGAGTACTCTACCGATGAGTACGACCACCTCCGGCTTAACGAGGCCCGGTCGATTACGAACACCGCTATCGCCAAGATAGCAGGTAAACAGCGGCCCAGAGCTCAATTCGTTACCTCTGAGGCTGATTGGTCTATCAAACGCAAGGCCAAGAAGCTCGAGAAGTTCGTAGACGCAGTTATGCTCCAGCGACAGAACGGTCTAACAGACGCGTTCGCTGTAGGCCTGCTGATGTTTCGCGACCTGTGCGTTGCCGATAGCGGCTGGCTCAAGTTCTGGGCTGATAACGTACAGAAACGCGTATGTATACAACGTGTTTTCCCGTGGGAAATCCTCTTCGATCCTAACGAAGCCCGCTACGGGGAGCCGCAGAATCTCTTCCACGTCTACGGTCACGACCGTTTTCTGCTCCTGGAGCAGTTCCCGGACCGTGAAGCCGACATCATGAACGCAACCGGCCTCGAGGAGTACAAAGAGGGCGGGATTATGTACGGCTTCGGTACCGATACGAGCAATCGTATGGTCAAAGTCCGAGAGTGCTGGCGTCTATCTCCTGGCGGAGACCGCCCCGGCAAGCATTCTATCGTTATTTCAGGCCCCGACGGCGGCATAGATCTCACTGTTACGAAAGACAACCCCGAGGGCGAGGAGTACACCCGCACTTTCTTCCCGTTCGAAGGTATGTCGTGGGAGCCGTGGGTTATGGGTGTCTATGGCACCTCTCTCGTAGAGAACGTGATGGGTCTCTGCGATGAATTGAACGCCTCTATCCAGCGTAGAGCCGAAGCAGAGAAGCTCGGGTCTAACATGGTGATTTTTGCCGAAGAGGGCGCTGTCGATGTGGAAGATCTTGAGGATAATCGGCCTGCTATCGTGGTTACGGTTAAGCCTGGAGCTAGAATACCTGAGTTCCGTGTACCAGAGACAGCTTCTCAAGCGTCTATCCAGTGGGGAGAGCAACTGCAGCGCTGGATCCACGACGCCAGCGGCATGTCCTCGCAAGACTCGGCGGCGCAGAAGCAACCGGGTCTAGAGTCCGGTGTTGCTATCCGTGAGATACGCGATATCGGCTCGGAGCGCTTCGCTATTCAGTGGCAGAACTATGAGCGCATCATGGCGATTGGAGCCTCCCGCCAGATCATAGCCTGCATGCGCGAACTCGCCGAATCCTCTGGCGACGACGTTGTAGTCAAGTGGCCTGGCGGCAAGTACCTCCAGGAAATCCCCTGGTCTAAGGTCTCGCTCGAGGACGACCAGTATCATTGCCAGGTTTACAGCGTTTCCGGCCTTGTCAACACCCCCGCCGACCGTCTCGCGCTCGCTACCGAGCTTGTAGACCGCGGGTTCATGTCGAAAGAAGTCTACCTCCGCGTTATCCAGGCGAAGGACATCGACGACGAGCTAGGCAAGGTCAACAGCATCTCTACCTGGGTGGAGAAGTGCATCGACGAGTGGCTCGACGCCGACGAAGACGAGCCTATCCACTTCCGCGGCCCGCCCCCGCGCTGGCTCGGTGCTCAGACGCTCACTGATACGATTATACAAGTCGGTATCGCCTATCTCGACGCGGATATGGACAACGCGCCTGCGTACAACCTGCAGTTCTTCGAGCGGTACATGAAAGAGACCGACCGAATCTGTCAAGAGTTTATGGCGCTCCAACACCCACCCGCACCAGCCGCACCACCAGGGAGTACTGCTCCAGTAGCAGCCACACCACCAGCGGCGGCCCCAGCACAAGCAGCGCCCATGCCGCCCCCAGCCCCCGCCGCGCCTCCCGTTTCGCAATAGCGGATTGTAAACTGTCGTTTTCTTTACCCATAACTATTATTCCTCCTATAAATGCCCGACGCCACTCCCACCGAAACCGTTGTCGTTACCCCCGCCGAAACTTCTGTAGGTCCGGATTACTCTAGCCCGCAAGGCAAAGAGGATCACTTTCAGGCGGCGCTCGCCGCGGCTATGAAAGAAGCAGACGCGCTCGAAGCTAATGACTCCGAGACGGAAGTCAAGATCGCTGAAGCGGCCACGAACGACGCGGTCAAGGAAGCGGACAAAGACGCGGCCAAGGCGAAGACTGCCCCCGAGCCCGAAGAGGAAGCCGAGCCCGAGGTTGTAGAGGACAAAGGTCTTCTGGCCAAGGCCCGTAGGCTCTTCAAAGAGGGCGAAATCGTCGAGGCATTGGAGCTGGTCGGTATCGATATCGACAAGGTCCAGCCCACTACCAAGCAGTGGAAGGCGGTTAAGCGTTACGCCACCGAGGCTAAGACCGAAGCGGCGCAGATGAAAGCCGAGGCGGAGAATCAGGCTGCGCAGGTGCGCAGTATCGCCAGCGGTCTAATCCCCTTCGCGCACGGCGCCCAGGCCTACAAAGACGGCGATTACGCGCTGTTCTTGAAGTTGACGACCGGTGACACGCCTGAGTCCTTCCAGCAAAAGCTTATCGAACAACTCCATACGAAGACGACCACAGCTATCGACCCCCGTGTCCAAGCCCGTCTCGACCAGATCGAGCGAGACCGCGCGGCGGAAAAGGTCGAAGTAGATCGTCTCCGCGCAGAGGCCGCAGAGGCCCAGGCAGGGCAGGCTGAGTCTAAGTGGATAGGCGAGATGGCCGAAGAGCTGTCTGCTGATCCTCGTTTCGAGGAAGTCGCCACGAAAGAGAAGTTCCTTCAAGAGGTTCTTCAGGTGCAGCGCGCTAACGTCAATCCTAAGACGAAGATGACGCTCACGCACTCCGACGCAGCCGAGCTAGTACTCGACCGTTGGGAACAGGATTACGGATACAAGCCCGCCGGGGGTAAAGCCGGATCAACCCGAGCAGCTAGGGCAAATGCTGAAACAACCGGGCGCGGTGGGTCAAACGGCGCAAACAAAAAGACAAACGTCAACATCTCCAAAACTTCAGAGGCAGCCCCGAGCGCACTCGATGGGGAATGGTCTAAAGAGAAGCAAGAGCAACTCATGAACCACTACATCGGTATCGCTAAAGCGGAGCAAGCCAGAGTCTAAAACCACCATGTACGGACTTTTCGACAATTTCATTTCGGACACCGGCTCGCTCGACAGCGGCGTCGGTACCGCGTTCGTGGAGCAGAAGCTTGCGCTTTCTGCTGCCGATCCGAACGTCGCTTATGCGTCGTCTATGACGACCTTCGCGCCGTTTATCAAGAACTACTACAACCCCGGTCAGGTCGTGGCACTCACGATCAAGAACCGGATTTTCTACGCCAAGGTCAAGAAGACTGAAGGTAGCGGCGATCTCTGGGTTACCCCGGTTATCTACGCGAACCCCCAGGGTCTTTCGGCCACCCTCGCCAACGCGCAGGCTGTTGCAAGCGCGGTAAACGGCGGAGGCTCTCTCCAGGGTAAAAAGTGGACCTCGGCGTTC
>Ga0137409_10004978_pt1 | contig 13886 bp, 13 predicted proteins | sample CZODoug1_16funga_FD_122059 | JGI IMG/M metagenome (GOLD analysis project Ga0137409, IMG submission 122059) | Vadose zone soil fungal communities from Angelo Coast Range Reserve, California, USA - CZODoug1_16fungal (Hybrid Assembly) | ecosystem: Environmental > Terrestrial > Soil > Vadose zone... | reverse complement strand
ATCAGGGTCCTGATGTAGACGATGCGCTCGCCCTTCTTGCCGGAGATGCGCGCCCAGTCGTCGGGGTTGGTGGTGTTCGGCAGGTCCTCGTTCTCGCTGAACTCGTCCACGCAGGCGGAGAGCAGGTGGATGATGCGCATGCCCTTCTGCCCCGTGTCGAGGAACTCCTTGATGGCCATCTTCTTGGCCCGGGCCACGATGTTCTCGATCATCGCTCCGGAGTTGAAGTCCTTGAAGTACAGGACTTCCTTGTCTCCGTTGGCGTAGGTGACCTCGAGGAACCGGTTCTCCTCAGTCTCGCTGTACATGCGTTCCACGACCCGCTGGATCATGGCGTCCACCGTGGCCTCACGGGAGGACCCGTGCTCGGCCAGGTCGTCGGGGTGCAGCGGCAGCTCGGTCAGCACGTACTTGGAGAAGATGTCCTTCGCCGCCTCAGCGTCCGGACGCTCGATCTTGATCTTCACGTCGAGCCGGCCGGGCCGCAGGATGGCCGGGTCGATCATGTCCTCCCGGTTGGAGGCACCGATCACGATGACGTTCTGCAGGCCTTCCACGCCGTCGATCTCGCTGAGCAGCTGGGGCACGATCGTGTTCTCCACGTCGCTGGAGACCCCGGACCCGCGGGTCCGGAAGATCGAGTCCATCTCGTCGAAGAACACGATGACCGGCATGCCCTCGCTGGCCTTCTCCCTGGCCCGCTGGAAGACGAGCCTGATGTGCCGCTCGGTCTCGCCGACGTACTTGTTCAGCAGCTCGGGGCCCTTGATGTTCAGGAAGAAGCTCTTGCCTTCCTTGCTCCCCTCGTCCTGCGCCGTCTTGGCCGCGACCTGCTTGGCCAGCGAGTTCGCCACCGCCTTGGCGATCAGCGTCTTGCCGCAGCCGGGCGGGCCGTAGAGCAGGACCCCCTTCGGCGGCTTGAGCCGGTGCTCCTTGAACAGGTCGGCGTGCAGGTAGGGCAGCTCGATGGCGTCCCTGATCTGCTCGATCTGGCCGGACAGGCCGCCGATGTCCTTGTAGGAGATGTCCGGCACTTCCTCCAGGATCAGCTCTTCCACCTCGGCCTTGGGGATCCGCTCGTAGACGTACCCCGACCGGGACTCCAGCAGCAGCGAGTCCCCCGCCCGCAGCGGCTGGTGCAGCAACGGCTCGGCCAGCCGGACCACGCGCTCCTCGTCGGCCTGGGAGATGACCAGGGCGCGCTCGGAGTCGGCGAGGACCTCCTTGAGCATGACGACCTCGCCCGCGGTCTCGTAGCCCTGGGCGATGACGACGTTGAGCGCCTCGTTCAGCACGACTTCCTGGCCGGGGCGAAGCTCGGCCAGCTCAACGTTCGGGGACACGTTCACCCGCATCTTGCGGCCGCCGGTGAACACGTCCGCGGTGTTGTCCGCTTGCGCCGAGAGGAAGATGCCGAAACCGGATGGCGGCTGTGCCAGCCGGTCGACCTCCTCCTTCAGCGCGACGATCTGGTCTCTTGCCTCGCGCAGCGTTGACGCCAGGCGCTCGTTCTGTGACGTCACTGATGTCAGTGACGCCTCGGTCTCGCGGAGCCGTTCCTCTAGAAGACGGACCTGACGCGGTGAATCGGCCAGGCGCCTACGCAACACTGCGATCTCCTCATCGAGGAAGGAGATCTGTGCGGTAAGGCTACTCACCTCATCCTCGTGCCGCGAAGCCCGTCCACTCTCGTCCCTAGCTGCCACGGCCCTCACCTCCTCCCGGGGAGTATGAAACTAACTAGACCCTACCTACCTTGCGGACTTTCCTAACATCCCAGCGCGTATTCGCTTGCTCACTATTACCGCTCCCACGCGAGAAACCGCAGGACAGCGCCCGGTTGTCACCGGAGAGTTATCTCCTCGTCACGTAACGTGCTTGTTCACCTGGCCGTGCATGCGTACGGTGTGCCATCCGTCGACCACCGCGACGGTGACGGCGATACCGGCCTTTTCCGCGGCCTTGACCGCGGTGTTCTTGATCTTCCTGGCGCCCTCGGTGGTCAGGCGCTTCCCGTCAGCGATGTTCATCGGTATATATTAGTGCATGCCTCTCTCGCACATCGAGCACATCCTGGTCGCTGCCGACGATATCGACGCGACGCGCGACTGGTACGCGCGCGTGCTCGGCATGCGCAGCGGTCCGCATCCCGATTTCGGCTTCCCGGTGCACTGGATGTACCTCGGCGAGCGCGACGTGGTGCACATCGGCCCGAGCGCGAAGAGCGCGGGCGATATCCAGAAGCAGTATCTCGGACGCACGTCGCAGGGAGCCGGGCAGGGCACCGGCGCGATCGACCATCTGGCGTTCCGCGCCACCGGTCTGCGCGGCATGCTCGAGCACCTGAAGAGAGAGAAGATCGCCTTCAGCCAGAGAAGGGCGAACGGCCAGGCGCTGTTCCAGCTCTTCTTCTACGACCCGAACGGCATCAAGGTCGAGCTCAACTACGATGCCGCCGAGGCCGAAGGCATCGCGCCCGAGCTGATGGCCTCGGATTTGATGAAAGTCCGCTGATCGCCCGCCGAGCCGCCGCCGCCGTGGTGGCGGCGATCGCGGTCGCCGGCTGCGCCCGGCTGCCCGACCCCGTCGAGCGCACGCGATCAACTGCGTTCACGAATACCGCCGATACGCGCCTCGGCCGCACGCTCGCGCCGATGGTCGCGGCGAATCCCGGCAAGACCGGCGTCTACGTCCTGTCCGGTGCGCGCGACGCCTACGCCGCGCGAGTGCTGCTCGCGCGCGGCGCCGAGCGCGGCATCGACGTGCAGTACTACATCTGGCGCGCCGACACCACCGGCCGGCTGCTGTGCGACGAGCTCTGGCAGGCGGCGCAGCGCGGCGTGCGGGTGCGGCTGCTGCTCGACGACGCCAACACCAAGGGCCTGGACGAGGCGCTGGCCGTCCTCGATGCGCACCCCAACATCGAGGTCCGGCTGTTCAACCCGTTCGCCAACCGCGGCTTCCGCCTCGGCGACTTCGTCACCGACTTCAGCCGTGTCAACCGCCGCATGCATAACAAGTCCTTCATCGCCGACAACCAGCTCGCGATCGTCGGCGGGCGGAACGTCGGCGACGAGTACTTCGGTACCGACACGATCGGCGAGTTTGCCGACCTCGATACCCTCGCGGCCGGGGCGGTGGTGGCGGACGTCTCGCGCGAGTTCGATCGCTACTGGAACAGCGCTTCCGCCTATCCCGTCGCGGGTTTGGTGCGCGCCGTCGATCCCGCTCGAGCGGAACAGTTGCGCGCGCACTGGGCCAAGGTCAGCGACAGCCCGGACGCCGTGCGCTACGTCGAGGCGGTGCGCGATACGCCGCTCCTCAAGCAGCTTCTCGCCGGCGCCTTGCCGCTCGAGTGGGCGAGTGCGCACGTCGTCTCCGACGATCCGAGCAAGGTGCTGCGCGACATGTCGCGCGGCGAGCTGAACATGCTGCCGCGCCTGCAGGCGGCGCTCGGCGATCCGGCGCGCGAGCTCGACCTCATCTCGCCGTATTTCGTGCCGACGGAGGACGGCGTGATCGCGCTACGCACGCTCGTCGAGCGCGGCGTGAAGGTGCGCGTCCTGACCAACTCGCTGTCCGCGACCGACGTAAGCCCGGTGCATGCCGGCTACTCCAAGTATCGCGAGGGTCTGTTGAAGGCCGGCGTAAAGCTGTACGAGATGAAGCCGGTGTCGCAGGTAAAACGCGAGCACGGCGTCCCGGGAAGCAGCTCGGGCGGCCAGCTGCATGCGAAGACCTTCGGCGTCGACCGCAGCCGCATCTTCGTCGGTTCTTTCAACATCGACCCGCGCTCGGCCTGGCTCAACACCGAGATGGGCGTGGTGTACGAGAGCCCGGCGCTCGCCGGCAGGCTTGCCCGGCTGTTCGACGCGCCGATTCCGGGCTCTGTCTACGAGGTGCGCCTCGTGTCCAACGGGCGCGGCATCGAGTGGATCGAGCAGACCGCCGCCGGCGAGACGCGCCACGGCAAGGAGCCTGAAACCGGCGTCTCGCGGCGCATGTGGATCAGCTTTCTGTCCTGGCTGCCGATCGAGTGGCTGCTGTAGTTCCTAACTGTGCCGAGGGTCGAGCGCGTCGCGCAGGCCGTCACCCAGCAGGTTGAAGGACAGCACCAGCAGGAAAATCGACAGTCCCGGCCAGATCGCCATCCACGGCGCCTGGTCGACGTAGTTCTTCGCCGTGTTGAGCATGCTGCCCCAGCTCGGCGCGGGCGGCTGCTGGCCCAAGCCGAGGAAGGACAGGCTGGCTTCGGCGATGACCGCCGCCGCGATCGCCAGCGTCGCCTGCACGATCAGCGGCGCGACGATGTTGGGAAGGATGTGCCGCAGCGCGATGCGCAGGTGCGGATTGCCGAGCGCGCGCGCGGCTTCGACGTACTCCTCGGCCTTGGCGGAGAGCACCTGCGCGCGCGTCAGGCGGATGAACACCGGCGTCGCCGAGATGCCGATGGCGATCATGGCGTTGGTGAGGCTCGGGCCGAGGAAGGCGGCGAGGGCGATGGCGAGGATCAGGAATGGACAGGCGAGCATCGCGTCGGTGATGCGCGAGATCAGGACATCGGTCCAGCCGCCGACGTAGCCCGCGAGCATGCCGATCGGTACGCCGAAGGTGAGGGCGATCGTCACCGAGACCACGCCGGCGAGGAGCGAGGCCCGCGTTCCCCAGACGATCCGCGAAAGCACGTCGCGGCCGAGCTCGTCGGCGCCGAACCAGTACGCAGCGCTGGGCGCGGCGCGCACCGCGCTCCAGCTCGTCGCCAGGGGATCGTGCGGCGCCAGCCACGGCGCCACCAGGGCGAGGAGGATGAAGAACGCGACGACGAAGACGCCGAAGGCGGCGCTCTTGCGCCTCAGCAGCCGCTTCATTCGACCCTCATGCGAGGGTTGACGAGGAAGTAGGCGATGTCGGCGAGCAGGTTGAGGGCGATGTAGACGCTCGCGGTGAGCAGCACCACGCCTTGCACCACGGAGTAGTCGCGATTGAAGACCGCGTCGACGATCAGCTTGCCGAAGCCCGGGATGCTGAAGATCGTCTCGGTGAGCACCGTGCCGCCGAGCAGCTCGCCGAAGCTGAGCGCGCCGAGCGTGATGACCGGGACCAGCGCATTGCGCAAAGCGTGCTTGAGGATGACGACGCGCTCGTTGAGGCCTTTCGCTCTTGCGGTTCTGACATAGTCGGAGGAAAGGACCTGCAGCATGGCGCTGCGCGTGTGGCGCATCAGCACCGAGGCGAAGGCGTTGCCGAGCACGAACGCCGGCATGACCATCGCCGAGAGATTGCCCTTGAGGTCCTCGAAGGGGCTGACGTAGCCCGAGGCCGGCAGCCAGCCGAGATTCACGGCGAAGAGCAGGATCAGCAGGATGCCGAGCCAGAAGTTCGGCGTCGAGAGGCCCCAAAGGGCGAATACGTTGGCCGCATAGTCGAGCCAGGTGTCCTTCTTGACCGCCGAGATCACGCCGGCGGTGACGCCGATGAGGACCGCGATCAGCATCGCCATGGTCGCAAGCTGCAGCGTCACCGGCAGCTTTTCCAGGATCAGCTCCGTGACCGGTCGCTGGATGCGCACCGATTCGCCGAGATCGCCGCGCACCACGCCGGAGAGCCAATACCAGTAGCGCACTGGTAAAGGCTCGTCGAGGTGGAATTTTTCTCTTAGATACCGAATGACTTCCGGACTGCGCTCCTCTCCCGCGAGCGCAAGCGCGGGATCCCCAGGGAGGAGCTGCTGCAGCCCGAAGATCAGGACCGAGACGAAGAACAGCGTCGGGACGATCTGCGCCAGCCGGCGCAGGAGAAAGCGTCCCATGTCAGTTCATCTTCAGCCCTTGCACCCTCACCATGCCGTCGGGAACCGTACGCAGGCCCGTGAGCTTGGCGTTGTGCGCCCACAGCCAGTGGCGGTGGAAGATGAAGACGATCGGCCGGTCCTTGGCGACGACCTGCGCGGCGATCTGCTCGTACAGCTTCGCGCGCTCCGACGGGTCGAGGTTGGTGCGCGCCTTGTTGATCAGCTCGTCGACAGCGGCATTGCAGTAGCCTGGGTAGTTGAGTGCCGCCTTGCAGCTCAAGTGGATTTGCAGGTTGCCGTCGGGATCGGCGCGGCCGCTCCAGGCGAGCACGTAGGCCTCGTACTGGCCCTTGTCGCCGAGCGCGAGGGAGGAGGCGAACTCGGTCGACTGGATCTTGATGTCGAAACCCGCCTCTTTCGCCATCGCTTGCACCACCTGCGCGATCCGCTGCGCGTCCGAGGTCGTCGGCGTCATCAGGGTGACGCTGGGGTTCGGCGCGCCTGCTGCGGCGAGCAGCGCCTTCGCCTTGGCCACGTCGCGCTGCGGAATCGGCACGTTCTTGGCGTAGTACCGATTATTCGGCGCGACCCACTGGTTGCCCGGAACGGCTTCGCCGTCCATCGCCACCTTGACGAGCGCGGCGCGGTCGAGCGACAGCTCGAAAGCCTCGCGCACGCGCGGATCGCGGCCGGCAGGGCCGCTCTGGCCGGGTTCGCCCTTGCCGACGTTGAAGTAGATGCCCTGGTAGCCGATCTCGACGATGCGGGCGATCTTGAAGCGGCTGTCGCTCCTCAGGTTGGCCACGTCGGAGCCGGCGAGGCGTTCGATGAAGTCGAGCTGGCCCGAGCGCAGGTTGGCGAGGCGCACCGTGGAATCGACGATCGGCTGATAGACGACGCGGTCGAAGTGGATCTGGCCCTTGTTCCAGTAGCCGGGATAGCGCTCGAGCACGATGCGGTCCTGCGCGATGCGTTCGACGAAGCGGAACGGCCCGGAGCATACGGGCTTGACGCCGAATTTATCGCCCGCGGCCTGCGCCGCCTTGGGCGAGACCATCATGCCGGCGCGATCGGTGAGCACGGTGAGCATCGGCGCGAACGGCGAAGAGAGATTGAGCTTTACCGTCAGCGGATCGACCACCTCCACGCTCGCTACCGGCGCGAGGTCGCCGCGCCGCGTGGACCCGGGCATGGTCTTGTGCCGCTCGAGGTTGAACTTCACCGCCTCGGCGTCCATCTTCTCGCCGTCGTGGAAGGTGACGCCGCTCCGCAACTTGATCTCGAGCGACTTGTTGTCCGCCGACCACTTGTACGAGGTGGCGAGCTGCGGCACGATGTTCAGCTTTTCGTCGAGGTCGAACAACTTGTCGCACAGCCCGGCGAAGACGATGCGGCCGACGAAGGTGCGCGCCATGGTCGGGTCGAGGATGTCGGGGTCCTCCGCCAGGCCGATGCGCAGCGTGCTCTGCGCGGCTACGGAAGAAACGGCAAACGCCAGGAAAAGACCAAACCATCTCATGATGTACCTCCGGGGTGGAACGCTGCCTGAAGCCGCAGCAGTCTCTCATTGACCGCCGTCAACGGCGCGGCGGCGCTGTACGAGCCGATCTCCTTCCAGAAATGACACGCCACGCCGTCTTCCAGCGCCGGCACCTTTGTACTGCAATCCGACCTGGCGTGGGGACAGCGGGTGCGAAAGCGGCACCCCGACGGGGGGTCGTACGGGCTCGGGACATCCCCCTCGAGAATGACTTTCTTGCGGGCCAGGGTTGGGTCGGGCACCGGGATGGCGGACAGGAGGGCGCGGGTATAGGGGTGGCGCGGGTTGGCGAACAGCGAGCGCTTGTCCGCCAGCTCGACGATCCGGCCCAGATACATCACTGCAACCCGCGTGGCGATGTGCTTCACCACCGCCAGGTCGTGGGCGATGAACACGTAGGCGAGGCCGAAGCGCCGCTGCAGGTCCTGCAGCAGGTTGATCACCTGCGCCTGGATCGAGACGTCGAGCGCCGACACGGGCTCGTCGCAGACGATCAGGCGCGGCTCGACCGCGAGGGCGCGGGCGATGGCGATCCGCTGCCGCTGCCCACCCGAGAATTCGTGGGGATAACGGCTCGCGTGGATTTCTGAAAGGCCGACCAGGCTGAGCAGCTCGGCCACGCGGCCCTCCCGGTAAAGGCCATGCAGATGCAGCGGCTCCTCGAGCATCGCTCCGACGGTCATGCGCGGATTGAGCGAGCCGTAGGGGTCCTGGAAGATGATCTGCATCTCCCGACGAAGCGAGCGGATTTCACGCTCCTTCAACCCCGTGATGTCTTTCCCGTGAAAGAAGATCCTGCCGGCGGTCGGCTCGATGAGGCGCAGCAGCAGCCGTCCGACCGTGGATTTGCCGCAGCCCGACTCGCCCACCAGCGCCAGCGTTTCGCCCTCGGCGAGCTCCAGGCTCACGCCGTCGACCGCCTGCACCGCCTGGAAATGCTTGACGAGATTTTCGGCGCGCAGGAGCGCGGTCACAGCGGCGCCCTCCAGCAGGCGACGAAATGCCCCGGCTTGATTTCCTCGAGAGGGGGAATCTCTTTTGCGCAACGCGCGATGGCAAACGGACAACGCGGGTGGAAACGGCAGCCCTCCGGCAGCGCCGCGGCGTCCGGCACGAAGCCCTGGATCGCCGCCAGGCGCTCGCGCTCCATGTGCAGGCGCGGGATCGAGCCGAGCAGGCCGATGGTGTAGGGATGCTGCGGCTCGGCGAAGAGCTTCTCCGCCGAGCAGCGCTCGATCACCTTGCCGGCGTACATCACCGCCACGTCGTCGGCGAGCTCGGCGATGACGCCGAGGTCGTGGGTGATGAGGACGATGGCGGTGCCGAGCTCTTCGCGCAGCGCACGCATCAATTCGAGGATCTGCGCCTGGATGGTGACGTCGAGCGCGGTGGTCGGCTCGTCGGCGATAAGCAGCTTCGGGTTGCAGGCGAGCGCCATGGCGATCATCACCCGCTGGCGCATGCCGCCGGAGAGCTGGTGCGGATAGTCCTTGGCGCGGCGCTCGGGCGAGGGGATGCGCACCCGGCGAAGCATTTCGGCCGACTGGCTCCCGGCTTCTTCCCGGGAGACGTTTCTGTGTCTCAGCAAGGTTTCCGCGATCTGGTCCCCCACCGGGAAAGCCGGGTTGAGCGAGGTCATCGGCTCCTGGAAGATCATCGCCAGCTTGTCGCCGCGCAGGTCGCGCAGCCGCGGCAGCGGCGCTTTCAGCAGGTCCTCGCCCTCGAACAGCACTTCGCCTGCGGCGATCCGGCCCGGCGGCTGAGGCACGAGGCCCATGATCGAGAGCGCGGTGACGCTCTTGCCGCATCCCGACTCGCCGACAATGCCGAGCGTGCGGCCGCGCTCGACGCGCAGGTCCACGCCGTCGACCGCTCGAATCTCTCCCGTTTCGCCGCGGAACGTCGTCCGCAACCCCCGCACCTGAAGAAGCGGGAGAGGTCCGCCTACTTCAAGAAGCGCGGGACTTGGCATGCTCGGCGATGCGTTTCTCGATTTCCTGCCGATCGAAGACGCCCGCCGGTTTTGCCTTGCTCGGGCTGCAGGTGAGATAGGGGATGAAGCGCTCGTGCGCCTTCTCGTAGAGGCGCCTCAGCTCCGCCAGCGGCTCGGCGTGGTCGTCGACCCTGAGATTCAGGTCGGCGTATTCTTCCTTCGAATAGACGAGCAGCGCGGCCGACTGCTTGCCGCGCTTGTCGCCGCCCGCGGCCTGGCCCGCTTCGAGGGCCGCAATGAGCCGCTCAGGGAATGGCTTGCCGGCTTTCTTGAACGCTTCTGCAGTTTCAGAAACGACCTTTGGGCCAGCCAGCATGTTGCCGGCGACCGAGAAGCTTTCGCCGGCGATTGCGCCGGCCCACTCAATGCAGTGCCTGCCGGTGAACTGGCCGATCCTCCCCGCCGCATCGATGACGTGAAGCTGCCGGTGCTCGCGCCCTTCGTCGGGCGCGGTGAGATGCTTCACGACCTCCGGCGCCGGCATGCCGGCGCGCAGCAGCTCGAGACCGCGGGCGTAGTGCGGATTGACGAGCGCCTGCGTGGAGAGCGCACCGACACCACTCGCGGCGTGCGGGCAGAGCGCGCCGACCGCGAAGAAGCGCGTCGCGATGGCGACGCCAAAGGCGCCGCTCGCCGGATCGCGCGCGATGATGGACCACGTCATGCGCCGCGATCATACCCGGCGCGCGCGGTTTCGAGTCTAGGTCAGGAGCAGTGCGGCGAGGCCCGCAAGCCCGGCTGGCAGGGCGTAGCGCTCGAGCGCGCCGGCGTGGCCGCGCGCGAGCACGGTCACCGGGATGTCGGTGCGCTCCATCACCGCCTGCGCGATCGACGGGTTGAGCCAGCGCAGCCACTGCGGATGGCGGCCCGTGCCCATGACGATCTCGTCGACCTGCTCGCGCTCGGCGACCGCGGCGATGCCCGAGGCGACGTCGCCGAGCTCCGACACGGCGCGGAACGGCAGCCGCAGGCGTGACAGCGCCTCGATCGCCGCCGCCATCGCCGAGGCGCTTCGCTCGGCGCGCAGCGAGTCTCGAGCGGCGCGAGTGGTGAATTGGCTGACGTGCCGGTGAAAGCGCGGCTGCACGTTGAGCAGCAGGGTTTCGACGGCGATCCCAGCGTTGGAGAGAAAACCGGCGTGCAGTAGCGCCGCGAGCGCGGCCTGCGAGCCATCGACGGGAACGAGGATTTTCATTACGCCACCTCCGTGGCGGGCTTGCGGTTCTTCAGAAGAGCGAGCCCGAGCACGCCGCCGATCACCGCGAGGTAGACGAGCGTGCGAAACACCGGGCGCGAGGCGAGCTCGGCCTCGACCCGCGGCTCGCCGGTGATCATGCTGGCGGCGGTCCATGCGAGCACCGTGCCGCCGATGTAGAGCAGGCTCGGGACACGCTCGATCCACTTCAGGATCAGGGTCGAGCCCCAGACGACGATCGGAATGCTGATGAGCAGGCCGATGACAACCAGCAGCACGCTGCCGTGCGCGGCGCCGGCGACTGCCAGCACGTTGTCCATGCCCATCACCGCGTCGGCGATGACGATGGTGCGCATCGCTGCCCAGAAGCCCACGGCCGGCGCGATGTCGCGGCCTTTGTCGTCGCTGCTGGTGAGCAGGCGGTAGGCGATCCAGGCGAGCAGCGCGCCTCCGGCGAGCATCAGCCCCGGCACCTGGAGCAGCCAGAGAACGCCGACGGTGAGGCTCGCTCGCACGACCACCGCGCCGACCGCGCCCCAGACGATGGCACGCCGCTGCAGCGCGGGAGGGAGTTGCCGCGCCGCGAGGGCGATGACGACGGCGTTGTCTCCGGCGAGGACGAGATCGATGACGACGATGGCGGCGAGCGAGGAGAGGAAGTCCATGCCGGCGAGTTTGTGCGGGGCCGCCGTGGCAGGAAAATTGACGAGTTGTGATCACTTCGCGATTCGTAATGGATCGCCGGGCCGCCTTCCGCTATCATGGCGACTACCGCAGGGGAGTAGCTTCGACGCGGGTCGGCCGTCAGAACGGGCAGAAGCATCGCCCCGGTCGCCCGGGCAGCGCGCCTCATCTAACGTGGCGAGCCGCAAGCGAGACCTCGGTCCTGACAAGGAGCCGAGATGCCTCGCACCAGGCTACGCCGTTACTTCCGCCACGGGCTCCTGCCGCAGCTCATCGTTTTCGAAGCCGTCGCCCGCCTGGGCAGCGTCACGCGCGCCGCCGGGGAGCTCTGCCTCGCGCAGCCGACCGTATCGATGCAGCTGAAGAAGCTCGCCGCCACGCTGGAGGTTGCGCTCTTCGAGCAGCGCGGCCGCGGCCTGCAACTTACTGCAGGTGGAGCGGCGCTGCGCGAGTCGTGCGTGGAGGTCTTCGAGGTTTTTCGGCGCACCGACGAGCGGCTCTCCGGCTTTCGCGCCGCGAGAGCGGAGACCTCGTGCATCGCCACCGCCGAAAGCGACGCTTACCTCTTCTAAGCTCGTACAATTCGCAGCCAATCGTGGAGGACGGCGAATGGAACTCCCGCGCGACTACAACGCGGCGGTAGACCTGCTGGAACGCAACCTGAAGGCTGGTCGTGGCGCGAAGACTGCGTTCATCGACGATGCCGGAAGCTGCACCTACGCCGAGCTCGCCGAGCGCGCCAACCGATTCGCCAACGCGCTGCATGCCCTCGGCGTCCGGCGCGAAGAACGCATCGCCATCGCCATGCTCGATACCTGCGAGTGGCCGGCGGTATTCCTCGGTGCGATCAAGGCCGGCATCGTGCCGGTCGCGCTGAACACGCTGCTCACGCCCGCCGACTACGAGTACCAGCTCCGCGACAGCGGCGCACGCGCGCTTTTCGTGTCCGAAGCGCTGCTGAAGAGCTTCGAGCCGATCCGCAAGAACTGCCACGACCTCACGCACGTCGTCTGCACCGGGCTGCAGCTCAACGACCTCCTCTTCAAGGCATCGCCGAAATTCGAAGCCGCGCAGACGACGCGCGACGAGCCATGCTTCTGGCTCTACTCCTCGGGCTCGACCGGCGCGCCCAAGGGCACCGTGCACCTGCACTCGCACCTCATCGCCACCGCCGAGCTCTACGCAAAGCCGGTTCTCGGCATCCGCGAGTCCGACACCGTCTTCTCCGCCGCGAAGCTCTTCTTCGCCTACGGCCTTGGCAACGCACTGACCTTCCCGATGGCGGTCGGCGCCACCACCGTCCTGATGGGCGAGCGGCCGACTCCAGATGCGGTCTTCAAGAGGATCGTGGAGAAGAAACCGACCGTCTTCTACGGTGTGCCGACCCTCTACGCCGCCTTGCTTGCTTCGGCGACTTTCCCTGCCCGGGAAAACTTGAAATTGAGAATCTGCACTTCCGCCGGCGAAGCGCTGCCCGCCAACCTTGGCCAGCGCTGGACCGAGCGCACCGGCAGCGAGATCCTCGACGGCATCGGCTCGACCGAGATGCTGCACATCTTCATCTCCAACAAGCCGGGCGAAGTCCGCTACGGCACCACCGGCAAGCCGTGCCCCGGCTACCAGGTGCGGCTCATCGACGATAGCGGCAATGTCATCACCAAGCCCGGCGAGCTCGGCGAGCTGCAGATCAGCGGCCCGACCTCGGCGATCATGTACTGGAACCAGCGCGAGAAGACCAAGAACACCTTCCAGGGCCCGTGGACACGCAGCGGCGACAAGTACAGCTTCGACGCCGACGGCTACTACACCTACGGCGGGCGCTCGGACGACATGCTCAAAGTGAGCGGCATCTACGTCTCGCCGGTCGAGGTCGAAGCGGCGCTGGTGACGCATGAATGCGTCCTCGAGGCGGCCGTGGTCGGCGCCGAGGATGAGAACAAGCTGGTCAAGCCCAAGGCTTTCGTCGTTCTGAAACCCGGCCAGTCTTCTTCGGACTCTCTGAAGAAAACTCTTCAGGAGCACGTCAAGGGCAAGCTCGCGCCGCACAAGTATCCGCGCTGGATCGAGTTCTGCAACGAACTGCCTAAGACTGCGACCGGGAAAATCCAACGGTTCAAGTTGCGAGCGTGAGAACCATCAGTCGTATAGCGCGGGTCCTGCCGCAAGGCGCGAACTCACAAGTCCAGATGAAGCAGCAGGTCATCGGCAGCGAGGGCTACGAAAAGACTTCGCCGTTCCTGTTCCTGAGCGAGGACTGGTTCGGGCCGCCGGGCGGCTTCGAGACGCATCCGCATCGCGGCATGCAGACGGTGACGATCGTGCTGGAGGGCGCGTTCGAGCATCGCGACCACACCGGCGCCCAGGGAATCCTGAAGGCGGGAGATGTGCAATGGATGACCGCGGGGCGCGGTGTCCTGCACAGTGAGATGCCGCACGGGCCGGTGCATACGCTGCAGCTCTGGCTGAACCTGCCGCGCGCGCTGAAGATGATTCCCGCTCGCTATCAGGATCAGCGCCTGGCCGACACGCCTGTTCGAAAGATCGCGAAGGGCGAAGTGCGGGTATACGCCGGGCGCTCGGGCGACGTGGAGCACGGGCACGGCAGCGACTATCCGATGTGGCTCCTGGACATTCAGCTTCACAAAGGTGTTCTGTCTCAGGAAATTCCGCCAACTCACCGGGG
>Ga0137409_10004977_pt1 | contig 13892 bp, 8 predicted proteins | sample CZODoug1_16funga_FD_122059 | JGI IMG/M metagenome (GOLD analysis project Ga0137409, IMG submission 122059) | Vadose zone soil fungal communities from Angelo Coast Range Reserve, California, USA - CZODoug1_16fungal (Hybrid Assembly) | ecosystem: Environmental > Terrestrial > Soil > Vadose zone... | reverse complement strand
ATGGCCGGCTTCGGCAATTACAGCTTCTTGGAAACCACCGACATCTTCAACCTGGCAATCAACAGCACGATGGCACTCCGGGCGTCCGTGCACATGGAGTGGCGCGACTCGCTCTACGACAGCATCCACTCAAACCCGCTGCCTGGAGGGCAAGGTGCCGGCGGGCTCTACCAGGGCAGCGACAATCGCAAGCTGCAAAGTGGCCGCATCGGATTTCTCTGGCACCCGAACGATGACTTCGAGGCCGTTCTCAAGGTCGACCTCGACAAGCTGTACTTCGGCTCGCATATTTCCTCGGGAGTCGATCCGGCCACCGGCACCGCGCAGGACATCCGTAACCCCATAGTCAACGGGCCTCACTACTACGAGGATCACGGCTCTCGCACCTCGCTGGACCTCCACTACACGCTGCCGAACGGCACCACGCTCAACTCATTGACCGGCTATTCGTCGGTGTACACGCATGCGGACTGGGACATCAACGGCGCCGATCCCGCGCCGTTTGCCCTGGCCAGTCATGGCACTTTCTCGAGCACTTCGGAGGAGATCAACTTGGTCTCGCCGAAGGAAGGGCATATCAACTGGGTGGCTGGCGTGTTCCTGCAGCGCTATTCAAACGACATTCCCTCGGACGGCTTCGGCTTCGTTACCAACAACTCGAATTCGCCATCCTACGTGACGCCCTGGGACAAGCTCGAGCACACCTATGCCGCCTTCGGGCAGGTTGGATTCGTGTTCGTGCCGGAACTCGAACTGCAGGTCGGCGGTCGCTACGGCCGCTATGAGTTCGACCAGTTCACGCACTTCGTCGCCGACTTCTCGGCCCTGGGAGGCGGACCGTTCACTACCTTCACTGACCTGGAACCCGGTGGTCATACCGAGCATTACCAGGAAAATTCCACCGACTGGAAGGTGAACCTCAACTACCAGCCGAACAGCGATCACTTCGTGTATGCCGCCATTGCCCGCGGCCATTCTCCAGGCAGCATCAACCTGGCCTCGCCCAGCTTCTTCGCCGACCCCAATCACGGCTCGTATACACAGATGAAGGTGACGAACTACGAGATCGGCTGGAAGACGCAATGGCTCGACCATCGACTGCGCTGGAACGGCGCAGTGTTCTGGGAAGATTGGAAGAACTTCCAATTTTCCTTCCTTGGGCCCAACAGCGTGACCATCATCGAGAACGGCGGCAACGCGCGCATCAAAGGCATCGAGAACGAGATTGAATGGGCAGCCACCAACAATCTCACACTGAGCACCAATTTCACGTTCCTCGATCCGCGCTTGACCGAGAATTATTGCGGTACCGCAGGCGTGACGTCCTGCGCGACTCAGGTGAATTCTGAGACGTTCGGGCCGCCATTGATCGGGCCGCTGGCCCCCGCCGGCACCAACTTGCCCATCACGCCGAAATTCAAGGGCAATATCATTGCTCGATACAATTTCAATGAGGTGGCGGGTTGGAAGCCGTTCGCGCAGGCGTCGTGGGTTTATCAATCCAAGTCAACGCCGACGCTCAAGGTGGACCAAGCGAAGACCCTCGGCACGCAGGCTGCCTACGGCCTGGTTGATTTGATGGGTGGCGCGCAGCTGAATCAGATGACGATCCAGCTGATCGTGACCAATGTGGCCGATCGGCGTGCACAGCTCTCGCGCTTTGTGCAGACGAATCCGGACAATGACAATCAGGCCTACATCATTCCCACGCAACCGCGTACCGTCGCGATTCAGTTCGGGCAGAAGTTCTAAGACGCCGCGACTCACTGGCGGGCCATCCGGCCCGCCAGCCGGGTGGGCGTCTGCCAATGCCGATCAAGATGCTTTCCCGTACCTTCCTGCTTGCGGGCCTCGTGGCCGGCGCACTCGCGTATGCCGAGCGGGCGCCGGTGCTGCGGCAGATCGACCTGCCGCATCCCTATTATTTTCGCGAGATGTACCTGCCGCAATTGACCAGCGGCCCGAGCAGCCTCGCCTGGTCGCCTGATTCCCGGGAACTGGTGTATTCCATGGGGGGCTCGCTGTGGCGGCAGAACGCCGGCACCGGTACCGGCAGCGGCGTCGCACAGCAACTCACGACGGCCTCTTACGATTATCAGCCGGATTGGTCGACGGACGGCCGATGGGTGGTCTACAGCTCGTATCGCAATGATGCGGTGGAGTTATGGATATTGGAATTGGCCAGTGGCGCCGCCAAGCCGCTCCTGGCCAACGGCGCGGTCAATGTCGAACCGCGATTCTCGCCGGACGGCAAGCGCATCGTTTTCGTGTCGACGCTGTTCAACAAGCGCTTTCACATCTTCACCGCCGATATCGACGAGGGCAAGCTCAAGAATGTCGAGCGCCTGACCGGCGAGCACAAGAGCGAACTGCCGCGCTACTACTACAGTCCTTATGATCACGAGATCAATCCGGTGTGGACGCGCGACGGCCGGAGCATCATCTATGTCTCCAACCGAAATCACATCTATGGAACCGGCGGGTTCTGGCGGACGCCGTCGCAGACCGCGTCGCCAGCGGCAGCGGGCGCGGCTGGAGTGGCCGGCGCCGCCACGGCCGACCGCGCCGCCATGCCCGACGCCGCCGCGCACGAATTTCACTACGAGGAAACGAATTGGAAGGCGCGCCCGGATATGTCTCCCGATGGGTCGCGTCTGGTCTACAGCTCCTATCTGGGTAGGGTCTGGCACAACTTGTGGGTGATGCCCGCCGCAGGCGGCGATGCGTTTCCGATCAGCTACGGCGATTGGGATGAGACCTACCCGCGATGGGCGCCGGACGGCACGCGCATCGCCTTCATCTCGAACAAGAACGGCAATACGGAAATCGGCATCGAGCGCATTCCGGGCGGAGTGGCCGAGACGCTCGCGGTCCGGGAGCGGCGCTACTTGGCGCCGATGGCGCGCCTGCATCTCGACATCAAGGACTCACGCGGCCAGGCAGGGTCCGCGCGAGTGAGCGTCACGGATGCAGCGGGCCGCTTCTACGCACCGGCGAATGCCTGGATCAGCGCGGACGATTCCTTCGACCGGCGCGAGCGGCGCGTAGAGGCGCACTATTTCCATGCGCATGGCGAGGAGTGGATCGACGTGCCGGCGGGTGCCGTGAACGTGGACATACTGCACGGCTTCGAGCGCCGATTCGAACAGCGGCACGTGACGGCGACCGCAGGTCAGGCCGCCAACGTTGAGGTGAATCTCGACGCAGGGACATGGTCCGTTCCGGACGCGGCGCATTGGGTGAGCGCGGATGTCCACGTGCACATGAACTACGGCGGTGAGTACCGCAATACCCCCGCCCATCTGGCGACGCAGGCGCAGGCCGAAAATCTCTCCATCGTGAATTCATTGCTGGTCAACAAGGAGCAGCGCTTTCCGGATATCGCGCACAACGGAAGACAAGAGGATGCGGCTTCGCAGGCGAACGCCCTGGTCGTGCACGGTCAGGAATATCACACGAGTTACTGGGGACATATGGGATTGCTCGACATTTCCGGCGGCGTGATTCTGCCGGGGTATGCCGGTTATCCCGATACCGCCGCGTCGAGTCTGTATCCGATGAACGCGGACGTGGCGGATATGGCGCACTCTCGCGGCGCCTTGGTGGGTTACGTGCATCCCTTCGACGACTATCCGGAACCCATCTTGAAGCCGCACGAGGCGCTGACCATGGAGCTGCCGGCGGACGTAGCGCTGGGCAAGGTGGACTACATGGAGATCCTGGGCTTCAGCGATCATCGGTCGACCGCCCGCGTCTGGTATCAATTGCTGAACCTGGGGTTTCGCATACCGGCGGCTGCCGGGACGGACGCCATGGCGAATTACGCTTCTCTGCGCGGACCGGTGGGTATGAATCGCGTCTATGCGCGGGTCTCCGCCGGCGAGGTCAAACCGCAGGAGTGGATGGCGGCGCTCAAGGCGGGGCATAGCTTTGCGACCAACGGTCCGCTGCTGGGCTTCACTCTGGGCGGCGCCGAGATCGGCGATGAATTGAAATTCGATGGCGCGCAGCGGCGCGTCAATTTCTCGGTCCGATTGCGATCCATCGTCGCCGTGGACCATTTGGACCTGGTGTGCAACGGCCGGGTGGTACGCTCCTTCGTCGCGCGCCAAGCCGTGGATCACGGCGAATTCAGCGGCAGCATTCCGCTCGACGACAGCGGCTGGTGCGTCGCGCGCGCATCCACCGATGCGGGGCGCTACCCGGTACTGGATACCTATGTGTATGCGACCACCAGTCCGATCTACGTCACCGTCGCGGGCCGTAAGCCTCGCTCGCCGGAGGATGCGCGATATTTCGCGGCGTGGATCGGTCGGATGTCGGAAACCACTTCAGCCTACCCGGACTGGAACAACGCAGCGGAGAAGCAGCGAGTGTTGGAGCGCCTGGCGCAGGCCAAGGCGGTGTTCGTCGGACTGGAATAGCAATCGGCCGCCGCGCGTTTCCGCGGAAACGCTGTGATGACTGGCACGCGGACATGTGACGTTTCCGCGGAAACGCCCAGACCACCGCGTGATAGACGGGTATTTTCCGGCGAGCGTTGATCAGGTGATCGTCCCGATGACTTGATCCAATCCTACAGAGGTTCCGGCGAATGTTTTGGGCGATTTGCCGTCGCCATGAGACTATTGGTCGTCTTGGGGGCGCATGAAATCGAGATGGCGGACATCGGTATGAGCGAGATTTTTCATAGGGTGAAAGAACTGCGTGTGAACGGCGATCGATTGTGGTCGCGGCTGATGCAGATGGCGGAAATCGGTGCGACCGCCCATGGCGGCTGCAACCGGCAGGCGTTGACGGATGCCGACATGGCGGGGCGCAGGCTTTTGTCGCGGTGGGCGGAGGAGGCTGGCTGCCGGGTGAGGGTCGATGCGGTGGGAAATTTGTTCGCCCGGCGCCCCGGGCGTGAAGACGCTCTGCCGGTGGTCATGACCGGGAGTCATCTCGACACTCAGCCGACGGGCGGCAAATTCGACGGCGTGTACGGGGTGCTGGCCGGGCTCGAAGTGATCGAGTCCCTCAATGATCATGAGTTGACGACTACGCATCCGATCGAACTGTCGGTGTGGTGCAACGAGGAGGGCAGCCGCTTTCCGATGGCGATGATGGGCTCGGCGGTTTGGTCCGGACGCCTGCCTCTCGATACGGCGTACGCGTTGACCGACCGCGCAGGGATCAGCGTGCGCCAGGAGCTGCAGCGCGCGGGCGTTCCGATCGGCGCGCCGTTGTTGCGTCAGGCAGTCAAGGCCTCGTTTGAAGTGCACATCGAACAGGGACCGGTGCTCGAGCAGAAGGCCAAGACCATCGGTGTGGTGACGGGCGTGCAGCACATGAGCCGGCACGAGATCGTTGTCGAGGGCCAAGAGGCGCACGCGGGCCCCACACCCATGGACATGCGGCGCGATCCGATTCGAGTGCTGGCGGATCTGCTGCCGGCGCTGTACGCGGCGACCGAGCAACGCGGCCGGGACGCGCGGCTCACGGTCGGCTTCATCGAGACGCTGCCGGGGTCGCCGAATACGGTTCCCGGCCGGCTGCGATTCACTGTAGATATTCGTCATCCCGATGCAGCGGTCTATGGAGCACTGCGGGAAGAAGTGAACCGGCTGGTGCATGGCGCACTCAGGCGGCATGCGCTCGCAGGCGACATCCGCTGCGTGTGGGAGGCGCCGGGAGTCAGCTTCGATCCAACCTGTGTCGCGGCGGTGCGCAGCGCAACGGCGGCGCTCGGATTCAATTCCTTGGAGATGGTCAGCGGCGCCGGCCACGATTCCTGCAATGTGTCAGCCGTCGTGCCGACCGCGATGGTGTTCGTGCCTTGCGCCGGCGGACTCAGTCACAACGAGGCGGAGAGTGCGCTGCCCGGCGATCTCGCGGCCGGCGCCAATGTGTTGCTGCACGCCATGCTGTCGATGGCGAGCGCGGCGACGACATAGCCGGAACCGACAGACGCACGTCGGAAGCGGTGAAGGCCCCGACGATCATGGCGTCGCCGCTGTGGTGAATCTTTTCGGGATGGACTCGCCGGTTTGACAGCGTCGCTTGCGCTGGCTGCGCACGTCCCAGCGATCATTGGCGCATAGATCGAACGTGATGCGCTCGTTCAGGCGGCCCAATCCAGCTTCAGACGTTTCTTCTCCGCCGCGCAATCGCGCAGGTAAAGATTAATCAAATTTTGGTACGGAATTCCCGAACTCTTTGATAAGTCCTTAAAGTAGTCAATTGTCGAGACGTCGAGCCTAATAGTAATTTGACGCTTTGCGCTTCGCACATAAGGGTTCGGCTTTGACTTCGTGAAATCGTAGTGCTTCTTCATGGCAGGAACCGCGCATATTCGAGCCTTTCGGAAGGATCCGCCTTTCGAGCCGAAATTATGCGAATGCGATAATCCGATTCTCTGTAGCAATGACAAACGATCAAAATTCGCAACTGGACGCTTAAGCCAAGCAAAATAAAGCGCTCCTCGTCATCAGATTCATCCGGATCCTCAATCAATCTGCCGTGCTCATCGAAAAATACACTTCTGGCTTCGTCGAATGAGACGCCATGCTTCACCTCATTGGAGCGGCTCTTCTTAGCGTCCCACTCAAAACGTAATTCTTCCATACCTACAGTGTAATTACAACGTAGGGCGAGGCAATTGGAGTAACCGCTGCATACACCTCGATTTAGTCGTCTGATTGAACAGGGAGATGTCCTATGTTGGAATGCGATTCCACGTCACAACCAAACATAATAAAAGAGGACTGCATGCGATACGTGCGAATAGTAAGCAAGTTGAACTCGGTGCCGGTCGAGCTTTCTCCGTAACAGGCAACGGATCGGAACTCGCGCGTTCACACGTTGTCCACTGCGTTGCGCCGCCGCTGGGCCGAGTCATCCGTCACGCTCCGTGGCGTGAGCACTCAACCAAAGGACCATAACCCATGGATCTGAAATTGACGAAGAAAATTGCACTGGTCACCGGTTCCACCGCGGGCATCGGCAATGCCATCGCGGCTTCGCTCGCGCGCGAAGGCGCGACCGTCATCGTCAATGGGCGGTCGCAAGCCGCCGTGGAGGGCGCCGTGGCCGCGATGAAGGCGGAGGCCAAAGGCGACGTGATTGGATTCGCCGGCGACCTCAGCGTGGCATCGGTCGCGGAGGCCCTGGTGCGCCAGCATCCGGTCGTCGATATTCTGGTGAACAACCTTGGTATCTTCGAGGTCAAGCCGTTCGAGGAGATTTCCGACGCCGACTGGCAGCGATTCTTCGATGTGAACGTGCTGAGCGGCGCGCGGCTCTCGAGGCTGTATCTCCCTGCGATGCGCAAACGCAATTGGGGCCGCATCATTTTCATCTCCAGCGAGAGCGGCTACCACATTCCGGCGGAAATGATCCATTACGGCATGACGAAGGCCGCGCAGATCGCGGTTGCCCGCGGTTTGGCGGAGACCACCGCCGGCACCGGGATTACCGTGAACAGCGTACTGCCGGGGCCCACCCGCTCCCGCGGCGTGGGAGATTTCGTCGCCGGGATGGCGGCCAAATCGGGGAAAAGTGTGCAGACCATGGAAAACGAATTCTTCAAGACTGCGCGGCCGACATCCTTGCTGCAGCGGTTTGCCACGCCCGAGGAGGTTGCGGCGATGGTGACCTACGTCGCGAGCCCCGTGTCCTCCGCGACCAACGGTGCCGCGCTGCGCGTCGACGGCGGGACGATCAAAACCGCCTTTTGAGCGATCGAGCGGTACGCGGGCAATCGACGGCGGGTCCCGCGCGCGCCGTCCTCGTCACGCCGTGCGAGGGACCCGCTGCCGATCGGCGCGCCGCCGATTGATCGCGGTGCGCAATTCCTCGGCCGCCTCACGGATGGCTTCGGCCGCACCGCCGCCGGCGTAGATGATGTTGCGCGAGGAGCTGATCAACAGTCCCGCGCCGCGTGCATCCAGGCCCGCCGACAGAGTCGCATCGAGATCGCCGCCCTGCGAGCCGATGCCGGGCACCAAGAAGGAGAGTTCGGGGTGCGCCATGCGAAGGTCGGCCATTTCCCGCGGAAAGGTGGCGCCCACCACCAGCATCAAGTTGCCGTTGTTGTTCCATCGTCCCGCCGCGCGCTCCGCGACGCGGCGATAGAGCGGCAGGCCGTCTACGAGTAGATCCTGAAAATCCTTGGCACCGGGATTGGAAGTGCGGCAGAGCAGGATGGCGGCGCGATCCGGACGCGCGAGGAAGGGGAGTACCGAGTCTTCACCCATGTAGGGATTCACGGTCACCGCATCGGCACCGTACCGATCGAACGCCTCGCGAGCATAGGCCTCGGCGGTATTGCCGATGTCGTTGCGCTTGGCGTCCAAAATGACCAGCGCGGCCGGCGCGCGTTCGCGGATGTAGCGAATGCTGGCGGCCAGCTGGTCCTCCGCGCCGAGCGCGCTGTAGAACGCAATCTGCGGCTTGTATGCCGCCGCGATGCCGGCCGTGGCGTCGACGATGCGGCGATTGAAGGCGTACAGGGGCTCGGCACCGGGGAAGAACTCTGGGGCGCCGCGAAGCTCCGGAGGCCCGGCCAGATCCTTGGGCAGCTTCGCGGGGTCGGGGTCGAGGCCGACGCATACCAGGCCGCCGCTGGTGTGCTGCGCTCGGGCGAGCCGTTCGGCGAAGGGCATGGACATGACCACATCATAGCCAGCGCGCACCCACGATGGCGAGCGGGGAGGCTTTAGGGAGTATGCTTGGGGGCTACCGTGAGTACAGCATTGCCCAGCAAGCCCCGCACTGGACCGCGATTGGTACTGCAGCCGGCCAGTCGCCGTGCGGCCAGGCACACCAGCACCAACGCGCTGAAACGATTTTTTGCCATCGCCGACGCCTGGGAGCTCTCGCCCCTGCAGCAATGCCGGCTGCTCAAAATTCCCTCGCCCCAGGTGTTGGAGCGGTACCGGCTGGGCCAGGCGCCGCGTCTTTCTGCAACGCAGCAGGAGCGGGCGGCATTGATCGCCAACATTCAATACTCCTTGACGGCGGGCACCAGCCTCAAGGATCGCGCCTGGGCCTGGGTGCACGCGCCGCGAGACGCGGCGCCGTTTGAGGGCGATAGTCCCCTCTACTTCATGCTCGAAAACGGATTGCCGGCGTTGCGGGAAGTGGCCCGGCTGCTGGTGCGCGAAAGCGAACCTCGCTAGTTGACCACCCCGCGCTCCGCCAGGCCGGGGCGCAGGGCAATGACGACTTCGCTATACTAGAGAGCTATTCCGATGCGAATGTGGCGGAATTGGTAGACGCGCCAGACTTAGGATCTGGTGGGGAAACCCGTGCGAGTTCGAGTCTCGCCTTTCGCACCAAGGCATTGGCCGCCATTGCTGACAACAGACTTCAACACGAGGATTGACATGCAGGTTTCCGTCGAGAGTATCAGCAAATTAGAGCGTCGCATGCAAGTGCAGGTGCCGGCCGAGCGCGTGACTCAGGAGATCGATGCGCGCCTGAAGAACTTGAGCCGCACGGCGCGCTTGAACGGCTTTCGTCCGGGCAAGGCGCCGATCAAGGTGATCCGCCAGCAGTTCGGCCCGCAGGTACACCGCGAAGTGATCGGCGAGTTGCTGCAATCGAGCTTTGCCGAGGCGGTGACGGAGAAGCAGCTGTCGCCCGCGGGGAGCCCGCGCATCGAACCGCAGAGCATGGACGAGGGTCAAGACCTTAAATATGTGGCGACGTTTGAGGTTTTCCCGGAGGTAGCGCTTCAGCCGTTGGATACTCTGGAACTCGAGCGCGTGACGGCCGATGTCACCGAGAGCGATATCGACGCCATGATCCTGCGTCTGCGCAAACAGCAGATGAAGTACTCGCCTTCGTCGCGCGTGGCCAATACGGGCGACAAGGTTACGATTGATTTCGTCGGCACCATCGATGGCGCCGAGTTTGCGGGCGGCAAAGGCGAGAACATCGCCATCGTGCTGGGCGAGGGACGGATGCTGCCGGAGCTCGAGCAGGGATTGGTCGGCGCGGCGGCCGCCGAGCATCGCGATATCGATGTGAATTTTCCCGCCGATTACCGCGCCACGGAACTTGCCGGCAAGCGGGCGACTTTCAGCACGCAGATCAAGACGGTCGAGGAGCCGGCGCTGCCCGAACTCGATGAGGAGTTCTGCAAGGCGTTCGGCGTCGCCGAGGGCGGAATTCCCAAGTTGCGCGAGGACGTGGCGGCCAATATGCGCCGCGAACTCGAGCAGAACTTGCGCAATCGCAACAAGACGGCGGTGATGGAGAAGCTCTACCAGGCCAATCCCCTCGACGTGCCGAATGCCTTGCTCGAGTCGCAGATACGGGACATGCAGATCGAGGCCATGCGCCGCGCCGGGGCAAAGGACGTCTCGCAGGCGCCGCCGCGCGAACCCCTGTTGGAGCCCGCACGGCGCCGCGTTGCGCTCGGCTTGTTGTTCAACGACGTGATTCGGCGCGAGAATCTGGTGGTGGATCCGCGCCGCGCGGATGCGCGGCTGGACGAAATGGTGGGTGCATACGGCGATGCCGCAGCGCTGAAGCGCGCTTATCAGCAGAACCCCGACGCCATGCGCCAGGTGGAAAGTCTCGCACTTGAGGACCAGGTCGTGGATTGGATTCTCGAGCATGCTAAGGTGCGCGAAAGGGTCTCGACTTTCAAAGAGCTGATGAATTTCGAAGCCTGAGCCTCGAGGTGTATCCCTTGAAATGGGGCCAAGAAGTCCTCACAGAGCACTGAGCGGTAGTATTTATTCCACAAGGGCATCATTCATGACGACGCGCGCACTCAATTTGGTCCCGATGGTGGTCGAGCAGACCGCCCGCGGCGAGCGGGCCTACGACATCTATTCGCGATTGCTCAAGGAGCGGCTGATTTTCATCGTGGGTCCGGTGGAGGACTACATGGCGAATCTGATCGTGGCCCAGCTCTTGTTCCTGGAATCGGAAAACCCTGAAAAGGACATCGCGCTCTATATCAATTCGCCGGGAGGCTCGGTGAGCGCGGGTCTCGCCATTTACGACACCATGCAGTTCATCAAGCCCGACGTGAGCACCATTTGCGTGGGGTTGGCGGCCTCGATGGGCGCGGTGTTGCTGGCCGGCGGCGCCGCGGGCAAGCGGTACTGCCTGCCGAACTCTAAAATCATGATTCACCAGCCTTCGGCCGGATTCCAGGGCCAGGCTTCCGACATCGATATTCATGCCCGCGACGTCATGGAAACCAAGCAGCGGCTGAATGCGATATTGGCCAAGCACACCGGCCAAACCATCGAGCGCGTCAAGCTGGACAGCGACCGGGACAATTTCATGACCGCGGAAACCGCCCGCGCTTACGGTTTGGTCGATTCCATGCTCGAGAAACGCAACGAGTTGCCCGTAAAGGCCTGATGGCGCCGGATTCGCCTCGTGGTCCCCGCGTCCGGACCCCGGTCACAGCCCGCGAGACCTTATCTTTGCGTGAGGTCGGTCGGGTGCTATATAGTCCGTACTGTAGCCGCTTTCCCCGGGGATTCCCGGGGGACGCGGTCAAATTGAGGACAGCATGAGCGAAGATTCGCGCGGCAAACATGATGACGGCAAGCTGTTGTACTGCTCTTTCTGTGGAAAGAGCCAACACGAGGTTCGGAAACTCATTGCCGGCCCCAGCGTTTTCGTCTGCGACGAATGCGTGGAGCTGTGCAATGACATAATCCGGGAAGAGCTCGAGGAACGCGCCGAGCGCACCCGCGACAAGCTCCCCAAACCCCAAGAGATCAAGAAAGTCCTCGATGAGTACGTCATCGGTCAGGAACGCGCCAAGCGGGTCCTGTCGGTGGCGGTATACAACCACTACAAGCGGCTGCAGACCCGCGGCGCCGAAGGCGTGCGTTCGCGCGATGAAGTGGAGCTCGCGAAGAGCAACATTCTCCTGATCGGCCCCACCGGGTCGGGCAAGACGCTGCTGGCCGAAACGCTGGCGCGGCTGCTGAACGTGCCGTTCACCATCGCCGATGCCACGACGTTGACCGAGGCCGGTTACGTCGGTGAGGACGTCGAGAACATCATCCAAAAGCTGCTGCAGAAATGCGACTACGATGTGGAGAAGGCGCAGACCGGCATCGTCTACATCGATGAGATCGACAAGATTTCGCGCAAGTCGGACAACCCGTCGATCACCCGCGATGTGTCGGGCGAAGGCGTTCAACAGGCGCTGTTGAAGCTGATCGAAGGCACGATCGCGTCGGTGCCGCCCCAGGGCGGGCGCAAGCATCCGCAGCAGGAATTCCTGCAAGTGGACACGACCAACATTCTGTTCATCTGCGGCGGCGCCTTTGCGGGTCTCGAAAAGATCATCATGAACCGCACGCACAAGAGCGGCATCGGCTTCGTCGCCGAGGTGCGTGAACACAACGCGCGCCCGCACGGCAACGACGTGTTCCACGACACCGAGCCCGAGGATTTGATCAAGTACGGCCTGATTCCGGAATTCGTCGGCCGCCTGCCGGTCGTTGCGACGCTGGAAGAGCTGGACGAGGAAGCGCTGATTTCGATCTTGATGCAGCCGAAGAATGCTCTCACCAAGCAGTATCGGAAGCTCTTCGACATGGAAGGTGTGGAGCTGGATTTCCGCGAAGATGCCCTGCGCTCGGTGGCGCGCAAAGCGATGCAGCGCAAGACGGGGGCCCGGGGTCTACGCACCATTCTGGAGAATGTGCTGCTGGACACCATGTACGACCTCCCCTCATTGCGTAATGTGCAGAAAGTCGTGGTCGACGAGCAGGTGATCGAAGGCCACAACAAACCCTACATCGTCCATCGGACCGAGGAGACTCGGCTGGTGGCTCCTGTCGAGGAACAGCGGCGACCTACGGGCTCGGACCATCTCTAGGCCCAAGCTTGAAACTCATCGTAGGCGGCCGCATGTCCTCGTTTGATTGACGTACGTGCCGCAACCAGAAGGCTAGCCTCGTGAACGACGAACCAATTGCCGATGTCCCCCCGCAGTCAGCACCGGTTCTGAACGGGATGCCCGTTCTGCCGCTGCGCGACGTGGTGGTGTACCCGCACATGGTGATCCCGCTCTTCGTTGGGCGCGAGAAATCCATCGTCGCCCTCGACCTCGCCATGAAGGCCGACAAGCGGATTCTCTTGGTCGCCCAGAAACAGGCGGATGTCGACGACCCCAAAGCCGACGATCTCTACCGCGTGGGCACGGTGGCGACCATCCTGCAGCTGCTGAAGCTCCCTGACGGCACCGTGAAGGTGCTGGTCGAGGGTGTGGACCGCGCCAGCATCGAAAAGCTGGTGGAGGGTGAATTCTTTTCCGCGGAAGTGACGGCGTTGCCGGATGTCGAGCGCTACGAAGAGCGCGAGATGGACGTGCTGACGCGCTCCGTGATCACCCAGTTCGAACAATATGTCAAACTGAACAAGAAGGTGCCGCCCGAGATCCTCACCTCGCTGGCGGGCATCGAACAGGCCGGCCGCTTGGCGGATACGGTCGCCGCCCACATGTCCTTGAAGCTCTCCGAGAAACAGAGAGTTCTGGAAATCCCCGATGTGCGCAAGCGGCTCGAGCACATGCTCGCCGTCATCGAAGGCGAAATGGACGTGCTGCAGATCGAAAAGCGCATTCGCGGGCGCGTCAAGCAGCAGATGGAAAAGAGCCAGCGCGAGTACTACCTGAACGAGCAGATGAAGGCCATTCAGAAGGAACTCGGCGAGCTCGACGATGCGCCGAACGAAATCGGCGAACTGGAAAAGCGCATCAAGGCCGCGGGCATGCCGAAAGAGGCGCGCGAGAAAGCGAATTCCGAGCTGGCCAAACTCAAGCTCATGTCGCCCATGTCGGCCGAGGCCACCGTGGTGCGCAACTACATCGACTGGCTGGTGAAGTCGCCGTGGAAGAAGCGCAGCAAGGTGCACCTCGAGAT
>Ga0137409_10004976_pt1 | contig 13893 bp, 11 predicted proteins | sample CZODoug1_16funga_FD_122059 | JGI IMG/M metagenome (GOLD analysis project Ga0137409, IMG submission 122059) | Vadose zone soil fungal communities from Angelo Coast Range Reserve, California, USA - CZODoug1_16fungal (Hybrid Assembly) | ecosystem: Environmental > Terrestrial > Soil > Vadose zone... | reverse complement strand
ACATCCCTGTAGCCGACAAGCGAGAAGTTGCAAGGCAACTAGTTGATATCGCTGTTAAGAAGCTGAAACGGTAGCAGAATCCGAGGCTTCATCCAGTGCCTAGGAAAATTAGGGCCGCCGGAGTACAATTGAGACCCAGCCGGGACTCTGTCAAAGATACTATCTTCGAAGCTCTGAAGCTCGGCAAGAGCGCCGCTGAGAAAGAGGCGGATGTAATCTGCCTCCCTGAACATTGGTTGCCGGAGAAGAACATTCCAGCGAAAATGAACCCCCTGCCCGCACTCCAATCATTGGCCGAAGAGTATGGCGTTCTGGTCGTCGGCGGTGCTTTCTATGAACGGATCGATGGCCAGCTATACCTCAGCAGCCCTTTGATAGGCAGGGATGGAGAATTGAAGGGCCGCCAGTTCAAGGTCCACTTGTTTCGACGCGAGAAGAAGATTGCAAAGCCGGGGAAATCACACGGGATATTCCAGGTGAACGGCTACAAGGTCGGAATCTTGGTATGCTATGATATAGACTTTCCAGAATCCTCACGGTCGCTTGCACTTCAAGGTGCAGACCTACTGTTCTGCCCATCAAGAATAGTCAAGTACGGCATCGAGCCATGGCACCAATACGTTAGTGTTAGGTCACTGGAGAATAGAATCCCGATCATCGCTCCAAATGTATACTCCCCACCATGGTTCCCAGGAGCTAGTGTAATAGTTGATTTACACGAAGACCCGAAGACAAAGATCTCCTACTCTCGCGTTAGGACAATACGCGGCCAAAGAACGGGCCTAGTTCTCCAGGACTTGGATCTAGCCTATCATAGACGGCTGAGAGGAGAGAGATTCTCCGACAGGCAACCGCGAGCGTACAGATACCTATCGTAAGGATATGTTGACTTGACCATCAAGGCGGAAGATGTCCAAGCAATAATCTTCGATCTCGATCGGACCCTCATCAGATCCCAGAGCGGCTTCGACAAGGCGCTCAACGAGGCCGCCGACTTTCTTACAAAATATCTCAAACGACACGATCACACACTATCGAGCAAAATCTACAGAACGCTGCGTCCAATAGCGAAATCATTCGAGAGCCAAGGTCTCTATGATCGGGACATGTGGTGGATCATTCTCTTGCGAAGGCTGGGGCTGTCCCACTTGAGCGGCAAATGGGTTCACAAGGTAACCCTGCTATATTGGAAAGCGTACATCGCAGCAAGTCCTCCTTACCACGATGCCGAATACACGCTGAGAACTCTAAGAAAACGAGGTTACCGAATGGCACTAGTCACCGATACGGACGGGACACTTGGAATGAAGAGGAAGAGAGTCAAAGCACTTCCGTTCTACGACTTGTTCGAGACTGTGGTCGTCGCGGGGGAGGACACACCCAAGATCAAGCCGAGTAAGACGCCCTTCGTCCTTGTCGCCAAGAGGTTGAGAGTGTCGCCTAAGGAGTGTGTCTATGTAGGCGATAATCCCAAGGCTGATGTTAAGGGCGCTAGGGCAGTGGGGATGCAAACCATACTTGTCAAGCGGCGCAGGTTGAAAGGCGCTCATCCCACACTCATCATAAAATCCCTCAGTCAACTGGTCGGAATTTTCAAAGGCGTCGGTCGGTAGTGTCCCCAGATAGCAGAGTCAAAGTATCAACTGGCTAATCTCAGACACTTTCTATGTGTCCCTGAAGAGGAGAGGGGCGAGCATTGACTTTCTCAACACTTCCGGCCTCCAACTATCAGCAGATGGGCGTCTATGTCAGGATCTCAGGTTACATTCGAGCCCACCCCATATTGCTGCTCGTGTTATTGTCGCCCGGAATTCCCGAATACTTGTCTGGCTCAAGCTCGTGGGCCGTTCTCGTCGCGAATCCGATTGCTTTTGCATTGTTGGTTCTCCTGAACGTTGGTCTATACACGACGGGCGTGATACTGATTCGTGAAGCAGTTCTACGATGGCGGAAGGGCTGGGCATCAATCTTCATTCTCGGAGTTGCCTACGGTATCGTTGAAGAAGGACTCGCATTGCAGACTCTCTTCAATCCGAAGGCTGAGCCGGTCCACGAGCTGGGAGTCTACGGACATTGGATAGGTGTCAACTGGGTCTGGACTACTGGGCTACTTCTCTTCCATGCGACGATTAGCATCGGACTACCATTGCTCCTCTTTGGACTGGCACTTCCAAACCTCAAAGGAAAGAGTCTCATCTCTCCAACCCGGCAGAAAATCTTTCTCATACTTCTAACCTTAGACTGTATTGCGCTGTACGGGATCGTACGGTACTGGCCTGGTTGGCCCATAGTAATCGGTAGTTCAGTGGCCATCTTCCTGCTTGTGTTTTTGGCCTATCGTATCCCTTCGAAATATGCTAGTCCATCATTTTCTCTGCCTAAGAATCCGAGGTGACTGTTGCTAATTGGTCTCTTGTTCTTTCCCGCGGTATTGCTCACGGGAGTGGTTGGGGCAGGAGCCCGGCATCCCGCCTCTTGTGACGGTCCTTCTTGATCTAGTCTTCGCAACAGCCCTGGTGGTCACACTCCGTAGGTCTATTGGCTCTGGAGATAACAGTAAGCAGAAAATGTCTCTTGCGATCGGACTCGTTGTTCCGATCCTCTGCTTTGGATTGATTGCTAGTCTGAGTCTGCCGATCATAATCTTTGCAGATGTCGGATTCTTGTATTTCATCCGCCGTCTTTGGAAACGTTACACAACCCAAGCGACAGCTGTAGACACGGTCAATGCGGCTTCTTGGACTGGCCCAGCTCAACCGCTTGCTACTGGAAGACTACCCGGTCGGCCAAATGACCCAGCCTTACTCGAATGATTTTCGCTAACTCGATCTTCTGTTCATAACCGACAAACCTCCGCCCGAGCTCCAATGCCACTTTGGCAGTTGTTCCAGTACCAAGGAAAGGATCTAGAACTGTGTCACCGATAACCGAGAACATTCGGATCAGCCTGTAAGGTATTTGCTCTGGAAATGCCGCGGTTCTTCGCTCGTATCCCTCCATCCTCTGCCTCACTCCCGTTACACTCCAGACCTGTGAAAACCACTCGTCCCTTTCGGTCTTCGTGAACTTACTCTTGTACCGATTAGGATCTTTTGGAGGAAACTTTCTCGGGCCTCCCTTTCGAAAGATGAGTATGTATTCCATGTCCAGGGTGACATACGCATTGGGGGGAAGAAAGCCGGAGCCGAGGAAAGCCCCCTTTCCCTTGTACTGAGGCTTGCTGGTCGGTTTCTTCCAGAGAAGATATGGAAGTGTCAGAAAACCTTCTTTCTCGAAAGCTTCGATGATACGAGAATGATTCGGGTATACTCGAAAGACGCCATCGACTGTCCTCGTCGCGTCCCCGATGTTGACGCAAACGATTCCACCTGGCACCAGTACTCTTCTAACCTCCTTCCATACATTTCCTAGGTAATCATGCATTTCTTGATACGTCGTAGCAGAGGCAAGGCGAAAAGTCTCGTCCCAGATAGATATCATTGGATACGGTGGCGACGTGACGACCAGATGGACTGATTCGTCAGCTAGTTCAGTCATTCGGCGACTGTCGCCGATAACTACTCGGGAATCTGGCAATATTACCGGCTGGGTAAAAGGAGGGGAGATTTATCCTATGTATTCGGACTTGCCAGTCTGGTCAGCCCCGAAACGTTCTCCCGCGGCGGCCTTTTTCAGCGCAATATCAACATCGCCCGCCTGCTTCTCCAGTTCGGACATGTCTAGATCGAGTCCCAGCTTCCGCGCCAGGACACGGAGTATGATGATTGCAGCCCGTGGGTCGACCATGAAGCCAGATGTCTCGCCAGAGAGGAATAGTCCCTTCATATTCCGCACTTTTGCCAAGCCCGGTATTAGCCCGTTCATCCATGTCACCGCACCACTATCGATGATTTTCACATCTAGCTTCCTCAGCTCGTCGACGAGCCCCGTCTCGCTTGCAGCGCCGTAGACGCTCGGCTTGTCGACCATACGTCCGGTAATGAATGCGCCAACAGTGACTATGAGGGTTACTCCAAACTTCTGGGCAAGGTCGATTACGGCCTCTGAAAGACGAAAGGCCCCTTCGGGAAGTATGGGCTGAGCGTCACCGGTATAGAGCAGAAGATCGACTTGCGATTTTTTGTCGACCCAGTAGTAGATCTCATGCTTCATCAAATCTACTTGACCATCAGGTGTCATCAACAACCTGGGCGGGAGATACTCAGAGTATAGATAGCCGATCTTTACCGCCTTGAGTGTCTTGATCAAATGGTCAAGGACGATCTTGGCAACTCTGCCACTGTCTGGAAGGCCCACGATCATGATCGGGTTCTTCAGCTGGGGCGTTTCGGTAAGATGGAGGTCTATCGATTCTTGCATATGGCGCCTTTTCAATCTCCAGCTCTACTTAGTCACTGCTGCATCAGAAAGGCGGCTCGTCTTGATAGACATTCTGGTTTTTTACAATTTCAATTGGAAAGGAAACGGAATCTATTCTTGAAAGGGATTTTGGATTCATAACCATTTCCCTTAAATCGTGGGAGGGTGGTAGACTCATCTAAGTCAACCGGGGTTCTTTATGGGCGCACAAATGGCAAAGTTCATGCTCTCTCTCCGTGATGAGAGCTTCAAACTCTTGGTAAGCGAGGCTGGGGAGCGTGGCATCTCCATCCAAGAATTGATCCGAGCCGTTATCATACCGGACTGGGTCAAACAAAACGTGAGCGCGAAGACCCCGTCAACCCCTAGCTCCAGCAATGGCAATAGCCTGAACCAGGCTAGAGCGGCGACCAACGGTTCAATCTTCCAGCCAACTGTTACTCGGATCAGAGGATAAACTCGGTAATTTATTCTATAGACCATTTTCTTAGACGAAACGAGTTTTTGACCGACCTTTCCTAAGGTCTCAGCGTGTCAACGGCTTGTTCTGTCTCTCGCACCCAGCTATGAGATGCGCTCCCTGCGTGACTCGGGCGAATTACTTTTTCCATTCAGGCTGGAAGAATGAGTTGCCTTTCTGCTGTAGAGACTCTCTCATTGCCTGAAGGATCAGCTTCTGTTCGATCCCAGCAACCAATTGTTTGGTCTCTATGACTTTGTCAGGGTTGACACTCATGCTGACTGCCCCTTCTCTGACCAGGAACTCGACAACCTCGGGATAGTTCGAGGGTGCCTGCCCACAGATTGACGTGGTAACTCCCTTTTGGGCACACGTCCTAATGACGTGACTCATGGCCCGTAACACGGCGAGATTTCGCTCGTCGTAAATCTCCTGTATCGAAGCATCATCACGGTCGATGCCAAGTATGAGCATTGTCAAGTCGTTAGTGCCAAAGGAAATCCCGTCGATGCCTTCTTCGAGGAAGCAATCAATGAGGAATACGGTCGCAGGAACCTCGACCATTATCCAGAGTTTGAAGTCCGGACCGCGCTTCAATCCTTCTTCTTCCATGATACGCTTCGCGTTCCGAAACTCTTCGATCGTTCGGACGAAGGGGAGCATCACGTGAACATTGGTGAGTTTGAACTGTTCCCTTACCTTCCGAATCGCCTTGCATTCGAGACGGAAGATGTCTGGTTCCTTGACGTACCGGAAGCATCCCCTGTAGCCTAGGAGAGGATTGGGTCCGACGTGCCCCGCATCTCTCTCATACTTTTCACCCCCTGGCAGGCCTAGGAATTCGTCAGGCTTGAAGTCCAAGCAACGATAGATCACAGGCCTAGGCATGAATGGAGTTGCTACTTTTCGGACGCCCTCTGCGAATGCGTCCACCATCTTCTGGCCGCCGCCCTCTTCGATCAATAACCTAGGATGTTTTCCAACAGTGAGCATCATATGCTCCGCCCTCAACAGACCGACGCCGTCGGCCTGCGTCTCCCTCGCCACTTTGTCCGCCAATTCTGGCAGGGATAAGTTCACGTAGACCTTGGTCGACGTGACTGGGATTATCTGCGGAATTGCCTGAGTGGTCGTGACGGCGGGTTTGAGGATCTCTTCAACCAGTCCATCATAGACTATCCCGGTCTTCGCGTCGACGGTATATTCAGCTCCGTTTTGCAGAACCTTGGTTCCGTTACGCGTTCCGACGATGCAAGGTACGCCCATCTCGCGGGATACGATCGCCGCATGGCACGTGGTCCCACCGTCATCCGTTACGATGGCTCCAGCTATCTTCATGTATGGAACCCAGTCCGGGTTCGTCATCCTTGTGACAAGGATATCCTTGTCTCGCATTAACCGCCCCGCTTCTTGGAGGCTTAAAACGATCTTGGCCTTTCCAGCATGGAGTCCCGGGCTGGCGGGCAATCCTTGTGCAGCGACAGTCTTCCCGGCTAGTTGGTGGTTGGCTTGGGATGGCGCTTTCATCCTGCTCCAGAAAGTTTCCGGTCGGGCCTGCACGATGTAGACCTGTTCATGCCCATCTTTTCCTTCCTCCACAGCAAACTCGATGTCCTGAGGTTTTTGATAGTGATCTTCAATCTCCCGCGCAACCTGCCCAAGTTCCACGACCATGTCATCGTTCAGGCATGGGATGCTCTGACGTTCTCTGGGAACGTCTCTCTTCATCGTCAATCCGGTCTCATAGTTCGGTACCTGTTCGACAGTCTTTCGAACAATGTCTCGTTGCACTATCTGCATCGTTCCCTTGTCGATAATATATCGGTCGGGTCGAACATGTCCGCCTACTAGAGCCTCCCCGAGGCCCCAGGTTGCTTCGATCACGATCTTGGATGGGTCACCATTGACCGGGTCTATTGTGAATATGACCCCTGAGGATTTCGAGTCGATCATCTTCTGGACGCCGACGCTGATCAATACGTTCTCGTGGGGGAAGCCTCGTTCTTCTCGGTAGAATATGGCTCGTGGAGTGTAGAGGCTGGACCAGCACATCTGAACATAATGTACCAGCTGATCTTCACCAGTGACGTTTAGGAAGGTATCCTGTTGACCGGCGAAGCTGGCGTCAGGCAGGTCCTCGCTGGTCGCGCTGGACCTAACCGCCACCTTGATAGATTTGGATCCTATCCGGTCACATAATTCCTGGTAGGAGCGCCTGATCTCATTCTCTATGTCCGTCGGCATCTGAACGGACTCGACAATCTTTCGAACTTCTTGACTGGCCTCTTCGTACTGTTTCGGATCGCGAGAGCCGTTAGAATTATTGAGAGTCTTGTGTATAATTTCGCCTATCCTTGTCTCGGCCAGGAAGCGGCTGAAGGCACCGGCAGTGATTGCAAACCCAGGAGGTACACGGTTTCCTTTTGCGACTAGTTCGCCCAGGTTGGCACACTTACCACCGACTAGTGGAATGTCCTCTTTGCGGACATCTTCAAGCCATAGTACGATCGCTTCGTTCTTTGCGACCATATAGCGTCTAGGCCTCTACTGGGACTTCGGCGGCAGCAAGTGGTTCAACAATGACTCTCGTCCTAACAGGCAATTTTGACCCTCCTACTTCCAAGGCCTGTTTGGCGGTGTCTATACCCTCCGAATTCACGTACGCGATCAGAATTGTTTGGCCCTGATTGACACGCGCGGCCCTTCCAGTTGGTTTTCCGAAAGACCGCCTCATTCCTTCTTGCAATCTGTCCGCACCGGCGGTGGCGATCATCTTGTTCTCTCTCAGAATGATGTGCGGATATGGAGTCAGTGTGAGCCGATAGCCTGTGTCGCCATATTTGTCGAGAAGTAACTTGTTGGCTGCGACACGGCAGGATTCGAGGGCGTTATGCCTGATCTGAACCCTCTCTTGAGACACTAAGTTTACTATACGGGAAAAGTTGGAAGGGGGTCCGCCCATGTTGAACTTTGAGATTTTCGGGGCCGGTGAACCACGTATGTATTTTTGACGGGTAAACGGCTGACCGACAGGCCTACGATAATTGCGACCTCTCAAATTGGACCCATGCTCCCATAAATACGGCTGTTACCTGATAACGACAGGCGGGCCGGCTAATGAGTGTTACTACCAACGGTCGTTAGAATATAGCGTCTTGAGGAAAAAGTAGTCTCACTATTTCTTGATCATGCCTCTCGGCTCTTTGCCTGGAGCATATCGAAAAGGACCGGGTCCACATCCTTTATGGTCGGTATGAAGGGTCTAGAACGTCGCACCTCGTCCAGGTCGATCCGCTCGGTGTCCTTGCGGACCCCGTAGGGCACGATCTGGTAGAAGCGGCCCGAGAAGTTGATCGGGCTGCCCGCGGTGAGGTGCCCGCCGTGGGCCAGGTTCGGACCCAGCACGATGTCGCCCGGCTTGAGCAGGGTGAAGTACACCGCCATGTTGGCCTGCGAGCCCGAGTGGGGCTGCACGTTGACGTGCTCGGCCCCGAACAGCTCCCGCGCGCGGCTGATGGCCAGCTCCTCGGCGACGTCCACGAACTCGCACCCGCCGTAGTAGCGCTTGCCCGGATAGCCCTCGGCATACTTGTTGGTCATCACCGAGCCCACCGCTTCCAGCACCGCCTCGGAGACGAAGTTCTCGGACGCGATCAGCTCCAGGTTGCGGGACTGGCGCTCGGTCTCCGCGCGGATCGCCTTGGCGATCTCCGGATCGGTCTGCTCGAGCGGGCTCATGGATGGGCCCGGTCGCCGGCGTGGCGAGACTCGACGTCCGCGATCTTGGCGACCCGCCGCGCGTGCCGGCGGGCCGCGAAGTCGGTCTCGAGCCAGGCCTGGAGGATGTCGGCCGCCATGTCCGCGCCCATGAGCCGGCCCCCCAGCACCAGCACGTTGGCGTCGTTGTGCTCGCGGCTCATGCGCGCGGTGTAGAGATCGGCGCAGAGAGCCGCGCGCACGCCAGGGATCTTGTTGGCGGCGATGGACATGCCGATGCCAGTGCCACACACCAGGAGGCCCCGCTCGACCTTGTGATCCGCGACGGACTCCGCGACCAGGGCGGCGTAGTCCGGGTAGTCGACGGACTCGGTGGAGTGCGTGCCGAGATCGAGTACCTGGTAGTTGTGGCTTATCAGCCAGCCCTTGAGGGCTTCCTTGAGCCCGTATCCGGCATGATCGGCGCCGAGCGCAATGGTGGAAACCACGGGGCAACCTTACGCTCCGTCGGGGCTGGGTGTCAAGGAACCCGCTACCGGTGGGGGGCGCGGGCCTGCCGCGATCAGGTCCCGACCTCCTCCCGCCCGTCGAGCACGGGCTCCGGCACCTGCGCGACGACCGCGTCCATCTCGGCGAGGATCTCGCGGCGCCGATCGGCCAGGTGGCGCGCGAGATCCCGGTCGAGCACGAGCCGGAGCAGGGCCCGCGTCTCGCGGTAGAGCCGGCGCAGGCGCTCGCTCCAGGCCAGCGCGAAGAAGCCACCCGGCCCGAGCAGGACGATGAAGAGCGCGAGGAGCGGTCCACCGCCCCAGCGCCAGAGCAGCCACGCCTCCCCGACCCACGTGAGCGGGTAGAGCACGACGCCGGCCACCAGCTTGTAGGTGGCCTCCACGTCGCCCTCGGGCCGGAGCAGCCGCACCGCGGCCCAGGTGAGCCAGTACGGCAGCGTGTGGCTGGCGAGCCCCCAGAGCGCCAGCGGGAGCCCGCCGAGCAGGGCCGCGAGCTGGCCGCCCGCGTAGCGCAGCGCCACACTCGGGGCCGGCGGCTTCAGCAGCACCGCGGTGCGCAGGCCCGCCTCGTCCAGGTCTTTCACGTAGCGCTCCATCTGGCCGCGCAGCAGCGAGAGGCGCGTCGCGTCGTGGTGGCTCAGGTACCGATAGGCGCGCGTGGCGCGCCGCCGCCAGTCCGCGCGCGCGCTCGCGTCCCACTCCCCGCCCCGCTCCTGACGCCAGAGCCGCTCGGCGTGCTCGACGAGCCGCAGCGTCTGGCGATCCTCCACCCGCGCGATGAGCCCGCGCATCGCCTCGCCGAGCCGCGCGGTGAGCCGGCGCGCGGCCTCCTCGGGCGAGGATCCCGCGAGCGCCACACAGTCGGCCACCGGCACCGGCTCGCCGATCGAGACCAGGGCCCAGCCGGTACGGAACGTGCCGGGCTCGTGGAACATGAGACCGACCGGCAGCAGGGTCACCGGACCGACCGAGTCCGCCTCCGCGGCCAGCAGCATCCGCGCCGCGCCGGTCCGGAGGGGCATCAGGAGCGGCTCGGGCTGGCTCACGCCCTCCGGGAAGATCAGGATCGCCTGGCCGCTCCGCAAGGCGGCCGACGAGGCCTCGAAGAGCGCGGTGTTGCGCGCCGGATCGGTGCCGCCCTCCTGGCGACGGTGCACGGGCAGCGCCCCGATCAGGCGGAGAAAAGGGCCGATCAGGGGATTCGAGAAGAGCGGCGCCTTGGCCACCGAGACCAGGCGCCGGGGAAAGTGGCCCAGCAGCAGCACCCCGTCCACGAGCGCGTTGTGATGGTTGGCGGCCACGATGAGGGGACCCGCGAGCGGGATGCGCTCGGGGTCGATCACGTCGACGCGGCGATAGAAGAGCGCGAGCAGCAGCCGGGCGAGCGCCCGGACCAGCCGATAGGGCGCGGGGGCGTCGCTCAGAGCGACACGCGCTGGCCGTCCTCGGCCACGGCGACCGGCCAGCCCAGACGGCTCGTGATCGCGTCCCGGAGCGCGGCCGCCGCGTCCGCCTCGCCGTGGACGACGTAGGTCATGCCGGGCGGCCGCGTGAAGCCGCCGAGCCAGCGCAGGATCTCTTCGCGGTCGGCGTGCGCCGAGTACGCGTCGCTCACCAGGATCTGCGCGCGCACCGGGACCTCCCGGCCCAGCATCTTCATCTCGGTCGCCCCGTCCTTGAGCCGGCGCCCGCGGGTGCCCGCGGCCTGGTAGCCGACGAAGAGCACCGTGGTGCGGGGATCGGGCAGGAGACGCCTCAGATGGTGGAGGATGCGGCCTCCGGTGGCCATGCCGCTGCCCGCCACGATGATGCCGGGACCGGGCGTATCGTTCAGCCGCTTGGAATCGTCCACCGTGCGCGCCAGGGTCAGCCGGGACGGCGCGTAGGGGCGCGTGCCGTCCGCTTCCAGCGCGATCAGCGCGGCGTCGTGCTCCTCGGTGTGGCTCGCGTAGATCGCGGTGGCCTGGATCCCCATCGGGCTGTCGAGGTAGACGGGGAGGCTCGGGATCGCCCCCTTGGTCTCGAGAGCGCGCAGGTCGTGCAGGATCTCCTGCGAGCGGCCCACCGCGAAGGCGGGGATGAGCAGCCAGCCCTTCTGGTCGACCGCGCGGCGCACCGCGGCCGCGAGCCGGTCGACGGGATCGTCCGGCGGGTGCACGCGATTGCCGTAGGTGGACTCCACCAGCAGCACGTCGGCCTCCGCCACCGGGTCCGGATCCACCATGATCGGCACGTCGTAGCGGCCGAGGTCGCCGGAGAACACGAGGCGGCGCCCGCCGATCACGCACGTGACGAGCCCGGCCCCCAGGATGTGCCCCGACGGCGTGAAGCGGGCCTCGACGCCGGGCGCGGGCGTGAAGCGCTCGCCGAAGGCCACCCGGCGGACCTGGGCGAGGGCGCGGTTGGCGTCCGCCACCGTATAGAGCGGCAGCGCGGGCTCGTGCTTGCTCGTCCGGTGCCGATTCGCGAACGCGGCCTCCTCCTCCTGGAGGTGCGCCGCGTCCGGGAGCATGATCCGGAGGAGATCGAGCGTGCCGGCGATGCAGTAGACCGGCCCGATGAAGCCGCCGCGGCAGAGGCGCGGCAGGTAGCCGGAGTGGTCGATGTGGGCGTGGCTCAGCACGACCGCGTGCAGCGTCTTCGGATCCACCGGCGGCGGGGCCCAGTTGCGCAACCGCAGGGGCTTGAGGCCTTGGAAGAGCCCGCAGTCGAGCAGGAGCCGGCTCGCGCCGTCCTCGAGCAGATGCTTGGAGCCGGTCACGGTGCCCCCGGCCGCCCCGAGGAAGGTCAGGGTCGCGGTCACTCGGAGATGGACTCCCGCACGGACCGGCGGCGCTCGCCGCGCACCGGGTACGGCCCCGCCCCCGCCGGGAACTCGAACGTCTCCTGCTCCGCGGTCTCCACCCCCAGGGTGACCAGGCGCTCGATGTCGAGCCGCGCCTCCATCGCCGCCACCGCGGCGGCCTCCATCCGGGTATCCGGATGGCGCGGGGTGAAGAGCGTGCAGCAGTCCGCGTCCGGCTCGATGGAGATCTCGTACGTCCCGAGCGCGTGCGCCTGCTCGGTGATCTCGAGCTTGTCCATGCCGATCAGGGGCCGCAGGATCGGCATGCCGGCCACCTCGTCGATGCGCGTGATGTTGGCCAGCGTCTGCGAGGCCACCTGCCCCAGGCTCTCGCCGGTGACCAGCGCGGGCGCGCCCGCGTGCCGGGCGAGACGCTCGGCGATGCGCACCATGAGCCGCCGATAGACGACCACGCGGGCGGGCGGGGGCACCGCCAGCACCACCTCGCGCTGGATCTCCCCGAAGGGGACGAGGAAGAGCCGCGAGTGGTACTGCCACTGGGTGAGACGGGTCACCAGCTCGCGCGCCTTGCCGCGGGAGAGATCGGGCAGGTAGGGCGCACTGTGGAAATGGACGAACACCACGCGGCAGCCCCGCTTCATGAGGCGCCAGGCCGCCACCGGCGAGTCGATGCCGCCCGACAGCAGCGCGGCCACCGTGCCGCTCGCTCCCACCGGCAGGCCGCCCGGCCCCTGGTCGCGGTCCGCGTAGACGAACGCCTCCCCGGGCAGCACCTCCACCCGCACGTCGAGCTCGGCGTGCTCGAGGCTGACCCGCACGTCGGGTCGGAGCGCGAGCACGTGCGCGCCCAGGTCGCGGTTGAGCTCGACCGAGGTCAGCGGGAAGGTCTTGAAGGCGCGCCGGGCCGAGATCCGGAAGGTCCGGAACTCGCGGCCCTCGATCGCCTGCTCCACCGCGGCCCGCAGCGCCTCGCGCGAGACGCCGGTGCGCAGGGCCAGCGAGAAGTTGGCCACCCCGCACACGCGGGCGAGCCGCTCGCGCAGGCGCGCCGGATCCGGATGGCGCGAGAGGTCCAGCATGATGCGCCCGGTGAGCTGCACGAGGCGCACCGGACCGAGGTCGCCGATCGCGCGCAGCAGGTTTTCTTGAAGGTGCCGGAGGAAGAGGGGCCGGTTGCCCCGCTTGAGGCTGATCTCGTGGTAGTGGAGGAGCGCGGCGGGCGCGCTCTGATACCCGGGGGACGGGCCCGTCATCACTCGGCCTCCGCCGGCCGGCGATGCTTGGGCCGCCGCCGGTACACCGTCCGGGGTACCTCCACCTTGGGCGGCTTGGCCGGCATCGGCTTGCGGACTTTCATATGGATGGGCATATGGGTGGGCTTCCGGCGCTGCTTCATCCGGCAAGTATATCCCGCCGGTCCGGGGTCAATAGGGCGCGCCCGGGAAGGTGTCGATCCCGGCGGGACGGCCCGCCGCCTTGTACATCTTCACCGCGCCCACGCCCGCCCCGCCCCACAGCCCCTCGATGACCCCGTCGTGCAGCGCCCAGCTCCGGCCGCGCACGGTCCGCGCCGCCCTGATTCAGGCCAGCAACGCCATCCCCCGTCTGGAAGGTTGAGTAGCGGTAGCCGCTCGGACACGACGGTTCCGGGTACGCGCACCACATATTGCCCGAGGGCGCAGCCATGCACGTCCCGCCAGGGTGCAGGTCGCAAACCGAACTCTGATCGCACTGCACGTAGGCAACCGACGAGCAACCGACCGTGCACATGCTCGACGCGCACAGCAACCACGGGATGATCTCGTTCCTTCGCATGTGTGCCTCCGGGCTACGCGAACTTTCCCCAGGAACTGGGCCGTCGAGCTCCACACCTGGTTACGGATGTTTAGATGGCGTTCCTCGCGGCCGAGGGCAGGATCTCGCCGGTCCTCCCCACATGGTGGACGCTTACAGGCATATCACTGCACCTGAAGTGAGCGCGCCGGCCACCGCGGGCTGCAGCTCCTGAACCCGCCGCAGCCGCGTCTCAGAACCTACCAAGG
>Ga0137409_10004975_pt1 | contig 13893 bp, 12 predicted proteins | sample CZODoug1_16funga_FD_122059 | JGI IMG/M metagenome (GOLD analysis project Ga0137409, IMG submission 122059) | Vadose zone soil fungal communities from Angelo Coast Range Reserve, California, USA - CZODoug1_16fungal (Hybrid Assembly) | ecosystem: Environmental > Terrestrial > Soil > Vadose zone... | reverse complement strand
GACCGGCTTGGTCGGGAAATCCTTCGGCGACGCCGCTGCGGGCGCGCCGGCAGAATAGACAGCGAGTAGGCCTGCGATCACAACTCTCTGCATAGCACTCATGGCGTCCCTCCTTTGCGTCCACTAGCTTGGGTTGGCATTGATATTGACGCCACCTGCCCATTAACGCAATTATCTAGTATTCGAAACTCTATTAATCCTGTTAATACATATGGACCTTCGCGATATTGAATATTTCGCGGTAATCGCCGAGCACAGGCATCTGGGGCGCGCGGCGGAAGCCTTGGGATTGGGCCAACCCGCGCTCAGCATCAGCCTGCGTCGGCTCGAGAAAGCCGCTGATGCGAAGCTGGTCAAGCGGACACCGAAAGGCGTCGAACTGACAGCAGTGGGCAGTGCGCTGCTATTACATGTGCGGCGCTTGCAGCTCGCGCGGGACGACCTCGCGCGCGAGGTCGCGGATCTCGCTCACGGGCAGGCGGGGCACCTGCGCATTGGCGCCAGCCCGGCAAACTCCGAACTGTTCTTGCCGGAGGTGTGTAGCACGCTGTTGATGGAGGCGCCAAAGGTGATGCTTAACATTGCCGTCCTGGACAACGATGCACTGCTCCCGGCTCTGCGCAAAGGTGATCTGGACCTGGTCGTTCATCATATTCCGCAGTTCCCCCTTACGGATCTCTCGCAGGAGCTGGTACGGGAGGATGAATTCGTCGTGTACTGCGCCGCCAACCACCGGCTGGCGGGGCGTAAGTCGCTATCGCTTGAAGACCTTGCACAGGAGCGCTGGGCAAGTACGACGACGAGCGCATACGCACCGTGGCGATCGTTGCAGCGGGCATTTCAGGATCAAGGCCTGCCTCCACCCCAGACCACTTTGGTGTCCGAATCGGTAATGCTCAAGTTGCGCGCGGTGGCAAGCTCCGACCTGCTCGGAGTCGGGGTAAGGCGCAATGTCCAGGCAGCCGCGTCCCAAATTCGACTGACAATACTTCCCGTCAAGCACCTTGATTGGGTTCGCCCCGTCGCTGTGGCCTACCGAAAAGACGCCTCCCTCTCCCCCGCTGCCAAGCGGTTCATCGAGATACTGCAGAAAACAGCAAAAGAGATTGCCAAGAGCACATGACGTCTTGAACCGTCATGCGTCACTTCATCACTGCATCACTCGGCTTTGATGCCAGCGTCCTTGATTACCCCCGCCCACACGGCGGTTTCGCGCTTGATGCGGGCGGCGAGTTCCTGCGGTGTGCTGGTCTCGACCTCCAGCCCCTGCGCGGCCATCACCTTCTGAACATCGGGCAGCGCCACCGTCCCGATCCCTTCATCCCGGAGGCGGTTGATGATCGCCACCGGCGTCTTCGCCGGCACGAGAAATGCGTACCATGAGCCCACATCGAAGCCGGGGAAGCCGGATTCGTCGAGCGTCGGCAACTCCGGCATGACCTTGGAACGCTTGAGGCCGGTGGTGGCAAGCGCCTTGAGCTTGCCGGCTTTCACTTGCGGCACCGAAGAAGCGATGCTGGCAAAGAGGACCTGCACTTCTCCCGCCAGCAGCGCCGCGGTAGCGGGACCCCCGCCCTTGTAGGGGATGTGAACCATCCTGACGCCAGCGCGCTTGCTGAAGAGCTCGGCCGCAAGATGTAGCGGCGTCCCCGTTCCGCCCGATGAAAAGTTGAACGCGCCGGGTTTCTGCCTGGCCAGCGCGGTGAATTCTTTCAGCGTGTTCGCCGGTACGCTGGGGTGGATCACCAATATGTACTGCGCGGTGGCGAGCAGCGTCACCGGCGCCAGGTCGCGCCCCATGTCGAAGGAAAGCCGGTACAGGCCAGGGTTGACCGTGAGCACCGTGTTGAAACCCAGGAACACGGTGTAGCCATCCGGCGCCGCCTTGGCGACCGTCTCCGCGGCGAGATTGCCGCCCGCGCCGCCGCGGTTGTCCACCACCCAGGTCTGCCCGAGCGATTCGGCCAACCTGGGCGTGATGATGCGGGCAAGCGCGTCCGAACCGCCACCCGGCGCAAATGGAACCAGCAGCCGTATTGGTCTCACAGGGTACGGTTGGGAATAGGCCGTAGCGGCAGCAAATGACGTCATCGTCACCATCGCAACTGCCAGCCACCGCAGAACGCCCTGCCACCAACCGGGCGGCATGGCCCCGTCTCCGCCCCAAAACCAACCCCCTCGCCGAGAGCCGGGGCCCCTGCCTTGCGCAAATGGCACCAGCAGGCGGATGGGCCGGGTCGGATAGTCGGCAGCGGCGGCGGCCGACACAGGGATGAGGGGAAACAGCAAAGCAAAAAAAGCGCAGAGCGATGTCAAATCAAGCTTCAGTCCTGTACGCATTTCATTCCTCGCTCTTTTATACTCCTCATCCCTCCGCCCTCATCCCTCATCCTTCAAAAGATGTCTCCCCGCTCGTACTGACTGGGCCAGGCGATCTTCGCTTTCAGCACTTTTGCCGCATGCAGCGGCCAGTAGGGGTCGTTCAGGAAAGCGCGTGCCATCACCACGAGGTCGGCCTTGCCGCTGGAGACGATTTCCTCGGCCATCTCCGGGCTGGAAATCATCCCGACCGCGCCGGTCGCGATGCCGGCCTTGCTGCGTACCGCGGCGGCGAACGGAACCTGGTAGCCGGGACGAAGGTCGATTTTCTGGCGCGGATCCACGCCGCCGCTCGAGCAATCCACCAGGTCCACTTTGCCGCCGGCTTTCAACAATTGCGCGAGCTTGACGCTCTCTTCGAGATTCCAGCCGCCGTCCATCCAGTCGGTGCAGGAGATGCGTACGAACAACGGCTTGTCGTCCGGCCATTCCGACCGCACGGCCTCCACGACTTCCAGTAGAAACCGCGTGCGGTTCTCGAAGCTGCCGCCGTAGCGGTCCGTGCGGCGGTTCGAGATTGGCGATAGAAACGAAGAGATCAGGTAACCGTGCGCGCCGTGGAGCTCGATGACGTCGAAGCCCGCTTCGCGTGCGCGGCGCGTGGATACGGCAAATTTGCCGATAATTCCCGCGATCGTCGCTTGGTCCATCTCCTGCGGCACCGGGAAACCATCCCCAAAAGGCAGCGCGGACGGGCCGACAATCGGCCACCCGCCCAGGTCCGGCGTCAGCCCTTTGCCGCCCTTCCAGGGTGGCGCAGTCGAGGCTTTGCGACCGGCATGCGCCAATTGAATGCCAGCCACCGCTTCCTGTGCCTTCACAAATCGCGCGATGCGCACGAGCGCATCGCGCTGCTCGTCGTTCCACAGACCGAGGCATCCCGCGGTGATGCGCCCACGGGGCTCGACGTTCGTCATCTCCACGAAAACGATGCCCGCACCCCCCACGGCACGCGAGGCAAGATTCTGGAAGTGCCAGTCATTCGCCACGCCGTCGACGGCCGAGTACTGGCACATCGGCGAAACCATGATGCGGTTGCGCGCCGTCACGGAACGGAACGTCACTGGCCGGAAAATATGCGGATTGGAATCGCGCTTGTGAACCTTGCGCTCCTCGTCCACACGTCCCGCCGGATTTGATTGAGTCTTCTGATCCATGCTTTTCGTCACCCTTATCTCGTCACCCGCATTTCGTCACCTGTATCTCGTCACGAGTTCTAATCAGCCATGGGATCGTCAACGACATCAGCCGCGCCCGGCCCACCGAGGAAATCGCGCACGTCACGTTCCCGTCGCAGGCGCCAGACGCGCGCGATGACCTTCTTCATCTCCGCCTCGCCCGCGCCGCCGGCGTAGCCCGCCAGCCGCAGCGCCTTGTCTTCCAGCTCGGCGCGCATCAGGGTGTTGTCCGGGTCGCCCTTGGGCGAGGTAATGCGCTGCTCGAGCTCGCGTCCCTCGCGCGTCTTTACCGTCACCCGCCCCATCCAGCGCTTGGGATAGGCGCGATCGATTTCGGGATCGAGCTTCATCCTGACCTTGTCGTGAAACGCTCGCGCCTTCGGATCCTGCAGTGCGCTGTCGGTAAAATCAGCGAGCCCGGCGCGCCCATGCAGCGCGGCCATCGCCAGCACGAAGCCCATCGAAAATTTGGACTGGTGGACGGTCTGCGGATTCGTGACCGGGCCCAGAACATCGAGCGCGCCCTGGTGCACGTGGGCGGTGACGGAAGCCACATTGTCGGCCTTAAGCCGGTTCGCCCGCATCAGTTCCAGCAATGCGTCCGCAGCTGGATGCGTGTGGCGACACGAGGCATGAAACTTGAACGAGGTTTCCGCCAGCGCCCAACGCGTACCCAATCTGTCAGTCAGTCGCGCCGGGTCGGCGTCGTCTGACATGCCCGCTGCCAGCCCCTGCTCGCCTTCGAGTATGCGGCGCGCGCCGGTAAAACCGTCGCGCGCGAGGCATGCGGCCATCAACCCATCAGCCGCCGCTTTCGCGGTATGCAGCTGTTTCGAGTCCGCCGCATCGCGCAGGAACTCCCACAATCCCGCCGCCATGGTGCCCGCCGAGCCCAGCGCGTGTTGCGTCCTGTCAGCATCCAGTTTCAGCAGCCGGGCTACGCCCGCCGCCGCCGCGAGCTTGCCGGCGGTGCCCGTGGTGTGAAAAACCTGGTAGTGCGAGCGTCCCAGAAACTCGCCCACCCGCACGCCCGCCTCGTAGCCCGCGACCGACGCGGCAATCAGTTCCTTGCCGGATGCTCCCGTCTCTTGCGCGACCGCAAGCACGGCCGGGAATACCACCGTGCCCGGGTGCAACACCGAGCTGTTGTGAAGGTCGTCCTGCTCAACGACGTGGGACGCGCCGCCGTTCACGAGCGCGGCGAAAAATGACGAGGTGCGGGCACGCGCCGTCAGGATTTCGCACGGCCCATCCGACGGCCCCATCTGCGCGGCAAACTGCTCCAGCACTTGCACCGGCCGCGACCCCTTACCCGCAAGCGCCGAAGCAAACCAGTCCAGGAACAGGTCTTCCGTGCGCGCGACGACCGGATCCGGCAAATCCTCGTAGCGGATCGAGGCGAGAAATTCCGACAACACCTGCGTCGGGCTGGCTTTTACGGATGCCGCAACCGGTTTCTTCGCCGTTTTCGTTGCCATGATGGATACTCTAAAAGTCCAGAACAAAAATAGACAGGATTAACAAGATTTACAGGATTCAATCAAAAGCAAAACCACACCCGCATCTTGTACGGGTTGTCGGCTTTAATCTTGTTAATCATGTAAATCCTGTCTATTTCTTTCTTCGATCGAACGAGATCGCCTCGTCCGCCTTGAGCGCGGCGATCTCCTGGTCGTTGAACCCGAGCTCGCTCAGTATGCTCTCGGTGTGCTCGCCGATGGCCGGAATCGGGTCCATGCGTGCGTCCGCGTCGGAAAGGGTCGCGGGCGGCAGCAATGCGGGAATTTCGCCCACCGGCGATCCGATATCGCGCCAGCGCTCCCGCGCTTTGAGCTGGCCGTGCTCCCACACCTCCTCCGGGGTATTCATGCGCGCGCTGGCAATTCCCGCCGCATCCAGCCTCTCGACCAGTTGTTCGGCCGTCAGGGTCGAGAACACCTTGTTGATAGTCGATGTAATCTCATCGCGGCGCTCGTTGCGCTTGAAGTTGGTGTCGTAACGGCCATCCGTCGCGAGCCGGGGCTGCCCCAGCACCTTGTCGCAGAACGTTGCCCACTCCCGCTCGTTCTGCAGACCCAGCATGATGCTCTTGCCGTCCCCCGTGAGGTAGCGCCCATACGGCACGATGGTTGCGTGATCCGGGCCGGTGCGCGGCGGCGCGGCCCCGCTGAAATGAGTGTAGTAAAGCGGGTAGCCCATCCACTCGCCGAGCGCCTCGAGCATCGTCACTTCGACGCGCCCGCCCTTCCCCGTTGCCTGACGGCGGTAGAGCGCGGTCAGTATTCCCGAGTACGCATACATGCCGGTCGCAATATCGGCGATCGAGATGCCGACCTTGCTCGGAATCTCCGGCGTGCCGGTGACCGAGAGCACGCCCGCCTCGCTCTGCACGAGTAAATCGTACGCCTTCTTGCTGGCATACGGGCCGGCATCCCCGTAGCCCGAGATGTCGCACACGATGAGCCTGGGTTGTTTTTTCAGCAACTCCGCCGCCGCAAGGCCAAGGCGGGAAGCCGCGCCCGGCGCGAGGTTCTGGACGAAGACATCGGCGCGCGCGATCAGCCGCGAGAGAACTTCCCCCGCCCTTGAGTGCTTGACGTCGAGCGTCAGGCTCTCCTTGCTGCGGTTCAGCCACACGAAGTGGGAGGACATGCCCTTGACCGTGCGGTCGTAATCGCGCGCAAAGTCGCCCACCTTCGGGCGCTCGATCTTGATCACCCGCGCGCCGAGGTCGGCCAGATGGCGAGTCGCAAACGGCGCCGCCACCGCCTGCTCCAGCGAAACGACCGTGATGCCGTCGAGGGGTCTCATTCCCATCCGGGAGTAGCGTAAATGGTGAATCGTGAGCGGTGAATAGATGACCCCAACGGCGACTGCGGCAGGTTCGATTTACTCCATTCACTATTCACAATTCACTATTCACGCATTTCAAAAAGAGCGCGGCATGCCCAGCACGTGCTCCCCGATATAGGAAAGGATCAGATTGGTGGAAATCGGCGCTACCTGGTAGAGCCGCGTCTCGCGGAACTTGCGCTCGATATCGTACTCGGCGGCAAAGCCGTAGCCGCCGTGCGTCTGCAGGCAGGCATTGGCCGCCTCCCATGACGCATTGGCGCCAAGGAACAACGCCATGTTCGCTTCGGCTCCGCAGGGCTTGCCGGCGTCGAAGAGCGCCGCGGCCTTGTAGCGCATGAGGTCCGCCGCCTGCACGCTTGCATAGGCGCGCGCGATCGGAAACTGTATCCCCTGGTTCTGGCCGATAGGCCGGTCGAATACGATCCGTTCCTTCGCATAGACCGTCGCCTTGTCGATGAACCAATAGCCATCGCCTATGCACTCGCCCGAGATCAGGATGCGCTCGGCGTTCAGGCCGTCGAGTATGTACCGGAGTCCCTTCCCCTCTTCGCCGATGAGGTTCCCGGCCGGGACCTGCAGATTGTCGAAAAAGAGCTCGTTCGTCTCCTGGTTCGCCATGTTGCGGATCGGCCTGACGGTAAGCCCCTTCCCGATGGCCTGCTGCAGGTCGACGATGAAGACCGAGAGCCCTTCCGATTTTTTCTTGACCCGGTCGATCGGTGTCGTGCGTGCAAGCAGGAGCAGCAGGTCCGAGTGTCGCACTCGCGAGATGAATACCTTTTGCCCGGTCACGACGTAATGGTTGCCCTTCTTGACGGCAACGGTCTTGAGCTTCGTGGTATCCGTGCCAGCGGTGGGCTCGGTCACCGCCATCGATTGCATGCGCAGCTCGCCGCTCGCGATCATGGGCAGATAGCTCCGCTTCTGCTCCTGGGAAGCGTGCCGCAGCACGCACCCCATGACGTACATCTGGCCGTGCACCGCGCCGGCAAAGGCGCCCGAGCGGCTGATCTCCTCCAGGATGATGGACGCTTCGGTAACGGATAGCCCCGAGCCGCCGTATTCTTCGGGTATGAGTGCGGCGAGCCAGCCCGCCTCCGTGAGCGCCTTGACGAATTCGTCCGGATAGCCGCGAACCTCGTCCACTTTCTGCCAGTACGCGCTGTCGAACTGCTTGCACAGCGTGCGCACGCCTTCGCGCAATTCGCCGTGAGGATCTTCGTCTGGAGAATGCTTCATTGACGCGCCGCGCGAATGCTGGAAAATAGGGTCGATTATAGATGGAAACGCCTCGCCACCGTTTCCGTGAATTCAGGGCTCGATAGGGGGACCGATGTACGTCACGAATTCCAAGCGCCTCACGCTGGCCGGGGCCAAAAAAATGATGGAGACCGTCACGGCCAAAGCCGAGAAAGCCGGTTTTGCGGTCGCGGCCGCCATCGTCGATGCCGGCGGCCATCCCGTTCTCGTCCAGCGCATGGATGGCGGCCGTTTTCACACCGTGCACTCCTCCACCACCAAGGCGGCGTGTGCTGCGTCGAACAAGCGGCCCACGACGGCCAAGGGCGCGGCGGGACAAGACCTCGACACCATGCACGCCCTCGGTCTCGCGCTTGCGGCGGGCGCGGAACGGTGGACGGCGATGGAAGGCGGCTATCCCATCATCTTCGACGGTGAGTGCGTGGGCGGCATCGGCGTCAGCGGCGCCACCTGGGACCTCGACGACCAGCTCGCGCGCGAGGCGGTGGAGTCCATCGGTGCCACCTGGAAAATCTGATGAAGCGTGATGAGTGATAAGTGATAGGTGATAGGGGTTTCCCGCGCAGCGGGGGCCTTGCTCCTTATCACTTATCACTTATCACTTATCACTTATCACTTATCACTTATCACTTATCACTTATCACTTATCACTTATCACCTATCACTTATCACCCATCACTTATCACGCCTTTTGAGAATTCCGACAATGGCCGACAAACCACTGCGGGTAGCATGTCTGGGCATGGGCTGGTGGTCGGACGTGCTCGCCGACGCGATGAAACATTCCAATCGCTTCGAGATCGTCTCCTGCTATACGCGGTCTGACGAGAAGCGGCAGGCGTTCGCGAAGAAATACGGCTGCACCGCGGCGCCGAGCTACGAGGCGATGCTGAAGGACAAAAACATCGCCGCGGTCATCAATACCACGCCCAACAACGTGCACCTGGAGACGACGCGCGCGGCCGCGGAGGCCGGCAAGCACGTCTTCCTCGACAAACCCATCGCCAACACCATCGCCGACGCCAAGGCCCTCACGCAAGCCTGCCGCAAGGCGGGTGTCGTGCTGGCGCTCGGCTACCAGCGGCGCAAGGAAAGCCACTTCCGCTGGGTCCGGAAGCAGATCGACGACGGCGTGTTCGGCAAGCTGGTCAACGCCGAAGCCAACATCAGCCGCGACCGGCTGGGCAAGATAGACCTGAGCTCCTGGCGCTATACGGCGGAAGGGATGCCGGGCGGTGTCATGCTGCAGATCGGCATTCATTACACCGACGTGCTCGAGTACCTGATGGGGCCGATCCAGGCGGTAAACGGCCGGCTCGCCCAACTCGTGCTGCCGGGCGACAACCCGGACGTCGCGAGCCTGGTGATGGAGCACGAGAACGGCGCGCTCTCCACGCTCAACGCGAGCTATGCGTCGGCTTCCGAATACTACTGCATGAACATCTACGGCAAGGAAGCGAGCGCCTATTACGACCTGCACCAGGGGTTGCGCTTCCTCAAGCGCGGCAGCGAGCGCTCCAACCCGGTCCCGTGCGAGAAGAACGACCCGATACGCGAGGAACTCGACGAATTCGCCGACGCCGCGCGCGGGAAAGGCCAGCCGGAGATGGACGGCGAGGCCTCGACCCGCTCGCTGGCCGTGCTGCGCGCCGGGATCAAGTCGGCGCGCGAGGGACGCCGCGTCGAGGTGGCCGAGATCTTGAATGGCGGCGACCTCTGATCGGGGAAACTGGCAGTATTCCGATCCGTCATAGCAGTATCGTTAACCGTTCGTTGCAGTTATAGCGCGCGCTCGCTAGCATTCGCAATGCGGACACCCGTCCGCGGCAAACGGGGCAACGCTCCCGGGACCGCCGGAAAACGTTCACGAGGAGAAGGAAACCCGTGTCGAGACCATCCAGCCGGTTGAGGCAGTTTCTTGCGGGTGTGCTGCTGGCGCTGCCCGTTTTTGCGGTCGCCGCCGATGCGCCGCCCTACCCGTCCAAGCCGATCCGCTTCATCGTCACCTTCGCCGCAGGCGGGGGCACCGACATCTTCGCGCGCGCCATCGCCCAGAAATTCACCGAGACCTGGGGTCAGCCCGTGATCACGGACAACCGCGCGGGCGGCAATGGCAATATCGGCACCGACATGGTCGCGAAAGCGCCCGCCGATGGCTACACGATCGCGCTGACGACCAACGCGACCATCGTCATCAATCCGCACCTGGCGAAACTCCCTTACGACCCGGTCAGGGATTTCGCGCCGATCAGCGAGGTCGCCGCGCTGCCTTTCGTGCTGGTGGCACATCCTTCGCTGCCGGCGAAATCCGTTCCCGAGCTGATCGCGCTGGCGAAAGCCAAGCCGGGCACGTTGAACTATGGATCCTCCGGCGGTGGCGGCGGCGCGCATCTCTCCGGGGCGATGGTGCAGACGATGATCGGCGCTCAGCTCACACACGTGCCGTACAAGGGTGCCGCGCCGGCGCTGATCGCGTTGCTCAGCGGCGAGGTCCAGTTCATGTTCGTCAGCATCCTGACCGTCACGCCGCTGATCGAGTCCGGCAAGGTTCGCGCGCTGGCGGTTACCAGCGGCAAGCGCTCCCCGTCGCTGCCCAGCATCCCGGCCATGGCCGAGACGCCCGGGCTGGCCGGCTTCGAGACCGACCTCTGGTACGGCATGCTGGCGCCGGCAAAGACCGACCCGAAGATCGTGGACCGGCTCTACCGCGAAACCAGCCGCGTGCTGGCGCTTCCGGAAATCAAGAACCGCTTCGAGCCTACCGGCACCGTCATGGTAGGAAGTTCACCGGCGGAATTCGCAAAGACGATAAAATCGGACCTCGCCAAGTGGGCGAAAGTCATCAAGGCGTCCGGCGCGAAGCTGGACTAAGAACCTGGGAGAACGCGTTGACAGCCGCAACAAAACCCGCGACCTGGCCGCTGGACATCTTTGAAGCGTTCAAGCGGCTCGGCATCCGCCAGGTCGCTTACGTGCCCGATGCCGGCCACACCCAGCTCATCAAGAGCTGCCACGCAGACAAGAGCATTCAGGCCGTCTCCCTGACCACCGAAGAGGAAGGCGTCGCCATGCTGGCGGGCACCTGGCTCGGCGGCGAGCGCGGCGCGCTCCTGATGCAATCGTCGGGGGCCGGCAACTGCATCAACATGCTGGGCATCATCCAGGAATGCCGCTTCCCGCTCTTGATGCTGGTCACCATGCGCGGCGAATGGGGCGAATTCAATCCCTGGCAGCTGCCGATGGGCCAGAGCACGGCGGACATCCTGGGACGCGCAGGCTCGGTCGTGCAGCACGTCGACGACGCGGCGCGCGTCGGCGAAACGGTATTCGCGGGCGGCCAGATGGCGTTCAGCACGGGGCGCGCCGTTGCCGTGTTAATCGGCCAGCGCGTGATCGGGTTCAAGGATTGGAGCAAGTGACCATGGCCAGAAAGCAAAAAACCTCTCTCGACCGCCGCGTGGCGCTGGGCGCTATCCTGGCCAGGCGCGGGGACGCCCTGCTGGTGACCGGCCTCGGCTCTACTTGCTATGACGCCGGCACCCTTGATCATCCCAACACGTTTTACCTTTGGGGCGGCATGGGCGCCGCGGCGATGGTTGGTCTGGGACTCGCGCTCGCCCAGTCGAAGCGCAAAGTGATCGTCGCCACCGGCGACGGCGAAATGCTGATGGCGCTGGGTGCGCTCGCAACCATTGGCGCGCAACGTCCGCGTAACCTTGCCATCGTGGTGATCGACAACGAGCTCTACAGCGAAACGGGCATGCAGCCTACGCACACCAGCCGCGGAGTCGACCTCGCCGGCGTGGCGAAGGCCGCCAGCTTCGCCCGCACCGGCACTGTCTACAACCGCAAGCAGCTCGACGCATGGATACCGAAGTTGTACCAGTCCGCCGGCCCCGTATTCCTGGTGGCCAAGGTCACGTCCACGCGCTACCCCATGTCGATCCGTCTGCGGGACGGCACGCACATCAAGAACCGCTTTCGCGAAGCCTTGCTGGGCAGCAAGGCTTTTGATTAACAGTGCCTTCGACTGATGCGTGAATAGTGAATGGTGAGTGGTGAATGGACCAGACCGGCCAAACTTCAAAACAAGACTGTTCTAATCCATTCACTATTCACCATTCACGCCTTTCCTGAAAAATAGCGATGGATACCCCTACCAAAGCGCTGGCCAGGTACCAAATGTTCATTGGAGGCGAGTGGGTTGAATCGGCCTCCAAGGAACATTTCGAGAGCGATAACCCGTTCACCGGCAAGCCGTGGGCGCTGATCCCGAAGGGCAGCGCGCAGGACGCCGACCGCGCGGTGCGCGCGGCGCACAAGGCGTTCACCTCGGGCGAATGGCCCAAGCTCAACGCCTCGAAGCGCGGCGCGCTGCTGAGGAAGCTCGGCGATCTCATCGGCGAGAAAGCAAAATTTCTTGCCGAGATCGAGGTGCGCGACAACGGCAAGCTCCTCGCCGAAATGGGTGCGCAGACCGCCTACATGGCGCAGTGGTATTACTACTACGGCGGGCTCGCCGACAAGATCGAAGGGCATGTCATCCCTACCGACAAGCCCGACATGCTCAATTACACGCGCTACGAGCCGCTCGGGGTCGTCGCCGCCATCACGCCCTGGAACTCTCCCCTGCTCCTTACCGCGTGGAAGCTCGCGCCCGCGCTGGCGGCGGGCAACACGGTGGTGCTGAAGCCGTCCGAGTTCACTTCCGCCTCGGTGCTGGAATTCATGAAGCTGATCGAGCAGGCCGGTTTCCCGCCTGGCGTCGTGAATGTCGTCACCGGCTTCGGCGCCGACGTCGGCACGCCCCTGGTCGAGCACCCGCTCGTCGCCAAGGTGGCGTTCACCGGCTCGGACCGGACCGGCACGCAGATCTACCAGACCGCCGCCAAGGGACTAAAGCGCGTCAGCATGGAGCTGGGCGGCAAGTCACCCAACATCGTGTTCGACGACGCGCACCTGGAAAATGCGATCAAGGGCGTGGTCTCCGGCATCTTTGCCGCCACCGGCCAGACCTGCATCGCCGGCTCGCGGCTGCTGGTGCAGCAAAGCATCCACGACCAGTTCGTCGACAAGCTCGTCGCGTTCGCGAAGACCGCGAAGATGGGCAACCCGATGAGCCTCGACACCCAGGTCGGGCCGGTCACCAACCCGCCGCAGTTCAGGAAGATCCTCGATTACATCGACATCGCGAAAGGCGAAGGCGCGAAGCCGGTGCTGGGCGGCGCGAAAGCCGCGCGCCCGGAATGCGGCGACGGCTGGTTCGTCGAGCCCACCATCTTCACCGGCGTGAAGAACTCGATGCGCATCGCGCAGGAGGAAGTCTTCGGACCGGTGCTCGCGGTGATTCCGTTCAAGGACGAGGAAGAAGCGGTCGCGATCGGCAACGACGTGGTCTACGGCCTCGCCGCGGGCGTGTGGACGCAGAGCATGCGCCGCTCGCTCATGATGGCCGAGCGCCTGCAGGCCGGCACGGTGTGGGTCAACACCTACCGCGCTGTTTCGTACCTCTCCCCGTTTGGTGGGTACAAGCGCAGCGGCCTCGGACGTGAAAGCGGCCAGGAGATGATCAAGGACTACATGCAGGTGAAAAGCGTGTGGATCTCGACCGCGGCGGAAGTGCCCAATCCCTTCATAATGCGGTGATGAAGTGATGCAGTGACGAAGTGACGAAAAACCAAAGAACCATGAAACAGGAATCCCTCCCCTCCCGCAGCCGGTCGCGCGAACTGATCGAGTTCACGCACGGGCTGAAGCTGGAAGCGCTGCCGCCGGATATCGTTGCCCGCGCGAAGGGTTGTCTGCTGGACTCGCTCGGCTGCGCCCTGTTCGGCAGCCTGCAGCCCTGGGCGAGGATCATGGCCGACGAGATGCTCGCGGAAGGCTCGCACGGACGCAGTACTATTATCGGGCGCAAGCAAACCGTTGCGGCGCCGGCCGCGGCTCTGTGCAACGGCACGGCAATACACGGCTTCGAACTGGACGACCTGCTGGACGAGGCGTGCCGCCTGGCCGGCGTCCCCGACCAGGTGGACTGCCGGATCGCCGACGACCGCAGCGAGTTGTTCATCGTCGAGGGCGACTCGGCCCTCGGCACCGCGAAGCTCGCCAGGAACTCCGAGTTCCAGGCGCTGCTGCCGATCCGCGGCAAGATCCTCAACGTTCAGAAGTCGTCCCTGGCCGACATGCTGAAGAACGCCGAGTGCGCCTCGATCATCCA
>Ga0137409_10004974_pt1 | contig 13894 bp, 14 predicted proteins | sample CZODoug1_16funga_FD_122059 | JGI IMG/M metagenome (GOLD analysis project Ga0137409, IMG submission 122059) | Vadose zone soil fungal communities from Angelo Coast Range Reserve, California, USA - CZODoug1_16fungal (Hybrid Assembly) | ecosystem: Environmental > Terrestrial > Soil > Vadose zone... | reverse complement strand
AACGCCGATTCGTTTGCAACTTTTGCTTCAATAATCGCGACGGGAAAGTCATTTCGCGTCATAGAAGTTCCGGTGACGATCACCGCATCCGCAGAATAAAGGTATGCAACTCCAACGAGTGAGTCAGACCAAAGCGACTGAAGCAAGCCATTCGAAAAGTGTCGCGACTTCCAAACCGTCGCGGTTGCCGAGTCATTCCCATGAGCACTCGGTCCTGCGGCTTCAACAGACCGTTGGCAACCGGGCGGTGCAGCGTCTGATTCAATCACGGATAGTCCAGGCCAAGCTGAACGTCAGCCAGCCCGGCGATCCCTACGAGCAGGAAGCGGACCGCGTGGCGGAGAAAGTTATGCGCATGCCCGCACCAGCGGTCCAGCGTTCGTGTGCTTCGTGTGCAGGCGGGGGTTCACACTGCCCAGAGTGCGAGGCAGAAAACGAAAAAGCGATTCAGCGCAGAGTCAGACAATCCACGGAGAGCGTGGACGAATCTGTTCATGAGCACTTTCTCCAGGACCTCGGCTCGGGCCGGCCACTAGCCACTTCCACCCGAGCCTTTTTTGAGCCGCGCTTCGGTGTTGATTTTGGCGATGTCCGGCTGCACACCGGCGAAGCAGCTACTCAAACCGCGGCGCGGATTCATGCGGCGGCCTTCACCTATGGACGCCATATCTGGTTGGGCAAGGGAGAGAGTGAGCAGAACAATAACCTGATGGCTCATGAGTTGACGCATGTCGTGCAACAGAGTCAGGGTCCATCCGGCAGTGGCCCGCAACTAATACAAAGGACCACATTGGAGGGCGTGGACAACATGTGTGTCGCGTATGAGGACAGGAAGCTTAACGTCAGTTCAGGTACACCCCTGTCCGAAACAAAGACTCCCGGCGGCCGCGTTATCCCGGGAACAAAAGGTTCTCAACAGAACTGTGCCGGCGCGTCCCTTTGTGGCAGAGCGGAATACATAAACTGGCCTTTCCTGGGGTTGGAAGCCGCAGACCATCTCGCACGGCCGCCGCACATCACGGCAGATTGGGATAAAGCGAATTATTTCGTCCCTGCCGGCTGCAAGCCCGTCGATTGCGCCGGGATATCGATCAACGCCACGCGGTGCCGCGCTCTCGAAAGAGAAGTGATTCTCTTCCTGTACCGATGGCCGGCCGGCGTTATCCGAGGCACATCGACGCAAGTCTTCCAGAGTGACTTTCACATGATTGGAAGAACACCTTCGAGCCTGCCTATGGCATGGGAGTCAAAGATGGATCAAAGGGAGCGAGTGGAGGACATACGAGATCCATGGCAGAGCCTGCATGATGCTTATCCGCATACATTGGGCTCAGATAGAGAAGTCAAACAGCATTGTTACTGCTGTGACTGCGGTGGCATCAAAACACGGTGACAAAGAAAATGACACCCGAAGAGGCAATTACGATCTGGATCCGGCATTTTCAGACGACCTTGTTTCAAGGCATATCGGAACCGGAAATAGCGAAGCTCATGACTCCGGTGGCTCGTGATGACGCATGGATACATTACGGCGGAACCGGGAGACGTTCACGGCTGTATCTGATCGATGACTATCTGCAAGCACGATTCGATTTCGATCATCAAGATGTGTTGCTGTCCTATGCCGTCTACAAGACGGCCGAAGGCTGGTTGAAAGGGCCCGACGGTGTTTTGTTGCGTGGCGCTGAAGCGCCCGATGCGGAATTGCTTTTTCCATAGGAAGTAATCTTCGCAAGGACATAAGGATGCAGAGTCAACGAGCGAGCCAGGCAAGAACCGCTGAAGTCAGCGGTCAGAGAAACCCTGCCACTTCCAATGCACAGCTTCCGACTCCTGCATCGGTGAATCCAATCCTCCAGCTTCAACAAACTCTGGGCAATCAGGCCGTGCAGCGGCTCCTCGAATCCCGCGCGATCCAGGCCAGGCTTAAAGTCAGCCGGCCCGATGACATCTACGAACAGGAAGCCGATCGTGTAGCCGAGCAGGTGATCCGCATGCCGGAGCCGGCGCTCCAGCGGAGCTGCGCAGGCTGTGGAGCAGGTGGGTCCCATTGCCCACAGTGCGACGATGAGAAGGAACAGTTGATTCATCGCAAAGCGGACAGTTCCAATCGTTCTGTTTCCGGCGAAGACGAAGAAGAGGCGATACCGTGTGAAGTCGAGCCAGGCGTGGAGAATCCCAACGACATCGAAGACGGCTTGATCCGGCGCAAGTCGCGCAGCTCCGTTGAGCGCAACGGAGGGACCATCGAAAGCGTCCTCAACTCGGCGCAAGGCGGCCAACCTCTCGAGCCCTCCCTTCGCAGCGATATGGAACAGCGAATCGGAGCCGACTTCTCAGGCGTAAAGATTCACACCGATTCTGGCGCCGCGCAAATGAACAGAAGGCTCGATGCGCGGGCGTTCACTCATGGGTCCGACATTTACTTTGGTGAAGGGGAGTATCACCCGGGCTCTTCCTCAGGACGGCTCCTGCTCGCACATGAACTCGTCCATGTCGTGCAGCAGGGCGGCGGTTCGGCGAGATCTCTCATTCAGAGACAACCCAAAAAGAAGGGCGGGGCCCAATACGTAACCTTCCAGGTTCTGGTGCCAAGCGATTACACAACGCTGGACCAGATGTTCCGGCTCTTTGAGCGGACTGCCTATGGCCGCGAGCTCAATCTCGACTGGAGATGTAATAGCTACTGCGACATGGACAAAAACAGGGGGAAGGTGGTGCCGTTCGACGCTCTGAAGTCGAATGTGGAGAGTTTGACCGACCCCGAGACGAAGAAACGGCAGGAAGAGACCAAGAAGGGTTACGAGCAGCTTCCTGCCGGCAAACCCAAGCAGGACCTCACTGCCGAAGCGAACAAGCGCTATTACGAAAAATCCGGTGACAAGCCCGGCACAGTGATCAAGAAAGGAGAAGAAGGCAAAGCCCAGCAGTGGGTGCAAGCTCTCGATGAGGTCACGAAGGACAAACAAACCCTCGAGAGCCTTCCTCCGGAAGTCAAAGCCCTGATGGGTCCGGAAACTTCCTACAAGCCGCAGGACTATCAGCACCTGCTGAAAATCGCCGAAAAGCTCAAGAAATTCACCGCCGAAGATCTTGCCGCGTACAAGTTGCTGGCGATTCGTGCCACCGACAATCTCGACCTGTTCGAGAAATCCGTGGACCTGTTCCTCGCGCGAAAGGCGGAGCTGACCCAGGCATTGCAGCAACAGCAACAACAGCCCGCCGGCGGCACCCAAGGGACCGCTGCAAAGGAGGAAGAGGAGAAGTGGAAGGGCTTCGATGAGTCGTCCATCGGGACGATGTCCGAGAGCGATCGTTATGCGCTGGCGCGGCAGAAGACCAGCGAACTTACCGCCGCGCAGTTGAAGCACATGAAGGAGCATCCCGGTGAGACGCTCAAGGACTTTGCCAAGTCCGCCACATTGATTAACACGCCGGAAACCTTCAGCGCGATCGGCAAAGACATCCAGGAGGCGGCAAGCGGTGATGCCAATTCATGGGCACGGTGGGCGGCTGGAACCGGCGCCGGTGCCAAGCTTTCGGGATGGATGCTGGCAGTAGCCGGTGTCTTGTATGTCGCCTCGTGGTTTACGGGGATCGGAGAGCTGGCAACGATTGCGGCTGCGGCGGGCATACTTCTCGGCGCAACCCTTACTCTCTCGGCCGTCGAATCGGAGTTGAGAATCAAAGCTGCGTCTCAGGCCAAAACTCCCGAGGAATTCAAACGCAACGTCGAGTTGGCAGCCGCCGCCCGCGCCAATGTTATCGTGGGCGTCGCTCTTATCGTGATCGCTGCCGTGCTGCATTTCACGGCCAAGGCCCTCTTTCCGAAAACCGTACAGAAGATCAGTGTGTCCCTCAAGAATTTCCGCGAACGTATCCGCTTGAAGGGCTCCGTCTATGACCTCAAGCCCAAGATCACGGCTGAAATGGGGTCGCTCAAAACCGAACTGACCAAGGCGGCCGAAACAGCAAAACAGAATGCGCTGACCGCTGCGGACGACATCAACAAACTGAGCACTGAGCAGTTTGCCGAGAAGCTGGACAAAGGGGATACCGGGTTCCTCGATCAATCCAAGCTGCCGCCGGAACAGAAAGTCAATTACGGCGAATTGCTCAAAACACCGGAAGGTCGCACCGCGATCGAAGCTTACAAAGCGAAATTGGTCAATGCGCTGAAGACCGATGTCATCAAGGAGATCGACAGACTGGCCCAGGAGTACGGCTCCAAGGTCGACGAGTTTGTCAAAGACGTCGATGCAGCCAAGAACCACGACGACCTGAAGGGCGCGGTGGACAAGATCGAAGGTACGCTTACCGAGGAGCATGCAAAGAAGTTTCTCGGGGAAGAACAGGAGAAGATCACAAAAGAGAAGCTCGAGGAGGCATCCCAGGAAGCGCACAAGGAAGCAGTTACCCTGCTCAAGGATGCCATCGTTAAACGGCTCAAAGCCAGAATCAGCACACAACCAGATTTCGCGCTCACCTACACCGATGCCGAACTCGAAGGGATCATCACAAAGGGAAAGGAACTGGGTCTTTCTGACAAGGCGATCGAGGACCTGCTTTACATAGGGTCCAGGACGGCGAAAAAGATCAGCGCACCGGATCTGATGCAGCAAATGGAGAATTGGGCAGGCAAGGTGAAGGCGCGCGGATTCCCGTACAAGTTCGCCGACCTGGCCGAGTTCCAGAGGTTCAGCAAGGAACTTATCGAGAAAGTGCGGGCAACCGGTCTGCCTGTGGACGATGTCCGAGTCCAGGGTTCTGCGCTTCGCAAGGAGACCGCGGCCGATGTGGATATCGCCGTATTTGTTGAACAGAGCGTCTTTGACAAGCTGCTGATCGACCGTTTCGACGGACGAATCACGAAAGGCAGCGCCAAGGTCTCCCTTAGCGGCAAAACCCACGCGCAGTTGGCTGAAGTGGCCGCAGACGTGAAGGCCAATCCCGGGGATTATAATGCGCAAGCGAAAACATTTCAGAATGCAATGGAGACCGGAATTATTAACTCAAAATCGGATATCATCAAACCATTGAAGGCAGTGCGAGCCGAAATCGCGGCGAAGTATCCGGCCCTCAACCTCGAGGCCATTTCCGTTCTCATCAAGGGAGGACTCTTCGACCTGCTGCCCGATCTCCCGGTGAAGGAATAGAGTAAATGAATGAGACCGCCTTCTACGGAGTAATCCACTCCGGCGACCCAGAGACCGTTCGCAAACTGCTTGCGAAGTGGCTCGGCAGCGACGTGGCTGTCAAAATAAGACTCCTCGGCGAGGAAATCGTCTACGAAGATAAGGACCTCTACGTCTATGCGCACACCGCGTTTCACACCGCGGGAGAACAGAGAGCTTTTCTCCTCGAAGGACACACCAGCTACGGGCTCGAAGAAACGAAGCAGCGGCTGGAGCAGTTGCTTCAGATCTGCAAGGAAGAAGGCGTGAAATGCGAGTGTGAGTATGTCGAAGTCAACCAGGATGGCGACGAAATAAGTGATCACTTTCAGGTGACGTGAACACGTAGCGTGAACGCGGGCTAAAGCCCACGACTACATTCAGGCGCAACGTTGATCCCAAATGTAGTCGCAGGCTTCAGCCCGCGTTCAAATCCACGCCATCATTTCCTCAGCGATGCAGGGTGATCCTCGACCCGCTCCCCGACGATGAGGTTTTATGGGTTTAGTCTTTGTTGATTGTGAGGCATACGGCGGTTGTCCAGCGACCGGGCAGTTAACTGAGTTTGGAGCTGCTGTTTACCCGTCCAGAGAAACTTTCCATGGGCTCATTGTGGAGTCGAGTCCGTCGCCGGAAAATGCGGCGGTTCCACTGCCAGCCGGAAAGCCGACGCTGGATCAGGAAAAGAGGGTCTTCTCTGACTTTGCGAAATGGCTTGCCGATCATGTTGAGGGTAGACCAGTGTTCGTCAGTGATAATCCCGCATTTGATTGGCAGTGGATAAATGATGGGTTTTGGCGAACGCTGGGATACAACCCCTTCGGGCATTCAGGTCGACGGATCTCCGATTTCTACGCAGGGCTTGTTGGTGATTTCTATGCGACACAAGATTGGAAACGGCTTCGTATAACACCCCATGACCATAAACCGGTTAATGACGCGATGGGCAACCTGGAGGCTTTTGAGCGCATGTTGCGCGGTGAGCGATGACGAGGATCGGCTTCACTGCCGGATGAAGTATTGCTGCTTATCGACGTTTCGAGGGACGGCAACATCAAAGAAGCCGACCATCATTTCGTCCGAGGTCTGGTCACCCCAGATGACGGTGCGGTGTGGATCCGGGTTATGCGCGTTCTTACTCGAGTTGTCGAACCAGGCCGCCGCCTGCAGTCTTGTGCCCGCCTTCAAGGGCCGTGGTCTGGCCAGGCGATAGGTCAACTGCCAACGGAAATCGAAGTTGACACGCAGGAGCGTTTCGATCCGGCCTCTGCCGTAGAGAATGTTGTACTCAAACGCTTTTCCCCGAAGATGCATGTGTGGAAGGAAACCGAGCAGAGTGGCGTCGTTGGGCAGCGTGCCCGAAATATCCACGCGATAGTTATCATCGCCCGGCGGAATCGAGAAATGGGAATTGGTGAGCTGCAGGGTGAGGACCCGCTGCGAGGGCAATTGTTTCGCAAAGACCAGGCCAACCGCAGCCTGATCACGAGCCTGGTGGCCGTTCGTGGTGTAGTGCATTTGGACAACAAGATCCGATCCGGCGGGAACAAATTTGGCCATACCATCGGGCCAATGATCGGGCGAGCTGCCGGGTGCATAGACCAGAAGCATGTCGCTATCGGTCCAGTGTGCGTCGTGTTGCTCGTGCGCATCCGTAAGAGCTGAACCCGTGAACGCAACGTTAACCGCTGCATTCCGCAACCAGGGCGAGTCGGGCGGCCGAATGTACACAACGGCATGATGGACGTGTTCCCGGCTTGACGGCCGCAGTTCCGCCATCTGTATCCACTTGTCTTCCTTGAAACCCGTAGGAAGAATCTCGTACGTATATTCGATCTCGCCTTTTGCGGGAATGACGACAGCTTCCGGCATTCGCACGACTTCGTCAGGCTGCGGAATATTCCAGCCGCTAACCCAAAACTTTTCCGGCGGCGCATCCTTCGGATTGCCGGCGGGGGTCTGGCCGCCAACCCAGGCCGAAATGGTCTCGATCTGTTCCGTGGTCAAAGATGGATCGTTGGCGAAGCGCCCATATTTTGGGTCGGCGAACCAGGGAGGCATCGTCTTCGCACGCACTCTTTGCAGAATTGCGCTCGCCTTCGCGCGCGACTGCTCGTAGGTCAAGAGTGGCATTGGCCCGATCTCCCCCGGCCGATGGCAGTTCTGGCAGTGGTCCTGAAGGATGGGAAGCACATCCCTGTAGAAGTTCGGTGTCTTCGTTTGCGGAAAGGGCACGCCCTTCACCGGAAGGAACAACACAATTCCAGCTAACAACACAGGGCCGGCGAGACTACGAATCGGCTTCATTAGGAAACTCAACAATCTCCGGAAAGATTACGTCAATCGGTGCGACAATTCCAGCCGGTGTATTGGGAGAGACATACATGGCTGAACCGACACAGGTCGTCGTTACCAGTGAATCCGGATTGTCCCAGGAAATTGTTGCGGGCACTCACCGGCTGCGCGCGGACGAGCCGGCTCCGCGTGGCGCGGATACGGGTCCGTCGCCGTACGGTCTGCTGCTTGCAAGCCTCGGTGCCTGCACGTCGATGACATTGCGGCTGTACGCCGAACGGAAGGGTTGGGATCTCCAGCGCATCACAGTGCGGCTTCGACATTCGCGGATTCACGCTGAGGATTGCGAAGAATGCGAGACCAGCGAAGGTTTCCTGGACCAGATCGATCGTGAAATCGAAGTGAGCGGCAATCTGGGTCTGGATGAAAAGGAGCGGCTCCTCGCAATTGCAGAGCGGTGCCCGGTCCACAAGACCCTGAAATCGGAAATCAACATCCGGTCGCGCATTATGTGAAAGCGCGTCGATGTGACCATTCGCGTATCGGCGCTCCAGTGAGCGCCGGTCAAGGAGTAAACATCATGCTCGAAGCATTGATTGCCGTGGCCTTTCTCGTCATCGCGTCCATTATCGGACTGCTTCTTCCGCCCACTGAAGCCCAGATCCAGGCCGCCTCGGCCACACCCGCATCGGACACAGCGCACGATACCGGTCACGACCATCACGGGCATTGATGATTTACTCTCTGGCATCAAAGACTCACCTGCTGACGTTGATCGCTTTTCACCTCGCGTTATACCTGCCTATGATCGGGCATGGCCTCGTTTTCGATGATTTCCGTCATCTGTATTCTGCGGCATTTCAATCACTCCAGTATGGGTTGACGCGTGTTCAGGGAGGCCCGTTTTTCGACCCCCTCGTGTGGCTTACGTTCAAGGCTGACTGGATGCTCTGGGGAGGACGCAGCTTCCCAATGGCCGCTGAGAACCTTCTGCTGCACGTTGCCAACATTGTAATGCTCTACTTCCTGACGCTACGGCTGTGGCAATCCCAGATCGCCGCATGGTGGGCCGCCCTGGGATTTGCGCTGCTTTTCCCCGCCAACACATGGGCGGTCATGTACATTGCGACTCGCGGACATGTCATCGGGGCGTTTTTCTATCTTGGAGCTCTGATCGCCGCGTTGTGGTATGTCCACGCCATGCGGCATCAGGTTATGGCCGGCATTGTCGTTATCGTGTGTGCCGGTTTATCGGTGTTCGCGAAGGAAAGTGGTGTCACCGTGATTGCGGCCGTCTTCATTATGCTCGCCTGCGAAAGACAATCATTGAAACAGAAAGTGTTTTCGCGGGGTGACATCCTTTTATTCATCGGTCTGGCTGGCGTGCTGGCGGTATACCTCGGGCTGCGTGCTCAATCCGGGGCGGTCACGCCTTCCGCACCAGATGACAATTACAGCTACGCGCTATCCTTGAGCAGGTTAGGCGATAACCTGCTGCGTTATGCGTGGCGCACATACGGACTACTGGCAATCGTTGCGTGTGCTATCGGCGCTTCGCAATACCTGCGCGGTGTCCGCCCTCAGCTAAGATTATTAACACGTCGTGATGTTTTCCTGTCGATGATGCTGTTTGCAGTTACTTTAGGACCTTTTCTTCTGCTTTCGGTAAGGTCAGCCACATACAGCTATCTGCCCGGCATGGCGGCAGCCCTGCTCCTTGGTGCAGTGGCACGCTCACTCTATGCAGCACCAGCGAAACCGCGGCCGCTTCCTGTGGCGCTCACATCACTGCCGATCATTCTTGTCGTTGCATCACTCATGGCATTCACGATCGGGCAGAGCTTGAAATGGGTGCTCATGGGCGATGTCAGCAGGGCTGTTTTAGATCAGATAGCGGCGCAACAGCCGCAAGTCAAGCCGAATACTTCTGTTGTTCTGAAATATTCCGAAGCGGACCGCGAGCACAGGTTTCCCGATGCCTTTGCTGGCGGGGTTTTCAGAGATGCCGTGCGGCTCCTGTACCGGGATCCTTCACTGGACGGCAAGATAATACGTCGCGGAGAACCATACTCCATTGGGGAAGCGTCCTCAGAAATTCAGCTCGAGTACATCGTCGTTGACCGGCAGCCAACGATCCGGATGGCGTCGAGGAATTGAGTCTGTTAGCGGGCACCCAACCAGAGCGATTCTATTTCTTGCCCCGCTTTGTGTCGCCTTTCGCGCTCAAGCGGTCGGAAGTTTGGAAGGCTTCCTTGAGCCAATCGGTCAGCGGCGGCTCAACCTGGTCCCGGTGCGTGACGTGAGCCATGTGAGCCACTTTGAGTTTTGAAGCCTTCTGTGTCTTGCGAACGAGAGGTGTCTTCAGCGTCCGTCCCAGGAAGAACCAGACCTCGAGAACCTTTTTTTTCGGCCGAACAAAGAAGTAACAGGCCTTGCGAGAAAACATGATCGAGTTGTGCGAGGCGTATATTCGCTGCTCGCCAAACGAGGTCGCAGTTTCCCGCAGCCGCTCCCAGGCGTCCATCAGGTCTTCGGAGAGATCGGACGTGAGATTCTCCTCCGTCGTCGTCCAGCAGTTATGCTCTTCTTTGTCTTCCACCCATTGGTGGCAGTGGTAACACTCTCGTCCTGTCATAGAGGAGAAGTTATGAAGAAGTCTCTTCAATTGGTGTTACCGGGTCAATGAACAGCCAGAACAAAGCGCCGAACGCGGCCACGCCTGCCATCATGTAGATGAGAAGGTTCCAGTCGTTGCCGGTACGGTCGAGCAGGAACCCGCCAATCACCGGCGCGCAGAATCCCGCCAGGTTTCCTGTAGTGTTCATCGAGCCGGATACCGTGCCCGCGTACCTGCCGCCGATGTCCATGCATGCGTTCCAGGCGCAGGGCATCACCAGATCCATCGAATAGCTCGCAAGTCCCATCACCAACATGGCGGCGAGCGGATCCTGAATGCGCGTGACCGTCCACAGGAGCATCGCACCGGCGACCATACCCGTGAAGGCGATCGTGCGCCGCCCGGCGCGGACACCCCCAATCCGATCGCAAATATGGCGTGCCAGAAATCCGCACGTCAGTGAGCCGAATCCACCGAACAGCAGTGGGAAGATCGCCAGCCGCGCGGCTGCTTCCGGCGTCTGGTGGCGAAACTCCTGCAAGTATGTCGGCAACCACGTGATATAGAAATACCAGGTAAATGTGTGGCAAAAATATTGCGACCAGAGCAGCCACACCGATCCTCGCGATACGAGTTTTTTCCACGGGACGTTGCCGTGGCTCGCGCCACGCACGCTGACATCGCGCAACAGTTCCAGTTCGGCGGCGTTCACCGACGGATGTTCCGAGGGCCGGTCGCGAAACCAACGCCAGAAGAAAACGCACCAAATCACGCCCAGCACTCCGAACGCCACGAAAGCCCCTCGCCAGTTCATGAAATGAAAACACAGCACTACCAACGGCGGGGTGAACGCCCCGCCCCAACGGGCGAAGGACCACATGATGCCCTGACCGCGCATCTGCTCTGTACGCGGCAACCAAACGCTGAATGCCTTCGTCAGATTCGGGAAGCAGCCCGCTTCGCCCGCGCCAAACAAAAACCGGATTACCCACAGCGAGCCGAAGCTCCACGCGGCGCCCGTCAGCGCCGTGAATCCGGACCACGCCAGCACGATCCGCACCAGCACGCGGCGTGGTCCCATCCAATCTCCCATCCATCCCGATGGGATTTCGAATAGTGCGTATGACAGCGCGAACGCGCCGAAGATCAGCCCCATCTGCGATCTGCTCAGCCCCAGCGCTTGCGAAATCGGTGTCGCCGCCTGGGAGATCGCCACGCGGTCGATATAAGAGAGGACCGCCAGCGTGATCGCAAAGACGATCACCCAGTAGCGCGCCCGTGTCGGCCCCGCCTGGATGCCCGTTTGTGCGCCGGCAGGTGAGAGCTCGGAGGTAGAGCTGCGCTTCATGGCTGTGCAGTATACGTCCAACGTTGTTTTGCTTTCGAACGGAATAGGACTCGGCGGCCGAACCCAGGGCTTGCACAATCATGCGAAGAGAGACTACCTTGAAAAACTATCTAGGGAGAAAAGCCATGCTTTCTAAAATCATCCTGTGGCTAGGAATGGGGCTGGCGCTGACCGCGTCGAATGCGTCGCCGGTCCAGGCACAAGCCACGCGATCTTTTTCAATGGGATTTACGGATTATTCTCATGACCTGATCACGGAGCCCGGCGCCTGGGACCAGACAGCGCGCACCGTGAATCAGCTGGGTGACCTTCTGGTAATCCATGAAGAGGAGTCGGTTCCCTGGACGGAAGCGCTCGCGAATCGCCCGGATCTCTATCATCCGGAGTATCTCAAATTCATTCAGCAGCGCGCGGCTCGACGCTATGGGATGACGCCCAACCACAAAGTGTTTCTTTACCTCAACGTATTGAACATGGCTCGTGATGGAATCGCCGGGTACAGGGGCGAAAGAGATGGAATGCCGCTGCCGGCTCCCTTTGGCTCATGGTTTGCCTCGCTGGTCCTTCTGGACCTGGGCGGCGTATCTTTCGCGCCCAAGAAGGTAGGACTAACGCGCTGATAACTTGTTTTCCCTGGGTTTTCATGAGTTGACCCGGCACTCAACCGCTGACACACTGATCGCATGACACGGCAGATCCTCCTTATAACAACACTGCTCTGCGCTGGCGCAATTTCCAGACGCGCCCAGTCGTTGTCGTTCGAAGTGGCATCGATCAAGCCGAGTGCTCCCAACTCTCTCCGAGGCGCCAGCGGAAGCTGCCGTGGAACCGACACTATATCCGACCCGACGTCAAACCGTCCCCTTGGTCGTTGCGTTATAACCGATGCTCGGCTGAACCACATCCTGAGCGTTGCCTATGGATTGCCACTGAGTCAGATCCGGTACTCTATGGCGCGCCAGCCTGACTGGATAGATGGAAGATTCGATATCGAAGCTAAAGCGGACGACCCGTCGATTACCACGGAGTCGCAGCTCCTGGCGATGCTTCAAGCTTTGCTAAGCGAGCGCTTCAAACTAAAGCTCCATCGTGAAACCCAACAAGCCGATGGATACGCGCTCGTTATCGCCAAAAATGGCTTCAAACTTCAACGCTCCACGAGTGAACGCAGCTTCTTTTCGATCCTCGGCGGAGTTGGCAACCGCGCCACGGTCGAGGACGCCAAGCGCAATCTCGTCACTGGCACCGGCCCAGTCGTCATGACCGTCCGAAGAGCGTCGATGTCGGTAGTGACGCAAAGCCTGGCCATTCCTGCCCGAAGTCCGGTCGTCGATAGAACAGACCTTCACGATGCTTACGACTTCGAGCTGATGTGGGATGAGAGCGCCGGACCGTCGTTCTTCACTGCATTGCAGGAACAACTCGGATTACGACTGGTACCTCAGAAGGTGACGATCGACATACTCGTCATCGACGCGGCAGATAGACCGACTGCGAACTAGTCAGGAGGCCGGCATGTTTACGTTTCAGCCGATCGGTTACGTGCGTTCGCCATACTTTGAGACCACTCAGGTTCCGAGAGGCCCCGGAACGCAGCATAAGGCAGAAGGGCTTCTGGAAATTGCTCCCGAGTTCGAGGAAGGCTTAATCGATATCGAGGGCTTCTCACACCTTTTTGTCATTTGGGTTTTTGATCGAAGCGAGGGGTTCGCGCTCACAGGAGTTCCGCCAACCGACGACCGCCCGCACGGAGTCTTCGCAACTCGCTCGCCTTACCGTCCGAACCCTATCGGATTGACGGTTGTCGAAGTGCTCGGTCGCGAAGGCCGCAAAGTGCGCGTGCGCGGAATCGACATGCTCAATGGCACACCAATTCTCGACATCAAGCCCTACATGTCGGGGATTCCGACAGAGAAGTTGCGCCTCGGATGGTTTGCCGAAGCCGAAGCCCGTAGAGCAAAGTTGAGCTAGTGTCGCGGTCTAAGCCCCACAAAATTGAGCCTCTTTTTGGTCACACGGGGGTTTCACGTAGCAAAATACCTCGGTAGGCAGTTCTATGAGTTATTGGGCGAGGAGCGATTTGACGAAGAGAAGTTTGCTAGCTCGACCTTCTTAAATCGCCCTGCGACGGCAAAGAAGCGAGGATGCGGCCTTCGAACGGAATGACTCCGAAGGGAAAGGAGTAGCGGCTGTAGCCATAGGCATATTTCGATACGAAAAAATAGTCGCCGACAAGGAGCGTCGGTTCCTGTGCGCCTGAAGGAATGTCGAAAGTTTGCAATACTAAAGAACGCGCAAAAACGGGGACGAAGTATGTAGACAACACGAGCCCAGTCAGCCCGAGAGCGATCACAATAATTCGGCTCGAGACTTCCTTGGATTCCGGAGGACCGTATCGATTTGCGCCATCTCGGCCACGCAGGAACAGGGCCTCAAAGAGAAGCCAGAGAATTCCGAACG
>Ga0137409_10004973_pt1 | contig 13894 bp, 16 predicted proteins | sample CZODoug1_16funga_FD_122059 | JGI IMG/M metagenome (GOLD analysis project Ga0137409, IMG submission 122059) | Vadose zone soil fungal communities from Angelo Coast Range Reserve, California, USA - CZODoug1_16fungal (Hybrid Assembly) | ecosystem: Environmental > Terrestrial > Soil > Vadose zone... | reverse complement strand
GCACCGGCGGCGCCGGCTTCCGCTTTCTCTACGCCTCGTTCCTCCAGGAGCTCGGCGAGCTGACCAACTATGAGCCGCTCGCAGGCCTGGCGGCGCGGCTCGTCGAGATCGGCGACCGCTGGCGCGAGTTCGCCTTGGCCGCGGCGCGCATGATCCGCGGCCGCGACCCGTTCGACGCGCGCTCGCTCGCCGCGCGGCTGAGCGCGCTCGGCACCGACGAGAAGAAATTCTTCCGCGAGCTCGACGCCGCCCAACAGGCCTGGGCATGCTGAAGGTCGACAGCGTTTCCTTCCGCTACGCCGGCGGCGAGGAGCCGGTGCTGCGCCAGCTCTCGATCGATGTCCCGGCGGGCGGCATCTTCGGCCTGCTCGGTCCGAACGGCGCCGGCAAGACCACCCTGATCTCCATCCTCGCCGGGCAGCTGCACGCTGCTTCCGGTCGCATCACCGTGGATGACGCGCCGCTCGAGGACCTGCGCCGTCGCGAGCCCGCCTCGCTCGGGCTGGTGCCGCAGGAGTTCGCGTTCTACCCGATGCTCAGCTGCGCGGAGAACCTGCGCTTCTTCGGCGGCGTGCAGGGGCTGGGCGGCGCGCGCCTGCGCGAGCGTGTCGCGGCGGTCGCGGCGTTCGCACGCATCGAGAACGTGCTCGCGCGGCGCGCCGGCGAGCTCTCCGGCGGGCTGCGCCGCCGCCTCAACCTCGCGATCGGCCTGCTCACAGAGCCGCGCGTCCTGCTGCTCGACGAGCCGACGGTCGGCGTCGATCCGCAGTCGCGCTCGTTCCTCCTCGACTCGATCCGCGCCCTCGCCGGCGAAGGCAGGACCATCCTCTATACCAGCCACTACATGGAGGAAGTCGAAGCGATCTGCGACCGCGTCGCAATCATCGACGCCGGGCGAGTGCTACGCCAAGGCACGCTGGCCGAGCTGCTGCGCGACGAAGCGGCGGTGGTCACGGTGCGCCAGGGGCGCAGCCTCGAGCAGCTCTTCATGCATCTCACCAGCCGCTCGCTGAGGGATTAGATGCGGCGACTGATTCGCACCCTCACCGCGCTGTGGCTGAAGGAATGGCTGGCGCTATCGCGCGACGTGCACGGCCTCGCGGTGCTGTTCCTGATGCCGGCGGCGTTCATCGTCATCATGTCGCTGGCGCTGAGCGATGTATTCCGCGACGGCGCCGGCCGTCCGGTGGAGTTCGCCGTGCTCGCGAGTGACGCCAGCACCGCCGTCCACCTCACCGACGGCATCGCCGGCGAGGGGTTCAAGGCGACCCGCGCGCCCGCGAGCGAGGCCGCGGCGCGCGAGCAGGTGAGAAAGGGCAGCCCGGCGCTGGTGCTGGTCGTGCCGGAGCGCTTCGGCGCGGACCCGTCGGCAACGCTGACGCTGCTGGCGGATCCGACGCTGCCGCCGATCCAGATCGCCGCGTTCCTGCAGCGCGTCCACGGAGCGACGCTCGCCGTGAAGTCTTCATCCCCGGCGCTCAACCTCGAGGTGGTGGGCAACCCGCACGGCGGCAGGCCCTCGTCGGTGCAACAGAACGTACCGGCGTGGCTGATCTTCGGCATGTTCCTCGTCGTCATGCCGATCTCCGCGCTGTTCATCGCCGAGCGGCGCGACGGCACGCTCGCGCGCCTCGTCAGCCAGCGCGTGCCTTTCTCGATGCTGCTGCTCGGCAAGATCGGCCCGCTGTTCGTCATCAACCTGGTGCAGACCGCGCTGATGCTCGCCGCCGGCCGCACGCTCGTGCCGTGGCTGGGCGGCGAATCGCTTGCAATGCCGGCGCGCTGGGACCTGCTCGCGGCGGTCGCGGCGTGCACTAGCCTGGCTGCCATCGGCTGGGGACTTCTGGTCGCAGTCGCCTCGCACACCATCGAGCAGGCGACGGTGATCGGCGGCGTCGGCACCATCCTCGCCGCGGCGCTCGGCGGCATCATGGTGCCGCGCTTCGTCATGCCCGAGTCGATGCAGGCTTGGGCGGCGCTCTCGCCGATGGCGTGGGCGCTGGACGGTTTCCACGCAGTCATGCTGCGGCAGGGATCGGCCGTCGATATCGCCCTGCCCTGCGTCAAGCTGCTCGGCCTCGCCGCCGCGCTGCTTGCGGCGGCGTTGTGGCTGCACCACAGCCGGCGGGCCGCATGACGCGTGAAGCGCTGATCGCCGAGCTGACCGTGCTGATCCTCGAGGTCACGGACAAGCACCTCGACGGCGCGCCGCTCGCTGCCGACGAGCCGATCTTCGGCTCGAAGACGCGCCTGGCGCTCGACTCGCTCGACGCACTGCAGGTGTCGATGGCGCTGCTGCGGCGCTACCGCGTGCGCCTGGCCGACAGCAAGGAGACGCGCCGCATCCTCTCCAGCGTCGGCAACCTCGCCGATCACCTCCTGGAACAGCGGCTGGCCTGATGGCGAGTTTCGTACGCGCGGCGGCCGTCGCCAGCGCGTCCGCGCCGGAGGTCGTACCCGACCTGGCTTTGCCGCCGGCCGGCGGCGACTGGACGAAGCGCGCCGAAACCATCGCGCGTGCGGTCGCCGCGGCGTTGAAAAGCAAGGCTGGCCTGCCGCAGAGCGAGTGGCAGCAGCTACCCTGCCTGGTCGGCTCCTCCTCCCACTTCATCGGCGCGCGCGAAGCGCAGCCCGATGCGACGCTGGGGCCGCCGGCCGAGTTCGCGGTGCAGCTTGCGCGCTGGTTCGACGCATCCGGGGCGGCGATGGCGGTCAACACCGCTTGCACGTCGGGGCTCACCGCGCTCGGCTTGGCGCGCGACATGGTCGAGAGCGGCGCCTGCCCGCACGTGCTCGTCCTCGGCGTCGAGCTCGCCAACCGCCTGACCGGCGCAGGATTCGCGGCGCTTGGTCTCCTTTCCGCGACCACGGCGCGGCCCTGCGATCCCGAGCGCGACGGGCTGGTGCTCGGCGAAGCCTTTGGCGCCGTGGTCGTTTCCGGTTCGGGCCCCTGGCGCCTCGCATCAGTGGAAATCAAGGTGGATCCGAGCGGCTTCGCAGCTCCCGCTCCGAACGAGGCGGTCATCGCGAAGGTGATGGACGCAGCGCTTTCAGCCGCGGGCTGGAAAGAGATCGATCTGCTGAAGCTGCAGGCGGGAGGCAGCCCCATCGGCGACCTCGCCGAGGCGCGAGCGGTGCGCAGCACCTTTGCGGCGTTGCCGCGCATGGTGTCGTTGAAGGGCGCGATCGGCCACACACTGGGCGCAAGCGGTCCGGCCGAGCTCGCCTTGCTCCTCGACGCGCTCGCGCGCGGCATCGTGCCGCCGACCGCCGGCTTCGCGCGGGTCGATCCCGAGCTCGGCCTGCAGCCGCAGGCCGCGGACGCGACGTCGATCCGGCGCGTGCTCTTCAACCTGGCAGGATTCGGCGGCCACGTCGCCAGCCTCGCCCTGGAGAAAACGTGACTTACCTGGTCGCGCCGACGGTGCTTCGCATTGCGCCCGATGCGATGGCCGCGCGCACGCGCGAGCGGTTCGGCGGCGAGCTGCGCCGGGCCGGCAGCTTCGCGCAGCTCTGCCTGCTCGGCGCGCAAGCGTGCCTCGACTCGGCGCCGGAGCGAACCTCCCTCGGCGTGCTCTGGGCCTCCCGCCACGGCGCGCGCGCCGCGGCCCGAACCGCGCTGCAGGAGGCGGCGAGCGGCGAGCCGGTGATGCCGTTCACGTTCGTCGCCACGCAGCCCCATCTTGCCGCGACGCTGCTCGCACAGCGATCCGCACCGGTAGCGCGCGCGGCCTTCGTCCACGTCGAGCCTTCGGACTGGCCGCGGCTACTCGGCCTGGCGCAGACGTGGCTCGCGAGCTGCGAGCAGGTGCTCGTCGGCTGGGTCGAGGAAGCAGCGGAAGAAGAAGCACACCAGAGCGACTGGTGCGTCCTGCAGAAAAAGCCGGGAGAGATCTCTTGCGAGCCGCTACGCGAGGCGCGCGGCGCGCTGCCGTCGACGAGCGCCGACTGGCTGGCGCGCGTCGCGGCCTGGACGGCCGCACCGCGCGAGCCGCTCGCGCTGCGCGGCGGCAGCGAAGCGTGGCGCTTCGCCGCCAGCCGCTAGCGCGTTACTTGAGCTTGACCACCGTGCCGCGCAGCGTCACGGCGCCGGTGACCCGGCCCGAGATGCACGTGTATTCGGTATCGCTTTCGTTGCTGCCGCCGCTGACGATGTTGACGACGGCGTTGCCGCCCTCGCGGCGCGCGCGGTCCTGCAGGCGAAGGATCGCGCTCACGAATGCGGTCTCGCAGTGCTCCTTCGCGGACTTGCGCATCGATTTCTGCGTCGTGCTCCCCTCCCAAAGCTTCCTGTCCACCGCCGGCGTCCTCTGCTTGCCGAAGTAGAGCTTGATGTCGTCGCTGATGGTGTTCTTCGTGTGCTTGCCCGCCTCGAGGCCGTCCTTGATCAGCATGCTGACGGTGTCATCGGCCGCACCGGCGAGCGACGAGGCAGCGCCGATGGCCAGCGCCGCGATGATGGTGGTGAATTTCATGATTCCTCCCTCTGTTTTTCGGGTTCGTTGCCAGCCGTGATTTTAGACCAAGCCGGGTCGTGGGCTTCAAGTAACCGCAGCGCGTCGCGGTCGGCGCGTGCCGCGGCAATCCTCAGCACCATGAGCGGCGCCACCGCCTTGGTGAAGCGTGCCACCGCGAACAAGTTCACACCGATGACGATCGCCTGCAGGAATGCCTGCTTGTAGGTGAGCCAGGGGGCGAGCACCAGGGCGGTCAGGCCGAGCGCGGCGAGCACCGACGAGGCTGCCTGGGCATGCGCCGGGTAGGTGAAATAGAAGCGGTAGCGCCCGATCAGGTCGGCCTCGTCCACCGTGAAGTGGTACGGCGCTTCCCCGGTCACGACCGGCCCCTTGCCGGTGGCCCTCATGGCGCGCAGCAGCCAGAACTCGAAGATGACAAAGGCGGCGACGTACGCCCAGGCCGCCGTGGCGTTGAGGAAGCTCCAGCCGGCGAGCACCAGGAACGCGGCGCTGAGCAGACCGCCTAGCACTCGCTGTGACTACAGCGCTTCGCGGTAGAAGCCGAGCGCCTCGAGCACCGGGCGGTCGCTGATCGAGAACAGGATCGCGTCCTCGCCGCCGGCATTGGCGTGGTCGTGCTGCGCCCAGGAAGGCAGCGCGATGATGTCGCCCTTCTCCCAGTCGAACGTCTTGCCCTCGATCGTGCTGCGGCCCTTGCCTTGCACCACGTGGAACACCGAGCTGCCGGTAACGCGCTTCGGCTTCAGCTTCTCGCCCTTGCGGATCATCTGCACGCGGCAGGACATGGTCGGCAGCACCGGCCCGCCGGTCTGCGCGTGCGTGTACTCGAGGCAGATGCCGTCGTGCGGGTCGGCGTCGTGGTTGCGCAGGTCGTGCAGCGCCTCGAGCGTCTGGTTCCACGAGTAGATCATGAGCGGGGAGAACAGCGGCCGCTCCTTGGCCCACGTCGGCGTGAGCTTGCCGTGGCCATAGAGGGCCTTCGAGCCGTTCACCGGCTTGTGGTGCGACGCTTTCAGCTCCTTGCCCATCTCGAAGAACATGGCGTTCAGCGACTTGGTGAGCGGCACGTCGAGCCCGTCCATCCACACCACGGTCTCCTTGGTCTCGTTGCCGTGGTCGTGCCATTGCCAGCTCGGCGTGAGGATGAAGTCGCCGGGGTGCATGATCACCTTCTCGCCCTCGACCGCCGTGTAGGCACCGTCGCCCTCGATGATGAAGCGGATCGCCGCCGGCGAATGCCGGTGCGCGCGCGCCACCTCGCCCGGCAGCAGCACCTGCACCGCGGCGATCAGCGTGTTGGTCGTCGCCCACTGACCGTTCAGGCCCGGGTTGAAGAGCTGCATCGCGCGCCGCTCGTCGCCGACCGGCACCGCGGTCGCCGACCGCTTCACGACTTCCTTCAACAGCGACCATTGCCACTGGTGCGCGATGGCCTGCGGCTGCGGATGCGGCGTCATCTGGCTGGCGATCTCCCACAGCCCCCACATGTGGTTGTCGTGGATGAGCTTGTGAAACGCTTCGTCGGTCTTGTGATGCGCGGTCTTGTCGGGGGCGTTCATGGTCGCGATTCTACGCCCGCCGCTGGTATGCTGGCCCGATGGCAGAGCGCTTCGACGCGATCGTCATCGGCGCCGGCCAGGCGGGGCCGGCGCTGTGCGGCCGCCTCGACAAGGAAGGCCTGAAGACCGCGCTCATCGAGCGCAAGCTGCTCGGCGGCACCTGCGTCAACAACGGCTGCATCCCCACCAAGACCCTGGTCGCGAGCGCGCGCGCGGCCCATATCGCCCAGCGCGGCGCCGAGTATGGTTTTTCCACCGGCAAATTTGCAATCGACATGAGCGCCGTCAAGCGGCGCAAGGACGGGGTCGTGAAGCACTCGACCGACGGCCTCGCCACCTGGATCGGCGGCATGAAGCACGTCTCGCTGATCCAGGGCCAGGCGCGCTTCACTGCGCCGCGCAGTGTCGCGGTCGGCGAGCGCCAGCTCGAGGCCGAGCGCATCTTCATCAACGTCGGCGCGCGCGCGGTCGTTCCCGACCTGCCCGGCGTCAGGGACGTGCCGTTCCTCACCAACAGCACGATCATGGCCGTCGACTTCCTGCCCGAGCACCTGGTGATCGTCGGCGGCAGCTACATCGGCCTCGAGTTCGCGCAGATGTACCGGCGCTTCGGCTCGCGCGTGACGGTGATCGAGCGCGCGGCGAAGCTGCTGCCGCGCGAGGACGACGACATCGCCGCTGAAATCCGCGCCATCCTCGAGCGCGAGGGCATCGCGATCCGCACCGGCGCCGAGTGCATGGCGCTGAAGAAAGAAGGCGCGCGCATCGTCGTCGGCCTGGAGTGCAAGGGCGGCGAGCCGATCGCCGAAGGCAGCCACGTCCTGCTCGCGGTCGGCCGCAAGCCGAACACCGACGACCTGGACCTGCAAAAAGCGGGGATCGAGATGGACGAGCGAGGTTTCGTCCAGGTGGACGACGAATGCCGCACCAGCGCCGGGGGCGTCTGGGCGCTCGGCGAGGCGAACGGCAAGGGTGCATTCACGCACACCTCGTACAACGACTATGAGATCGTCGCCGCCAACCTGTTCGACGCCGAGCGGCGCCGCATCTCCGACCGGATCATGACCTACGCCCTGTTCATCGATCCGCCGCTCGGCCGCGCCGGCATGAACGAGCAGGAAGCGAAAAAGAGCGGGCGGAAGGTGCTGCGCGCCAGGATGCCGATGGCGCGCGTCGGCCGCGCGCGCGAAGCGGGCGAGACGCAGGGCTTCATGAAAGTGCTGGTCGACGCCGAATCGAAGGAATTGCTGGGCGTATCCCTGCTCGGCATGAGCGCGGACGAGGTCGTGCATTCGCTGCTCGACGTCATGTATGCGCGCCAGCCCTACACGACGATCCAGCGCGCGGTGCACATCCATCCCACCGTCAGCGAGCTGGTTCCGACCCTGCTGGGGCTGCTGAAGCCGCTCGCCTGAACGCGAGATTCGCCTAGAGGTGCGGCGGCGGGGCCTTGTTGATGGTGATGCGGCCGCCCTCGACCGTGACATAGCCGCCCTGCGACAGGTCGCGCAGGATGCGGTTGATCATCTCGCGCGAAGCGCCGACGCGGTTGGCGATTTCCTTCTGCGTCAGCTTGTCGGGGATCACCAGCTTGCCGTCCTGCTCGACCGCGAGCTCCATCAGCACCCGCGCCACGCGGCCGTAGACGTCGAGCAGCGCCAGGCTGCGCACGTTCTCGTTCAGGCCGCGCGCGACGCGGATCAGGTTGCGGATCAGCTTCAGCGAGATCTCCGGGTGCTTGAGCAGCACGGCGACGAACTCGGCGCGCGACAGCGTCGCGAACTGCGACGGCTCGAGGGTCATGACCGTGGCGGAGCGCGCGCGCTCGTCGAGCACCATCTCGCCGAAATACTGGCCCGGGCCTTTGATGTCGAGGATCAGCTCCTTGCCGCTCTCGTCGCCGAGGTAGACCTTCACCTTGCCGGAGAGGATCAGGTAGAGGGAATCGCTGAGGTCGCCCTCGTTGATGACGATCGCGTTCTTCGGGAAGGAGCGCGGCACGGTACGCTCGGCGAGCGCGTGCAGCTGCTCTTCGCTCAGTCCCGCGAACAGCGGGATCTTGGTCAGGTCGGCGCGGGGCACCGGCGGCGATTCTAGCGCCATAATGAAGCGATGGCAGCGCTCGCCCTCGCTGCGGCCCTGCTGGTCTTCGGCGCCGGCCCGGAACCGCTCGCAGAGCGCGTCGCCCGGCTGCTCGACGCGCGCGGTCTCGGCGAATCATTGACGCTGATCGACAATACCCTTCGCCACGAAGCGCCGACGCCGCCCGCCGCGCCGCCCCTTGCCCGCGAGCTGCTCGCGCGCCCGCTCGACGCGCTCGACGCGCAGGCGATCTTCGAGCGCGGCGTCCCCGAAGCCCTGCGGCGCATCACCGTCGATCCCGCTCCGGCGGCGACGCAGCCGTTCGACCGCTTGCTCGACGCCTACATCGAAGAACTGGCCTCGATCCAGGCCGACCTGCTCGCCGCAACCGGGCCCTTCGACGAGGCGAAAGTCCTGAAGCAGCTGGCTGAAGGCATGCTCGGCGCCGACGCGCAGCTCGAGATCGGCGCCGGCGTCGATCGCGAAGCCCTCGGCCGCGTCAACGAGCGCTTCATCGCCACCACCGCCCGCTTCGTGCGCGAGCTGCGCGCGGCGCGCGACTGGCCGGAGCCGGGCCGCTTCGCGTCGGCGATCGGCACGGTCGTCATCGGCTCGCGCGGCAACGATCAGCATGGCCCCGCGGCGCTGATCCTCGACCCCGGCGGCGACGACGCGTACGAGCGGGCGCCGGCGACCGGCGGCGCGATCGCGGTGATCATCGACCTCGAAGGCAACGATACCTACCGTGGCGCCGATTTCGCGATGCGCGGCCTGTCGGCGCTGTTCGACCTCGCCGGCGACGATCGTTACGAGATGCAGGGCCCGGGCCTCGGCATGGCGCTCGCGGGCGCCTCGCTGCTCTTCGATCAGTCGGGCAACGACAGCTATCGGCTGCCCTATTTCGGCCAGGGCTTCGCCTTGTTCGGCATCGGCGCGCTCATCGACCGCGGCGGCAACGACCGCTACGAGATCGAGGCCTGGGGCCAGGCCCTCGCCTTTACCGGCGGGCTCGCACTGCTCTGGGACGCCGGCGGCGACGACCGCTACACCGCGCGCGGCCTTCCCGATGGCTACGACCGCGGCGGCCGGCTGAGCGGCGCTCAAGGCGCGGCGATGGGTATCCGCAACATGCTGCCGGGCGGCGTCGGCATCCTGCGCGACGACGGCGGCGACGATATCTACGTGGCGGAAATGTTCGCCCAGGGAACGGGCTACTTCTACGGCGTCGGCCTGCTCTGGGACCGCGGCGGCGACGATCGCTACCAGGCGATTCGCTACGCCCAGGGCAATGGCGTGCACCAGGCGGTCGGCGTGCTGCGGGACGAGAGCGGCAACGATCGCTACGCGATGAGCTTCGGCGTCGGCCAGGGGATGGGTCTCGATCTCGCGGTCGGCGTGCTGGTCGACGTCGCCGGCGACGATCACTACGCAGCGCGCGAGCTTGCGCAGGCTTCGGGTACGGCGAACGGCATCGGCGTGCTATTCGATGGCGGCGGCGCCGACCGCTTCGAGATCGGCGAAGGCGAGCTGCAGTGGGGACACGCCGAATGGCTGCGCGGCATGCCCACCTTCGGCATTTTTCTCTACGACCCGGCGCGGGCCTCGTTCCTGAGCGGCGGCAAGCCGCTTCCCGCGCCGCCGGCGCCGCGCAAGGCGATCGAGCGCGAGCCCCAGGCCAAATGCCCGCCCGGGGTCACGGTCGCGATCGCGGAGATCGAGTCGCTGCGGCGCGACCATTTCGACGCCGCGTACGACATCGGCGGCCGTCTGCGCTGCGCCCTCGGCGATGCGCAGGCGCACGCAGCGCTCTGGCAGGCCCTCGACGCGGAGCTGGCGCAGCATCCCTTGTCGCCGCTCGCGGGATGGATCGCGGTCGGCTTCGGCGCCCATCCGCCGCCGCCCGCGCTCTACCAGCAGGTGCTCGACCGCCTCGACGCGCATCCCTATTGCAGCGTGCGCGCGCAGGCACTCGTCGCCGTGCCGCGTCCCGACGTCGCGCGCCGCGCGCTCGGCTCGAGCTGCTTCCGCTTGCAGGCGGCCGCGGCGCGGGCACTCGAGAAGCTCGGCGAGCGCTAGTCGGCCGCCTGGCCGTCGTGGCTTTTCTGCTCGCCGCGGCGCAGCTCCGCGGTCTTCTTCAGCTGCCGCTCGACCGCGCCGAAGGCGAGATTGATCAGCGCCGGCAGCTGCTGCGGCAGGTCGCGGATGTCCTTCTGCTTGCGCACCGCGAGATCGTGCTGGGGCGGCACGCGCACCTCGATCAGCACGCTGTAGCAGTTGCCCTTGTGGTGCGATGCCTGCTCCTGCGCCAGCGTGACGCGGCAGGAAGTGATGCCCGAAGCGAAGCGGTCGAGGCGCGCCGCGCGCTCGGCGACGTAGTCCTCGATCCACTGCGAGCGTTGCACGTCATGAAAAATGACCTGCATGGTTCCGTCGAAGCAATTTACGCGCCGCGCAGGCGGTAGCCGGATCCCCGCACGGTCTCGATCAGGTGTTCGCGGCCCGAAGCCGCGAGCGCTTTGCGCAGGCGCGTGATGTGCACGTCGACGCTGCGCTCTTCGAACGCCGCCTCGTCGCTCCACACCAGCTCGCGCAGCTGGTTGCGCGAATACAGCCTGCCCGCGTGCGTCATCAGGAAGTAAAGCAGACGGAACTGGGTGCGCGGCAGGTCGAGCCGCTGGCCGCCGACGCTCGCTCGCTGCGTCAGCGGATCGGCCTGCACGCCGCCGACCTCGACCATTTCGGGCGAGCTGCCGCCCTCGCGGCGGCGGCGCAGCACCGCGCCGACACGCGCCGCGAGTTCGCGTGCCGAGAACGGCTTGACGATGTAGTCGTCGGCCCCCGCTTCGAGGCCGAGGACGCGGTCTTCCTCGAGGGCGTGGCCGGTGAGAAGCAGCACCGGCACGTTCTGCGTGCGCTCTTCGAAGCGCATCCGCCGCAACAGCGCCAGCCCGGATTGCCCCGACAGCACGAGGTCCAGTACGACGCCGTCGGGAAGCCCGGCAGCGAGGCACGCCTCGGCTTCCTCGGCGCTCGCCGCGCGCAGGGCGCGATAGCCGGCGTCTTCCAGGCACAGCGCGACGAGCTCGAGCGTGGCGGGATCATCCTCGACGACGAGAATCGCGGCGCCCATGAGCCATGAACGCCGGGCCTGCTAGGGTTATTCCGTTACAGGTTGCGCGAGACGCCGTTCTGCAGGCGCATCACTTTCCAGAACAGGGCGACGCGCGAGATCTGCACCAACTCGTGGCCGTTGACCACGCTGCTCAGCTCGAAGTCGGGGTGGAAGCCGAGCTTGTCGGAGAAGCGCGCCAAGCCCTTCTCCACCGCGCCGATCACCGGGTTGTCGGAGCGCACGTGATTGACGAGGTAGATCTCTCCGGTCGGCTTGCAGACTCGATGCAGCTCGGCGAGCAGGCGGCCGGGATTGGGCACCACGGGCAGCACGTACATCGCCACGATCTTGTCGAAGCTCGCCGCGGCGAAACTCATCGCCTCGGCGTCCATCTCGAGCAGCGCTTCGACGTGGGTGAGCTTGCGCTTTGCCACCCGCCGGAGCGCCTTCTCCAGCATCTCGCGCGACACGTCGATGCCGGTGACGCGCACGTCCGCGGGATACAGGTCGAGCGACAGACCGGTGCCGACGCCCACCTCGAGCACCCGTTCGCCCGGCTGGCACTTCAGGGCCTCGATGACCGCCTTGCGCCCCGGCTGCAGGACCGGGCCGAACAGAGCGTCGTAGAAACCCGCGTAGCGGCGGTAGGCCGCCTTGACCGAGTCGAGCTGCATGAGAGGCCCGATTATGGAGGGCGTCACAATAAATTTCCGTTACGTTGTCGATTTGCCCCCGGCGGGTTCGTCGTAGAGTTCGAGTGAAGCGTCTCTCGCTTGCCGACAGCAATGGAGAAAAAGTCATTAAATTCATAGTGATAGCTATTGTTTTGGCCGTCGCCGCAGCGCTGATCCTCGCGGCGATCCGGCCCGATACCTTCAAGGTGCAGCGCGAAGCCACCATCCAGGCGCCGCCGGAGAAGGTCTACGCGCTCATCAGCGACTTCAAGGCGTGGCCCGCCTGGTCGCCGTGGGAAAAGAAGGATCCGCAGATGAAGCGGACCTTCGGTGACAAGACCTATGCGTGGCAAGGCAACAAGGAAGTCGGCGAAGGCCGCATGGAGATCGTCGAGGCGGTGCCGCCCGCGCGGGTGAAGCTCAAGCTCGACTTCATCAAGCCGTTCGAAGCGCACAACGTCGTCGACTTCACCCTGCAGCCGAAGGACAAGGCCACGCAGGTGACCTGGGCGATGCAGGGCGACACGCCGTTCCTCTTCAAGATCGTCCATGTCTTCATGGACATGGACAAGATGGTGGGCAAGGACTTCGAGGCCGGCCTCGCCAACCTGAAGGCGGCCGCGGAGAAGTGAGCACTGCAGAGAAGGAACCGCGGCGCGCCGAGGTCGATGCGCTCGAGGGTCCGACTTTGCTCGAGTTCGGCAGTCCTCGCTGCGGCTATTGCCGCGCGGCGCAGCCTTTGATCGCCGGCGCACTCGCCGCGCATCCCCGCGTGCGGCACCTCAAGATCGCCGATGCCACTGGCCGGCGGCTCGGCCGCTCCTTCGCCGTCAAGCTATGGCCGACGCTGGTGTTCCTGAAGGACGGAAAGGAAGTCGAACGGGTCATCCGGCCCGGCACTGTCGAGCCGGTCCGCGCGGCGCTGCAAAAAATCGACTAGAGCAGGTCCTTCCACTTCGCGCGCGTCTTCTCCTGCAGCTCCTTGCTCGCCTCGGCGACCGCAGGGAAAGCGTCCTTGTGGTCCCACGGCCGGCAGGCGTCGATGATCGCCTTGGAGCTGAACGGCGCGTTGTACGGATAGGCGATGAACATGGGATCGTTCTTCGAGCCCATGCCGCGCTGGATGATGTCGATGTCGATCGCCGGGTCGGTGCGGGTCGCGACCGCCCACATCACTTCCTGCAGGTTCGACGGATCGATGTCCTCGTCGACCACGACCGAGTAGCGCGACATGTACGCGCCGACCCCGCACTGGCTGAGGATGTGCCCGGCCTGGCGCGCGTGGCCGGCGTAGCGCTGCCGGATGGCGACGACGTTGAACATGCGCGCGCCGCCGATCTCGTGCGCCCAGACGGCCTGCACTTCGGAAACGCCCGCGGCGTTGAGCGCGTCCTGCAGCAGCGCCGAGCGCATCACCGCCTTCGAGTACGAATAGTCGTTCGGCGGTTTCGCCGGCGGCGAGCCCATCAGGATCGGATCTTTCCGGTAGTACACCTTCTGGATCGTCACGCACGGCGCGCTTCCGGCCTTGCCGGGGTAGTAGCCGTGGAACTCGCCGAACGGGCCTTCGGTGCGCTCGTCGTTCGGCTCGATGAAGCCCTCGATGACGATCTCGGACGCAGCGGGGACCGGCAGCCCCGTCGCCTCCGCTTTCACGCAAAGAATTTTTTCCTTGAGAATCGCGCCCATGTAGTTGTACTCGCACATGCCGAACGGCACTTCGATCCCCGAGATGAGGTAGCCGAGCGGATCGCCGCCGAGCACGATCGCCACCGGGAAGCGCTTGCCGGCCGCCTTGTACTTCTCGTACTGGATGCGGCCGTGCTTGCCCGGCACCATGTCGAGCGCCACGTGGTTGCGGTCGAGCATCTGCACCCGGTAGGTGCCGACGTTCACCCAGTCCGAGTCGAAGTCGCGCGTCACCACCGAGCAGCCGGTGCCGATGTAGCGCCCGCCGTCCATCTCGTGCCAGAGCGGTGACGGAAACTT
>Ga0137409_10004972_pt1 | contig 13895 bp, 10 predicted proteins | sample CZODoug1_16funga_FD_122059 | JGI IMG/M metagenome (GOLD analysis project Ga0137409, IMG submission 122059) | Vadose zone soil fungal communities from Angelo Coast Range Reserve, California, USA - CZODoug1_16fungal (Hybrid Assembly) | ecosystem: Environmental > Terrestrial > Soil > Vadose zone... | reverse complement strand
GCCGGCAGCCTCTTCTTCGGTCTCTACTACGGCTTCACCGCCTACTACATCGGCTACACCACCGGGCTCCGCGCCTTCACCTCGGCGGTGCTCGGCGGCATCGGGAGCATCCCGGGCGCGGTGCTGGGCGGCCTCTGCATCGGGCTCACCCAGTCCCTCGGGGGCCAGCTCCTGGGCGTGAAGTGGACCGACGTGATGATCTTCTCGATCCTGATCTTCGTGATGGTCCTCCGCCCGAGCGGCCTGCTCGGCGTGCGCGCGCCGCAGAAGGCATGATCGCGCTCGTGGGGCGGCTCGGCGCGCGCCTGGGGGTGGAGCGCTGGCGCGCGCTGCCGATCGCCCGGCGGCGGCAGATCCTCACCCCGGCGCTGCTCGGCATCGGGCTGCTGTTCCCGGTCCTGAGCGGCAACGCGGGCAACGTGGACGCGGCCGCCAACGCCTTCACCTACGTGCTGCTGGCCCTCGGCCTCAACATCGTGGTGGGCTTCGCGGGCCTGCTCGACCTGGGGTACGCCGCGTTCTTCGCCATCGGCGCCTACGGCTACGGGATCGCCGCCTCCGGCCAGCTCAAGCCCGAGTGGTCGAGCCTCTGGGCGCCGCTCGAGTGGGCCGGGCAGGTGAGCCGGCTCGTGATCCCCGGCCAGCCGGACACCGTGCAGTTCCACGTCGCGTTCTGGCCCATGCTGGCGGTGTCCGCGATCATCTGCGCGATCTTCGGCATGCTCTTCGGCGCGCCCACCCTGCGGCTGCGCGGCGACTACCTCGCGATCGTCACCCTCGGCTTCGGCGAGATCGTGCCGGTGGTGGCGCGCAACTGGGAAGGGCTCACCAACGGGGCCCAGGGGCTGGGCGGCATCCGCACCCCGCGCTGGTTCGGCTACGACTTCGGCTTCTCGCCGTATCCCTACTATTTCCTCGGGCTGGCGCTGGTGGCGGCCGCGGTGTGGATCTCGATCCGGCTGCAGGAGTCGCGGGTCGGTCGGGCCTGGATGGCCATCCGCGAGGACGAGCTGGCCGCGGGGGCGATGGGGGTCAACCACGTCCACTACAAGCTGCTCGCGTTCGCGATGGGCGCGGCGGTGGGCGGGCTCGGCGGCACCTTCTACGTGGCCAAGCTCACCACCGCCACGCCGGACATGTTCACGTTCCCGGTGTCGGTGATGCTGCTGGTCATGGTGGTGCTGGGCGGCCTCGGGTCCATTCGCGGGGTGGTGCTGGCCGCCCTCTTCGTGTCCTTCCTCCAGTCGGTGATCCTGCAGGACCTCACCGAGTACATCCACGCCCTCGGCCGGCTCGTCGGGAGCGCCTTCCTGCAGGGGGTCGAGCTGATCACCTCCCTCGAGCTGATCTTCGGGGTCATCCTGGTGGTGATGATGATCTTCCGGCGCGAGGGCCTGTGGCCGGCGGTACGGCGGGTGTCGGCCCTCACGCGCGAGCAACAGACCGCGGCGCCCACCCGCGGCTCGGTGGTGGATCTGGCGTGGGCGCGCCCGGAGGCGGCGGGCGGGGCGGGCCGGCCCCTGCTCGAGATCGAGGGATTGCGCAAGAGCTTCGGCGGGGTCGCGGCGGCCGACGACATCGCCCTGACCGTCCACGCCGGCGAGCTGGTCAGCGTGATCGGGCCGAACGGCTCCGGCAAGACCACGCTCTTCAACCTGATCACCGGGCTCATCGCGCCGGACGGAGGGAGCATCCGGCTGGAGGGCCGCGAGATCGGCGGGCGGCCGTCCCACGAGATCGTCGCCGCGGGAGTGGGGCGGACCTTCCAGAACATCCGGCTCTTCAACAACCTGAGCGTGATGGAGAACCTCCTGGTCGGCGAGCACGCGCGGCTCGAGGCGGGCGTGCTCGGGGCGATCTTCCGGCCCCCGCGCGTCCAGCAGGAAGAGGCGCAGGCGGTGGAGCGCGCCCTCGAGGGGGTCGCGATCTTCGGCAACCGGCTGCTGCCGCGCATCGACCATCCGGTGTACGGGCTCTCCTACGCCAACCGGCGACGCACCGAGATCGCGCGCGCCATCATGACCCGGCCCAAGGTGCTCCTGCTGGACGAGCCCGCCGCCGGCATGAACCCGGCCGAGACCCTCGAGCTGATGGACCTGATCCGCGGGCTCCGCGGCCTCGGGATCACGATCATCCTGATCGAGCACAAGCTCGACGTGGTCATGGACGTGTCCGACCGGGTGGTGGTGCTCGACCACGGGGTGAAGATCGCGGAGGGCGCGCCGGCCCAGGTCCGGAGCGACGAGCGGGTGATCGAGGCCTACCTGGGCCGCCGGCGGCGCGCCGCGTGAGGACCCCGGGCGGCGTCCTCCTCGACTTCCGCGACGTGCACACCCACTACGGCGCGCTCCACGTGCTGAAGGGGGTGAGCTACGAGATCCGCGAGGGCGAGATCGTCTCGCTGCTCGGGGGCAACGCCTCCGGCAAGTCCACCACCATGAAGACGGTGCTGGGGCTGGTGCGCCCGAGCGAGGGGACGATCAGCTTCCGCGGGCAGCCGATCCACGGGCTGCGCACGAGCGAGATCGTCAAGAGGGGCATCGCCCCGGTGCCGGAAGGCCGGCGGGTGTTTCCGCGCATGAGCATTCTCGAGAACCTCGAGATGGGCCGCTATACCCGCCGGGCCGAGCCGGGCGGGGACGAGGACCTCGACCGGGTCTTCGGCCTCTTCCCGGTGCTGCGGGACCGGCGCCACCAGCTCGCGGGTACCATGTCGGGCGGCGAGCAGCAGATGCTCGCCATCGGCCGCGCCCTGATGACGCGGCCCACGCTGCTCTGCATGGACGAGCCCTCCATGGGGCTGGCCCCGCGCCTGGTGGAGGAGGTCTTCGACATCATCCGCGCGATCAACGAGCAGGGAACCACCATCTTCGTGATCGAGCAGAACGTGAACATGGCCCTCTCGATCGCCGACCGCGGCTACGTGCTGCAGATGGGCGAGGTGGTGCTCACCGGCTCCGCCGCCGAGCTGCTGGAGAGCCCGCTGATCCAGAAGGCCTACCTCGGCAGCGGCGCCTGACCGCGCCCAGGGCCGCCGGCGCCGCCTAGGGCCCGGCGGCGTAGCCTAGGGAATACTCGGCGCCGCGCAGAGCGCGGCCAGCTCCGGCGCGGTCACCTCCACCTCGAACCCCGCCTCCTGACGGTCCCGGTCCGGCCCGAGCTCGGTGAAGCACGCCTCGTCGGCGTAGCGGTGCGGGCCGAGCCGCTGATAGAGCAGCGCGGTGCGGAACGCGGAGCCGGCGGCGCGGGCCGAGACGCGCAGGTGGCGCACGGCCGGAAGCGCCTCCGCGCCCTGGGCGAGCGCCTCGTGAAGTACCCGGCCGCTCAGCGGGCCCTTGGCCTGCAGCTCGATGCCGAGCACGTGGGCCAGCGTGAGCGCGATGTCGGCGTTGCCGACCGGGGCGGTGTCGACGAAGCCCGGCTTGAAGTCGGGCCCGGCCGCGGCCATGAAGTTGTAGGTGTCGGCGCGGCTGAAGCTGCCGTGCATGCCCTGGCCGTGCTGGAGGTTGTTGTCGGTGATCTCCACCGCGGTCATGTAGCGGTTGCCCGGGTCGGTGGCGAAGCTGCGGAAGTTCAGCACCACCGCCGGCGTCGGCAGCGCGGGCGAGCCCTTGAGGCCGATGGCGCTGAGCGGGAGCGTCCCCGGCAGCTCCCCGTAGGCGTCGTCCACGAAGAGCCCGCCGGTGTAGTCCTGGCGAGTCAGGATCGCCACGATCTGCCGCACGAGCGCCGGATCGCGGTCGGGCACGTAGATGAGGTCGGAGCCGCCGTTGGCCGCCACCACGATCTTCGCGTCGGTGGGCGGATCGGTGGGGCCGCCGACGCGACCGGTGCCGCCCAGCAGGCCGTGGCCGGTGGCGGGCCGCGGCCGGGTCGTCGCGGTCGGCTGCTCGATGGTCGGGTCCAGGGCATGGTAGACCCGCCGGCCGTCGACCGTGATCTGGCTGTCGGGGTCGAAGAGCGGCAGCGAGAGCCCGTGGGCCAGATCGATGGCCACGAACCCCGGCGGCAGCGATCCGGCGGTGACCTCCTGGCGGCCGGAGGCGTCGCGATAGGTCCGGCTCGCCGCGTAGCTCCGCGTGAAGCGCCGGCCGGAGCCGTCCAGGTCGCGCTTGCTGATCGTGGAGAAGCCGTGGTCGGCGGTGACGAAGACGTCGGTGCTGGCGGCCAGGTCCGGGTCGCTTTGGACGTAGTCGAGGATCTGCCGGAGGTTGTCGTCCGCGTTGCGGATGGCCGCCCGGGACGTCGGGCCATTGATGCCCGGTACGAGGGAGCCGAGGCTATCTCCCTGGTTGTGCTGGGTTCCGTCCGGATCGCGTGACCAGTAGACGAGGATGAAGCCGGGGCCGTCGGGCGAGGCCGCCCGCTGCTGCCTGAATGTGGGCAGGATCGCGCGGGTGATGGCGTCGGTGAAGTAGCGCTGCTGGGCGACGTTGGCCTCCCGCGTGCCCGGGGTCACGTTGTTCCCCGCCGGCTGCGTCCGGGGAGGAGTCACCAGGGGCAGGCCCGCCACCTGGAGGGCCGCCTGGATCGCCGGCGCGAGCGGCAGGCCGGCGGGTGAGCCGGTGCGGTCGTCGATCACCACGGTGTCGGGCATCGCGAAGGCCCCGTTGACCGGGTTGCCCTGGGTGACGTCCTGGATGAGGGTGGGCCCGAGCTTGCCCACCGCGGCGGTCCGGAAGCCGTGCCGGCGTCCGGCGGCCAGCAGCGCCTCCTCGCCGAGGAAGTTGCCGCCCGGGACGTGGGCGTCGATGTCGCCCAGCACCTGGTTCTCCTCGATGAAGGGGGTGAGCGTGCCGGGGCTCTTGCCGGTGAAGCTCGCGGGCCGGCCGTCGAAGACCGGGAAGCCCGCGAACAGGAAGTTGCTGAAGTCGGCGGTGTCCCCCGGATAGTGCCCGGTGGCGATGGCGGCCGCGTTCGGGGTGGTGAAGGTCGGGAACAGCGCGTGGCTGTTCGCGAAGTGGACCCCCCGGGTGCGGAGCGCGGTCATGGTCGGCGCGTCGGTCGGGTTCACCGCCTCGGCGCGGAGCCCGTCCATCACCACCACGATGACGTTGCGGCGCGGTCGGCTCTCGCGGCTCTGCGCGGACGATCCGTCGGCGGAGAGGACGCCGGCGCCGCAGATGATGACCGCGCCGAGCAGGAGCGGGAAGAAGCGTCGGCCTCGCATGGGTGTACCTCCGCGCGGGATCGTAGCGGAGCGGGATGACGCCACGATGACCGGCTCGCTACGATTGGATCACGCCGCGGCCACCGGCGCGATGCGGAAGAGGACGTCGCCGCCGGCCTCGCGCGCGGCGTCGAGCCGGAGGCGCCGGTCGTGCGTCGCGAGGGCGCCTCGCCACAGCTCGCTCCACGCCTCGAAGGCCGCCGGGTCGAGCGGCTCGGGGCCGCGGACCAGACGCCAGCCCCGCAGCCGCACCGAGGCGCCGCGGGGCCCGGCCGTGACCTCGACCGCCTCGCCCTGCGCCTCCGCGAGCGCGGCCAGGTAGCGCGCGAACGGCTCGGGCCCGCGGCCGTCGATCTCGAGGAGCCGCGCCGTCTCGTCGTGATACTGCATGCCGATGAGCCGGGCCGCGTGGCCGAGGAGCGCGCGGGTGTCGTCGGGCCCGAGCAGCGCGAGGGCGACCGGCAGCGTGGTCCTCACGTACTCCATCGCGTACCGGGCGATCACGGTGTCGAGGCGCTCGGGAGGCCACGCCCCCGGATCGAGCCGGGGCGCGGCGGCGGGGTCGAAGGCGGGCATGCGCTCACCGCGGGCGAAGCGCACGCGCTCGTCGGGGGCGAGGTCGTGGTCGTGCTCCAAGTAGTAGCCCTCGAGCCCGGGGTCGCCGTCCACCGTCTGACCGGTGCAGACGAACCCCAGGCGCGGGTTGCCGAGGGTGACCCCGTTGTGGCCGTGCCAGCCGTGGAGCATGGCCGCGTTCACCCGGCTCGGGATCCCGCAGATCGACGCGCCGTACCAGATCCAGCGAGGCGGCGGGTAGCGCACCCACGCCTTCCGGTCGGACTCCCGCGCGTACTCGGTCTTCACCCCGCCGACCTGGTTGGAGAGGTAGTGGTACTGCGCGCAGGCGACCGCGTGGGGCAGGCGGTCGAGGCCGAGCTTGGCGAGCCCGGGGAGGAACTTCTCGAGGTGCTGGCGCCGGAAGAGCCGGAAGACGAACTCCGCGGCCTGATCCTCGCCCCGTCGCGTGACCAGGGTGAGGACCAGGCCGGTCAGGAGGGCCTGGTAGAGGACCGAGACGGCCCGGTGGCCGGCGGGCAACGGTCAATCGACGAGCGCCGCCTGCACGAGCTGGCGGAAGAGATCGCGGTCCTCGCCGCGCCGCGGCCCGGGCTGCGCCTGAGTCATCCACACCACGATCATCTGCTCCTTCGGGTCGACCCAGAAGGCGGTGCCGGCCGCGCCGCCCCAGCGGTACTCGCCCGCCGAGCCGGTAACCCAGTTGACTCCGGTCTCCTTGCGCACCGCGAAGCCGAGCCCGAAGCCGTAGCCGCGAGGGAGGATCGGGGACGCGACCCGGATGTCGCCTAGGTGGTCGGAGGACATCTGGGCCACGGTGGCGCGCCCGAGGATGCGGACGCGGTCGAGCTGGCCGCCGTTCAGCAGCATCTGCGAGAAGCGCGCGTAGTCGGCGACCGTCCCCGCGCTCCCCGCGCCGCCCGCGTCGTTCTTCTGCGCCACCGTGACGTCGAGGAGCTTCACCGCGTCGCCGCTCACGGGGTCCTTGGCGAAGGGCTGGGCGAGGCGCGCCGCCTTGCCGTTCGGCACCAGGAACGCGGTGTCGGTCATCTTGAGCGGGGCGAAGAGGCGCTCCTGGAGGAACTGGCCGAGGGTGGCGCCGCTCACCGCCTCGACCACGCGACCCAGCACGTCGGTCGAGAGGCTGTACTCCCACGCCGAGCCCGGCTGATGCGCCAGCGGCACCCGGGCGAGGCGCTCGATCTGCTCGTCGGGCGTGACGCCGCTCCAGTCGACGCCCTCCTTCGCGTAGGCCTCCTTCACCGCAGCGTGGCTCGTGAAGACGCCGTACACCAGCCCGGACGTGTGGCGCATGAGGTCCTGGATCGTCATCTCGCGCTCGGTGGGCACCAGCGCGTAGGACACGCGGCCGGTCTGGGGATCCACGCGCGGCACGCTCACCTGGAGGTTCTTGAGCTTGGGGAGGTACTTGGACACCGGGTCGCTCAGCAGGATCTTCCCGTCCTCGACCAGCATCATGGCCGCCACCGACGCGAAGGGCTTCGTCATCGAGTAGAGGCGGAAGATGGCGTCCTTGGTCATCGGCGCGCCGGACTGCGGATCGCGCTGGCCGAGCGCCTCGAAGTAGGCGACCTTCCCGCGGCGGGCCACGAGGGCCACCGCGCCGGGGTAGCGGCCCTTGGCGATCTCGCCCTTCACCAGATCGGTCACGCGCGCGAGGCGCGCGGAGGAGAGGCCGACCGCCTCGGGGCTGGCGGTGGGCAGACCCTGGGCGAAGGCGAGGGAGGCGGTGAGGATCCAGCCGAGCATCGTGGCGCACGTCAGCGAGCGCTTCATGGACGACCTCCTGGGCACGTGAAGGGTCACTGCGCCTTGAGCCGGATGTCCTCGTAGGCCGGGAAGGCGAAGACGGGGATCGCGTTGATGGTGTGCTCGGCCACCCGCGGCCCGACCCCGATGAGGCCGCGCAGGTCCATGATCGGGGCGAACATCACCCGGTCCACCGTGGCCTGCTGGATCCGGTGGAGCAGCGCCTCGCGGCGGGCCGGGTCGCGCTCGCGCGCCTGCTGCAGGAAGAGCTCGTCGAGATCGGGGTAGCCGCCGTATGCGGCGGCGCCCTTCGAGTAGACGAACGACTCCACCCGGATGGCCGCGTTGCCGGAATTCCCCACTGCGACCAGGAAGAGCCCGCGGAGCTTCTTCTCCTGCCAGTCGGCGTAGAAGGCGGCGCGCTCGGTGGGGCGCATCCGCACCCGGATCCCGACCGCGTTGAGGTTGTTGAGCGCGGCGTCGCCCACCGTGGCGAAGCCCGGGATCGCGGTGAAGGTGCCCGCGTCGATGCCGCGCGGGTAGCCGGCCTCCGCCAGGAGCTGCTTGGCCTTCGCGGGGTCGTAGGCGGGTGGCGGGACCTGCAGCGCGAAGTCCATCACCCGCGGGACGAAGACCCCGGTGGGTGGGCAGTGGCCGAGGCAGGCCGCCTCGTTGGTCCCCTTGCGGTCGAGGGCGTAGTTGACGGCCAGCCGCATCCGGCGATCGGCCCAGGGCGACTTGGGATCCCACTGGTCCGCGAACTCGATCCAGAAGATCGAGGCGTGGCGCGTGGCCACGAGCTGGTACCGCGGGTCGCGCGTCACCGCCTCCGCCTCGGGGCCGTCGAGGAACAGCGCGTAGTCGGTCTCGCCGCTCTTGAGCATGGTGAGGCGCGAGGTGCTGTCGGGCACGCTCTTCATGGTGAGCCGCTTGACGTAGGGCGCGTGCCGCCAGTAGCCGGGGAAGGCCTCGAAGGTGATGTCGATCCCCGGCCGCTGGCTCACGAACTTGTAGGGGCCCGCGCCCACCGGCCGCTGGCGGAAGCCGTCCACCCCGACCTGCTCGACGTACTTGCGGGGCAGGACGATCCCGGCCGCGGTGGCGGTGGTCCCGTAGAAGGTCATGAAATCGGGCCAGGGCTCTTTCAGATGAAAGCGGATCACCGTCGGGTCGACGACCTCGACCTGGCGCACCCGCGCCCGGAACTCGCGGGCCCCCGCGCCCTGGTAGCGCTCGAAGCTCCACTTCGCGTCGTCGGCGGTGATTGGGTCGCCGTTGTGGAACTTGAGGCCGCGCCGCAGCCGGAACTCGTAGACGAGCCCGTCGGGGCTCTCGGTCCAGGACTCGGCGAGGCTCGCGCCCATCTTCTGGCCCGGGAGCGGACGGACCAGCGCGTCGTGGATCGCGTAGAGCACCCCGAAGGGCGTGATCTGGGCCGGCGCGGTCGAGGGATCGAACCAGGTCGGGGCCAGCGTGACGTGGAAGGAGACCGCGACGTCGCCCGCGGGACTCTGGGCCGTGGCCGGCGCGGCGCCCAGCAGGAGCAGCAGCACGATCAGGAGCTCGACTCTGAGCATCGGCGGCTCTCCTCGGGACCCCTCAGGCGTACGTGAAGGCCCGGCGGGGGTTGTCGACCAGCAAGGTCTGGATGGTCCGGTCGTCGGCGCCCCGGTCGCGCAGGCGCGGGATCACGTTGACGAGCAGGTGGTGATAGCCGAAGCCGCCCCACTTCGTCAGGCAGTGCTTGTAGGCGATGTCGTGCGACATCAGGAGCTGGGCCAGGTGGCCGCGCTCGATCAGGAACAGGATCTGCCGCATCCGCTCGCCGTCGTTCGGCATGTCGAAGGCCGGGTTGTAGGGATAGTACGACGTCTCGAGACCGAAGAGGTCGTACTCGAGCCGCACCCCGGTCGCGGCCAGCTCGAGCAGCACGCCCCGGTCGGCGATGGTGCGCTCGATGTGGCACATGATCGTCCGCTCCAGGTCGGCGCCCTCTTTCCGGACGAAATCGACGATGGCGAGCGGCAGCCGCTCGTGGCGGCCGGGGTGGATCATGAGGACGGCGCCGGTCTCGCGCTGGGCCGCCACCGCCGCCCGCACCACCTTCTTCTCGTTGTCGGTCCAGGGCCACGTGGTGCCGATCTCCCCGATGAAGCCTGCGCGCACCCCGGTGCCGTCGATCCCGACGGTGAGGTCGGTGACCAGCTCTCGCGCGATGTCGTCGACCGTCCGGGCGTCCATCCCGGGCGGGTGCGCGGCCGCGACGTAGTAGCCCGAGCCCATGATGATGTTGAGGCCGGTGGCCCGCGCCACCCGCGCCAGCGCGAGCGGATCGCGCGCGAGGCCGCGATTGGTCGGGTCCACGAAGGTCTGCCCGCCCGCGTGCTTGAACAGGAGGGCCTCGTCGCGGGCCACCGTCTCGTCCAGGAGCTGGAGGTTGTCGAGGTTGGAGCTGAAGTGGTGGCGGACCCACCCGAGGTTGGCCAGGCTCACCGGCTGCCGCGAGAGCCCGCGCTCCGCGCCGGTGGCGGGCTCGCGGAACATGACCTCGAAGTCGATGAGCAGGTGCTCGTGGGGCAGGGTGATGCCCATCGCTTCCCCCGCGATGGGGCCGAGCACGGTCTGGGCCTGGCCGGCGAGCGCGCGCGTGGCCATTCAGATCCCGGCGTACCACTCGTAGCCGCGGTCTTCCCAGTAGCCGCCGCGGCCGCGGGCGATGTGGTCGAAGCGGTCCACCAGCTCGACCGCCATCACGTACTTGGCCATCTTGTAGCCGAGCTGCCGCTCGACGCGCAGGCGGAGGGGAGCGCCCTGCGCCACCGGCAGGGGCTGATCGTTCATCTCGTAGGCGAGGATGGTCTGCTCGTGGTAGGCGTCCACGAGGTCGATGGATTCGTAGTATGCCTCGCCCGAGCTCGCCATGAGATCGGCGCAGCGGAGGACGACGTAACGGGCCTCGGGCCGCACCCCGGCCGCGTCGAGGAGCGTGCTCATCCGTACCCCCGTCCACTTGGCGATCGCGCTCCAGCCCTCGACGCAGTCGTGCCGGGTGACCTGGGTGCGGGCGGGGAGGCGGCGTAGCTCGGTGAGCGACAGGCGGGCGGGGCGCTCGACGAGGCCACGAACCTCGAGCCGCCAGTCCGCGAAGCCGGCGGTGGCCATGGCCTGGTAGGCGTCGGTGCCGGGATCGATGGTGCCGTTGCCCGGGAACACCGCGGAGCGGGCGGACTCCGGGAACTCGCGGGCGAGGGCGCCCCGCCGCGTGAGGGTCCGCTGCACCCGGTGGGTGACGGCCTCGCCCGCGTGCAGGAGCCGCGCGACCCACGGCGTACCGGAGAGACGATCGCAGCCGGCCAGGAGCGGGGCCGCGGCCAGGGCCAAGCCGCGCAGCACGAAGCGCCGCCGGTCGAGCGGACTCGGCTCAGCCATCCGACCCTCCCGGGTGATGCACGCGCGCCCAGCCGGTGAGGATCGCGCGCAGGTTGTTGATCACGCCGGTCGCCGCCACCATGAAGACGTGCATGACGGTGAACCCGACGAGCGCCCAGGTGAGCGCGAAGTGGACGGTGCGCGCGGACTGGCGGCCGCCGAGGAGAGCGGGCAAGAGCGGCAGCGTCGCGTCGGCCCACGGCGACATGGCGAGCCCGGTGAGCACCACGAGCGGGCCCAGGACGACGATCACGGTGACGTAGGCCGCCTTCTGCAGCACGTTGTAGCGCGGCTCGCCGGCCGGGAAGCGGAAGCGCAGATGATCGCGCAGGGAGGCGCCGAGCCCGGCCAGGTCGCGCCCGTCCGGGAGGAGATCGCGCGTCAGGTGGCGACTCAGCAGCGCGTAGACACCGAAGGTCAGCGCGTTCAACACGAAGATCCAGGCGAAGAAGAGGTGCCAGCGCCGGCCCATGGCGAGCCACTGCGATCCCGGCAGCGTCATCCAGGCCGGGAACCCCCGCCCGACGCGCTCGCCGTCCTCGGTGGAGGCGCCCAGGAGCCCGGTGGTGTCGAGGCGGTGACCCCAGAGCTCGGTGACGCCGCGGATCTCGTCGTCGCCGCTCTCGATCGCGCGGAGGGCGAAGACCGCGTGCTCCGGGTCGGAGCGCTCACCCCAGTAGAGCGCCGGGTGGGCGTTGAAGATCTGCAGCCCGCTCGGCACGAGCACGAGCAGGCAGAGCACGGTGATCCAGTGCGAGAGGCGGGTGGCCGCCGTGTGGCGGTAGAGCCAGGTGTGGGACGCGGGCCCGTCGGTCATGCCGAGGACCCCGTGGGTCAGGCGGGCGGGGGAGGCGGTGTGCCGCCGCCACCGCCACCACCGCCGCGCCGCCGGCGGCCTCGACGGCGGCCCCGGCGCCGCGGGCGCCCGGGCGCGCCGTCCGGCGGTGACGCGCCCGGCTCCTGGTCCGCCTCGTTCCCGGGCTCGGGACCGGTGTCGGTCTCGGCCTCGACGTCGCGAGGACCGCGATCCTCGACCTCGGGCTCCGGGCCCTCGTCCCTCCTCGCGTCGCCCGGCGGGCCGGAGACCCCCACGAGGGTGATCATGCCGGTGCGGCTCACCGCGAGCTCGTGGATGCGCCGCAGGCGCGTGATGAGCCGCGGCGAGTTCGGTGGGCGGCTGAAGCCGCGCTCCTTCAGGCTCCGGGCGAGGGTGTCGATGAGGACGGAGCCGTTCGGCGAGCGCTGCGCCAGCTCGCGCACGATGTCGACCAGCTCGTCGAGCGGCGCGGTATGGGCCGGGCCGTCGGCGGCCGCGGGAGCCGGGGCGTGGTGAGCGACGGCGCGCGGGGGCATCGGGGCGCGAGGCGCGTGATCGGGCCGCCCTCCGCCACCACCACCCCGGCCCCGGCGGCGACCGCGCCGGCCCCGTCGCCCCGAGCCCTCGCGGGGGGCCGGGGCCTCGGGCTCCACCGGCTCCACGATGGAAGAGGCACCGGTGAGGCCGCGGTGGGACAGGCGTCGGTACTCCACGCCCAGCAGGGCGGCCACGTCGCCGACCGCGTCGAAGGCGCGATCGTCCGAGATGATCTCGATCAGGTCACCGGGCCGGGCGCTACCGAGCCACACCCCCGCGCTCACCGCGATGCGCAGGTCGCTCCAGTCCTTCACGCCGGTGGACGGGGCGCTGTGCACGAGGTGGGCGCCGCGCCGGGCGAGCAGCCGGGCGCTGTCCGCGCCGATCACCCGCCAGTTCCCGACCGCGATCAGGTCGACGCGGCGGTCCTGCCGGTCGATGGCCAGGTGGTCGAGGACGCGGCTCACGTGGTCGGCGCGGCTCGAGTTCTCCACGTCCACGAAGATCGCCCGGCGCCCCGCGGGTAGCGGCGGGCTGGGCGCGGGCGGCTTCACGCGCGCCGCGAACCCCCGCTCGGGGGTGACGGTGCGCACCGCCGGGAGCGTGCTCACGGGCTCGGGGGCCTCCGCCGGGGTCGGGGCGGCCGCGGTCCGGGGGCGGGTGGGCTTCGGGACGGGGTTGCGGGTGGGCTTCTTCGTCTGCTTGGCGGCGCGCTTGGGTTTGGCCATGTCTGCTGAGCCGAAGAATCGCAGAAGTCGGCACGCGAGCCAAGCACTTCGTCACGGAGCGGCGCCGAGCCGAAATCTCCGGTTGACAACGCCGCGGGATACCCCTATCACCGTCGGCACAGGAGGGCCCACCCCATGGACGTGACCCGTCGAGATCTGCTCAAAGGCGCGGCAATGATCGGGCTCGGAGGCACGCTGGCCCGGCCCGAGGCCGCGTCCGCCCAGGCCACCCAGAAGCGGGAGCTGGTGACCGCGCAGGGCGGCGACGTCGCGCGGTTCGACCCGCACTTCAGCACGTCCTCGAACGATATCCGGGTGTCGTTCAACCTCTTCGACAACCTGAGCTCGCGCCATCCGGACGGCAAGCTCTACCCCGGGCTCGCCACCGAGTGGAAGCTCGAGGGGCCGACCACGTGGCGCTTCAAGCTGCGGCAGGGGGTGAAGTTCCACAACGGCGATCCGTTCACCTCGGCCGACGCGAAGTGGAGCATCGAGCGCACCTACGACCCCGCGGTCAAGACGATGGTAGCCACCGCGCTCACCACGATCGACCACATCGACGCGCCGGATCCCTTCACCCTGGTGATCACCACCAAGAAGCCCGATCCGCTCCTGCCCGCGCGGCTCGCCTTCTACGGGGGGCAGATCGTGCCGAGGAAGTACGTCGAGGCGGTGGGCAACGACTCCTTCAACGCCAAGCCGGTAGGCACCGGGCCGGTGCGCTTCGGCTCGTGGGTGAAGGACGACCGGGCGGTGCTCGAGGCCAACCCCGACTACTGGGGTGGCCGGATCGACGTGGACCGCTGGATCATGCGTCCGATTCCGGAGACCGCGCCTCGCATCGCCGCGCTGCTCAAGGGTGAGGTCG
>Ga0137409_10004971_pt1 | contig 13896 bp, 11 predicted proteins | sample CZODoug1_16funga_FD_122059 | JGI IMG/M metagenome (GOLD analysis project Ga0137409, IMG submission 122059) | Vadose zone soil fungal communities from Angelo Coast Range Reserve, California, USA - CZODoug1_16fungal (Hybrid Assembly) | ecosystem: Environmental > Terrestrial > Soil > Vadose zone... | reverse complement strand
CCTGGCCGCGTGTTTCATGGTGACCACGGTGGCTTCGGGCACCATGATGGGTTTTGGGGTGTTCATCACGCCGATGGCGGAAGACATGGGCTGGTCACACAGTGCCCTGTCCTTCTCCTATGCACTCTCCGCGATGGTCACTGGTATTGGGGTCCTTATTGTCGGTTCCTTCCTCCACACTCATAGCGTGCGCTTTATTTTCTTCCTGAGCACCCTCGTCCACTGTTTTGGCATCTACATGACGAGCACGGCGACAACGATCGAAGCGTTTTATTTCTGGTACGGGTTTGTCGCTTCCATAGGGCGCAGCGCTTTTTTTCTGTCCACAACTACGCTGATCACGCGGTGGTTTGACAAACGTCGTGGCCTGGTCATGGGCATCATGATGTCTGGCAATGGCGTTGGACCGTTTCTATTTTCGCCAATGATCACCTGGATGATTTTTATGTGGAATTGGCAAACGGCCTATATGGTCCTCAGTGCCTTGATGATCGTGTGTTTGTTGGTGAGCTGTTTCTTCATTCGGAATCATCCGTATGAGATGGGCCTGACCCCCTATGGTGGGCATCCTGGACTGATGCCTCGCCCACTCTCGCAGGGCGCCTCGAAACCTGCCCGGTCAGGAGGATCATTGTGGGGCGACGTCTTACGGATGGAGGGTTTCTGGTCGCTATCGTGCATCAACTTCTTCTGCTGTGTCTGCCATTCGATCCCCCTCGTGCACGTCGTTGGTTTCGCTCTCAGCGCTGGCTTGTCGGCGTTTGCCGCCTCCTGGGTCCTGGCCATCATGAGTATTTCCTCTGTCGTAGGGCGCATTTACTGGGGCATATTCGCTGATCGCTATGGTGCCCGCTTTGCCCTGATGCTCACGCTGCTGCTCGCGGGGATCGCAGCGGGCGGCGCGCTCGCGCCGCTGCTCGGGCCGCTTAGGATTGCGTGGGTCGCCGCGGGCTGCGGCCTCGCGGTCGTTCTCGGCTACGCCCTGGCGCTCCCCGCGAGCTCCGGGCTCCCGGACATGATCCACTACGCGATACCGCTGATGCTGCCTGCGGCCGGGCTGTCGGGCGTGCTCTTCACGCTTCTCGGCGCGGAACTGCGGGCGGGCTCGGACAACCCCCAGGCACCGATCGGCCGGCTCGTTTCTGCGAACACGCTGGGCGGCGCCTGCGGCTCCGCGCTTGCCGCGCTCGTTCTGCTGCCGCGGCTCGGGATCGAGTCGAGCCTGCTCTTGCTCGCCGCGGGCTACGCGCTGCTGGCCCTGCTCTTCATCGAGCGACGGGCGCCGTGGAAACCCCTCCTGCCTGCGGCACTTGCCGCCCTGGGGCTCCTGTTCTTTCCCGTCGGACGCATGCAGTCGCACCTTGAGCAGGCTGCGCGCATGTACCAATCGTACGACCACTCCAGCGTCGTCGAAATCACGCAGGGCCCGACGACCACGCTGCAGATCCTGAGGCTCGAGCGCTTCGGCGAGCCCCTGTCGTGGCGACTTCTGACCGACAGCTACTCCATGACGGCGATCGACCGCAGATCGCTGCGGTACATGCAGCTGTTCGCCTGGCTGCCCTTGAGCATCCATCCCGCGCCGCGGCGTGGGCTCCTCATAAGCTACGGCGCCGGGAATACGGCCCGGGCCCTCCTCGACGAACCCGAGCTCGAGGGGCTCACGATCGTGGACGTGTCGCCGGAGATTCTCGCCGCGAGCCGAACCATCCACGGCGCCGCGGACCCGCTGCGCGATGCGCGCGTGCGCGTCGTGCTCGAGGATGGGCGTCATTTTCTGCGCGCGGGGCGCGATCAGTTCGATCTCATCACGGGAGAGCCACCGCCGCCCGGGATGGCGGGCATCGTGAATCTGTATACGCGCGAGTATTTCTCCGCGCTCGCGTCGCGCCTTGCCCCGGGAGGCCTTGCCACCTATTGGCTGCCGGTGGCCCAGTTCGACCCGCGCGGTGCCCGGGCCGTGATCGCCGCTTTCTGCGCTGCGTTTCCCGACTGCAGCCTTTGGTCCGGCACCGATCGTGACTGGATTCTCCTGGGCGGCCGCGATTTCCAGGCCCGCCCGAGCCTCGCGCGCTTCGCGCGCCTGTGGCGCGACAGCGCGAGGGGTCCACGCCTCGCAGCGAGCGGCCTCGAGCATCCCGCACAGTTGGGTGCGACTTTCCTCGCGGATGCAGCGCAGCTGAAGGGCTGGTACGGCGATGTCCCGGCGCTCGACGACGATCACCCCAAGCGCATCGCCGCGGATCTCGTCCTGGGGCGAGCACTCGACGAGTACACGCGATGGCTCGAGCCCGAAGACGCGCACCGGCGCTTCGTGGGTTCGGCCTGGATCGCCGCGCACTGGCCCCCGGAGCTCGCCCGCGCGAGCGAGCCGTACTTTTCCGTCCAGCCGTTCCTCAACGAGCAATTTCCCGATCCGGTGAGGAATCTGCCGTTCGTCGACGCCCTTCTGAAAAAAACCGATCTCAGCGTTCCGGTGCTCTGGCTCCTGGGCAGCGACGCCACCGAGCAGTCCATCCTGGGCCGCCGCCTGCGAGGCGCCGGGCCGGACGAGCGCAATCGTCCTGAATACGCCTATGCGCTCGGCGCAGGCGCGCTCGCCAACCGCAACTACGCCGAGGCCGCAGCGTCCTTCTCGCGGGCAGCCGCGAGCAGCCCGGGGCAGGCGGGCGCGCCGGCCGCGTACGCCTTGTGCCGGGCCGGCCGTGCGAAGCGGGCCGCCGAGGTTCCGGGGGCGGACAGGCTTGCGCCCGAGCTGCGCTGCTGGGCATCGCGCTGAGGCGCGATATTACTGACGAGGGGAACGCCATGCCAAAGACACGTTTCAGAGTCCTTGCCGCGGCCGCACTGTTCGCGACGGCACAGCTCACTCCTGCGCAGGACGCGCCCTTCCCCTCGCGCACGGTGAGGGTCATCGTGCCGTTCACACCGGGCAGCGTCACCGACGTGATGGGGCGCAGCGTCACCGACAAGCTCGCCGCGAACCTCGGGCAGCCGGTGATCGTCGAGAACCGCCCAGGGGCGGGCGGCACCATCGGCATCGCGCAGGTCGCGAAGTCCTCTCCCGACGGCTACACGCTGGTCGTGGTCTCTGCGGGCTACGCGGTGAATCCGGTGATCTACGAGAACCTCCCCTACGACTCGGCGAAAGACCTCGCGGGCGTGATCCCGCTCGGCAACCTTCCGAGCGTCCTCTTCGTCTCCCCCGCTCTCGGGGTGAAATCGGTGCAGGAGCTGATATCGCTTGCCCGCGCCAAGCCCGGAGCGCTCAACTACCCTTCGGCGGGGATCGGCAGCGCATCGCACGTCAACACCGAGAAATTCATCGCGGTCACCGGAATCAAAGCGGTGCACGTGCCGCTCAAGGGCGCGCCGGAAATGATCACGGAAACGATGGCGGGCCGCACCCAGTTCGGCACAGTAGGAATTTCCGCCGCGCAGTCCGCGATCCGCGACGGGCGACTGCTCGGACTTGCCGTAAGCGGCAAGACGCGCGCGCTCAACCTGCCCGACGTGCCCACGGTCGCCGAGGCCGGCGTGCCCGACGCCGAATTCAATTTCTGGATCGGCGTGCTTGCTCCCGGGCCAACGCCCCGGCCCATCGTCCACAGGCTGCACGCCGAGTTCGAACGCGCGCTTCAGTCGCCGGACGTGCGCGAGCGCCACGCCAAGCTCGGCGCCGATCCGATGCCGATGAGCCCGGAGCAGTTCGACGCGATGATGCGCGACGATCTCGCCACGCTGGGCAAGCTGCTGCGCGACGCGGGCGTGAAGGCGAACTAATAAACAGACACTTCAAATAGATACGCAGGTTGTTGCGCCGCACCATCGACGGGCGTATGCTTTGCGGCCTCTCTTCCCGAGAGGTCCTGCGATGAAATCCAACGGCAAATCCAGCGGGTCCGCTTTGACCCTCGCCGCGCTTGGTGTCGTCTACGGCGATATCGGCACCAGTCCCCTGTACGCGTTCAAGGAGGCGTTCAACGGCGCGCATGGCCTGCCTCTGGACCAGGCCGGCGTGCTCGCCGTGCTGTCCCTGATGTTCTGGTCGCTGATGCTCATCGTGTCCCTCAAGTACGTGTCCTTGATGCTGCGCTTCGACAACCGCGGCGAAGGCGGCATCCTCGCGCTGCTCGCGCTCGCCGCCGGCCGCGTGCGCGAGCGCCCGAGGCTCGCCTGGGCCGTTGCGACCTGCGGCGTGTTCGGCGCATCGCTTTTCTACGGCGACGCTCTGCTGACCCCCGCGATCTCGGTGCTCTCAGCGGTCGAAGGCATCTCGATAGCAACCCCGGCCCTGGACAAGTGGATCGTGCCGGTCACCGTGGGTATCCTCATCGCCCTCTTCTCCATCCAGTTCCGCGGAACCGGCGTCGTCGGAAAACTCTTCGGGCCGTGCATGGTTCTGTGGTTCACGGTGCTCGCCGTGCTCGGCGGCATTTCGATCGCGCAGACGCCTGCGGTGCTCGCGGCGATCGATCCGCGTCACGCGCTCGGCTTCGCCTGGCAGCACCCGTCTCTCGCCTTCTTCGCGCTCGGCGCGGTGTTCCTCGCGATCACGGGCGCCGAGGCGCTCTACGCGGACATGGGCCACTTCGGGGCGAAACCGATCCGCTTCGCGTGGTTCGGCATGGTCTTTCCGGCACTGATGATCAACTACATGGGACAGGGAGCGCTGGTGCTGCGCGACGCGGCGGCGATCAAGAATCCGTTCTATCTGCTCGCGCCGCCCGAGCTGCTGTTTCCGCTGGTCGTCCTCGCCACCGCGGCGACGGTGATCGCGTCGCAGGCAACCATTTCGGGCGCCTTCTCCATGACGCAGCAGGCAACGCGCCTGGGTTATCTCCCGCGAATTCCCGTGCGGCACACCTCCGAATCCGAGCGCGGCCAGATCTACATTCCGCACGTGAACTGGGCGATGCTCGTTCTGGTGGTGCTGATCGTCCTCGCGTTCAAGGGCTCGAGCGCAATCGCATCGGCGTACGGCGTGGCGGTGTCGGGCACCATGGTGCTCACCACGGTGCTCATCGGCGTCGTCGCCTACATGTCCCGCGGTCGCGCTCGGCCCTACGTGCTCGCGGCGATCGCGGCAATCGGCGCGGTCGAGCTCGTGTTCTTCGCGGCCAACGCGATGAAGTTCACCGATGGCGGCTGGTTTCCGCTCGCCTGCGGCGCGGTGATCTTCACCCTGCTCACGACCTGGAAACGGGCCGAGGGCGTGGTGACGGCGCGCGAAGGCAAGATCCGGGTACCGGTGCAGGCTTTCCCGAGGATGCTCGAACAGGGCATGCCGCGCGTGGAGGGCACGGCGATCTATCTTTCGCCAGACAGCGGCTCGGTGCCGCCGGTGTTGCTGCACAACCTGAAGCACAACAAGGTGCTGCACGAGCGCGTGGTGTTCCTCACGATCGTCGACGCGGAGGTGCCGCGCATCGGCGACGCCGAGCGCACCGAGCTGCGCGTGATCGAGCGCGGGCGGCTCTACCAGGCCCTGCTCACCTACGGGTTCATGGAGGAGCCCGACGTGCAGCACGGCCTCAAGCTACTCGAGCGCCACGGCCTGCGCTTCGAGCCCATGGAGACCACCTTCTTCCTCGGCAGGTCGACGATCGCGCGCGCGAGCCGGCCGGGGTTGTTCACGTGGCGGCGCGAGCTGTTCCGCTGGATGCAGCGGAACAGCCCGGCGACCGCGGAGTATTTCAACCTGGTGCCCGAGCGCGTGGTCGAGCTGGGAACGCGCGTCACGATCTGAGCGATCGGAGTAGTATCGGATTCCTCACGGCGCTCCACGAGCGCCGCGTTCCCCTTCCTCTTTAACCCCAGGAGGCCCCATGGACCGCAACGCCTACATCGAGAACCTCAAGTCACAGCTCGACAAGTGGAACGCCGAGATGGTCAAGTGGGAGGGCCAGGCGGCGAAAGCGCAGGCGGGCATGCGCGCCGAGTACGAGAAGCAGCTTGCCGCCATCAAGCAGCACCAGCACGAGGCGACGGAGCAGCTGCGGAAAGTCCAGTCCGCCTCCGGGGGCGCCTGGACCGAATTTCAGCGCGGCGCGGACGAGGCCTGGGCGGCGATGCGCAAGGCCTTCGACAAGGCGAGCGCGCAGTTCACGCAGGGCAAGAAGTGATGCGAGGCCGGGGTCGAGCCCCGGCCGGAGGCGGCGGCTAGCTCTTGAGCATCGAGTCGAGCCGCTCGATGTCGTTGATCAGGATCCACTCGGAGGCGCCGGCCTGCTCGACCCGCTTCTGCCAGGCCTCGAGGCGCCCCATGTAGCGGCGCGGATCGATGTTGTCGGTCTTGAGCTTGACGACGTTCAGCGCTACGACGCGGATGTTCTTGAGGTTGATCGGGAAATCGCGGATCGTAACCTTGTCGAGCTCCTCCTGCATGTCGGAGAAAATCAGGATGGTCTTCGTTCCCGCTCCAGTTTCGTTCAGCCACATGCCGCCCTGGATCAGGCCGCCCGTGATGTCGGTGTAGGCGCTGCCGCCCACGGTCTTGACGAAGGCGTCGATCTTGTCGCGGAAGGCGCGCTTCTGCGCGTTCGCCTGCGAGGGGCGGCTGTCGAAGGTGGCCTTGGCGATGATGTCCTTCTCGCTGAAGCTGCGGGTCTTCACGCGCGCCACGGCGAGCGAATCTCCCGACTCCAGCGTGCCGAGCAGGTAGTTGATGATGCGCTGAGCCTTGCCGACCTCCTGTGCATAGGTTCCCGACGTGTCGATCAGCATGTAAACAGCCTTGGAGTGGCTGCGCTGGTCGGTGCAAGTCGATGCCGACAACGCGAGCAGCGAAGCGAGAAGCAAGCGCTTGATCATGATCGCCCCCTTCATGCGGCGCGCTTGACCGGGCGCGATTCCCGCGCCTCGTCGTCCGCCCCGGAGCGCGCCACCTTCACGAGTCGCTCAATGAGCAGTGGCAGCGCAATCGTTAGGTCGTACGTAACGGTCAAAACCTTGAAGAAGTACCGCACGATGTTTCCGAGAATGCGCAGCACGAACCCGGTCACGCGGACGAGCATTACGACGAGCGCCCCGCCGACCGTCCGCAGCGAATAGATGAAGGACTCGAGCGGGACGGCCACGAAGGCCAGCGCGAACGGCAGGAAGAAGCCGAGCACCATCTGCGCGGTGGTCGGAATCATCCTCAGCAGAGGATCGGGCGCGACCGCCTGCGAGGCGGCGAGCGACTGACGCAGCGCTTCCTTGTCCGCGACGATCATGTCGCGCATCAACGCAAGCGCCGCCTCGATCCCCGCGAAGACGACGAGGAAGGTAAGCGCGGCCCAGAACATGCGGCGCCGCATGCGTTCGTTCATGTTGGAGATGACGGGGAAGAGATGCGTGATACGCAGCGTCTCCATCACGAACAGGCCCATCGTCGTCTCAAGGAAGATGATGACGAGCGCGGCCACGTCGGACATGCGCAGCGAGGAGGTGATGTAGTCGCCCGCGCCGACCATCTCGGAGAACGGCACGGCGATCAGCCTGAAGTTGACGACCGCGCCGCCGGTCGCGATCAGCAGCACCAGCGTCGCGATCGCGAACTGCGTGAACGCCGAGACCGTCAGGGCATGCTCGGCCTTGTCGGTCTTCTTGTTGATCTGCTCGTATTTCTCCATCTGCGCGTCGATCTTGGAGGACGTGTCCTGCAGGCCGGTCAGCTTCTTGTCGACCTGGCCGAAGGTCTTGTCGAGCGAGCGCCAGAAAGGCATGAACCCGTTCAGGATCTTGTGCCGCGACTCGTACGCGCGGCGGTACTCGGCGAGCGCCTTGGCGTGGATGCTCTCGACCGAGCGCTTGATCTCCTCGAGGATCCGCTGGACCATCTCGTTGCCCTCGGACTTCACCTTGGAGATCGCGGTGACGGCCTCGACCCACTCGGGCGGCGGCGGCGGCACCTCGCCGCATTTCTTGTAGTCCTCTTCGACCCGCGTGATCTCCTCGAGCAGCTTGCGCTGCAGCGCCGGATAGCCCTCGAGGTCGCGCGTCACCATCGCGCCGATGCGCTCGAACTCGCGCTCGATGTGCTGTCCGACCTCCTCGCGCCCGTGCGCGAGCAGGACCGCCTTGTTGCGCTCTTTCATCTCCTTCGCCGTAAGGAAGAGCCAGCGGGCGCCGAGCCTCAGAGGCCCCCCGATCACGTGCCCGATCGAGCGGAACAGGTCGTGTGCGAGCTTGCGCGCGGCGTAGAGCAAGGGCATCGCGATGAAGAACAGAATCAGCGCGGAAGCCATGGGATTCCCGGGCCAGATCATCCAGAACTGGTTGCTCGTCATGAGACCTCCCTTCGGCCGGACAGCCGGGTGTCAGGACAACGGCATACGATAGAGCAGGCGGGCGCATCGCGCCACCGCAATTGCGGGACTATTTCTCGAACAGGGACAGCCGGCTCGGAAGTCATTTGATCCTATTGGTCATTTTTAACGCCGCTCGCGTCCCATGTCGTATACAGGCGACAGGGCGGCCGAGCGGGCTCTCGGACCGAACGCTATCATAGCGCCACCGTACCCAGGGGAGAAATCCAGCATGCCGATTAAGAGCATCGTCGTTGCGGTCTTCGCGCTGGTCCTCGCCGTCGCCCTCTACGTCCTCGTTGTTGTCTTCTGGAGCTACTCGAGCGGCGAGCGCGCCGGCTGGGTGCAGAAATTCTCCAGCAAGGGCTGGCTGTGCAAGACCTGGGAAGGCGAGATGGCGATGGTGTCCATGCCGGGTACGACCACCGAGAAATTCATCTTCACCGTCTGGGACGACGAGGTCGCCGAGCAGATCAACAAGGTGATGGGCAAGCGCGTGTCGCTGCACTACGAGGAAAAGGTCGGCATTCCGACCTCGTGTTTCGGCGACACCCGCTACTACGTCACCAAGGCCACTGCCGTGGATGAGATCCCGCTCGCCCCGGGCATCGTCGTGCCCACCCAGCCCGCGGCGCCGGCCGCGCCCGCGGCGCCCGTTCCCGCCGAGAAAAAGTAGCCGGCCCTTACCGCACCGCGGAGGCCGCGCGCTTCGCCAGGCGCTTGTACACGCGGCGCGCGTTGCCCTGGAAGATTTTCTCCTTGTCTTCCTTGCTCAAACCCTTGGCGCCGTCGACGTAGCGCTTGGTGTCGTCGTAGTTGAAGCCGGTTTCGGGATCGACGCCCTTCACGGCGCCGACCATCTCGGAGGCAAAAAGGATGTTGTCCGCCGGGATCACTTTCAGAAGCAGATCGATCCCCGGCTGGTGATAGACGCAGGTATCGAAGTACACGTTGTTCAGCAGCAATTCCTTCAGGGGCGGCCGCTTCATGTCCTGCGCGAGCCCGCGGTAGCGGCCCCAGTGGTAGGGCACCGCGCCGCCGCCGTGCGGGATGATGAATTTCAGCGTGGGAAAATCGCGGAAGAGATCTCCGGTGATGAACTGCATGAAAGCGGTGGTGTCGCCGTTGATGTAATGGGCGCCCGTCCCGTGGAACGCCGGATTGCAGGACGCGCTCACGTGCACCATCGCCGGCACCTCGAGCTCGACCAGCTTCTCGTACAGCGGGTACCACCATTTGTCGGTGAGCGGCGGGTCTTTCCAGTAGCCGCCCGAGGTGTCCGGATTGAGGTTGCAGCCGATGAAGCCGAACTCCTTCACGCAGCGCTCGAGCTCGGGGATGCAGTTCTTCGGAGAGACACCCGGGCTCTGCGGCAGCTGGCACACGCCGACGAAATTCTCGGGGTAGAGCGTGCACACGCGGTGGATCATCTCGTTGCAGTGCTCCGACCAGTGGCGGCTGGTGGTCTCGTTGCCGATGTGGTGGCTCATGCCCATCGCGCGCGGCGAGAAGATGGTGACGTCGGTGCCGCGCTCGCGCTGCTGCTTGAGCTGCGCCCCTTCGAGGCTCGCGCGGATCTCGTCGTCGCTGATGCCCAGCGCCCCCTTCGAGGGCGCGTGCTTCGCGTCCTCGAGCGCGGCGATCTGGCGTTTGCGCCATTCCTCGAGCTGCTTGGGGGCGGTAGTGTAGTGGCCGTGGCAATCGATGATCATCGGTCTTCTTTCTCCGGTTTTTCCTCGTATCCTTCCTCAGCGGAGCGCGCGCGTGACGTCGTCGAACAGCTCGTCCACCGAGAAGCGCTTCGGGATCATGCGCTGGCGGTAGACGGTGTCGATGACCACCTCGAGGTTGCGCCGGTTCGCCTCGAGCCCGAAGGGGTTGACGTCGATCTCGCCCGCCTTGGGCAGCTTCGCCGCCTTCTTGCTCTCGCCCAGCAGCCGGTAGATCTCGCGCACCGCGCCGGGATCGGATTTCGAGAGCGACTCCTTCACCACCACCATGTGGTTGACCTGGATCGCGTTGTATTTCTTGCGCCAGGCCTCGGCCGCGGCCGGCGGATCGGGGATGAGCGGCACCAGGCGCGGGTCGGTCGGCACCGCGGGCAGGATCGCCGCGTCGACCTCGCCCGCGAGGAGCATCGCCAGCAGCTCCTTGTCCTCGGCAGCCCGCTCGACCGAGGGCGGATCCTTGAATTCGGCGACGTGCGCCTCCTCGAAAGTGATCCACTTCACGCGGTTGAGATCGACGCCGTAGTCGTCGGCGAGGATGCCGCGCAGCCAGGTCGACGTCGTGACGGTGTAGGAACGGGTGCCGACGCGGCGGCCGGCGAGGTCCGCCGGCGACAGCGGCCCGCGCTCCATGTTGTAGACGATGTGCGGGTGCTGGAAACGCGCCATCACCACGGCGGGGAGCAGCACGAGCGGCTTGCCGTACGCCTTCGCCATGAGGAAGGTGACGATCGCCAACTCCGAGCAATCGAATTCGAGATTCCGCACCACGCGTTTGAACGCCGTGCTCACCGTCTTCACGTCGGCGAAGTCCAGGTTCACCGTGCTCGATTTCACCTCGCCTTTCTTCAGGGCCTGGGTGAGCGGATAGTCGCCCAGCAGCATCTTCACGGCCTTATCCACGGGGGTGTACCCTGAGGTTTTCTCGGGGGAAAACGATGAGCGACGCTAGAGAAGTCGTGGTGATCGATGTGAAGATTCCGTTCTGGTCCATGGTCGTTCTTCTTGTCAAATGGGCGATCGCCGCGATACCTGCGATGGTCATCCTGGTGATCCTCGCGACCGCGACCTCGATGCTGCTGGGCGCGGTGTTCCACTGGCCCTGGATGGGACGCGGCATGGTGTGATTGTATAATTGACGGACTTCCCAAGCCAACGAACACAATGCAAACCGAAGAAAGCCTGCTCGCCAACGTGAAGATGGCGCCGCGGGACGCGATCCTGGGGCTGACCGAGCTTTACGTCGCCGATCCCAACCCGAAGAAGGTGAACCGCGGCGTCGGCGTCTACTACGACGACCAGGGCAAGGTGCCGCTGCTCGAGTGCGTGCGCCGCGCCGACGAAGCGCTCACCGCGGCCGGCATCGCCCGCCCCTATCTCGCCATGGACGGCTTTCCGGACTACGTCCGCCAGGTGCAGTCGCTGCTCTTCAGTCCGGACCACCCGGCGGTGGCGGCGGGCCGCGTCACCACCGTCCAGGCGGTGGGCGGCACCGGAGGCCTCAAGGTCGGCGCGGACTTCATCCGGCGCTTCGCCCCCGAGGCGGCCGTCTACATGTCCGACCCGACCTACGACAACCACCGACCGCTGTTCGAGGAGGCGGGCTTTCGCATCCAGAGCTACCCCTACTACGATCCGCGCACCCGCGGCATCCGCTTCGCCGAGATGATCGCGCATCTGAAAGGCGTGCCCAAGGGCTCGGTCGTGCTGCTGCACGCCAGCTGCCACAACCCGACGGGCGTCGACATCCGTGGCGAGCAGTGGAATGACGTGATCAAGGTGGTCGCGGAGCGCCGCCTCATTCCCTTCCTCGACTTCGCCTACCAGGGATTCGGCGACGGCGTCGAGGAGGATGCGCAGGTCGCGCGCGACTTCGCGCGGAAGCTGCCCGTCGTGCTGGTGGCGATGTCGTTCTCCAAGTCCTTCTCGCTCTACGGGGAGCGGGTCGGGGCCCTCTCGGTCGTCGCCTCGGATTCGGGCGAATCGGCGAAGGTGCTCTCGAACCTGAAGCGCATGATCCGCACCAACTACTCCAACCCGCCTTCGCACGGCGCGCGCATCGTTGCCGCGGTGCTCGCCTCGCCCGAGCTGCGCGCCCTTTGGGTGAAGGAGGTCATCGGCATGCGCGACCGGGTGCGCTCGATGCGCAGGGAATTGGTCGAGCGCCTGAAGAAGCGCGTCCCCGATGACTTCGGCTTCATCCTCGAGCAGCGCGGCATCTTCTCCTACTCGGGCCTCACGCGCGAGCAGATGGTCTCGATGCGCGAGCGCTATTCGGTGTACGGCATCGAGTCCGGCCGCATCTGCATCCCGGCGCTCAACTCTCGCAACCTCGACTATGTCGCCGACGCGATCGCGGCGACCGTCAAGCTCTCTCAGCCGGCCGCGGCCTAGGCCTTCGTTGACGTAGTCCGAACGGGCCTGCGAGCGCGGTGCGCAGGCATTTTCTCCTACCGAGGCGCGATGACCAGGTATATCGTTGACTCTTTTATCGTCTTTCCATGTCGCGCGTCGCCCGTCTCTTGCTGCCGCTCGCAACCGTGGCGCTCATGGCGTCCTGCGGTGGTCGCTCCCCTGTGTCCGTCGCGCCGTCCGCGGCGGTGCTTACGAACGGGGCGGTGCGGCTGGAATGGAATCCCGTGACCGAGCCGAACGTGAACGGGTACCGCGTGTACTACGGCATCGCCTCTCGGACCTACCTGCAGCCCTCCGGCCAGGGCCTGACCTCGACCGCGGCCACCTACACGGTGACCGGCCTCGCCGGCACGCGCCGGTACTTCTTCGCCGTCACCGCGACCAACTCCCTGGGTAAAGAAAGCGGATATTCGACCGAGGTGTCCCTGGACATCCCTTGAGCGCGTTCCTTGCGGCGCGGCCCGCGCCGCCGGCGTATGATGGCCCGTCCTGTGGAAGGGGAGCACGGACGTGGCTACCAAGCTCAAGCCTGTCGACGTCGTCACCGTCGGCGTCGGCCTCACCGGCACCATCCTCGCAAAAGAGCTGGCGGACACTGGCCTCAAGGTCGTAGGCCTGGAGCGCGGCGGCTGGCGCGACACGCAGACCGACTTCGCCATGCCCTACGCGCACGACGAGTTGCGCTACGCCCGCCGTCACGAATTGATGCAGGACCTGTCGCGCGATACGCTCACCTTCCGCAACGCCATCGCCGACACGGCGTTGCCGATGCGCACTATGGGGTCCTTCCTGCCGGGCGAGGGCGTGGGCGGCGCGGCGGTGCACTGGAACGGCGTCACCTGGCGCTTCCTGCCCTGGGACTTCGAGACCCGCAGCCGCACGCTCGCACGCTACGGCGCCGCCCAGCTCGCCGAGGATTGCACCAGCCAGGACTGGGGCGTGAGCTACGACGAGCTCGAGCCGCACTTCGACCGCTTCGAATACCTCTACGGCATCTGCGGCAAGGCGGGGAACCTGAAGGGCACGATCCAGGAAGGAGGCAATCCCTTCGAGGGCCCGCGCGCGCGCGAGTATCCGAACCCGCCGATGAAGACCTCGCACGTGGGCGCGATCTACGGAAAAGCGGCGAAGGAGCTCGGCTACCACCCCTTCCCCGCCCCGTCGGCGAACATGACGCGGCCCTACACCAATCCCTACGGCCTGACCCTCGGCGCCTGCGTCTACTGCGGCTATTGCGAGCGCTTCGGCTGCGAGATGGGAGCGAAAGCGAGCCCGCAGACCACGGTGCTGCCGGTGCTGATGAACAGCCCGAACTACGAGCTGCGCACGCTGGCGCGCGTGACCAAGGTGAACCTCGACTCCGAAAAGAAGCGCGCGGTCTCGGTGACCTACGTCGACTCGCGTGGGCGCGAGTTCGAGCAGCCGGCGGACCTGATTCTCCTCACCTCGTACGTGTTCTCGAA
>Ga0137409_10004968_pt1 | contig 13901 bp, 14 predicted proteins | sample CZODoug1_16funga_FD_122059 | JGI IMG/M metagenome (GOLD analysis project Ga0137409, IMG submission 122059) | Vadose zone soil fungal communities from Angelo Coast Range Reserve, California, USA - CZODoug1_16fungal (Hybrid Assembly) | ecosystem: Environmental > Terrestrial > Soil > Vadose zone... | reverse complement strand
GGCCTCGTCCGGGACATCCTGACCGACTTGCTCGACATGCCCGAGCACCTGATCCGGGTGATCGCGACCGACGTGGGAGGCGGCTTCGGCGCCAAGGCCTCGCTCTATCCCGAGGAGATCGCCACGTGCGTCATGGCCAGGCGGCTCGGGCGTCCGGTGAAGTGGATCGGCGACCGCCGCGAGGATCTGCTCGCGACCACGCACGCGTGGGACGAGATCATCGACGCCGAGCTCGGCCTGAACCAGGACGGCACCATCGTCGGGCTCCGGGCCGAGGTCATCGCGGACGTTGGCGGCTACTCGATTTATCCGTGGACGGCCGCCATCGAGCCCGTGCAGACCATCAGCTTTCTGCCGGGCCCGTATCGGGTGCCGACCTACCGCGGACGCGCGCGAGGCGTCGCGACGTGCAAGGCGCCGCTCGGCCCGTATCGCGGCGTGGGAAGGCCACCGGCGGTCTTCGTCATCGAGGGCCTCATGGATCGGGCGGCGCGTCGGCTCGGGCTCGATCCCGTGGAGATCCGGCTCCGCAACTTCATCCGCGACGAGGATTTTCCCTACAAGTCGCCGTCGGGCATCGTGTGGGACCGCTCGAGCTTCACCGAATCGCTCCAGAAGGCGCGCGAGGCGCTCGACTACAAGGCGGCGCGCGACGAGCAGGCGCGGGCGCGCGCCGCCGGGCGCTGGGTCGGTATCGGGATCGCGTCTTACGTGGAGCTGACGGGGATCGGCTCCGCCATTCCGGTCTCGCCCGGGATGCCCGTCTCCACGGGCACCGAGGCGGCGACGATCCGCTTCGACCCCGCGGGGAAGGTCACGGCCGTGTTCGGCGTCGCCTCCCACGGCCAGGGGCTCGAGACGACGCTGGCCCAGATCGTGGCCGACGAGGTCGGCGTGCCGATCGAGGACGTGCGCGTCGTCCACGGCGACACCGACGCCTCGCCGTACGGGACCGGCACCTACGCGAGCCGGAGCCTCGTGCTGGCGGGGGGCGCCGCCATCCTGGCCGGGCGCTCCGTGCGCGAGAAGATGCTCGTGATCGCCGGCCACCTCCTGGAGGCCGACCCCGCCGACGTCACGCTGGCCGCTGGCCGCTACGCGGTGCGGGGAATGCCCGACCGCAGCGTGACGGTGCGCCAGATCGCCCGCGCCGCCTATTCGGGCGCCAAGCATCTCCCGAAGGGGCTCGAGCCGGGCCTCGAGGCCACGCGCTTCTACGACCCGTACTACGGTACCGCGTCGAACGCGACGCACGCGGCGATGGTCGAGGTGGACCGCGCGACGCTCGAGGTGAAGACCCTGCGCTACGTCGTGGTGGAAGACTGCGGGCGCATGGTCAATCCGCTCATCGTGGACGGCCAGGTGCACGGCGGCGTCGCGCAGGGGATCGGCGCGGCGCTCCTCGAGGAGATCGTCTACGACGATCAGGGGCAGCTGCTCAGCGGCACCCTGATGGACTACGTGGTGCCTTCCGCGTGCGAGATTCCGATGATGGAGGTGCACCACGTGGAGACGCCGTCGCCGGTCACGCTCGGCGGGTTCCGGGGCATGGGCGAGGGCGGGACGATCGGCGCGCCCGCGGCCATCGCGAACGCGGTGGCGGATGCCCTCGCGCCGCTGAGCATCGAGGTCGCCGAGCTGCCGGTGACTCCCGAGCGGCTCTTCCGGCTGACCCGAAAGGCGGGCGCGTGAATCTCGGGCTCGGCGGGAAGGTCGCCCTGGTGACCGGCGGGGCGCGCGACGTCGGGCGCGAGATCTCCCTGACGCTGGCCCGCGAGGGCGCCGCCGTCGCCGTCAACTACCTGCACTCGAAGGCGGGCGCCGATTCGCTGGTGGGGGAAATCACGCGGCTCGGCGGCCGCGCGGTGGCGTACCAGGGTGACGTCGCCGACTACGCGGCGGTGGGCCGGATGATCGACCGCATCGTCGCCGATCTCGGCCGCCTCGACGTCGTCGTCAACAACGCGGGCTACGTCGAGGCCAAGCTCTTCCTCGAGACGACGCCGGAGGAGTGGCGCCGCCAGGTGGACGTCGACCTCTACGGCGTCTTCAACATCTGCCACGCCGCCGCGCCGAAGCTCGCGGCGCAGAAAGGCGGGCGCATCATCAGCATCGTCGGCGACTCGGCGCGCGTGGGCCAGGCGCGGCTCGGCGTGTCCGCGGGCGCGCGCGGCGCCGTCCTCTCCATCACGCGCACGCTGGCCAAGGAGCTGGGGCGCTTCAACATCACCGTGAACGCGCTGGCGCTCGGCTGGATCGAGACCTCGCACGCCGACCAGGAGTGGCTCGCCAAGAATCGCGAGCGGATCCTCGCGTTCTATCCGATCCGGCGCCTGGGCAAGCCGGACGACGTCGCGCCGCTCGTCGCGTTCCTGGCCTCCGATCTCGCCGGCTGGGTCACCGGCCAGACGATCAGCGTGAGCGGCGGCTACTCCACGGTTTGATGCCGGTCGTCGAGCTCGCCTAGGCGGCGCTGGAAGGTCCGAAGCCGACCGTCGCCTGGTTTCCGATGACGAGCGGGCGGAAGCGAACCGGCAGGCCGACGCCGACCTTGTCGAGCGGGATGTCGACGAGCCGGCCGAGGATCGACACGCCTTCGCGCAGCTTCACGACCGCGAGGGCGTAGGGGGCATCGCCCGCGTGGGCCCTCGGCGCGACCCGGATGATCGTGAAGCTCGCGATCGTACCCTCGCCGCGCAGGTCGAGCGGCTGCCACGCCTGGGTATGGCAGGCCGGGCACAGCTGCCGGGGCGGGATGGCGAGCTCTCCGCACGAGCCGCACTTGAGGGCCGTCAGCTGGCCGGCGCGCACGCGCTCGAAGAAGGCGCGCGCGGTGATGGGCGACTCAGTCACGGCCGAAGAGACTCACCAGGACCGTCGCGGTGTTGCCCCCGAGCGTGTGGGTGAGCCCGGTCTTGGCGCCGTCGACCTGGCGCGGCCCGGCCTCGCCGCGGATCTGCGTGACGATCTCGGCGATCTGCGCGGCGCCCGTCGCGCCGATGGGATGCCCCTTCGCCTTCAGGCCGCCGGAGGGGTTGACCGGAATCTCGCCGCCGAGGCTCGTCCGGCCCGCCTCGGCCGCCCGGCCGCCCGCCCCCGGCTCGAAGAGGCCGAGCCCCTCGGTGGCCACGATCTCGGCGATCGTGAAGCAGTCGTGCAGCTCGACGACGTCCACGTCGCGGGGGCCGAGGCCGGACTGCCGATACGCCGCCGCCGCCGCGCGCTCGGTCGCCGGCACGCGCGAGAGGTCGCGCTTGTCGCCGAGGAGCATCCAGTCCGAGGCCGCCGCGGAGCCGAGCACCCACACCGGCTTGCGATGACGCCGCGCCACCTCCTCGGAGGCGAGCACGAGGGCGGCACCGCCGTCGCTGAACGGACAGCAGTCGAAGAGCTTGAGCGGATCGGCGACGTAGGCGGACCGGAGCACCTGATCGATCGTGATCTGCTTCTGGAACTGCGCCTTCGGATTGAGCGCGCCGTGCCGATGGTTCTTCACGGCGACCGCCGCCATCTGTGCCTCCGTCGTACCGTACTTCTCCATGTGCGCCCGCGCGATCAGCGCGAACACGCCGGGGAAGGTCAGGCCCAGGGGCTGCTCCCAGACGGCGTCGGAGGCGTAGGCGAAGTACTCGGTGGACTCCGCCGTCGAGACGTTGAGCACGCGCTCGGCGCCGCCGACGAGGACCACTTCGGACACGCCCGCGGCGATCTCCATCACCGCGTGGCGGAACGCGGCGTGCGAGCTGGCGCACGCGGTCTCGAAGCGGGTCGTGGGCACCGACGGGATGCCCAGCACCGACGCCGCCTGCGGGCCGGTGTGGAGCTGGTGCTCGGTCTCACCACCGACGACGTTGCCGTAGTAGAGCGCCTGGATGGCGGTCGCCGGAATGGCGGCGTCGGTCAGCGCGTCCTGGGCCGCCTCGGCGAAGAGCTCGGCCGACGTGCGGTCGTGCAGCCCGAACTTCGTCACTCCGACTCCGATGACGGCGACGCGGCGCATGAGTGTCCTCCTCGTCGCATGCTAGCATTAAAATTCATGGGGCTGCGAGGGCTCGTGCTCTTCGGCTGCGGCTGGATCGCGCGCCGTCACGCCGTCGCGGCCCGGCGGCTCGGCGTCCCGCTGCTCGTCGCCAGCCGCGACCTCGCCCGGGCGCGCGCGTTCGCGCGCGAGTTCGGCGCGGCCGACGCGTTCGGCGCGTACGAGGACGCCGCGCGCGATCCGCGCGCGGAGGCCGCGGTGATCTGCACCCCGCACGACCGGCACTGCGCGGACACCCTCCTGGCGCTCGGCGCGGGCCTGCACGTCCTCGTCGAGAAGCCGATCGCGCCGACGGTCGAGGAGGCCGATCGGATGATCGCGGCGGCGCGGGACGCGGGGCGCGTGCTGATGGTCGCCGAGAACTTTCACTTCATGCCCGCGTTCCGCCACGTCCACGGCCTCTTGACGTCGGGCGCCCTCGGCGCCCTGCGCTCGCTTCACCTCGTCGCCCGCGGGTACCGCCAGCACTCGGGCTGGCGCCTGGCGGCGGGCGCCGCGGGCGGCGGCGTCCTGATCGACGGCGGCATCCACTACGTGCACAACCTGAGCTGGTGGGGTGGTGAGGTGCGGCGCGTCTTCGCGCTCCGCCCGCCCCAGACGGTCGAGCTGGGCGGCGAGGACGCGGTGGACCTTCTGGCCGAGCTCGCGGGCGGGATCGTCGGCTTCGTGTCCAATTCTCTTGGCGCTCGCGGTGCTCCGCGGGTTCAATGGTCCTCAGTGACGGGCGTCGACGGCACGATCTTCGCCGACAATCGCGGGCGCTTCATCCTGTCGCGGGGGCGCGGCCGCATGCGCCTTCGGCTGTTCCGTCGCGATTCGCGGGGTCACGAGGCGATGCTCCGGGCGTTCGCCGACGCGGTCGGCTCCGGCCGGCCGCCCGAGACCGACGGCCGGTCGGGTCGGCGCGATCTGGCGGTGGTGCTGGCGGCGTACCGTTCGGTGGCCGAGCGGCGGCCGGTGGATCTGGCGTGCTGAGCGAAGAAGCACTGATACTTGGCGTGCTCGCCGGAGCCTGCATGCTGCTCATCCTGGGCGTGCTCGAGCAGGTCTGGCCCTCGAGGCCTCGCCATCCGGTTCGGCGTCCCCAGGCTTCTTCGCCAACACCACCAGCATCACGCCCGGCCGAACCACTCGTGTCCCCGCGCTTGACCTTGAGCCTCCCGCCGTCGAGGCCGCCCGCCCAGACCGTGTTTCGCCGACCGGCCGGCTACGTCGAGCCACCGGTGCGCGTCGAGCCTGTCGCGCCTGCAGAGCCCGTGATGCCCGCGGAATCCGTCGTGCCGGAGCCGCCGGCGAGACCCGTGATCTCACCGCCCGCACCCGTGACTTTTTCTCCACCCGCACCCGTGAGTCCGCCGCCCTCGCCCGTCACTCCGCCGCCGCCTCCCACGAACGTCGTTCCGCTTCCCGAGCGGCGCGAGCCCGTACCGCTACCCGAGCGCCGCGAGATCCGCCCGATCGAGCGTCCCGAGCCGGTGCGGTTGGCCGAGCCCCCGGCGCCGGCTCCGGCGGCGGAGCCCGCCGTGCCGAAGCAGCCGGATGCGCCGGCGTTGTCCCCCCGCCGACGCCGGAGCAAGATCTCGCCCCACGCGCGGCCGCACCGCATGCTGCGAGCGCCAGAGACTCCGCCCGACGCGGGCGCGGAGCCGCCGGCGGCCGACGTCGCCAGGCTCGGCGGGGGGCCCACGCCGGCGCAGCCTCTTCGGCGATGGGACGCGGCTCCACCCGCCCCGGCGGCGGAGCCGAAACCGAAGCGGGACTCGCCGCTCGTGGAGACGTGCTTCGCTCTCTATCAGGAGAAGCGCTTCAGCGAGGTCGTGTCGGAGGGCGAGGAAATGCTGGCAAAGCTCCCGGTGCAGTGGCCGGCCGGCACGTCGCACGACATCGCGGCGCTTCAGTCGGTGATCGGATTGGCCAAGCAGGCCCTCGGCGACGATGACGGCGCGCGCCTGGCGCTCGAGGCGGCGATCGACGCCTCGCCCGAGACCGAGCGGCCGACCTATCGCCGCCACCTCGCGGCGCTCTCCCTCGACGCCGCTCAAGCCCGGCTCGCGCGCGCGGCCGGTCACGACACGGGCGACCGGGTCGCGACGATCCGATCGGCCATCGCGTGGAGCGAGCGCGGGCTTGCCGCGGTGGCCTCCGACGCGGGGCTCGCCGGGGCGCGCGAAGCCGCTTACGACGCGCTCTGGCACGCCTACGAGCTCACCGCCACAGCGCTTCTGCAGCGGCAGGACTTCGGCGGGGCCCGTCAGCTGCTCCGAGAGGCGCTCGACGACCCCGCGTTGCCGACCCTCCGCGCCGCGGGATTCCGTGGGCTCTTCTCCAGCACCTTCGGCGCCGAGGTCGGCCAGCTCACCGCCCAGGCGATCCTCAGCATGCAGGGGGGCCGCGAGGCCGAGGCGCTCGAATCACTCAAGCGGGCCGAAGTGGTGCTGGCGGCGATTCCCGCCGACGCGTTGCCGCCGACACGCCGCGACGAGGTGGATCAGCGGCTCTGGTGGGGCTACGCGGAGCTCGGGAGCCGTCGGCTCGAGGCCGGCGATTACGAGGAGGCGCTCGACCCGCTGATCCACGCGCTCCGGTTCGAGTCCATCGGCCTCGAGCGCCAGGCCGAGACGCGCGCGGCGATCGTGCGCGCGCTCGAGGGCATCGCGGCGATGCGCGCCATGTCCATCCGTCGTCTCGCCGACGCCGGCTGCCGCGACGAGGCCGTGGAGGGCGCCGAGGATCTCCGCAAGCTGCTGCGCGACTGCGTGGACCTCGGGGTCAGCGAGACCGATCTGTGGGCGGCCTACACGCGCATCCTGCGCCTCAGCGACGAGCTGGACCTGGACGAGTCCGCCTGAGCCCTCGGGCTACGGCTCGACGCTCTTGCGGCGGATCTCGGCGAGCAGCGCTTCGGGCACCCGGAAGAACGCCGCCACGACGTCGGGGTCGAAGTGCTTGCCGGAGCACCGCTTGATCTCGGCCTTCGCGGCCTCGAAGGGCTGCGCCTTCGAGTACGGGCGATCGAACGTGATGGCGTCGAAGGCGTCCACGACCATGAAGATTCGCGCGCCGAGGGGAATGTTCTCGCGCTCGAGCCCGCGCGGATATCCGGTGCCGTCCCACTTCTCGTGGTGGGCGTAAACGATCGGCACGGCGCCCCGGAGGAACGGGATCCTCTCGACCAGCTGCTTGCCGATCTCCGGATGGCGCCGCATGATCGCCCACTCTTCCGGAGTGAGCGGACCGGGCTTGAGCAAGATGGCGTCGGGAATGCCGATCTTGCCGATGTCGTGGAGCAGCACACCGTGGGCGAGGTCGGCCAGGTCCTTCTCCGGCACGCCGTACTCGCGGGCCGTCGCCAGCGCGTAGCCGTGGACGCGCCGCGAGTGGGATTCGGTCCCGACGTCGCGCGTGTCGAGGGCGGAGCCGAGCGCCTCCAGCGTCGTCCGGTAGGTGTCCTGGAGCTGCCGATAGGCCTGCTCGAGATCGTGCGTCGCCTCGACGACCCGGCGCTCGAGAAGCTCCTGGTACTGGCGCCGCTCGATCAGCAGCTGGCGCCGCTCGAGGGCCCGGTCGGCGGCGATCAGGAGCTCGTCCACGTTCACCGGCTTCATGATGAAGTCGTACGCCCCGAGCTGGAGGCTCGCGATCGCGGTCTTCACGTCGGCGGCGCCGGTGAGGACGATGACGGCCGCGTCCGGATCGGCCTGCCGGACCTGCTGGAGCAGCTCGATACCGCCCATGACCGGCATCTTGAGATCGGTGACGGTCAGGGGCGGCCGCGAGGCGCGGAACACCTCGAGCCCCTCGCGCCCGTCGTTGGCGAGCAGACACTTGTAGTTGGCGCCGAGGAAGATCTGGTGCAGGACCTCGCGGACCTGCCGATCGTCGTCGACGATGAGGATGTCACGCCGCTCCATGTCAGTCCGCCTTCTCGGCCGGCCCCGCGCCCATGACCTGGTTCTTGCCCGCTCGTTTCGCGGCATAGAGCGCCTCGTCGGCGGCCCGGAAGAGCCCCTCCGACGTCGTGGCTTCGTCGTCGGGAAGGCTGGAGACGCCGAAGCTGGCGGTGACGTTCTTGCCGTGCGAGAACGGGAAGGTCGCGACGACGTGCCGGATCCGCTCCGCGTAGAGCCGTGCGCCCGTTTTGGACGTCTCGACCAGCAGGACGGCGAACTCGTCGCCGCCGTAGCGCGAGACGACGTTGATGCCGCGCGAGTGCTTCATGAGGATCTGAGCGATGTCGCGCAGCGTCTCGTCGCCCACCGCGTGGCCGAACTCGTCGTTGATGCTCTTGAACCCGTCCAGGTCGAGCACCACCACGGACACCGGGTGATTGAACCGCCTGAAGCGCGAGATCTCCTCCTCGAGGCGGAGCGAGAAGAAGCGTCGATTGTAGAGCCCGGTCACCTCGTCCTTGAACGAGGTCTCCTTGAGCTTGGCGTTGGTGGCCTCGAGCTCCCGGTATGCCGCGTCGAGCCGCATGGCGAAGGTATTGATGTCCATCGCCTGCTGCTCGACGGTACCGAGCATGCTGGAAAATGACTTCATCAGGGTGCCGACCTCGTCGCTCCGGGTCCCGATCTCGGCGAGCCTCGACTCGGTCGACAGGAGCTCCGTCATCCGCGCGAAGGCCCGGCCGAGGGACCACATGATGTACGCGCCGCTGAGCATCGCGACCACGGTGAGCAGGATGAGGGCCTGCAGGCCGTAGAATCGGCCGACGTGGGCCGGGTCGAGGCTGGGCTGAACGTATCGGTGCACCACGTACCCCAGGACGAGGATTGGAATCAGCGACGAAAGGGTGAGCGCCAGCAGGACTTTGCGTCTCAGAAGCCGTCCCGCGGACGCGGCATCCCCCGAGAATTGTCTCGACATCACCAGATTATTCTATTGCTGCAGTACCCGGTCAATGTCAGAATTTTCAAGGAAATAGCCGATATGCCGCTCGTCGCGGATCAGAAAATCGATTGTCTGGGGCTCTTTTGCCCGATGCCCGTTGTGAAAACCCGTGAAGCCCTCCGGCGCATGACCGTGGGACAGATTCTGGAAATGGCCTCGGACGATCCGGGCTCGGAGGCCGACATGAAGAGCTGGTCGGCCCGGACCGGGAACGAGCTGCTGGGGATAGAGAGGGATGGCTCGGCCTTCCGCTTCTTCGTCCGAAAGACTCGGTAGGCCTCCCCTCCCGCCGGCGGGACCGAGGGTCTACCTCGACTACGCGGGCTTCTCCCCCGTCGACCCCCGGGTCGTTGCCCTGATGCGGCCTTTCATGGAAGGGGGGGTCGGCAACCCCAACGCACAGCACTCACTGGGTCTCGAGGCCCGCGCGTCGCTGGACGGAGCCCGGGCCAAGGTGGCGCGCCTGCTCGCCGCGACGCCGTCCGGGGTCATCTTCACGGGCAGCGCGACCGAGGCGAACAATCTGGCCATCAAGGGCCTGGCCCAGCGCGCCGCCGGCCGTCACGTGGTCACGTCGGCGATCGAGCACATCTCGGTGATCGACTCGTGCCGCGACCTCGAGAAGCGCGGCTGGACCGTCACCTACCTGGGGGTCGACGCCGACGGCCGCATCGACCCCGAAGCGGTGGCCCGCGCGATCCGCGCCGAGACGGTGCTGGTCTCGATCATGGCCGCCAACGGTGAGATCGGCACGATCCAGCCGGTCCAGGGGATCGGTAAGATCACGCACGCCCGCGGCGTGCCGTTCCACGTCGACGCGGTCGGCGCCGCCGGCCGGGTCCCGATCCACGTCGACGCCTGCCACATCGATCTGCTCACGCTGTCGTCCAACGATCTGTACGGCCCGCCGGGCGCCGGCGCCCTGTGGGTGCGCCCGACGGTCAAGCTCGCGCCGCAGATCCTCGGAGGTGGGCAAGAGCAGGGCTACCGCGCGGGGACGGAGAACCTGCCGGCGATCGCCGGCATGGGCGTCGCGGCCGATCTCTCGCGCATCGAGATCGCGGGCGAGGCGGCGCGCCTCGGCGGGTTGCGCGACCGGCTGCTGTCGGGGCTTCTCGAGCAGATCCCGGACGCGCGCCTCACGGGCGCTCGCGGTGCGGCGCGGCTCCCGCATCACGCCTCGATCGTGGTGCCGGGGGTGAAGGCCGAGGGCGTCCTGATGGAGCTGGACCTCCGGGGCATCGCGGCGTCGTCGGGCGCCACCTGCACGGCGATGACCGGCGAGCCGTCGCACGTCCTGCGCGCGATCGGCTGCGACCGCGCCGCGGCCGAGGGCTCGCTGTGCTTCACGCTGGGCCGCTGGACGACCGCGGGCGAGATCGACACGGTGCTCGAGGTTGTTCCCGCGGTGGTCGCGCGTCTCCGCCGCCTGGCCCCCCAGTAGGGTGCGCCTCTTCCTCTTCGACATCGACGGCACGCTGGTATCGGTGCGCGGCGCCGGCCGCGCGGCGTTCGCGCGAGCCCTCGAGGAAACCTACGGCACCGCCGGCGCGATCGAGCGGTTCGACTTCCGCGGCCGCACCGACCTGAGCATCGTTCACGACCTCATGACCGCGGCCGGGGTGGAGATCGAGCGCATCCGGGCCCGCCTCGACGCGTGCTTCGAGGCCTACGCGCGCGAGCTCGCCGTTCAGATCGGCGACGGCTCGCGGGTGCAGGTGCTGCCGGGTGTCGACGCGATCGTCCGGCGGCTCGGTCAGCGCGACGACGTTGTCGTCGGGCTCCTGACCGGAAACATCGAGGCCGGGGCCAGAATCAAGCTCACGCCGACGGGTCTGTGGCCGCTCTTTCGGGTGGCGGCCTACGGCGGCGACAACGCCGATCGTTGCCGGCTGCCGCCCATCGCCCAGGAGCGGGCGCGCGCGCTCGGCTACGACTTCACGTTCGACCGCATCACGATCATCGGGGACACCCCGCTCGACGTCGAGTGCGCCCGAAGCTGCGGCGCGGTCGCGGTGGCGGTCGCGACCGGCCAGCATCCGACCGACGAGCTGGCGTCCTGCAAGCCCGACCTCCTCTTCGGCAATCTCGCGGACGTCGATCGGATCGTGTCGCTCCTGACCGCGCCGTGACGCCGACGCTTCTGATCCTGTGGCTGCACCTTCTGAGCGCCGTGGTCTGGGTGGGCGGGCTCGCGTACCAGACTCACGTGCTCCTGCCCGCGGCGCGGCGGGGTGGCCAGGCGCCGGTCGCCGACATGCTGCGGCGCGGGCGCCCCGCGACGTGGACGGCGGTTGCCCTCGTCGTCCTGACCGGGTTCTACAACGTCACGCGACTCGGTCCGCTCGAGCGCGTGCTGGAAAGCGGCGCCGCGCTGACCCTGGCGCTCAAGTTCATGCTGGTGCTCGGCGCCGTCGCCATCGCCGGTCAGCGCGATTTCGCCCAGGTGCCGCGGCTCACCCGGGCGCTCGCCGATGGGGACGATCCACGCCACGCTCTGTCGGCCATCGCCTGGATGGACCGCATCGTGCTGCTGCTGGCGGCGGTGATCGTCTTCCTGGGGCTGGCGATCTCGCGGCGCTGATCGTCGGGCGCGCCGCCGCGGCTGGTCGGCGCGGGTCAGAGACCGGTGATCGTGATGCCGGAGTTCTTCAGCTTGTAGCGCCGGTTGATCGTGGCGAGGACCGCGGTGATGCCCTCGAGCGGCCCGGCGTTGGAGAGCGCGCCGACGTCGATCGGGCGCAGGCTCATGGAGCGGGCCAGCTCGGTCACGGTCGCCTTGGCGGCGGCGTCGGCGCCGCACATGAGCAGGTCGCACTCGATCGGGTGATCCGTCGCCGACAGCTCGTGGGCCGCGATGTGGTGGAACGCGGCGACGACCTTGGCGTCCGGCAACAATCCCTGCGCCTCCTCGGCCGAGGAGCCGGCGGGTGGCGGGGTGAAGAGACGCGGCCCTCCGAACGTGAGCGGCACGACCGTCGAGATCACGACCTTTCCGCGGCAGCCGTCGCGGACTTCCGGGAGCGTCGCGGCGAGGCCCTGCGCCGGCAGCGCGATGACGATCACCGTGCCTTGCCGGGCGGCCTCGGCGTTCGACGCCCCCGTGATGGCCATCTTGTGGGTGGCCTCGCGGAGCTCGGCGGCCTTGGTCTTCGCCCGCTCGGCGTCGCGCGAGCCGATGACGATGGAGTGGCCGGCGAGCGCCCAGCGCGCCGCCAGTCCCGCGCCCTCCTTGCCCGTGCCGCCGAGAATCGCAATGTTCATCGGGTCCCCGTTCTACCGGAAGAGATCGCGCGCCGGATCGCGCAGGAGCGGCTTCGAGCCCTCCTCGCTCGCTTTCAGGGTGAGTCCCCGCACGATCGCCGCCGGAACGCGGTCGAGCTTGCCCATGACGGGCTCGGCGGCGCCGGCCAGCTCGTCGGCCAGCGCGAGGATCGTCGCCTGCAGCGGCCGGCCGGCCGGATCGCGCTCGCCGAGATAGCTGAGCAGCGGCGCGAACCCGGCGATACCGATCGCCACGTTGGTAAGGCCCTCGCGCCAGGGCCGGCCGAACGTGTCGGTGATGATCACGAAGACGTCGTTGCCGGTGAGCGCCCGCACGCGATCCCGCAGGGCGCGCGCGGAGCGGTCGGAGTCCTCGGGCAGGAGCGCGACCGAATCGGCGTCAACGTTGGACTGATCGACCCCGGCATTCGCGCACACCCAGCCGTGATGCGTCTCGGTCACGAGGACGCCCTTGTCCATTCGCACCACGCGCCGCGACTCGCGCAGGATGACCTCGACGAGCCGCGCGTCCTTGGCCAGCCCAGCGGCCATTGCGAGGGCGATCGGCGAGGGCTCGACGTCGGTGAGCCTCACCAGGCGCCCCTCGGCCTTCGAGACGATCTTCTGGCCGATCACGAGGAGATCGCCCGCGCGCACCGGCGTCGACTGGCGCTCGGCTGCCTCGACGACGAGACGGCCGATGTCGTCACCCTGACGCACCTCGCCGATCCCCCCGACGCCGATCACTTCGTAGCGGGTGAACTCGCGATGTCGCTCGAGGTCTTCCGCCTTCAGGAATCGGCGCGAGCTATTCCACCTTGAACGTGAGCAGCTCCAGAGGCGTGGTCGCGATGTACCGCGCCAGGGCGAAGGCGGACGGGCCCGTGGCCGGGTTGCCCACCGCCAGGATCCGACCGTCGGGTTGGAGCACGCCGGCGACGGCCGTCCCTTTTTCGCACCGGCAATTACGCCGGTGGAGTCACCAACGGGACCGTCGCCATTGCCCAAAGGATTGCTGAGAAGAGCGGCGTTACGCTGGAGTCTTCATTTCCGGAGACTCGTTCCATGCAAGGCATGGGAAAAAGCCCGCGCGGAAATTGGACACACTTTCCTTTTTATCTCGTTTTCGTTCTTCTTTCCATTTTTAGAGGAGAAATTTCCGCACCTGGTGAAGCGGTACAAGGAGCGCTTCGAGCGCACCGAGCGCATCGCTGACATGTCGTGTTTCAAACATGCTCTCCCCACCACGATCGAGGCACAAATTGGGGCGGCCGTTACCGATCTGGTCCGGCGCAACTCGAGCAAGCCCCGAACTGAGAAAACCCTTAGCAGCACGTTGCACGCCCTCTTCAAGAAGGAAGCTTCCGAAGAACAACTGTCGAATCTGATTCATCATTTGCGCGAGCGCGGCATTGTTCGAGTTGAAGGCGGGAAAGTCTCGTATCGCTTGCCGGTGTCGCCCGCTTAAACGACACGGGCTAAGGTCCATCGGTCCGGCCGAAAGGACTTGCCCCCATAGCCCCGCATCCTTAACCGGCGTCGTTTTTCGCACCAAAACCCCAGATTTCAGGCCCCTGAGGGCTTAGCGCCCGCGGCCATACGCGCTATACGTGTGCCCGCTCACCGCCATGTGAAAAGGGAAAATGACAATGACGAGGATGGCCTGCATCGGAATGCTGAGCGTCAGTTTTGCCTCTCTGTTGAG